>Ga0065707_10000551_pt1 | contig 20923 bp, 20 predicted proteins | sample SwiRhicommuniRL3_FD_59094 | JGI IMG/M metagenome (GOLD analysis project Ga0065707, IMG submission 59094) | Switchgrass rhizosphere bacterial communities from Rose Lake, Michigan, USA - RL3 v2 (version 2) | ecosystem: Host-associated > Plants > Roots > Rhizosphere > Soil | place: East Lansing...
GGATTTACGATATCTGGATCTGATAACCATCGAAAAGGCAAGGGTATCTCCCGTACTGTTACGATGGTGAGAATTCCATTCTTTACTAACCACTGAAATTGATCAAAAGATAACGGTAACCCACTTCCAGCAAGCCCATTGTTAATCACCCAGCTAAAATTTGTAGGTCGAGAACTGAATTTACTATAAAGCCATCGGTAGACGTCCCCAATAAGTGTCATTTCACAGGGAGATCTACTGAACACTTGATTTAAATCTTAATCACCATAATTTATAGGCGATAGGGTAGAAAATTTTATTCTTTAGTAATCGATCATATCACTCACTGAAATGAAATAGATAGTCATTTCAGTGAAGGTATCAGCCAACTATACCGTCAAAAGAAAAAAAGTGTTACTGGCAAATGCTTGAAAAATGCCTATATAATGATGTAGCTCATTATTTATTATGGTTTCATATCCCCATAATAGAAGTATGTTTTTCATCCGGAGGAATCATTGTGTTAGTTATCTGGATCGTGCTAATGGTAATACGCACAATAAGACATACTTAGAGTGCTTTCCAACATGTTCTTTTTTTAGGTTACAACGCAAGATAAAAACATGAGTTCCTAAAAGAAGAATAAAGAAATTGTCCAAGTAACTGCTATTTTTTTAAATTATTATGGATGAAATCTATAATTACTTCAAGTGGGGTTCCTGGTCCAAAGTTACCTTTTATTCCTTTTTCTTCCAAGAGCCTTTTATCCTTGCCTGGTATCACGCCACCCCCGATCAAAAGAATATCATTAACGCCCTGCTCCTTTAAAACAGTAGCAACCCTGGGGAATAATGTAAGATGAGCTCCATTAAGCAAGCTCATTGCTACAACATCGACATCTTCATCAATAGCAATTTTCGCTACCTGGTCGGGCGTACAGAACAACCCAGAATATATAACCTCCATTCCAGAATCCCTGAGAGCTCTGCATATGACTAGAGCTCCTCGATCATGACCATCTAGCCCTAATTTAGATACGAGAACTCGTATGGGCTTTTTTTTGTTATGTGTAACCGTAGATGTGGACATATAACTAAAACTCACAATGTATCTTTAAAATTTTTTGTCCACTTATTTTGGGTAAAACTGATTTACTATATGAATACAAGTAACTTTTAATACTTAACTTCCCAGCAAATCACTCGTGTCAAACTTAGTGGCAGGGATACTGAAAGGCGATAAAAGATCAATTTCGAGAGCAATTTCAATAGTAGATAATAATGACCCCGAATCAGTAAAAATAATACAGGGAATTTTCAAGAAAACAAAAAATGCAAAGACCATCGGATTTACAGGATCTGCTGGTTCTGGGAAGAGTACATTAATTGGAAAGTTGGCATCTGAGTTTCATTCCCTTGGTTACAAAGTTGCGGTTATAGCGGTGGATCCATCTAGCCCGATAACAGGTGGCGCCTTATTAGGTGACAGGGTACGAATGATGTCAGTTAGTGATGAAATTTATGTTAGAAGTTTGGCTTCACGCGGTGCTGAAGGAGGAATTTCAAGGTCCCTCAGGAACGTAGTCAGAATTTTAGACGCTGCAGGTTATAACTTGATTCTAGTAGAAAGTGTAGGAGCAGGTCAGCTTGAAATCGAAATTTCAAAGGCAGTGAATATTACCGTAGTTATTTTTAATCCACAAACTGGCGATAGCATACAAGCAATAAAAGCTGGACTAACTGAAATCGGAGACATTTATGTTATAAACAAGTCAGATTTGGAAGGAGCTACAATTCTGTACAATATTATATCCGATCTAGTAGGTAATCATAAGAAACTGGTCTTCAAATGCTCGGCCAAGTTGAAGAAAGGGGTAAAAGAATTGACAAGAGCCCTGGTGAAATTATTGGATGAAGAGAAATACCTATCTAGAGAAAAGTCGATATTGGAAAATGAACTAAAAGATATGATTTTAAACGAAGTAAAGGAAAAATCTATTGAAAAGATAATGAAGAGCGAAGAGTACAGAGAACTCGTTAGTAAAGTACTAAAAAAGGAAGTTGAGCCATATAACGCAGCTTTAAATTTTGCCAACAAGATTATAGTATAGGAGGATATAACAATGGCAAAACAAGAAGTAAAAAAATTTAAGACAGATTCAGGGATTCCTGTTAAACGAATTTTTTCTTCAAAGGATCTAGTAGACAAAACATTTGACAATGAAGAAGCAGGAAGATATCCATACACAAGAGGGCTTTATCCAAACATGTATCGAGAAAGACTCTGGACAATGCGTCAGTATAGTGGATTTGGCAGTGCTGAAGAAACTAACAAGAGATTTCGATTCTTATTGGAGCATGGACAGACAGGACTCTCTCTAGCTTTTGATCTTCCAACTCAAACTGGAAGAGATTCTGATAACCAATACTCACAGGGCGAGGTTGGAAGAACCGGAGTTGCGATTAGTTCTATTAATAATATGATGACATGTTTTCAGGATATCCCACTAGATAAGGTAAGCACGTCAATGACAATAAATTCTACCGCTTCGACGCTTTTGGCCCTTTACATCGTGGTTGCAGAATCTCAAGGGGTTTCCTCTAGCAACTTGAGGGGTACTACGCAAAATGACATATTGAAAGAATACATCGCACGCAATACCTATATTTATCCACCTAGAGAGTCTATGAGAATCATTGGCGATATGATTCAATATTGTTCTAAACACGTTCCTCAGTGGTACCCCATAAGTATCTCCGGTTATCACATGCGTGAAGCAGGTTCAAACGCAATTCAAGAATTAGCCTTTACATTTGCTAACGCAATAGAATATATCGATACATGCGTGTCACGAGGATTAAATGTTGATGAATTTGCTCCGCGCTTATCGTTCTTTTTCTGCTGCACGATGGAATTCTTCGAAGAGGTGGCAAAATTTAGAGCTGCGCGTCGTATATACGCAAGGATTATGAAAGAAAGATTTGGCGCCAAAAGCGATAAATCGACCCATTTGCGCTTTCATGTCCAAACGAGCGGTGAATCACTGACGGCACAGCAAGTCGACAACAATGTGGTCAGGGTTACATTAGAAGCCTTGTCAGCCGTACTTGGGGGTTGCCAATCCCTACATACAAATTCTAGGGATGAAGCACTGGCTCTTCCAACTGAAGAATCAGTCAAGATTGCATTAAGAACTCAGCAGATTATAGCAAACGAAACTGGAGTAACGAAAACAGTAGATCCCCTATCAGGTTCACATTACATAGAGTATCTTACATCCAAGATAGAGGAGGGAGTAGAGAAATATCTCAAGAGGATAGAAAAAATTGGAGGTTCTCTAGCGGCTATAGAAAATGGTTTCTTTCAAGAGGAAATAAGACGTAATGCTTACCAGTTAAAGAAAGAGATAGACTACAATGATAGGGTGATTGTAGGCGTGAATAAATTTCAAGACCAAAACGATGTGGAACCGAAATTAAATACTATCGATCCCGAAATAGAGACTCGCCAAGTAAATAATTTAAAGGACTTTAAGAAAAGCCGGGATTTGACTAGAGTAAATTCTGAGCTAAGTAAATTGCAAAAAAATGCAGAAAAAGAACAGGAGAATCTTATGCCTCATATCATCTCAGCAGTAAAAGCTCATGTTACACTGGGAGAAATAAGTGAAGTTTTTGTTGACATATTTGGAAGATACGAACCAAAATTCTCTTTTTAGAGGTGAAATGGAATGAGAGTTGATCATGTTGCAATAGCAGTGAACAACGTAGCCGAGGCGTTAAAGAACTATGAAAAGATCCTAAAAATTGATAAAGTTGACATTGAAGACGTTCCTACAGAAAGGGTCAAAGTAGCCATTTTGAAATTGCAAGATACTCGAATAGAATTGATGGAGCCCACTGCAGATGACAGTCCAATAAAAAAATTCTTGACGGATCGTGGAGAAGGAATACACCATATAGCCGTTACTGCAGATGATATTGAAAATGATGTTGAGAGAGCAATTGCCAACGGAACTCGAATGATTGGAAATATTAGAACCGGGTCGTATGGCAGGAAAATAACTTTCATACATCCAAAATCAATGAATGGGGTTTTAACGGAATTCTGTCAAGCACCACCTGAAAGTAAAGAGTAGAGTAAAGAATAGTGGAATGAGTAAACCAGAATTACACGACCTTACTTGCTATAGTCTATTACTCATTTGTCAACTGAATCAAGTCTACTTGCGAGTTATCAGTTATGAACAGCAGAAAGTGCTATACAAAATTATTATACAAGTCGCGATACAAATGTCTTTGTAAAGTCGTCAGTATGCATCTTGCCACCCATATCTATTGTTTTTATGTTCTCATTGAGGAGACTCATTAATGTTTTTTCTATTTTCCTTCCCAAGTCCATTAGGGCTGCTTGATCATTATTCTTATTTTTATCAGCTAGCCATTCGAACATCATCTTAATTGATAAGAACATTGAAGATGGATTAGCAATATTCTTGGTTGCAATATCAAATGCTGCACCATGGACTGGTTCAAATATGGCGAATCTTTTTCCGATATTACCTGCAGGTGCCAATCCCAGACCGCCTACAACCTGTGCTGCCTCATCTGACAGGATGTCACCAAACAGATTTGTTGTCAGAATTACATCAAAATTTTCTGGATTTCTAATCAAATTCATAGCGCATGCATCAACATAAGACTCACTGAATTCGACATCAGGGTATTTTTTTGCAACATCCTTACTAATTCTGGAAAACATGTTATCTCCTAATCTCATAACGTTTGACTTGTGAACACAAACAATCTTTTTCTGCCCATTTTTGACACCTCTCCTTACTGCTTCTTCAAACGCGTACTCTGCAATTTTTCTCGACGCCTCTGCAGTTGTTAGTCGTATGCCTACCACTGCATCATCTCCTATCGGAAATTCCCAGCCCAGGTAAACATCTTCGGTATTTTCTCTGACAATCACTAGATCCACTGAGGGATGAAGAGATTTTACATTAGGGTATGATTTCGCGGGTCTTATGTTGGCATACAAGTCAAAATATCGCCTAAGAACAAGAATTACATCTGCTGCATGTTCCCCCACGGGTGCCTTCAAACAAACCTCTGATTTTTTTATGCTATCAAATGAAAAATCCGGCAATGCCTTGTTGTATTTGGCTAAAGCGTTGTCCCCAGCCTCTACACTCACTATGTCAAATTTTATGTCAGAAAATTCGCTAATCTTATTCAAAAGTATCGTTCCTGAATTCGCCAGATCAGGACCAATTCCATCACCATTAACCAATGAAATACTATATCTTGTCAATAATTATGAACCTAAATCAAATTGAANTNAATTTTTTGAATATAGAACCTTTCTNAGCATTAGTTTATTTATTGCGTCGATCATTGCTTCTACNGATGCAACTACTACATCTTCACCAGATTTTTTGGAAGAAACAANATTACCATCTAGGTCTTCTGCCTTTATCGTAACTTCTGCCATTGCATCTGATCCTCCGGTTATAGATCCAAGTCGATATTCCCTTATTCGAATATTTGCCATATCTACTGCAATTTTTTGTATTGCCTTGAGAGCCGCATCTACAGGCCCAACGCCAGTTTCTGATGCTACCAAGTCTTTACCATGGGTGTTCAACCGTATTACTGCAGTGGGAATGATATTCATACCAGTAACAATATGAAAATCATAAAGTTTGAATTTCTCTTCAAATTTACTGCTACCCATTACTTCTCCTGCAATTGACAAAAGTTGTGACGTGGTAATAGATTTTCCCTTATCTGCTATGTCTTTTTGTTTTTCGATTATTATATGCAACTGTTCTTCAGTAGGTTGGATCCCAAAATCATTCAAAATTGCTCGAATCCCATGAGTGCCGGCATGCTTACCTGCCTGGAGCCACCTTTTTCTGCCGACCAATTCAGGACTGATCGGTTCATATGTCAATGGATTATTTATGATACCGTGGGTATGAATGCCGGATTCATGACCAAAAGCATTCTCTCCAATTATCGCTTTATTGGGTTGCACTATGACGCCCATTGTATTTGATACAAATTTTGAAATCTCATAGAGCAAATTTACTTTTATATTGTGTTTCATAGAATACAAACACTGTAGCCCCATGACGAATTCTTCTAGCGAAGCATTTCCCGCTCTTTCACCAAGTCCGTTAATGGTAACATGTGCGCAAGATGCGCCGGCATTTATTGCCGCAATTGAGTTTGCTACAGCTAGACCAAAATCATTATGACAGTGTACACTAATTGGAGTATTCATCTTTGATCTAATCTCCTGAACAAGTGACGTCATATATTCGGGTGTTGAATATCCGACTGTGTCGGGAATATCAATCCTGTCTGCTCCTGCTCCGCTGACAGCCTTAAAAACATCAATGAGAAATTTTCTATCAGACCTTGTTGCATCTTCTGCAGAAAATTCGACTTTTAGTCCATGCGTCTTTGCATATTCTACAGCCCAAAGTGCTTTTTGCAAAACCTGTTCCCGAGACATCTTTAATTTGTATTGCATGTGGATATCCGACGTCGCAATGAATGTATGAACATAATTTACGCCGCAGTCTATCGCTGAATCAATGTCTGACTTGACAGTTCTTGCCAATACGCAGACTTCTGTATCCAATTTCTGCTTTACAATGTTCTTTATTCCTACCTTTTCACCATCAGATACTACCGGGAATCCAGCCTCTATTGTATCTACACCCAATTCAGATAGTTTCATTGCAATATTCAACTTCTGTTCTGGTGTTATAGAAACACCGGGTGTCTGCTCACCATCTCTCAGTGTGGTATCAAATATTCTTACCTTTTGAGATTCCATAAATCATTCTCCTCTCTGAAGAGCGGAAACACCGGTCCTTGCCATTTCAACTATTTCATATTGTATTATTAGATTCTTAAATGCATCTATTTTATCGGGCGTTCCGATGACCTCTACTGTTACAGACTCCTTGCCGATGTCTAATATGTTCGCTCTAAAAACATTTGCGAAATTTATAATCTCGTTTCTATTGGTAAAGTCTTTTGCTCTGATCTTTATGAGCGACAATTCCCTATAAACCGTATTATTGATATCTAAAACCTCTACTTCAACAATATCAATGAGTTTTCGCAATTGTTTTACTAATTGATCTAGTATAGCTTCATCTATTCTTGTAGTAATCGTCATTCTCGACAAGTCTGGTTTCTCGGTAGTACCTACTGTTATACTTTCAATATTGAAATTCCTCGCCCTAAATAGATTGGTTATTCGAAATAACACTCCTGGTTTATTTTCAACAAGTGATGAGATGATATACAGTGGTTTGTTTTTGTATTCGGTTGAACTCAAATGTCATGCACCTGTTATCATGTCTTTAAGTCCAGTTCCGGGAGCAACAAAAGGATAGACGTCTTCTTCGGGATCTATAGTAATATCTATTACTGTGGCTACTTCCGTTCTGAGAGCACTTTTGATTCCTTTTTCTAATTCATCCATTGATTGAACCTTTAATCCGTTAGCTCCATATGCCTCTGCAATCTTGACATAGTCAGGACAACTCTTTTGATGCACTCCCATGTACCTCCTGTCGTAAAATGTTCTCTGCCATTGAGCAACCATTCCAAGCATATCGTTATTTAACAAGAATACTAGCACAGGTAAATTCTCCAGCACGGAAACTGCCAAGGAATTTTCAGTCATATTGAACGACCCATCACCTGCTACATCAACCACATGTACATCAGGTCTGGCAGCCTTTGCTCCGATTGATGCAGGAAAACCGAATCCCATAGTTCCTAATCCAGTGGAGCTAAAAAAGGTCCCAGGAGCAATAACATCAAAATGCAAGGAAGTCCACATTTGGCACTGGCCTACTTCTGTTGTTACTATAGACTCCGCTGGCAATAGCTCTCTCAACTTTTTGAGTGCTTTTCTAGCAGTAATCTCTCTAGGGTAATCCTTAATATTTTGCGAAAAATAATCGATTAGTTCTTTTCTTCGATTAAGCCATGGATTATCAGAGCTTTTCTTTGCAGCAACCTTGGTCAACATCTTAACCATTGTCCTCAGTGCTGATTTTACATCTCCAACAATCGCAATATCTACTGATTTGTTTTTTCCAATTTCAGCTGGATCTATATCAAGATGAATTATGTTCATACCTTTACCAAATTCATCGAACCTTCCCACAGAACGATCCGAGAACCTTGCGCCAACCGCAAGTATGCAATCCGCTTCAAGTATTATTCTGTTTGCTTCAGCATGACCATGCATTCCTATTGGCCCCATAGCAAGAGGATGATTCTCAGGAAATGCACCCTTGCCCTTGAATGTGGTAACGACAGGCGCCATAATTAGTTCAGCAAGTGCTTGAAGCTCTGAGAATGCACCGGATAAAATTACTCCACCACCCGCCATAATAATAGGTCTTTGAGCTGAAACTAATAGTTCAACAGCCTTTCCTACATTAGAGAGATCTGGATCAACTATCGGTTTGTATCCTCTAACTTTTATTAAGTCGGGAAACCGTATTTCTGTTACCTCTTGTTGAACGTCTTTGGGAATATCAACTAGCACCGGGCCTGGTCTGCCACTTTCTGCAATATAGAATGACTTTTTTACAACTTCAGGAATTTCGGTTGCATGTCTTGGTTGAAAGGCATATTTTGTGCACGGATTAGCAACACCGATGATATCTGTTTCTTGAAAAGCATCCTTTCCAATCATGTTTAGTGGTACTTGTCCTGTGATTGCAACTACTGGTGAAGAATCTGCGTAAGCAGTGGCGATACCTGTAATCAAATTTGTTGCACCAGGTCCTGACGTAGCCAAACATACTCCGGCTTTCCTCTTTATTCTAGCATAACCATCAGCCATGTGAGCTGCAGATTGCTCATGTCTTACCAAAACGTGCCTAAAATTAGCGTCAACTAGGGCATCGTAAATGGGCAAATTTGCCCCACCCGGAAGTCCAAAAACTATATCAACTCCTTCTTTTTCCAGGGAATCCATAAGTGCCCTTGCACCACTCATTTCAGCCATTGTACGAATATTCATTGATACTTCGTATATATACTCGTTGTCAATTGAATTAGATTGTAATCAATTCTTAGGCGAATATATTCTTGTTAAATAATAAGCAGAATTACATAGGTACAAAATCGTAATCTTGAATCTGCTGAAAGATTAAAGTAGACATGAATAGTTTCTTTTCATCAAATGAGTTCCAAAGACAAGGATAATCAATCTTCCGAATATAAGAAATTTGTCAAAATCTCGCAAGACTTTTTTGAAAAATACATCTTTAAGGGAAGCACCATAGGGCTCGGCAGTGGAAGAACTGTAGAGAAGATTATACGAAATCTTGATCTCTTAGATTATAAAAAATCTTTGCAATTTATTGCGACCTCCCTCCAAATAAGACTCGTGTCGGAATCCATGGAGCTAAAAATAATAGAGCAAGATAAAACAAATAAAATCGACGTTGTTTTAGATGGCGCTGACCAGATCGATTCATCCTTTAATATGATTAAGGGAGGTGGTGGCGCGCTATTGAAGGAGAAAATACTAATTTCATCATCCCAAAAATTTGTGATTTTTGCTCAATCTAGCAAGTTTGTTGAGACACTAAACATGCCAGTTCCAATAGAGGTTACCCCGTTTGGAAGAAATTACGTATTTGAGAAACTAGAGAAAATGGGCTGTTCGCCAATTCTACGTTTGCTTGATAAGGGCTATCCATTCATAAGTGAAAATGGCAATATTATTTACGACACATTGTTACCAAAATACGATAATTTAAAAATCGTAGAAAGAGACTTGAAAAATATTCCAGGAGTAATTGAAGTTGGATTGTTTACCAATGTTGCAGATTCTTATTATAAAATTAGGAATGAAAATGAATTTGAACACTTGAGTCCTAGAAGTAGATAACATCGGAGATAAATTATTTTGAATATCCCATTATACTTAATTAAGTATTCAAAAAAGATCGCTCGGTTTATCTAGACAAACTTCTCATATCTTCTTTCAGCAGATATAGAGAAGTCAAAGGCATTCAGTGAGATTCCACAGCCTTTGCACATACTGTTTAAAGGCTTTAACATATCACGAACAGATTTCAGATTCGATATCCTGTTATTCAAGCTCCCACACTTGTTGCATACAAGTTCAATATTGTAATATGACAATGGTAAATAGCTAACAGTATTGAATATCTTTTGTTAGGTTAATTAGTTATGACTAGAAAAACTAATTCATATAACAATGTTCAATTAGGATTTATTGTCTTTTTGAATATTTACCAGGTTTTCTTGAAAATATGCTCTTACAACCTTCACAGCAAAAATAGTATTTTTTTCCATCGTACTCGTGGACAGTAGCGAGATCTTCATCCATTTCAATTCCACATACAGGATCAACCGGCATTGAAGTGTAGTAATATACTGTTTCTATTTATACTTGTGTCGATCTAATAGCTCAAATCATATACGATAGAACACAAATTCTTTTGTATTGACGAAACAATTCATTTTTAGCAATTTTTTTAAATTAATTATTCAGAAAGGCATAAATAATTTATTAACATAAAATTTTTGTTGATAGGTGAAACACAGCTCCGCGCAAGGAGAACACGAATCAAAATTTTGCAGGCAATCGTTGACAGTGATGGATCAGCGGGATTCACTGAAATAAAATATGCAACGGATCTGTCCACGGGTTCAATTTACTATCATCTTGGCAGAATGGTTCGTTATGTTATAAAAAAATCCAAGCAGTACTACATCACAAAGGAAGGTTTAGAACTATTACGTGAACACAATGGAACATCTGTAATGAAATAAATTCATATTCATAGCCAAATTTTTATTCGCAATTACCACTAGTCTTATCAAATATTGTCGCTTTCATATACTCAAAGAGCACTAAGAGAAAAGCTAAAAGAAATTGTGAATAAATACTCTGATAGTTCTTTGCTCTTGTCCGGTGGATTAGATAGCAGTATCCTGGCTTGTTTAATGAAGCCTAAACTAAGCATTGTGACGTCTTTGGGAACTGATTCAACGGATCTTGCGCATGCCAGAAAAATCGCAAGAAAATATAGCGAAAATCATATTGAATGTGTTGTAGATTTTGATGATATTGTAAAGGTAGTACCATATATTGTTAAAACATTCAAGACATTCGATCCTTTGGAAATAAGGAATTCAGCAGTCTTATATTTTGGCATAAAAACTTCAAAAGATCAGGGTTTCAGAAGCATAGTCACGGGGGATGGTGCTGATGAATTATTCGCCGGATACAACTACTTGCATAGGTATTTCTCAAACTTGCGAAAATTACAGTTAATTTTGGAGGATCTGTGGGCTATAATGAGATTTTCTTCACGAAAAATAGGAGAAACATTGGGTGTAGTGGTCAACACACCATATTTGGAAAAACCACTTTACGACCTGGCCACTTCAATTGGAATTAATGAAAAGGTGGGGGAATATCAAAACAAGAAGTGGGGAAAATTCATTCTAAGAAAAACGTTTTTAGAAGAGCTTGGGTCGACAGTTTGGAGAAACAAGATGGCTTTGGAACAAGGTTCGGGCTTTGAAAAAATCTCAGTCAAGTTTCATGACCTAATAAATGATGAAGAATTTAATAACGAATCAGAACGTGTCCTCGTAGACAAAGTCAAAGTGAAAAATAAGGAGCATCTCTATTATTACAGGGTTTATGAATCATTTTTTAGAAGTCCTGCAAAAGAGTCGTGTGATACAAATCGATGTTCGTTTTGCAGCTCCTGCTTATCGTATCCCAAGTATTGTTATACCTGTGGAGCATTTCCTCCCTAATGAATTACACATTTCCTGATTCCGCAAGTCGTAAACGTCTAAATATCTTTTTCCTTAGGAAATAATCCATGGATGATAGGGGAGGCAGACCATTCAAAAAATGTATAAATCCGTCGTGTAATCTGAGTTATGAAATTAATAATAATACCCTTGTTTGCAAGTGTGGATCGTTTTTGGATATTATTTACCAAAAAAATTATTCCCGGGAATTAGTGGAGGTCTTTTACCAGCGCAGAAACCATGGAGGAAATATTTACAATGAAAGTGGGGTGTGGAGATTTCGAGAATTAATTAATTTTGCACATCTAGATACAGAAGATTTTGATCAATGTTCTAGGATACTAGTTTCACTCGATGGGTCTGAAGGTAGGCAATCTAAACCATACAAAATGAAAAAGGTCTCGGAATATTCCCTAATGAATAACGATTCGCTGTTACTACAGCCTGAAGGGTACAATCCTAGTGGTTCATTCAAGGACAACGGAATGTCGACCGCCGTTACTCATGCAAAAATGATAAACATGCGGAGGATCATCTGTGCTTCTACAGGAAATACTTCGGCATCTGCGGCAATGTATGCTGCAAATGAAAATATTGAATGTGATGTATTTGTACCAAAGGGAGAAATAGCACCGGGCAAATTAGGTCAAGCATTCCAGTTTGGTGCTCAGGTGATTGAGATTGACGGCAACTTTGATGATGCTCTCACGTATTCATTGAATCAAGCTCAAAACCTAGGAGCGTACACGGTAAATTCCATCAATCCCTTCAGGATTGAAGGGCAGAAGACAATAGTTTACAGAGCATTAGAATACCTTGATTGGAATCCACCAGACTGGATAGTTTATCCGGGGGGCGCATTAGGAAATACATCTAGTTGTGGCAAGGCTTTAATGGAACTTTACAACCTTGGATGGATAAAAAAAATTCCAAGATTATTAGTAGTTAATTCAGAGGGAGCCAATACGTTTTATGAGTTGACCAATGGAGTGTTTGGCAGTAAAAAACTAACATGGAATGACGGAAGACCTGATACGAGCTTGATTAGAGAATACTACATTGAAAAAGACAAAAATGGTATTAGACCTCATACAAAAGCCACAGCAATACAGATAGGCAAACCTGCCAACTTGATCAAGGCACTAAGATCAATTGCATTTACAAATGGTATTGTAGCGCAGGTCTCGGACAAAGAAATGAGTGATGGTATGGCTTTGGTTGGACTTAACGGATTTGATTGCGAAATGGCCTCAGGGGCGGTCCCCGCGGGAATAAGAAAGCTCAGACAAGAGGAAATGATAAAAAAGGACGATATCGTAGTAGGAATTTTAACAGGTAAACAGAAAGACCCTCAGGTATCCATTAATTATCATCTGGATCAAAGTAATACGTTCTCCAAACCCCCGGTAGCAAAATAATAATGTATCAAGATTTTATTTCTTTAAACTACAAAAAAGTTTCTCACAAAATTACAAGATTTATTTCAGAACAAGTAGAATTGAGAAAGAAAAATGGCATTGTTCTTGGACTGAGTGGCGGTCTTGATTCGTCCGTATGTCTGGTACTAGCAACCAAGGCCATAAAAAAAGATAGGATAATGGCTCTGATTATGCCAGAGAGCGAAGTTACACCAAAAAAGGACACTGACAATGCCCGTTATCTTGCAAATGAGTTGAAAGTCAATTACAATGAAATTCATTTTGAAAGTGCAAAAACGAATTTGCTAAGTCATCTCCCAAAGAATAAACTATCTGCAGGAAATATTTCGGCAAGACTTAGAATGACATTGCTATACCACTATGCAGGTATAAGCGATCTACTCGTATTGGGAACATCTGACAAGAGCGAACTGATGATAGGCTATTTTACTAAATTTGGTGACGGAGGAGCTGATTTGCTCCCTATTGGAGGACTCTACAAGAGCCAAGTGAAGTTATTAGGTAAGGAACTAGGACTTCCAAATCGGATTATCAATCAACCGAGTAGTCCAAGATTATGGAAGGGACATTTAGCAGAAAAACAACTTGGTCTTTCCTATTGCGAGATAGATATCATACTGCAATATTATCTCAATAACGATCTTGGCAACTGTGACCAAAGTAAGAAAAAGATAAAATTAGTAGTTGATATGATAAGAAAATCTCAACACAAGCGCGAACCAATTCCAATTTGTAATCCTGTATAGATTATGTCTGGTTTACAAATTAGTTTGCAAGTTGAATGAAAATCGCTACATAGTAGTTTGACTTTTATACTGATTAAAACATTTGAATATGGTTGCCAATTTCAATTACTCAGTTAAAATTTTTATGGATCGCTGCAATGATTTTTGGAATTTACGGGATTGCAGTATTTACCCAGACTAATTCTCCAATTTTCCTGTTTGCTTCAATTGCAAATTTGGCGTTGGCGGCGTTCTTCTGGTATAAGTATAGGGTTAAGAATAGACCTACTTCCCCTAAGAAGGGGAAAAAAGTGTAATTCCAATTAGTCTAAGGAAGGAACACAATAAGTAGCGCCATAGAAGCAAGTGCGGCAAGAAGTATAATCGTTGCCTTCCACATCCCCTTTGTTGCCTTTTCACCAATGTCCCAAATTCCTCCACCAACGTAGGTGTTCTTAATCCTCGAGTAGCTATAAACTTTATCAAAATCGGCCGATGGTGTCCAAGAAAAATCATATTTTGGAGTATTCTTCTTTATAGTAATTGATTCATCATAGTTTTTCTTACCATTAGCATCGGATAATACTTCATACGCCTCAACTATTTTCATAAATTTTTCCTTAGATCCAGCGTTCTTATTTTTATCTGGATGATACATCAATGCAAGCATCCTAAATGATCTTCTTATTTCATCAACTGAAGCGTTTTTGTTTAACTCAAGGATCCCGTAATAATCATCCATATTTTATTCACAAGTATCGAATAAATAATCATTTCACACCCTAAATTTTATCTCTAACTATGACATATCAGCACAATAGTTTCTCACATAAAAAAATACACAGATAGCAAGCATCATATAGATGAACTAAACATCATTAGACATTTATGAGCGCGGAGAATCCGGATACAAAATTCATTGTTCCCATAAAGGGAGTAGAAAAAAGTATCAAACTAGATGACAAGGCGAAATCTGAACTGCATGCTATCGGAATGATGGACGATAAGGGAAAACTAAAGTTAAAGGGAGTAAGTCCAAAAATGTTAAAAAGAATGAAAATGGAGGCTGTTGATTGTCCAGTTTTTAAAAAGGAATTGGGATTCATACAGTGCTACGTATGTAGTAACTTTCATAGCAGAATAATGGGCAAAGTCTATTGCAAAGGAGAACCTCTTTCATAAAACAACTTAGATCCCCGTAGTAATATAACTTGACAAAAGAAGTAGGAATAACAGTAAAAAAATCAGTTGATTTCAGTGATTGGTATACTCAGTGCGTGATAAAATCCGGTATCGCAGACTATTCGCCGGGTAAAGGTTTCATAATCCTTCGTCCGTATGGATATGCAATATGGGAGAACATTAAAGAAATACTTGACGACCAATTTAAGAACACCGGTCACAAAAATGGTTTTCTTCCAGTATTAATCCCTGAAAGCCTCCTTACTGTTGAAAAGAATCATTTTGAGGGATTTATGCCCGAAGTATATTGGGTGACAAAATCAGGAAATAATGATCTTGGTGAAAAATTAGCAGTTAGACCGACTTCAGAAACCCTAGCATATTCTATGTTCTCAAAATGGATATCAAGTTACAGAGATTTACCGCTAAAATTGAATTTTTGGAATAGTGCTCTGCGAGCTGAAATAAAATCAACCAAACCACTAATTAGAAATTCAGAATTTCTTTGGCAGGAGGGGCATACTGCACACAGCAATGAAAAAGAGGCTAACGATGAAGTAAGGATGATTCTTGATCTTTACAAAATGCTTATAGAAGAATACCTTGCTATACCAACTGTATCAGGACTCAAGACAGACAAAGAAAAGTTTGTTGGTGCAAATTATACTACTTGCCTGGAATCACTTATGCCAGATGGAAAAGCATTGCAAATGGCCACTTCACATAATTTGGCTCAAAATTTTTCAAAACCATTTGAAATTAAATTCCTTGACAAAGATAGTGCTGAACATCTTGTATGGCAGACCTCCTGGGGAATTTCCTGGAGGGTTATTGGCGCCTTAATTATGGTTCATGGCGACGACAAGGGTCTTATTTTGCCCCCCAAGATTTCGCCAACTCAGATAATCATTGTTCCTATTTATAAGGACGAAAGTAAAGAAATTGTGAAAGAAAAAGCATATGAGTTAGAAAATAAATTAAAAGATTCGAACATACGCGCTTATACGGATGATAGGGACGAGTTTACCTCAGGATGGAAATTTAATGAGTGGGAGATGAAAGGAGTGCCATTAAGAGTAAATATTGGAATTAGAGATATTCGAGAAGAACAAGTCGAGTTAATAAGGAGGGATACTAGGGAAAGATTTTATGTGAAAGAAAAAGATCTTATAAACGAGACATTGTCCATTTTAGAAAATATACAATCTAACATGTATCATCTTGCGAAAAATTATCTCCTGACAAACACAAGAAATGCAACGCGTCTAGATGAATTGCTCTCAATGCTTGACTCATCGGGAGGTTTTGTCGCTTGCAGTTGGTGTGGGAAGAGAGAATGTGAGGATCTTGTGAAAGAAAAGACAACAGCAGATATTCGAATCATTCCATTTAATACTAAAAAGAATATTTCTTCGTGCATTGCCTGCGGAAAAGAAGGGACTACTGAAGTGTATTTTGGTAGAGCATATTAGTAAAGAGATTCAAGTTCTGAGAAGAATTGGATATTGACCAATTATTTTCATTCTATGACGATTTTGGATATTTAGGTATATTACTAATTAGTTTTGTTGGAAGTATAATTGTTTTTGTACCTATCCCCTATTTCCCAGTATTGATTACAGCAGCTTTTAATGATAATTTAAATCCAACTTTAATTGCGCTTTCAAGCGCCATTGGCGCGGTAATCGCAAAATTAATCATTTTTTATGCAAGTTATTATGGCAGGAATATGTTAAGTTCAAAAATTAAGGGGAAAATGATTCCTTTACAGAGATTACTAGGTAGATATGGTGCAATAGGTGCATTTATTGCTGCTGTAAGTCCAATACCTGATGATATAGTATATATCCCATTGGGCCTTGCCAAATATAGTCCTTGGAAATTTGCCATAGCAACTTTTTTGGGAAAATTTGTATTAAATGAAATGTTTGTAATAGGAGCTATCTATTTCGGAAAACCGTTTGTAAACAACATGATGTCAAATTCAACAAACATAGATTACTTAATAGTAGTAACTATCGCAAGTGTTGCTGCCCTAGGAGTAATAATTTATTTTGCTTTGAAAATAGACTGGGCAAAAATCATTGGACATTGGTTTCCATGGACACTTGATAAAGACCCCGAAAACAAGAAGGAGTAAACAAGTCATATTTATATCTTAAAATTGGCAATGACTTAAATTGTGATTTTCTAAAGTGTTTATTATATAAAAACGAAGCAAGTAAACGATTGCGACGAGACAAAAAATGGAGATAATAATAGTCTATGTCTAAATGATTTGCAAAATGTCATAAAAAGTCTAACTGTTACTGGCGATAATACCCCAATTGATGTTCATGTCAGTACTGGACAAAGTAACGACTGCGACGATAAAATAAACAATGATAATACATTAATATGTAAAAACATCCACCAGAACATCGAAACTCCTTGAAGTTACATTTTATAATCATAAAAAAAATTAATTCATTTCATAATTTGAAATCTCCGAGACATCATAAAACACAGTATGATAATGGACTACGCGAATAGTAATTAGAACAGATAATTCAAAGGGCATTGGTTCAATTCAAGTACTGGTTGGTTTACTTTGTTTATTATTTTTATTTAGGTGTAAATGGGCTATACCAAGAAACGTTATCTGAAAAATCATTGCAATCACTACGGATAATGATATTCCGTTAATCCCTAAGAATTTACCAAGGATTATGATAAGAATTATTTGTGTTACTTGATAGGTTATTGATGAAAATAGAACATAACGAGTGCGCTTCATAGCCAAGAACTTTGAATTCAATGTACCTGTTATCATCATTGGAATTATGCCAAAACTTAGAATCCTTATGGAATTAAGTGAATTAATGTAATTTGGAAAGAAGACTTCTAGAATTACGGGTGCAAAAACAAACACCAAAATTGTTATAATTATCGAAAGTGCAATTCCATATATCCTTAATCTGTTTCTTTTCCTTCCACTTGACTCTTCTGGTATCAGATATTGATAGAAACTTACCGAAATCATACTAAAAAACATCAAAAACTGAAAACCCAATTGGTAATAACCCAAAATTGTATAGCCATAGATAGGAGCAATAATTAGTTTATCTAAATACAATAGCAAAGCATTGGAAAGGTTATACGAGTATAGATGCAACGAAGTCTTAAACTCCTTTTTTATGTTGTCAAAACGTTTACTAAATTGTGGAATCGTCTTAAAATAGGTAAAGCTAAATGCAAAGAAAGCAATTATAAATCCAATAATTATTCCGTTAAGTCCAAAAAAATTATAGAGTATCAATGACAAGACAAGTTGAGAACCTCTCGAACCGATTATGTTAATAGCGTACTTTGAGTATAACTTTCTACTCAAAAGCTCATAAGAGGACATCATCCAGAAGGCCATCCCCAGCACAAACAGCCCTAATATCCAATTAAAGAGTGATGCAATTATTGCGCAAATCGTTGCTGAAATTAGGATAACTTGATTTGCCTGTATATCAATTTGCTTGTGACCCTGCGGAATTAGAGTGGTTACTGCAGTATTGAGTCCAAGTAACGATACGCTAGAGGAGAGGGAGGCAATGGCTATCACATAATTTATTTGTCCATATTCGTGAACTTCCTGGAACATGGCAAGTAACAACCAGAATATTCCTGTGAGAGTTGCCCCAACAAAATTACCTAAAGTAATATAGATTAGTCCTTCATGATGACGAACCGATTTGAATATCTTGATTCATCTCCAGTAGTCGAAATTATTTAACGGCATAATTTTGATGATTGTAGGAGAATTCATGTGGACCATTCAAATTATGCCTTATTTTCAGTGGATTTTGAAATCATATTAAACCAGGCCCTTGTTTCACTTTTAACCATGTAGCAGCTAATTCCAGATAGGAATGCAAGCAATAATTTCTTTTCTTCCTCCAACAATTCTAATGCAGTTTTTCCATTTATAGCAATATATTTCAGTAACTCAGCATAAGGTGGGAAAATAAACGCATCGTCACTATTTTCAACAGCAAGATCAAGAGCGGTATCAGTATCTAGTTGAATGAACTCATTACCTTCTCTCTTCAGGAAATATAGACTATCCACTCGAGTATCTTTCTTAATGATGGCATCTTGCAAAATTGTATTTATACTATATTTCGGTGGTCTAACTATAGATTGACCAATTGTATTAATAGTAAATATGGGCACATTTAGCTTGCCTAACTTGTGCATAAATGATCTACCTGTTTTTGAATGAACCAAGCTTCGTACCCTCATGCTGCGATCAGTGTCACGCGTATTAGAAACACTCACAGCAGTTTTAAAAGTGTGTGAACTTATAGTCATTGGTTTAGGAAAACACATTGCTTGATTAGGCAATTTAATTATAGTCATATCGTCAGATAAAAATGAGAACCCATTTTTTACACATTTTAAAACTGTCGTGGTTTTTCCGGTGTCCGGAGGTGCCGACATGAGTAGTCCGGATTCATTCTTGTCCAGACATGCAGAGTGTAGTAGTATAAATCCTCTTGAAATGAATAGGAAGCGAAGTAATGGTTCTACCAGGTTTACGTAGAGCACATGTTTGGACTTGGATATCAATTTGTTAATAGTTACTTCAATTTTCTCTCCAAAATTAATACTGAATTGAGCGCCTAGTGACCCTAAATGTTCTGTATAGAGTATCTTATGCGAATTAGCAGATCTATCTTCAATTATCTTTCTAGAAAATCTCAGTCCTCCGGGAAGAGAGTCCATTGTTCTAACTGTCAAATCAGGGTTCTCAAATACTTCTGATTTAAAGTATTCCAGCTCATACAGAACCACATCCGATTGAACTTTTATTATGTCATGAATATTGTAGTGATACAACTGAATTTAAATAAATATATCAATCTAGGACACTATAATAAAGTTATAGTTATAGTTTTGAGTTATTGCACCCACATATCTCAGGGTCTATACGGAAAATCCGAAACTCTTTGAATTTGTTTTTTTTTAATTCATGATATTACTTATTTCAAAATCTTCGAGTTGATTGTCATAGAAAAATTGATAATTATTAAGAAAGATAGTTATGTTTGTATACTAATAAAGAGTTTTATCTTCAATACTATTAAAACCTAATTTAGGTAGAAATTATGCTTTTGTATTAATATCTTGTTTTCAAGTATCAAAACGTGTATTCTGTAAAAAAACTAATTACTAGACATAAAATTACGTCTTACCCAGTATCCAAGCCTTTCATTGTTTTGTTAGTATTCGTGATAACTTATGATGTTTTGGCGGTGACTCTTTTCAAATGAAGAGAGTTCCGAATTCAAAGCCTTTGCTTGTATCAGCAATATTGGCTATACTGTTTTCATTTAATCTGTCAATTCCTCAGCTAATGCAAAACTCAGAAGGAATTCCATTCACTTACGTATCTGAAAATGCCGCGAAAAGTAATCCCTTTTACAAATCGGCTGCCGGCCAAGTTATTTACGATTATTTTCCCACTACTGAAAAGAAAGATCCGAATTCCAATACTAATGAGGTGATTAATCAGCTTATTGATAGTCTTATTCAAGAAAAGGTGGCAAAGCCCGAAATATGTGGAGACAGCCAAGATAATGATGGAAACGGAAAGATTGATGAGTACTGTACTGTAGGTGATGTCCCACAGGGCGACGATAACAATCAATCTCCTCCAGTAGTTCCTGAACAGGAGATATGTGGAGACAGCCAAGATAATGATGGAAACGGA
>Ga0065707_10000569_pt1 | contig 20891 bp, 35 predicted proteins | sample SwiRhicommuniRL3_FD_59094 | JGI IMG/M metagenome (GOLD analysis project Ga0065707, IMG submission 59094) | Switchgrass rhizosphere bacterial communities from Rose Lake, Michigan, USA - RL3 v2 (version 2) | ecosystem: Host-associated > Plants > Roots > Rhizosphere > Soil | place: East Lansing...
CCGCCGCCGGCGCCCGCGGCTCCCGCGCCTCTTCCTCCTCCCAAGAAAGCCCGGTTCCTTTCCGTGAACTATCAGAGCGGAGAAATTGTCGATCCGGACACGGGCGCCGTGGTCGAAACCGCGACGGCCTACTCGATCGACACCGTCGACGCGGTAGCGGCGGTCGCGGGCCTCGGTTTTGTGGCGGTGCTTCTCGCATTGGCAGGGGTTTTCGAGTAGGGAGCTGATCATGAGCCAGGCGGACGACCTCGCGTTCTACGCAGAGATCAAACCGGACCTGATCGAGAAGGGCCTTGAGGGGATGTTTGTCCTCATCAAGGATGCCGCGCTCGTCGACGTCTATCCGAGCTACAAGGACGCCTACGACGCGGCGATCGCCCAGTTCGGACAAGCCCAGGTCACGATCAAGAAAGTCGAGCTCCAGGAACCGGTGGAGATAATCTGATGGACCCGAACGCGCTTCGTCATTTCGGAACGGCCCTTCCGGTGGCGCCGAAATTTCTTCGCCCCAGCCGGATGGCCGGAGCGCCTCGCCGGATCATGCTGGGTCAGGGCTTCTCCCAGGATGCTGAGGAGTTCCGGAAGCGCGGAGCGATGCTGCCGATCCAGGTTGGGATCCCTTCTTCCCTGGCGGCGCAGATGCAGGCCCAGGGCCAGACCCCTCCTCCCCCAGAAGAGCTCACGGCGATCGTCGATACGGGCGCTTCGATCACCGCGATCGACGTCACTGTCGCCAAGCGTCTGGGCCTTCCGGTAACCGGTTCGATGGACATTGCGGGGGCGACAGGCGCCGCCTCGCAGCCTCTTTTCGCCGCACTCTTCCGTCTTCCGGATCCGTTCATCGAGTGGGATCCCATGCCGATTGCCGGCGCGCAGCTTCCGAACGCGCCGTTCTCGGTCCTCCTTGGACGGAACGTTCTCTGCAGCATGACCCTTTCCTACGACGGAAAGTCAGGACGCTTCTCCTTGGTCCTCTAGAGCTTTCCTCTTGACGTCATTGGTATACGGCGTATACTCAATGACATGCCGAGGATCAAGCGCCCGGAAATCGGTTCCTTCACCAGCGCGATCCCTCCCGGCGTCCGGTCGTTCGCGAGCGACCTTTTGGACTACTCCTACGGAAAGAAGCGCGTCTATGCTGCTCATCTGGTGGTCACGCTGTGCCGCTTCGGCCGGTGGCTATCGTGGGCGTTTTTCCCATCCTTTCGATTCTTCCCAGGCCTGACCGATTCGGTCGACGGGGCAATGTCCTGGGAGATGAAGGCAAAAATTTCCATTCGGCCGGACCCCAGGGTTCCGTTCGTGCTCGCGGCCACCGGAGCGATGGGGGCGATCATCGCCAGCCGCAGTTTCAGGGTGAAGAAGGGGGCTTGATGGACTACGGAAGGCTTTTCCTGTTCATGGCCGCGGCGACGGGCGTCATGGCCATCGGGACCCACCTCTGGTGCTGGGCCTACCGCGTCGTCGAGCGCGCCGTCTTCCGGAGGAAGTTGGCAAGCCTATGCCAGACCTGGGAACGCGAGTGCCTTGAGGACGACGAGATCGAACGGCGGCGTGCGGTCGCCCCCCGATACATGACCTGGGAACAGGCCATGAACGACTTCCGGGGAGGTCTTCCGATTGATGACGTTCTCGACAGGCTCAACGGGCAGTTCCCGCCGCGCGCGGCCGACATTCAGAAGGGCGTTCCCGGGCCCATTTCCGGATCCATAAATTCCGGGATCAGCGGACCCGCCCTTGTTGCAGTTCTGACGACGGTGGCGGTTTTCGCATGCCTTTACGGAATCGGATTCAAGCCTGAGGGGCTTGAGTATCTGATCCAAAAGGCCAGAGAGCAGTTCGGGAACAATCCGCCGACACCCCCGACGCCTGGAGGAAAAGCGTGATCGCTTTTCTTTGGTCGTGCATTGTCGGAGCCGGATTCATGATCTCCGGATTCCTTCTTCGTGACATGGAGTTCCGCCTCTCGGCGATCACCTTCTTCGCCACCTGCGCGTGGTTCGCGTTTCCGAAGATCCCGATGTGGCTGATTCGGCAGGCCGGAAGACTTCTCCACGCCCAACGGAAGACCGCTTGAATCAAGGAAGCTGACGATGGACATGTCTCCGGAAGATGGTGCGCTTCTCGGCCTTTCGACGCTCGGACCCGGAAACTACTTCAAGCATCCGGACAAGATCGTGGGCAAGGACGGGACTCAGGCGGCGGCCAGAAGCTTCGACAAGGAACTCCTCAACCGCTTGGTCTCAGACGGTCTGGCTATCTACGACCAGAAATGGGAGGGCTACGCGCTCTCTCAGGCAGGAGGCAGGCGCGTCGCGCACATCATGCTCATCGAGACGCCGCTCGAACCCATTCACGCTCTCGAGGCCCTCGTCAAGATCTGCGGCGCGTCCATCGGGATCAGGAAAGGCGTGGACGAGGTGTTCATCGTGACCATCGTGATGATGGAAACGGCTTACGTCGCGGCCGACAAGGATCTGGGGAAGGCCGTGCTCCAGGCCAAGCGGAAGGTGGACGAGCGCCTGATCGGATAGCGGCGCTGGACGTGTCGGGGGAGGGGCGGTGGTTGTCTGCAAGGAATGTCACGGGGAGAAAACGCGCGTCGCCAAGCAGGGCGGCGGATACCGATATGTCTGCTGGTGTAAGGAGTGGAAGGAAATCCTGAAGCTCCTGGATGTCGCAAGAATAAGAGAAAGGAAGAGGGGACGTTGATGGCGAAGCTTCGGATCTCCAAGAGCCGGGCCCTTCCGATCGACGCGGTCACCCAGCGGATTTCGATTCTCGGAAAGACAAGGTCCGGGAAGAGTCACACCGCCGGCGTCATCGTCGAGGAAGTGCTCAAAGCCCACCAGCAGGTCGTGATCATGGACCCCAAGGGCGACTGGTGGGGCCTTCGGTCGAGCGCCGACGGAAAGTCGGCGGGTCTTCCGATCACGCTCATGGGCGGAAAGCACGGAGACGTTCCCCTCGAGCCGACCGCTGGAGCCTTGATCGCCGATCTTGTCGTGGACGAAGGGGTGTCCGTTGTCCTTGATTTTTCCCTCTTCGACTCCAAGGCCGACGAGATCCGATTCGCGACCACCTTCCTCGACCGCTTCTATCGGAAGAGCACCAAGCCCGTCCTCTTGGTCGTCGACGAGGCCGACGTCTTCGCCCCACAGCACCCGGAAAAGAACGAGACGGTGATGCTGAACCGTATGGAGACGATCTGCCGCCGAGGCGCGGGTCGTGGGATCGGTGTCGTTCTCGTCTCCCAGCGGTCTGCAGCCCTTCACAAGGGATGCCTTTCCCAGACCGAACTCATGGTTGCCCATCAGACGACCGCCCCTCAGGACAAGGACGCGATCAAGGAGTGGGTCGTCGACCATGCCGACAAAGAGCGGCGCGAAGAGTTCATGAATCGGATCACGAAGCTTCCTCAAGGGACAGCGATCCTCTGGTCGCCCTCGTGGCTCGAGATCTACGAGGAAGTCGGCATTCGCCGGAAGGAGACCTACGACTCCGGAGATGCTCCCCGCGTCGGGAAGCGTCGAAAGGCGCCCAAGGTGCTCGCCCAGGTGGATCTCGAACGCCTGAAGAAGCACATGGCCGAGACGATCGAGAAGGCGAAGCAGGAGGATCCGAAGTTGCTCCGGGCTGAGATCCAGCGTCTCCGTGCCGAGCTCTCCAAGAAGCCTGCGTCCGTTCCTGCGCCGGTGAAGACCATCAAGGCCGAGCCGGTTTTCAAAGACCGGATCGTCAAAGTTCCGGCTCTCAAGAGCGGCGAGATCAAGAAGCTCCGGAAGATCGTCGACCGCGTCGAGGAGATGAAGTTCGGTCTCGGTTCATCGGTCAAGTCGCTCGAGGCCATCTCGAATCTCATCTCCCAGGCGATCGGGAATCCGGTTGAAGGGGTGCAGCAGAAGCGGGAGGCTCCCGTGCTTCGCGCCGTGGTCACCCCGCCGCGCGAGCGCGTTCAGCCCGTCCGTCATCAGCCGAAGCCCCCGAAGTCGCCCTCGCCGGCCTCTGAGAACGGCGAGGTCAATCTTCTGGCCGGGGAGCGGAAGATGCTCGAGGTGCTTGCCCAGTTCCATCCTGGAGTTCGGTCGAAGTCTCAGCTCGGTTCGCTTTCCGGCTATACGCCGAGCGGCGGGACATTCGGCACGTACCTGAGCACGCTTCGGAAGAACGGTCTGGTCAAAGAGGATCACCGGGGGGATCTTTCGATTACCGAGGCCGGGCTTGACTGGTTCGGGGGAGAGCGTCCTTCGGCACCCGCGACGACGAAAGAGCTTCTGGAGATGTGGCGCAGCAAACTTCTGGCTGGCGAACGGAAGATGCTTGACATCCTGGTCGAGAAGCATCCGGACTCCGTTTCAAAAGAAGAACTTGGAGAGCAATCCGGGTACACTCATACCGGCGGCACTTTCGGGACCTACCTCAGCACGCTCCGGAAGAACGCCCTGGCGATCGTTGAGGGAGAGATGGTGAAGGCATCCGACGCACTCTTTGAACTCCAATCTGTGAAATAGGGATATGTCTGGGAAGATCAGGCTCACGCCCGAAGAACTCCAACGCGCTCACGATGGCATGTGCAGTGTCTCCATCGGAGATGGCCCGTGCTCGTGCCTCGTTCACTGGGTTGATGCCCTGCAGAAAGAAGTCGACGAACTCAAGCTCCAGAGACGTGGATTCCAGATCATGTCCAGGAAGATCGTCGATGTCGCCGGGCAAATCCTCTGGAGGTCGGCGATCCAGGATGGCGACTACGAGCGTGTCGGCGGCGATGCGGAATGCCAAGACTGCCGTCTCCCCTATCTCGAGCATCCACAGATTCCAGGGCTCCCAACATTCCACCTGACCTGCGGAGGAAAGGTCGTGAAGACGTGAAGATCCTTATCTTCAAGGCCCCTTGTCCGATCTGTAAGAAGGTCGTCTTTCACGCCAAGGAGGAAGGGCAGGCCGTCCAATACTTCGAGGTCAAGGAGGCCAAGATGATGGTCATCGTGGCGACCCCGGAGATTGACGGAAAGAAAAGGATCGCGCTCGGTCCTTGTCAGCGCAAGGAGCCGTTTCACGGAGAGAACGAGGAGCCTGTCATCTACTTCGCCCACCCGAAGCACGGCTGCGTTCCTCCGCCGCTTCCCCAGTCGAACAGCATCGACACATCGAGCAGCACCATGAGTAATTCCGGTCAGGTGACGGAAGGCGTTCCGATGATATCGCCGCCGACCCACGCCCCGATCCAGGTCGATCCGGTGAAGAAAACCTGAGGCGGATGGATATGGCAGTTCTCGTTCAAGCTCCGGCCAAGAAGCCGAAGCGCCGGATCCGGAAGGATTTCGAGACTGCCTCAATGGGGAAGTACCACAACCGCTTCCTCTTTGATCTCTGCGGAGACGAGATTGCCAAATGTCTCGCCCGTCTTGAGGACCAGTCAAAGATCTACGAGTCCAGGTCCGCTGCAAGCCGCTGGAAGATGCGGACGCGGGCTCTTTTCGTCGCGGCCTTCACGCTGAACGCGACGGCGATCTGGACCGCCAAACTTCTCACGAAGGGCACCTTCTCCATGGTCACGCAGTTCCGTTTCTTCAAGAAGCGGTGGCGGCTTGATCCGGTGGAATGGGGTCAGAACGCGAAGAGCTGCTTCGCCCGGGCGCTCTCCGGACATTCAGTAGGCCAAGATGCCGTCTGCGTGGATCGGCATCTTCAGAGGATGGACCTTCTCCCAAAGAATGCAGCCGAGCAGTGGCGGGACTGGTTTCGGATCTATGAAAGCCTGTACGGCCCAGGTGAGGCCGCTCTTTGCATCCGGTGGCACGTAGAAGTTCTAGACTGGATTGCGATGCTTAGGGGAAGGCCGTCGGCCTGGAAATGATGGAAGCGGACGGAAGCTCCGGGAACTTCTGCAGCTACTGCAGTAAGGTCGGGCATCAGGCCGACCAGTGTCGGGAGCAGGTGAGCGATCACCGGATCGAGATCGCGGTCGGCTGCTTTGTCGGAGCGCTGCTCATTCCTTTCGCCTTCATCGGCCTCATCGCCGGCTTCGCCGGAAGCGCGCTGTGGGGAGGGATTAAGTACGGCTTCGATTCCTGGCCCAAGTGGACCGCCCAGATGAAGAAGCTCTTCCAGAAGAGGCAGACATGACCCAAGAACGCCTTGTCAAGGGTGCTGGAATCCTGGGAAGCCTGTGGCGGGAAGGCAACAGATGCGGCGCCGGGTGGTCCGGGATATGCGCCTGCATGACGGTGAAGACTTTCTGTCTTGGCAAGAAAAAATGGCTGAAACTGGCCAAAGAGCTTCACGGAGGAACGTATCCTTACGATCTTTCCGGGGCGGAAGGCTTCCTTGTCCTGGAGTGCATGGACGAGGCCATGTTCAAGGCGACCGGTGTCAAGATCCTGAAGGCCCTCCCTCCTGCGAGAGCTCTTCTTCGGATTCCCAGAAGCGAGAACTACTTCAGCGAGGTCTTGAAGACCGCTGAGACGTATAGCGGAACCCAGGATGAGGCGACCGGCCCGATTGTTCGTGTCCAGGAGCTGTGGACGCCTTCGGAGGTAGTCGTTTCGTAGTAGAATGAAGTTGATGCTGGTCTGCAGTGCTTGCCACTCCAGAAAAGTCCCCTGCCGCGGCTGTCACGGGAGCGCCTCTTTTGGACCTTGCGAAAGCTGCGGCCAATCCGATCAGCGGGTGTCGTGCGGAGGAAGGACGGAGATGGAGGCAAGTCTGCGCTCCATGTATCGTCACACTGCCCGGATCGAATACAGGCGACCACGAAAGAAGTAGTTCCGGATCGGTGCTTCCGGGTATACTGCAGCTGAAGGTTCGGAGGAAGACATGCAGCAGAGGATGCCCGTCAACACGAGATTCGCTTCGGAAGGTTTCGGCGGAAGCAAGTTCACGCCAATGCGTTCGATCGGCGGATCTCTCGGACCGGTTCACCTGGCGCAGGACAACGGCGGTCCCACGCCGACCCCGGTCCCAGCGCCGGCTCCGGCTCCGGATGTGGTCGTGCGTCCCACCTACATCCTTCCGCCTGCCCAGCCGACGTTCGTGGCTCCTCCTCCGCGCGAGATCGTGGCGGTCGGCCAGGAAGAGAGCAGCACCGAGAAGACGCTCATCACCGTCGCGGCCGCGATCGGCCTTGTCGCGCTGGGGGCCGTTCTCTTCTAGAAAGCCGTCGGCTATGGCGGATTACTACGAGCTCCTTGGCGTTTCCCGCACGGCCTCCATTGAAGAGATCCGTGCGGCCTACCGGAAGCGCGCAAGGGAATCCCATCCTGACATGCATCCGGGAGACGCCGAGGTCGCCCGAAAGTTCTGCGAGATCTCCAGAGCCTACGAAGTCCTGGCGAACTCCGATCAGCGTCAGTCTTATGATGGATCGGGAGACCATCCAAAACGGAAAGGCCTCTTCGAATCTATCGCCGACGATCTCGAGTCCGCGCTTACCGTATTTTCCCAAGTCGCCAGCTTCTTTGAGGTCCCCGAACCTAAGAAGCGGAGCGAATGTACGACGTGTGGCGGCACCGGAGAAACTGTGCTTGAACTCGGGCCCCTCACCCTGACGCAGAGCTGTTCGGACTGTGAGGCCGAAAAGCCTTCTCCAGTGAACGGCGATCGCCCATAATAGATCAATGGCCAATTCGAGTCCGACGCTCGGAATCATCCGGAAATGCGCCGCCCGAGACATCGACAAGAAACGTCCAGGACATCGTTGGTGCCTCTACTCCAAGAAGAAACCTCGCCGGCTGCTTGGGCGTCATCGTTCGAAGGCCAGCGCACGCCGCCAGGAGACGGCGATCGAGATCGCCAAGCATCGGAGGTAGCCCATGGCCGACAAGGCAAACTTCGTCGAGCAGACGGTCATCGTCAAGAAGGGCCACCCCAATGCCCCGAACCGGAAGGCGGCGATGAAGGTCGCCCAGTACCATACCGGACGGGCCTCGAAGACCATCCGGGAGACGGGCACCTCCTACCGGATCCGCCAGCGTCCCCCCGGCTGCTTTGTCCCAGGAACTTTCCGGACGAAGTGTCGCGGGAAGAAGAAGATGGTCTGCGTGACCTTCGGGCATCTCAAGTCTAGCGCAAGGGACCGGAAGTCCTGCCGATGAGTCACGATCCTTACGACTTGTCCCACGTTCCCCCGGAAACCAAGACCCGAGCTCGGCATCTACTCCAGGACGCCAGCAGGAACATGATGCTCTGCGGAGAATCCGGAGTCGTCATGGGCTGGTGGATCGAGAGCCATACGCTCGGATGTCGAAACGCCGCCGACGAAGCCGAGGAAAGCTGGTGGGCATCCCACTGGAAGATCCTCAGTGAGTACGAGAACGATGGCGTCTCCCGAATCATGGCCGACGAGGCGAGTGGAGCCTTCGTTACGATGACCCCGACCAGGAAATCGGCGTCGATGGGCGCGACCCGGCAGCGGCGCGTGAAGCCAAATAAGATGAAGCTTGCTCAGGCCGAGCGCCTGGCGGCCCGGATCGAGAAGACTCTCGCGCCCTATTCCGATTTTATCCTGGTCGTCGGATCGGTTCGCCGGAAAGCCAAAACGGTCGGCGACATCGAGCTCGTGGTCCTTCCAAAGGATCTCGAGGAGTTCCTTAAGATCCTGGAAGAGGAGGGATTCCGCGGCGGGACCAGGAAACAGGTAGGGGCCGTCCGTGGAATGCCGGTTGAGATCTATCTCGCGCACGATCCCAAGGAGATCGGCGGTCTCGTCTTCATGTACACCGGAGACTTCACTTTCAACATCGCCATGAGGAGAAAGGCCAAGAGGCGGGGCCTCAAGCTCAACCAGTACGGCATCTGGAAGGGAGCAAAGCCTGTTCTTCAGAGCGACGATGAGGTAGACTTCTTTGAATTCCTCGACGTTCGGTATCACGAGCCCGAGGAGCGGAGTCTGGCTACCCTGGGAAAAGCGAAAAAAGCAAAGATGGGCGATGGATCGGATCGGTTCTGGGACGATGAGGAGGAGTAGAACGTGAGAAGCATGTTCACCGCGACCTTCAGTCCCCGGTATTCCTCCACCATCCATCCTGGTCCGGTGGCGCTTCGCGGCGTCAACGACCGTGGGAACATTGACTGGTGGATGTACCAGCAGACCTTCATCCCGGAGCTCTTCTTCGCCAGGCCTCGAGTCCGCCGCGCCACGCTCGGCGTCGGGAAGCCGGTCCCAGCTGGAATCTGCTGTCAGGCCACCAAGGACGGCGGCGCGATCTGCTCGACCGGCCAAGGGTTTCCGCCCGACTGCCCCAACAAGCCAGAGCCGAACGTCCCAGGCGTCGCGGAGTACATCACGCAGGGCGGCTACATCGTCCCGAAGCCGCCGCCGGCGCCGGTGAACAACGTCTGTGCGACGCCTCAGGCGGCAACGCCCGTCGAGAAGAAAGAAGAAGGCGGTGGGATCTCGCCGCTTCTCGGGATCGGCGCGGTCGCCGCAGTCATCTACACGCTCTCGGAGGTCTTGTGATCCCGCCCATCGACGCGCGCCGCGATCCATGGGCGCCGAAGTTTCTGGGTGAAGTGCGGCTTTCCCAGGGCGCAGTGACCATGGTTCCGGCGATCCCCTTCGGGGCAAACGCGCTCGTCCTCGGCCCGTCTTCGTGGCCCTTTGGGGCTCCCAACGCGATCCCGATTCCGGTACAATGGCCTCGGACGGTCCGACCCGGAAGGCCAGAGTGGTAGGCACGGAGAAAGAGATGGACAACGAAGGAAAGCTCATGACGGGCGTCGTCCGAAAATTCGACGACACCAAGGGATATGGATTCATCCGTGTCGAGGGCATCACGGAGGACATCTTCGTCCATCACCAGTCGATCAAGATGGACGGTTTCCGGACTCTCGCCATCGGCGACACCGTCCAGTTCCGGATCTCGCGCGGGGAGAGGGGATGGAAAGCCGGAGACGTGGTCAAGGTCTCCTCTTCTCAGTCCCAACCGGCAAAGTCGTAAAGCGCCGTCATTTCGTTTGACGTCCTCCTGTATACCGCGTATACTCCCAAGTATTCAGGAGGCCATTCGATGCAATCCCGCTACGGAACCGCCGCCTATCTCGTCTGGGACGGCGGCGATGAAGTTCGTATCCCGGACGTGATGGGCAAGCCAGCCGAGAACCAGATGCAGGGAACCCCCGGAGAGCGCCTTTCGGAACTCGCCGGCCGTGTCTGTTACGACTCGCTTGGGAAGGGTCGGTCGAGTCCGGACTACCACACGCACATCAAGGAAGTCGGTCACGGATCCGTCTACGAGCACGTTCACATGACCGTGTTCCTGACCTGGAATATGAGGGAGCCTTTCGCGATCGCGGTGTTCCTGAATCGTCCGGGCGTCTGGATCCGCATGGTGAACGAGGGAATCCGGGTCACCTTCAACCCGAGAGTAGTCCTCGACTGGGAAGCCTTCGGATCCCCCTTCGCGCTCGAGCGGGACATCTTGCATCACCATGCGTCCCAGGCGTGGCCCATGATCATTTCCCCGCGCCAGATCCCGCGAGAGAGAGCGGACTTCATCAAGAACATGACCAAGGTTGTGGAGCCCGATCATGACGAGGAGCGCTGGGTTACGCTCTTCGTCTCCGGGAGCCGGGGGTTCTCCCACGAGCTCGTCCGGCACGGTGATTTTACGGCGATCAGCCAGAGGTCCACGAGGTTCGTGGACGAGGATGGATCTCCGTGGATCGACCATCCTCTGGTCATGGAGTTCATGAAGGAGGCTTCCGATCTTGAGCGGGAAGAGGTTGCGCTTGAGATCGGCGACGTGAAGATGGTCGCCAGGAAGGTCTACGCCGATCTATCCGAACGACTGCAGAAATGGCTGATCGAGAAGAAGAACGTCGACAAGTTCACGGCCCGGAAGCAGGCTCGCGGCGCCGCGCGCGGGTACCTGGGGAACGCACTCGAAACTGAGGTGATTTTCTCTGCTTCCATCGCGCAATGGAAGCGCATGCTCAAGCTCCGGGCTTGCGACCCCGCCGACGCGGAGATCCGCTCGGTCTTTATCGAGGCCTTCCACGAGCTCCGGAAATCCCGTTATGCCGACTGCTTCTCTTCCTGGGAGAGGAAAGCCGCCAAAGATGGGATCGGAGAGACGGTGGTAGCGTCCTAGCGCGTTCATGGATAGGATGATCGAAGAACGGTGAAAAAATGAGCATGACCCGCAAGCAGGCGATCGAGGCGATGGTCGGTCGTCACCGCGAAGCCCTGGCAAAGTCGAAGAACTTCCGCTGCTGCTGCTGCGACGGGATCTTCCCGTCGACCGAGGCGTCCCATGTCGCGGCCTACGAAGCGTCGAACTCCGTCATGCAGCGGCTCGTCCCCGGCGAGAACATCGCCACCTACGTCATCTGCAAGGAATGCGCCCGGATGCCCGAGAAGACGACGCTTCTCAAGGTCGAGCAGAATCTCGTCAAGAACGGGCTTCTCCGGACGGACCTCAAGCGCCTGAGCGATCCCGGGGGACACTCGCCCGGACATCAGCCGCACAAGCACGGACCCAACTGCAGCCACGGGAAAAGCGGGGAGATCTTTCCGGGGAGAGGATAAATGACGATCCGGGAGAGGGCGGAGAGGTACGCGCAGCGGATCAGCGCGCAACCAGATCAGGCGGCGTCGATCCTCGAAGAGGCCCTGCGAGAAGAGCTGAAGGATGTAGCCTCGACGCTTTCGGCGTCGGCGACACACAAGGAGAAGATGTACCGGGAACTTGGCCTGAACGGCGCCGACCAGGCGCGCCCCTATCACGAAATTTCGGAAGCTGTTCGAAGGAGATCTGAACTGTGAGCCAGGAAGCAGCCGAGGCCAAACTTGTCCAGAAGACGGTTTCCATCCTTCGGATGGCCCGTCATGTGATCGAAAAGCTTCACGACGAGAATGAGAAAGGGTTCCAGGAAGAGCCCAGCTTGAGCGACTTGGTTCTGGTCGCCCAGATCATCGGGCAGACTTCGACCATCGACCGCCTGGGAGAGATGGGAGGGCAGGGAGACGCCCCTCCAGGCGCGGAAAGTCCCGCGCCAACCGTCATCTCCGGAGAGATCCAACTTCCTGATCTCTTTGTCATGTGGACCCCGGAGGGGTGGTATGTGAATGCCAATCCGGATTTCCAGATCCAGTCTCAGCACTGCCGGACCAAGGAGGAGCTTTCGTCAATTTTGCAGCAGCTGGCGGAAGTGTGCGCCAGCCATCGTATTTCTTGAAGAACGATCAGGAGATTTTCATGGCCGACGAAGAGAAGAAGGACGAGAAGAAGCAGGAGCTCGCCAAGGTCGACGAGCAGTCGAAGTCTGGAGGCCTGACCCTGGATCAGGTGATGTCGCATCCGGCGGTCCAGCAGCTCAGCCAGCGGCTCGAGGAGACCAAGCAGCTCCTCCAGAGCCTTCCGGAGGCGATCGGCCGGGCCGTCGCCGAGGCTCAGCGCGCCGGCAGGGTCCCGCTCGTCTCTGGGCCGGCGGTCGAGCTGCGTCCGTCCGGAAACGGATCGGTCGAGTTCCACCGAAAGGGAAGGATCATCGAGAACGGAAAGGAAATCGTTCCGGAAGGCATGAGGGCTGAGGGAACGGTCGAGCAGGATCTCGAGGACATCCGCAGGAAGGCTCCACCCCGGAAGCTTAAGAGGTAGTAGAACCAAGAAACCGACCGGAGAAGCGGCATGAACATCGAGCAGGTTTCCCAGGCGGCGATGGAGTTCGGGAACGAGGCTGGAGAACGTCTTCAGTCGCTTCTGGGCCGGGTTCCAGATCCCCAGGAGTTCATGACCTTCTACGCGATGGCCTGCGCGACGATCTGCGGAAACGCGCTTTCGGAGATCGTCACGGCTGCCGGAAAAGAGACCGGAGCCCAGTGGCTTTCCGAGGTTCTCGGAATGGTCCAGCTGACGGCTCGCCGGAATGGCGCGGACATCGTCCTTGCTGGAGGCGTCACCCTCAAGACGGTTCCGTCGACAATGAGCAAGCAGCAGGCTGCTCCAAAGCCTCCTCCGCCCGCGCTCGAGACGAACATCTGCCAGTGCGAGATCTCGGGAGGATCCTGTCATTCCTGTGAAAGGGAGCTCGACCGTTCGATCGACCGCTTCACGGGTCTCATCCGAAGCGCGATCGACATCTCGAAGGATGGGGAACGTTCAAAGATCTGCAAGGTTTGTAAGATCAAGCTCGTCGACGCGGTTCTGGCGCGTTCGATCCGGAAGAATGCCTCCGGGTTCGGAGATCGTCTCCCCGCGGCCATCGAGATCTTCATGGCGGTCGTCGTGCCCCAGATCAAGATGATCATGCCGGAAGTGTCCTGGGAAGAGACCTTGAAGGCCGTTGGTGAGGCGGCGTCTTCGATCAAGAGATAGCTCATCTCTTTCTATGATCCTCAGGAAGATCCTTCCTTCGAACCGCCCGGCCGCGCGACGCAGGTCGGGAAGGTGCCGATGCAAGAAGGTCCGTCTGGGACTGGTGAAGCTTCGTCCTCGCATCGCCCATTGTCAGGATTGCGGTGGGGTGGTTAGAATCTATCCAAAGCATCGGATTTCGTGCCCGTGCTGGAGATGCCGGGAATGGAACGGGATCCGGATGTCTGGGAGGTAGAACCATGCCCGACCGAACGATCACTTGCAGGGATTGCGGCCAGGAGTTCAAGTTCTCAGAAAAGGACCAGGAGCTCTTCACCAAGAATGGCTGGAAGGATCCGTTCCGCTGCCGCCCCTGCAGGAACCTCGCCAAGCAGCGTCGCCCCAAACAGGATCAGCAGACCGGATGACCACCGAGCTTCGGCAGAGCCTCTATACGATCCTGAATCAGCTTGCGATCTCCAATCCCAAGCTTGTTCTCATGCAGGGACGGCAATATTTCCGGATCGAGGATCTCATTCGCTGGGCAAGGAAGGATTTTCTGAAGGGGACCTCCAAAGATCGAGCGCTCCTTTCTGAACCTATCTACTGGACCGAGTACGACGTTCGCGGTAAACTGCTCCTGAAGGGTGTCACCAGGAATGGAGACGAGCTTGTCGCATTCGTTGAGCCCGGCTCAGACGTACAGGCCTCCCAGATTTGAGGGGGCTCGTCACTCCTGCGGCTGTTCCGCGAAGTCCGTCGTTCGTCTGCAGAGCGCTTCAGGAGACCTTCGCTCCCTTTCCGCTGATGGGGCTCCACAAACGGACGCCCTAGACACCGTGATCAACATCGCTCTGATCGGTGGCGCCGTCTACCTCGTCTACAAGATCTTCTTCGACTAGAGGGCATCGTGGGCCCCGGCGCGTGGATCCTGGTGGGCCTGGCCACTCTTGTGGGTCTTCTGACTTTCGCAATCCGGTATGCTGACCGGGCGATCCGGGAAGGGCGTCCTGGATGGACGTCCCCTCCGGAAGAAGAAGACCACGGCGTCTCGTGCCCCCACGCCGTCGGACACAAGGGACCTGAAGGAGAACCGGGACGGAGGGAACCATGAGCTGGAAAGTTGAAGTGATCGCCGACGCCAGCGGAGAATGGGTCGGGAATGCTCTTCGATTTCCGACCAAGGAAAAAGCCGAAGAGTATGGCGCCGACCTGGCCATGCGCTGGATCCTTGTTCGCGACTGGCGCGCGGTCGAATCAGATGATCCGGTGATGTACTACGAAGGGGGAAAACAGATCGGCCCGGAACTCGGCATCTCCGAGCCTCGCCGGCGCTATATGACCGCGGCCCAGGAGAAGGCTGAAGACAAGAAGATCGACTACCCGCTGGCCGACAACTTCTCCCAGGGGGAGAAAGTAATCGTCGACAAGGCCTGGAAGAGACACTGGACCTTCAAGGAAGCTCCAGCGCCGACGAAACATCTCTGGTCGAAACTATTCACCGAAGTAGGCGTCGTGAGCGGCACCGACAACTACGGGAACGTCTATGTCATGGACCGCTATGATCAGGTTCACGGGCGTGAAGGGTTTCCGGTCCCAGCGCGCTTCGTGAAGCACGTCGGCCCGGAGACCAACTAGGTGAAGCTTTACACCTACATCACGAAGCGGAGTCTTCCTCTTGTAGCTGCAAAGGGCCTGGCGGAGAACTTTCCGCTCTTTGGATCTCTACCATCCGCAGCTGAAATCGCCGAGAAGAGCTCGGCAGTCGTTCTGGAGGTGGACGTAGACGGCCTCGAGAACGATCTCATACTGAGCGACGAGTTCGTCGAGCATGTTGCCGCCGACGTTCAGCAGGAGATTCTTCACGATCCGGAGCGTCAGGAGGGGGCGGTCACCGAAGAGGAGGCAAAAAAGGCTTACGAAGAGATCTACGAAACGGCCGACAATCTCTCGAGCGTCCAGGAGATGATCGAGAAGTTCGGGGTAGTCGAAAGCATTGAGCCTATCGAATCTTCCCGCATTGTGGTTCTTGGAATTCCCGAAGTCCGATATCCCGAGGACCCTGAAGCTGAGGCTGAGGTTTCTTTCAAGGAATCTCCAAAGCCCGTAAAAGCCTACAAGCGGCCAATCTTTGCCCAGCTTCTGAGATCCATTTTCCTTCCAAAGCACAAGATGTACGGCGCCTCGAGCGGGCCATAATGTAATGCCGAAGGAAGAGTCCGTCGTCCTGGTCACGGTCCCAAACAAGCTGATGAGCGCTCTGCGCGCCTACTGGACGACGATGGATCTTGATCGGGGGCCGAGAGCCACGCACTTCTGGGATCTCCGATACGGCGCCGTCAACCGCTGGAAGTCCGACGATTCGTGGCCGCCTCATATCCACTACACTCTCATGTTCCGGCGTGGAGACAACTTGGACGATATCGAGCACGTCGAAAAGCACGGCGCGTTCCCATCGGATCCGAAGACCTGGAAGATCGTCTTCAGCAAGGGGACCTTTCCGGAGAGCTTCAATCCAGAGTTCGACGAGTGGATTACCAGGAACAGGAAGAAGATTTCCGAGATCGAAGAGAAGAAGGGGCCGAAGGAGGGGTGGGCCTACGCCGAGAAGCACGGTCCTCCACAGTATCTCCCAAACCCGGAGAACTGGACGCCGGAGCAGGCCGCTAAGGAACTCAACGAAACGATTCCGAAGGCGATCGAGCTTTTCGAGAGCGAGAGGCTCCCGATCGACTGGAAGCCCAAGGGATTCATTTTGTAGAGGCTGGGAATGATTCTCTCTTACGGAATGGGCGTGGACAGCACGGCCATTCTGCTTCATTGGCTTGAAAACCCAGCCTCGAGGTCGTTTCGCGTCTACAGCGTCGCCGAGGGAATGGATCCACCAAGCTTCACCTACCAGGGGAACGGATCGTTCGACCTCAAGGATCTGACGGTCGTGACGGCCATGACCGGGGACGAGTTTCCGGACCTAAAGCGTCTGATCGAGACGCACATCTTTCCCAGGCTTCGGAGACACGGAATCCGATTCGTTCAGGTCGCCCGGAAGTCGAAGACCGAACCTATGACGGTCCTCGACGATTCAAGATCTCCGAATACCCTCATGCTTGAGGGAGCCTACAAGCTCTCCGACGAGCTCCTCGCCGCCGGCACCGTTCCCCAGGTCGCCGGATCGAGAAGGCTCTGCTCGATCAAGTCGAAGGGTTGGCCTTTGGACGCCTGGATCGAGCGTGAGGTCCACGGGCAGCCATTCGTTCAGGCGATCGGCTTCAACGCCGAGGAGGCCCGGCGCGTTGTCCGGGACCAGAGCTACTCGGCCATCAAATGGCCGGTCGGCCAGAAAACGTCGATCTATCCGCTCATGCACGACTGGGGATGGAGCCGTCAAGTTTGCGAGGACTACATCCGCAGCGTCACCGGGGAAAACTGGCCCAAGAGCGCCTGCGCCTATTGCCCCTTCGCGGCCGGGAAGGAGCCCGTGCTCGTCCGCTTTCAGCAGTTTCCGGATCGCGCAGCCTTCAGCCTCTTCATCGAGTTCGTCTCGATGGCGCTCAATCCGCGCATGACGCTCTACTCGACCAAGAGCCTGATGAGCATCGCCAGGGAGGTCGAGGATTACGACGCGCTTTCGATGTTCGATCAGATGCTGAACGGCTGGCCCTGGGCGGTCTACCGGGTCCGCCGGATCTACACCCAGAAGGCCCATGCCGATCGGAGCGTCATCATTGCCGAGGAAGGGGATCGCCAGACGATCGAGGCCAAGCTTTCGACCTACGGAAAGATCAGCCACGAGGGAGAGATTCCCCGCGTCTACGTGCGCCGGCGGAAGCCAGACGTCTATCCCACGATCGAGGAGATGTTCGTCGCGGCGCCGAGGGCCATGTTCAACAAAGAGCGTCCCAGGTTCCAGGCGAACTGGGAGAAAGCCGTGCGCGGGGACTGGTCGTTCATGCGGAGCAAGGCGGCTGAGGCTGAAGAGGATGAGGCCGAGGAGCCGATCGTTCCGGAACTTTCCGGCCCATCCGATCCCAAGCCGGAGATCTTTATGTGGGACCACGATCCGAGCGAGTTCCACGAACACCCGCTTCGTCTTGAGCAGATTGCCTGGGAGAAGGAACTCTCGGACATCATTGTGCTCCCATGAAAATGGGGATAGAATAGTCCCGTTCGAAAGGAGATCTCGATGGCCAAAAAGGCGGTGAACCCCCATCTGACGGCGTACAGCTCCTGCGTCAAGGAGCTCGGTCTCAACCCCAGGATGATGAAGAAGGGCGTCAAGGGCGCGGAGCAGGCCAAGAAGAAGCTCAAGGCCTGCGCGATCGGCAAGCTCAACAAGATGGGTATCAAGCCCAAGAAGTAGATCGTGGCGAAACCCAGACGCCTCAAGAAACCTACCGCGCTGTGCTTTTCAAGGGGTGCGGCCCTTGCCACCGCCTATGAGCGGGTGCGTGCGGCGACGGGGAGTCTCCACAAAGGCGATTTGTCGGCCGCGGATCACTACCTCTTCATCGCGAAGCTCGATCTCGAGAAGCAGGGGAAGAGCAAGCTGATTTCGCCAAGCACGTCGCGCCGGATCGTTCGAGCCATCGAGGAGCCCAGGCTGGCGATAAGGAAAGCAATGGAGACGAGGGCCAGAGGAAAAATCGGACGCGTCTCCTCCACCAGGGTTTCGCGCGTCCTGGGGGTCATCAGCGAAGCCGAGAAACGCGTCAAGAACCAGTGCTTCTTTGGGAAGGTCAAGTAGAGGTTCATCGTGGCAGACGAAGATCGGCAGCGCCAGATGTTCGGAATGACCCTCGACCAGGTCATTTCCGAGAAGCCCAAGTTCGAAAATCCAGGCCTGTGGGCCATGTCGATTCTGAGCGACGTCCAGGAGATGCTGGCGAGGATCCCCTCCGACCGGAAGCCGGATCCGGTCATCCTCGACCGGGCCCGCCAATGGATCAACAAGGCCAAGTACTGGATTGACGTGGAGAGAGGCGACGAATAGTCGCTGTAGGACATGTTCAGGCGCGTCGGGCCGGCAACTCTGAGGCTCGTGGAAGACGGATCCTCCGACATTGACATTCACGTTCGGATCGGACCCGGGAACGAATGGCACGGCGTTGCAGCCTTTCCCATTGAGATGGCTGGCGACGCTAGAAACTGGATAGAAACCATCGAGACGCCCAACGATCTTGAGGATCTGATTCGGGAATTCTGCGACGCCAGGACGTGGGGATCCTATCAAAACTTCAGGGATCTGAACGGATTCTAAGATGCCTCTTCCGACCGAGATCCGGGAGAACACGTCCGAGCTCCTTCCCCTTGACGGTTATGACCACGTCATCGTGTCCTTTTCTGGGGGGAAGGACTCTCTCGCCTGCGTCCTTCACGCCCTAGAGCTTGGGATCCCGAGAGAGAAGATCGAGCTCTGGCATCAGGCCGTCGATGGGCGTCCCGGCATCGACCCGCGCTTCTTTGACTGGCCTTGTACGGAGAGCTACTGCAAGGACGTCGCCCGGGCGCTTGGGCTTCCGATCAAGTTCCAGTGGCGGGAAGGCGGATTCGAGCGGGAGATCAACAAACAGGATGCACCGACGGCGAAGATCGGGTTCCAGCTCCCAGACGGCTCGATCGGACAGGCCGGCGGGACCGGGGAGCCCAACACGCGCCTCATGTTTCCTGCTGCGGTGGCGGACCTCCGGACCCGGTGGTGCTCGGCAATCCTCAAGATCGACGTTGCAACTTCTGCGATCAATAATGATCCGCGCTTCAAGAGCGGGAAGATTCTTGAGATCACCGGAGAGCGCCGCCAGGAATCGAACAACCGCGCCCGCTATGCCGAGGTCGAGAAGCACAAGTCGACTACGCAGTCTCGCCGGGTCGACCAGTGGCGCGCGATCATCGACTGGCCCGAAGAGCGCGTCTGGGAAATCATCCAACGTTGGGGGATCCGACCTCATCCGGCCTACTACCTGGGGTGGGGCCGCGTCTCGTGCATGTTCTGCATCTTCGGGAATCCGGACCAGTGGGCGAGCGCGAACGCAGTGAACCCTCGGATGTTCTGGCGGATCCTGAACTATGAGCGCCAGTTCGGTCGCACGATCCAGCAGGGAGGCGACATCGAGCGCATCGCGTCGAAGGGCCGTAGCTACGTCCCTGACGATCCTGACATGATCCGAATGGCGATGAGCGACGAACTCCCACACGGATACGCCCAGGCCGGCGCCGCCTGGACGATGCCGTTTGGGGCATTCAAGAGAAGCGGTGGACCCCTCTGATCTCGAATGCCTTGGCCATTTTGACGGCTCCGTGGTAGAGTGCAGATCGTAAGGAGATTTCGGGATATGACGAACTCCAAGCCCACCCCAGCAAAGTCCATCGGTCAGGTTCCGCTCAATTTGGGCCCGTCTTCCTGGGGCGGCGGCCTCCCGCCGGCTTACGCTGGGCCCCCGAAATGTCCTCCCGGAATGAAGGTGGGCCCTCGCGGCCTTTGCCGTCCCACAACGACGACGCTCGGCAGCGGGCGGCGTTCCCGATAGGTTCGGAGGAAAGCCTATGCGCCCGTTCTTGGGTCGGGTTCCTCTCAGAGTTCCAGGATCTCGGTCTTTGGGTCAAGTCGAATTCACGGATCCGTGGGGCGGCGTTCATCGCGTGACCGTGGAGCCGCCCCCTCCAGAGATTCCGCCTTTTGACCCAAGAAGAACCCCAGAAGAAATGGAGCGCAGGGCGCTCCACGCCTCGAAAATCAAAGGAAAAGAACAGGAATGCGAGATCCTTAAAGCGAACATGGAGGCGCACAAGAGCCATTACTTCGACAGAGAAGAATCTGGAGATACGGAATATCAGAATTACACCGATGCGGTGGACGCCTACAACGGGTGTCTCGATAAGATCGCCGCTCTTGAAGGAGAAATGGACACTGCGCCCGTGGATTTCGGAACGGAGTCTGGCTACGAATGGCCTCCAGAAATTCCAAATCCATCGACTCCGCTCGAAGAGCAATTGCAACATCAGCCCCCTCTGGATGTTCCTTCCGTCGACTGGAGGACCCCCAGCACTGCGCCGCACGAATTGAACGAGTGGCCCGAGGAGGTTCCGTATCCGACGGGCGAGCCAGTCCCTCCGCCTGAGCCGCCCGAGCTCATCGAAACTCCGCCACCGGTCGCCAGCGTTGACTGGAGAACTACCGGTTGTCCGGCAGGCACCGCGAGGCTCGTCCGCGGCGGCATGTGTGTTTCGTCGGGTCTCGTATCGTCGGCTTTGACGACGCCGATGACGACGGCGACCCCTTTCACGATGGGGCGGGCAATGCTCGGCCAGGTCCATCTCGTGCGTCGTCCTGGCGCCTTCTAGAATTCGATTTTTTTCCGCTTGACACCGAACCTTTCGGCGGCTACGTTGTTCATGTAACAGGACCACCGAACAAGGAGACGGACCTTCCGTGAGATCACTACCCTGCGTCCGAGACCAAAGGCCAACGATGGAGATCCTCCATCGGCAGGCTTGGTCTCTGTTCGTGGGTTCGTATTCCCCGGCGACGTGCAGCAAGCCCGCCGGGAATCGAACCATCGAACAGACGGGCGCGGGGGCGATGGTGATGTAACAAGAGCT
>Ga0065707_10000567_pt1 | contig 20886 bp, 24 predicted proteins | sample SwiRhicommuniRL3_FD_59094 | JGI IMG/M metagenome (GOLD analysis project Ga0065707, IMG submission 59094) | Switchgrass rhizosphere bacterial communities from Rose Lake, Michigan, USA - RL3 v2 (version 2) | ecosystem: Host-associated > Plants > Roots > Rhizosphere > Soil | place: East Lansing...
GATAATAGACTAGTGGCTATTCGCTATGCAAATAGTGTAAAGAAAGAGGATCGGACAGATAGAATGGAGGATTATCTAGAAGTAATTTATGAACTAGTACAAGAGAAGGGATATGCTACGACGGTAGACATTTCAAGTTACCTCAATGTGAGTTCACCTAGTGTGACCAAAATGATGCAGAAACTCGATGAAACGGGATATCTAAAGTACGAAAAATATAGAGGCATTAAGTTAACCAATGAAGGTGTTCGTATTGCTCGAAATATTCGAAACAGACACGGTCTTTTAGCTGAATTCTTCATGATAATTGGGGTCGACGAGGAAATAGCTAATAATGATGCAGAAGGTATAGAGCATCACCTGCACCCTGAAACTATGAAAAAGCTCGAGGAATTCATAAATGAACTAAAAAGACACAATTAAAAAGGATATAAACTTTGAGTGCCAGCTTCAAAGAATGGTTGAAAATGAAGAGGTTCAATTAACATCATTAATGAAAATATTAACAAGGCAATTTAAATGAGGCTGTTGTTTTTTCACTGTTTGGTAATGATGATATGGATATAATTGAATTTGGTTTGACTAATAAATCAGATTTCTATCGCTGTAGTTATGGTGAGTGCTTTAGATTTATAGCAGACAAGTATATACATAGATGTCCAAATCCTATACCTGATACTAAAAGGATAACTGCATTATCAATAATTTTAAGGTGTCCTCCAGATTTCAAAAAGCCAGTCACAGACTTGGGAATATAAACAAGTCTTGTTATCTAATTTTATGAAATTTTCTATTGAAAACTTTGTCTATGGTGCTATTGATGGAGCGGTGACAACTTTTGCGGTTGTGGCAGCCGTTGTAGGTGCATTACTATCACCATCCATAATAGTGATATTGGGATTTGCGAATCTATTCGCGGATGGATTCTCTATGGCTATTGGAAACTACTTAGCGGTAAAAACTCACAATGAATACGTTGCAAGAGAAAGAAAAAAAGAAGAATGGGAAATTGATAATCTGATTGAAGAGGAGAAACAAGAGATCCGAGACATTTACGTCAAGAAAGGTTTCAAAGAGGAACTGCTAGAGGAGGTTGTACGAATAATTACTGGAAGACGGAAAGTCTGGGTAGATACTATGATGAGAGAAGAGCTGGGATTGATTGAAGATAAGAACAGTCCTATGGTCAACGCTGTAAATACTTTCGTTGGATTTAATGCCATAGGTATAATTCCACTAATCCCTTTCATTTTCTCTTATCTCTCAGGATTTAACATATCTATTGGTAACGCTTTTTTTTATTCAATAATAGCCACCGCAAGCTCTTTCTTCCTGATCGGAAGCATAAGGGGAAAAGTGGTGCAGAAACCTATGGTCAGCTCAGGATTCAATACGTTATTGATAGGAGGAACCGCGGCTGTGGTTTCCTATGTGGTTGGACACCTCTTAAGTACTGTTGTACACTAACTTGCATAATAAAAAATTTGGATAATTCCATCGGCATATTACAACAACATAGGTTATGAGAGAAGATATCAATGTTCTACATTACAGGTAACATCCGGCAAGAACTGATGATTGCTTTCAATGTGATGCTTTTAATTATCAAATAAAAAAATGAGGAGGCAATTTATTCATTGGTTAGCACAATTATCACAAACGTGTTTGTTTTGTGCCTGAACGTCCTTTTGTTGTAACTCAACGTTTTCTGTTCCACATCCGTCACATCGGCCTTGCATTGAATAATACAATTCTTTAAAATATTTATGAGTTAGATATGAGTTAGATAGAGATTGATTAATCCGACAGTCATTTTGCATTGCCAACACAGGTTGTATCTTTTCTGCATATGGGACACTTGAACATGAAATTGACGGAGTTAATTCGAGTTCAATTTTCCATGGTGGACTAGCCAGTCAATTGGATTGAATCTAATGTTGGCTGGATCTGATTTAACATAGAATCAAATTTCTCCTTTGGATTCAGAAATATTATTGCATATAAATCATTATGTTTCTGAGTTAAAATCAACATACCCCTGAAAGGAACATCATAACCTTCTGGTATCTTGCTTAAAAATTCATTTTTAGGTATTAGGCCCGAGGAAGAATCCAAGAGTTGTGAAGGAGAAGAAAGATTCAGGAAATATCTATAACCATAATTACTGTGACCAAATGTTAACCGATCCGCAGATTCTAGCACTCCTTTATATTTTAGATACCCCGTCATAAAAGGACCAGCAATGAATAATGGAAACACCAAGTCGTCTGGAGCCTTAATTATTGCAAAGATGCTTTTTGTAGAATTTTGAAACCATATCATCGTAGTCGAATTATTAGTAGGGCTCGGTTCCCAATTCAGAGGAGGAGTCACGTTAATCTCATTCTTAATTTCACCAAAGGCAAAGCCTGGGCCAGATAGTAACGAAAATGTTGTTACTAAAACAATCAAGATTAGAATTCTATTCCATCTCACGCCTTTCTTATTATTTTTATTCCTTTTAATACTAACCGAAACATATCCAACTCATCGTAACTTGTCTCTTCCTAATTGACCTTGCTCAAGTCATCAGAAATCTTAGTATCCATACTGCAAAAGCTTCGATTAGAGGATCTGGCGGAAATCGTATGCTGAGGATTCGGGTCCAGAAGCAGGAACCCGGATCCATTTGTCACAATTTTGTAGTCAGAAATAATACAATACATAAATAATTTAGAGCGGAGGTACAGTAATGCCAATCGATCAAGACTTTCCAAGGAATCACGAGGTAATAGGAAAACATAGACACGCTGACGGTGAACACTTCCACTTTGTATGGGGTCCGGGGAGATCAGATGCTGAAACTTCTCTAATGAGGAAAACAAACGAAACTAGACTTAACTCATGAAAGACTTTTGTATTTTTGAGTGATATATTTTTCATGAATGTTGAAGAAAATATGAAGTTGATGAAGACCCTAGATGATGCATGGAATTCACAGGACTGGAATACTTTTACTGAACTTCATGCTGATGATGTAATTGTGCGTTGGCCTGGTCAGCCACCTACTATAGGAATAGAAGAGCATAAAATTGAGGGAGAATATTTTTTCAAGGCATTTCCTGATAATCATGTAGAGAACAATCCGTACAAGGTCTTCTTCGGTCAGGGTGATTGGACTTGTTCAATAGCCGATTTTACAGGCACTAACAAGGGTCTAATGAAGGGACCTGACGGCAAGATGATTCCAGCTACAAATAAGAAATTCAAGATAGATTTCTGCACGGTCGCTCGTTGGAAGGACGGCAGAATTGTTGAAGAAAATTTATTCTATGATCCGGTCGGAACGATGAGACAACTCGGTTTGATGTAGATGGTCTCTCGATTAACATTAATTGAAGTAGTGAAGGCTTGGGGGAAAGCCTCACAGGGACAAGCGGTATTGGCCAATAGCATAAGAGAAAATATAATGTATTTTATCTATCATTCACATTGGTTTTAGATATTGGAGAACATAATATGGTGATCAAAACTCATAAACAGATAAAATCAAATGCGGATTTTAACAGTATTCACTCTAACGATTATTTCTCTAGGGTTATTTTTGACGCAAATATCAATTGATAATCTGTCAAAATCTTTTGGACAAACACCAAATCCGATTAAAAATCAAACCTTGTCGATTATACCCACACAATTTGGCATCCCTCCAGGGTTTTTGCAAGCCAAAAAAATGTTTCAACAACAGGCACATGTTCACTCACACCTGCCTCAGTTAGATTGCATGGAACTCCACAACAGACCGAAGGTCTTATTTTGTTGATGGAATACCTAATCGCTCTGACATCAGATCAGATACTTCCAAAGGTTCAGTAGAACAAGGCATACCGCTGCGCATAGTAATTCACGTCTACGATGTACATAATGGCTCATGCGTTGCTCTTAGAGGAGCAAAAGTGGATATTTGGCATGCCAATTCTCAAGGAGTATATTCAGGTGTAAAAGATACGGGAACTACAGAGGAGAACTTCTTACGTGGATATCAAGTGACTGATAATAATGGGACCGTTCATTTCACCACAATTTATCCAGGATGGTATGAGGGAAGAGCAATTCACATTCACTATAAGGTTCGTACTTTTAACGGGTCGGAGAAAACCTTGGAGTGGACAGCACAATTGTACTTCAACAATTCCATCAATGGAACAAGTGCATGAACAAAGTCCTTAAAACAATCATGGTCCTCCCCAAACAACAAACGAAGAAGATATGATTTATAGCGGAACCTCAACGGATGGCCTGATTCAAAAAAATAGCGGAGAACAGTTGATGGTCAACATCACTAAACAAGGAGCATCCTATCTTGGAACATTCGACATGTTCTAAACGCAGGATAGATAGAATGACCGGATGTTACAGTAACTAAAGTGTTCTTGCATTATATTATTATATTCATAATTTACATCCGCATTTAGAACAATTTGGGGAAGTCCCAATATTCAAATGGTGGCAATTTGCGCATTCTTTATTATAATAAGCACCAGGATTAGACACGTTCAATTATTAAAGGGTATAAGTTTTATTTAAGCTCTTACCTATTTCAGACAGTAAATTCTAAGTTCCCTTATGGAGATCAAGTCTAACCTTAGTATCAATTTGAAGCAAATACGCATTTGATTACTAAGGTATTGAAAGGGATGAGCTACTTAGGGGCAGATTTTCCTATATAATGCAATATTGTTGGTCGAGGACAATCCTTGATAAGTTCGAGTATTCTATTTTCCATGTCTTGAACATTCTTGGTAACGTTTTCGTGCTGACGCATGTGGTCAGTCCATGTATCAGCTATTCTGATTTCGATGTAGTGACTAATATCTGATGGGTCTTGGAATAATTCCCAATAAGCCATTCCCTCACTCTTTAGAATACGTCCTAATTCGTGGATACTCCTCTCGAACTCATGAGATAATTTAGGATCAATATTTTTATATTCGATTGTTACTAGCGCTCGATTATCATCTTGTTTGGGATCAATAGAAGACTGAGGAGGGAGTGACCAATGATCACTTGCTGGTGTAAAATCAAGGTCGTCTAACAGTTCACTACTGTAAGGCTTCCTGGCAATAATGGTTGCAGCTAAGGCTAATGAAGCTACTAAAAGCGTGAGTGGGATACCAAATGTGTTAGCAACGGCACCCCATATTACGCTTCCAACTACCAAGCCACCATTCAATATGAGCAGATATACTGCTAGTACTCTGGCTCCAATCCATTTTGGTGCAGATTTAATTCCAATGGTGTAAAATTTTGATAGGATCGTGATGTAAGCTATTCCTCCTAGCCCCATTACCATACAAGCTAAATCAAATACTCTTACATATCCCATTGTTAGTGTTACAATTGCAAGTAACGCTATAGAGATAGTAATAAGTGATTCTACTGAAGCCTTATGTTGCAACCTTGGCAAAATCACAATTCCCCCAATTATTGCACCCGCACCGAATGATCCTAATAGGAGTCCAAAGCCTATGGAATCAAGTCCTAATTCGTGCTTTGCTAATAGCGGTAACAGAGATAATAAAGCGCTACTGCATAATGTAAACAAACCAACACGAACAATTAATACATGTGCTGCTTGAGAATAGCGTATATATCGCAGTTGAATTCGAACAGCTCTAATTATATTTTCTGGTGGTAGAGATCTTTGTTGTTGGTGGTTATTGATGTTAGGCTTTCTCGGTAATCTGCTTAGAACTATCATAATACCAATAAATGAAGCTGAATTAATAAAAAATACTGCCCAAGGTGCAATGGCTGCTACAATAAAACCACCTACTGTAGGACCGATGACTCGACCTAAGTTACTAGCAAGAGCACTAAGGGTAAGAGCATTTGGTAGTTCTGATCTTGATACGAGTCCACTCATAGTAGGGATAATGGGTGTCCTAATCATGGTCGTACCTGCTCCTAGTGCAAAAGTAAGTGTCAGCAAAACTGTTGTGGTAGTCAGACCAACAAAAGTAAGGACTGCTAGTGCAGTAGATATTGTAAACATGTATGCACATGTGATAAGAAGTATGCTTCGCCGATCAAAAATATCAGAAAGTATTCCAGATGGTAATGCGAATAGTAAAATTGGTAGAGTAGTAGCAGTTGTGATAAGAGAAACGAATAAAGGATTTGGAGCAAGTGAAGTCATTAGCCAGGATGCCCCTACATCATACATAGCTGCACCAACATATGAAAAGAGGGCGGCAATCCACAACATCCTAAATAGACTAGACTTAAATGGACTCAAACCAGACGCTGAAATGTCTTCTTTGTCTATTTGTGTATCTTTTCTAACCATAGGAATAAGTAAGCAAGCCTTATTCATACATTTTTCTACATAGACACCCTCCCTCTTTGATCAGTCATCCAAGAGTTTTATACCATGTTAGAGAATAAACCATAAGACAAAAGAATTGGTGGGCTTGATTGCTTTTTCTTTATTATGCAGTCAAATCAACCCTCCCACCTCTTTGTCACATTAATTGTATTTTGCTACAATCCTAGTCAAAAAACTTATCTGGTATGTTTACCATATTAATTTGGGAAATGTCAACTGCAGAAGTAAAGCCAAAGAAACTCAGATGCGAGATATGTGCAAGGATTTTTGAGACTCCAGAGATGTTGAGCTATCACATATCCGTGGAACATAGTCAAGATAGGAGACCGCCCACTGGCATCTCATAAAATAGGATAATACTTTTCTAAATTAAGGACAACTTTCTCGACATTCTTTATTGTAGTAGACAGCCTTACTGTCATTCTCTAAAACTCCTTTCCCTGAAATTGGATTGTCAGTACAAGTATATTAACCCGAGTAATTAACGGCCTGTCGGGAATCGTATTGTTAACAATTCGGATCCAATTCCAAACAGGCGTTTGAAGAACTATCGTACAAATCAAGTATACGAATCGCAAGTGTAGCTAAATAACAAGTTTTAATATGTGCTGGTCTAATTCGCATCGATTATTGTTAACAATGTGAATCACCATTAAATCAGTATCATTTAGTAGTAAAATGATTGCCAATCTTTATCAAAGCATGATTTAATTAGTCTGATGAGTCTTTCCTTGACAAATTCCTCCGTTATTAGTTCCTTATCATAATATTCTGGTATCGTATCTTGACTAACTTCACCTTTAGTCATCAACCGGTCTTCTTGAACTGATATCTTTTCGCCGGATGATGAGAATTTAATATTAGGATATCTCGATTCATGAGTCAATTTAAGATGTAAACTGAATTCAATACTAGGATTTTTTCCCGCAACAATTTGCGATTGGATATGAACACTTGAGTTCACATCTTTACTCTCTAAGTAACTCTCGAATTTTCTCATCACAGGTTCAATAACATGTTGCGACAACTTACTGAATTCCTTCTTTGAATCTTCATCCTCCCTTAATGAATGAAGCTTCTTTACTTTGGCATCCTTCACAAGGTTTTGAAAATTTTCTATTAAAGGCCCTAACTCTTTGTCCAGGTCTTCCACAAACCTATTTGAACTTGATTCAAATTAAACTTAACTTTGAGTAATAATTTACCTGTATATTTTAACCTTTCAAGATTATTTCCTTCACCACTGAATCTATTTCATTTTGACCTCTTGAACATATAATCAAATTGAAACCCTTCTTGGATAACAGGATAGCTGTTTCCCTGCCTATATCGTGTCCACTTCCTGTTACCAATGCCATATAGATGTTACTCATTCTAACTTTCAATTGATTTGGTCAAAAGCAACTTAAAATCTTGTTGATAAAGGAATTGTCCAGTCATCGAGCCCGGTATTCTTATTCCCAAGCAGCTATATCTTTTTCTGCAATTATTTTAGTAGGTTTTATTTGCACAAGTACCGCTCCCTCTCCACTATTCCTTTCACCATATGCCTTTGAATCTTTCTTACCCATGTATCGTTTCGCAATTCTGATGGCCCATTTCAAAACCTCTTTTTGCCTATATGGATAAAGCTTTGCTGTGCCATGAATAGTTACAAAGGTAAAAGGTGGAGTTTGGTTGTCTATACAAATGCTTATTCTATTATCTCGCTGAATATTTTCTGCTTTAACCGATCCAATAAAGGTTGTAAAATAAATATTTCCTAGGTTATCTTCATTATTTCGATACTCTAATACAAACCAGATGGGAACAACATGAGAGCTTCCATCCTCCTTAACTGTAGCGAGCTTTCCTGTGAAAGTGCCTTTATTGAGAAATCTTCTAATTTGTGTTTTGGACATTTCCGACATATAATAATTCATTTATTTCATTGAATATAAGACTTAAAGAAAGTAATCACAATTTACTAAATATTGTGTAGTATTTTTTAGCAATAATTGTCGGTACTACAAATATCATTTTTTATTATTAGAAGAGACCATTAGAGTTCCAAGTAAGTAACGATAGTTTTATTCATTAGTCAATCTCCATCTGAAACTAGATATTTGTGAGATGTATATAAGAGGAAACGTTATTTTATGAGCCCGTCGGGACTCGTATTGTTAACAGTGCTGATCCAAATCAGGGTACATCGGTGAATTTTTTCATTCCAAATTTAGCACGGTATACTTCCTTGACCTCTTGTGTAACGCGCGTATATATTTACTAATCTGAAGAATTATCTTTGTAAGCCTAATTAGCCTGTGTGCTGACTAATTTGTCAATAATAAAATGGTCCGATACAGTTCCATTGTTATCATAGAAGGTACTATTTAGTCTAGTACCGTTGTTTGTCAACTCTAAATTCAAGAAACCAAAACCACGATGCTGTGTTACAATGTAAGGAACCTTTTGTTCAAAATTATGAAGTTCTGCTCCTCCGGTTCCAATGGTAGCAAAGATGGTTCCATGAAATTTATTAATATCGTAATTGTAATAGTTGTTGTTTGGATTGACTATAATTGGGTTCTCTGAATCCTTGTTGTTGTATAGTATGGGATAACTTCTTTCATAATTATGACTATGCGCTTGTAATACCAGATCCACATTATATCCATCAAACAAGGAATGGTACACTTCTCTTAGAGTTACCCTTGGACTACACCCTTGACAATCATTTGGTGATATATAAGCAGGTTGATGGTATGCGATTATTATCCACTTGACGGACGAATTTGTTAATGTATTTTCTAAATCTGACTTGACAAATTCATATTGTTTAGAGCCTAACTCATATGGTAATTCGGTGGACATTATCACAAAATGAATATTGAAATGATTAAATGAATAAAATTCGCTTGACATGTTGAAATGCTTCATATATTGATTAGTACGAAAATCATTGTCATGGTCTCCTCGGACTATGCTAGTTATGTTATCTACTGAAGAAATTATTTCAAGCCAGCATTCTGCAGTTCTCTGGTACGAAAGGTCTCCGAGTGCAATAATTAGTTCCGGTTTCTTACTTGAAATATTTTTTAAAGTATTCTTGGAGTTATCATTGCATCCCCAGTCACCGACAGCTGCTACGTTAAACAGACTTGAATACGTATACTGAGGAATCATAGGCAGTAAAGATAAGCCAATACAAAAAAGAAGATAATGCGATGTCAAGATCGTAGATCTATCCTATTTGACATATAAATTTGATATTTAATTTATCTCTAGTTTCTTAACATTAATTGAATAAGCAAGATGGAAGAGGAATGGAACACACTTGTATTTTACATGTCCAGTCAGGATTCGCATTGTTAACAATTCGGATCCAAAATTGTTACTAATAAGGACTCAAAAGATCAAACATCTAGATACTAAAATTCTTTATACTTATCAACGCTATCAAGGGACCAGTGGGAATTAACCGTGCATATAGCAAATAAAATACAACAATTAATAAAGAAATTGATAAAACTTTAGAAGTATCGGATGGAAGTTCCCAAGCCCACAGCCTATGAGAGTAAATTAGCTTCTAGATTGGCAGCAGAGAAAATTCCACACAAATCCCAACCGGTCATCTGGTATACAAGGGCCAACTATTACACCCCAGATTTTGTTATTGGGCAGAATCTGATTGTGGAAGTAGATGGTAAAATTCATTCCATGAAGTTCAGAATGACGCCTGACAGAATTCGTCAAAGAGCTTTAAAGAACTTGGGATACTATGTTATGCGAGTCAGAAATGATCGGATACGTAGAGACACGGAATTAGTAGTGAAAGAAATAATTCAGCAGTATTATGAAACGATTGATTTGCAAAAGAGTAATCCAAAAGTAGAAATCGTAAAACACGATACGTATGATTCAATCCCTGATTACGTACAGAATAATATTTCATTGTGGGCTATCGCATTTAATCAACTACTAAAAGAAGAATCGTGGACTGCCGATTTTTTTAAGCTTCGCTTGCCTAATTACGATTCAATTCTGGTGCAGAATCAATCGGCTCTCGAACGATTCATGTTACTGTTGTTAGGCCTAAATCTCAAAACTGGCAAGAATGGAATTTTGGATTTTGAGCATTCTGCCGAAGTGTTTGGGAAGGGCATTCAGATTATTCGGGATATTTTTGGTGAGCAAGGTGAAAGCGCCGGTATCCATCTTAAGAATATGTTTAATGTTTCAGCCCCTGGGTTCTTTAAGAATCTAGTATTTTATGGAGGACCGAATATCAACCCGGCGATAGTATCGATAGATAATTTGAACTTGCTCAAAGTACACATAAATGAATTCAACAGACATTTTTCATCATATCAAGTCAGTGTGGAAGAGGGTGAAGTTAAGGACGAATGTCTCTATGCATTAAATAATATTGAGACAAATACTCAATTCGAATGGATAAGAATGTGGAATATCTAGAAGATCATGCGCAATGACCCGACGATACCCATGAAGTTATAAAAATAAATTTTGAATAGGCTGACTGATATTCATCCCACCATTCCGTAGATTGTCAACACCACGCGTTTTGAACGCGGACTTCTTTTTACAAAGCCGTTATGGGAAAAGTGATGTTTTATTTACTAAAGTCGCTTAATTTCGAGTCGCAAAGGCAACTGTAGTGTTGTGCGTATACTTTATGCGCAAAGTCTACAGCTGCTCTAAGTCCACTGTATGCGCAAAGTCTACATATTGTAAGTCTGCCTTCAGTTGCAGGTTTAGATTCAGTTGGAATTTTACTTACGTAAATCTGCGGACGCTACTCTAATGTTCTAAAGACTCAACAACTGCATCTGAATCATCGTTTTTAGATGGTTTATTCAACCTATCTTGCATTACCTTTTATCAAAAATGTCTTCCCATTTACTTGTTTTTCAAAAAGCCGTCTTGGTTGCACCACTATTTTCAAAAAGCCGTCTTGTTTATTCCCTGTATTTTGAGGTGGTCTCTGATTTCCTGGTTTATGGACAAATTTAACATGAAAAAAAGTTCGTGTTCACTTATCATGACTCCTCTTGCTCTTCCTCATCCTTTTCCTTCTCTTCTTCCTCGTCCTGTTCAACGTCTTCTATCTCATGGGTTTCATCCTTGATTTCTTCTCTTTCTTCCTCTTTCACTTCTCTTTCAGATTCGTCGCTCATGGCCTAAGGAATAAGAATACAAACTATAATAAAAATAATTACAAATATCTTTTTTAATAATGCCTTTATCCTATTAATTAGGTTAAAGTTACTAAATTTGGTAGCCTTTAATATTGCTATTTTTTCTTAACTATACTTATGTTTNTCTTAGTGTGGCACGATTTTACACTCGCAGGTTTCCTGGGGACCGTTACAACTTTTACAATTTTTAGTTTCCGAATCTACAGCACCCCAACAGCGGGAACACCCCGTATTTATGACATCATCGTCTGCCATTAACTGCTTAAATCCAGTGATCCTATATAACATTTTACTCAATCGATATTAGTAACAATCAGGACAATTCAAAAGTTCACTTAGTCATGTAAGGACAAATCATGTAATGACGAATAGTCATGTAAGGACAAATCATGTAATGACGAATAGTCATGTAAGGACAAATCATGTAATGACGAATAAATTATTGTAACTTATAACGCTAACATACCCATTAGACTCGCCCAAGAAAGTATCTTTAAATATTAACATACCACATGGTCGATTTAATGATTAATCATGAAGGTAAAAAATGTGATAACTGTGGAGACGCGGTCGATCGGTTGGTTCCTCTAAATGACCCAACTAGAATTGGTAGGTGGTGGTGTTTGAAATGCATATACAAAGAAGGTAAGGCTAAATTTGATGCTGACTCCAAGAATGGTTAACGGCGATGAAAGCGAATCCGGATGGATTAGGAATAAAGTTGATTCACAGACGTCGGGATTCATATTGTTAACAATTCGGGTCCAGACGTGAGGAACATGACTGAATAATTTCATTAAACCCTGCGTGCCTATGATAAATTCACGTTTAATCTATCTCCAATCATCGATTGCATAGACGTCCTCAATATGGTACCCTGGATCATTATTTTTAGTCATCATAACGCCCTGGAATTCAGTCCTGAACCCCATGGAAATCATTTTCCTGTAGGTCGCCAAGTTACCTAGATTAACTCCAGCGGCAAGTTTAGATAGTCCTTGGGATGCAGCAAAATGTTCACAGCACTCAATAAGGTCATCAAAATTAGCAGATTCGGATCTGTCCGCGCTTGCTGTCACCGAACCAAACTTNACATAGCATGNATTGCTTCCAGCCTCGGTTTTTGGTCCACAGTGACANACGGCTAGACCTACCAACTTGTTACTTTTGTTATCAGTCAAGAGAATTGTATCTCCAAGTTTCTGATTTGCNACAGACAGTATTTCAATCTTGAGATCTAGCCCATCATATATCGAATCTGTTAGAGAAGAACAGTTGTGAAGAACCTCTGATGTTTGCTCTTTTTGGATGTCAGAATATTTGGTCCAACTTATCTTCTCTTGGATCTCTTTCTCTGCGTACTCTGACTTGACAGGTTTTGACATAACTGCGGTAAGAAACCTAGGCCAAAAGTCGTACTTTTGGTAAAGGTAGATATGTTTAGGACTATGGGAGAAGGTGAAGAGTCCAACATGTTTAGTTTTTAGTTCTTTAAAGATCTCCATTGTCTTATCTAACAAACGTTTTGCAATGCCTTTGTCCCAAAGATCTGGATGGATTGTGAGTGGCCCAAATATTCCTACACTGCCCCAATTTGCGATAAAGTTTGATCCTACGAAATTTCCATCTACCTCAACAGCCAGTGACAATGAAGGATCCGCCCTAAATCGTGTACCGATATAGTCTGTATCACGGAAGAAACTCATAGGGTCAGGCAATCCAAGAAATGTGCCAAAGGATAGCCTAAAAATGGTATCTGCTTCTTTTAGATCAGTTTCTCTTAAGGAACGAATGACAGGTTCCATTATTAAACTATGTAAAGTGATCTACTAAAATCTTGAGGAACTTGGTCTAATGAGAAATGTTAGGATAAAAGAATCTGATTGAAGACTGAAGCCGTCGGGGTCAATCCGATTTTTCAGATTGATCTAATTTAGAAGTTCTAGTCTCTGAGTAGATAATTGCCATATTATTTGAAATATTCTGCCTCAGGGATAATCGGAATCATTAATTCCACAAAAGGTACTCTTGATAATTCGTTTGAGGTATGATTAAGCATGTTACATGCACAAAATAAAAACCTAATTCGATTACAGAACTTCTCAATAGTCCTAAGGTGATTTAATGCTGTTATTGGAAACGATGAAATGAAGATCAGGTGGGAAGAATATTTTAGAAAGAGATTTAGAATTATGATTAATGAAACTTATGAAAAACTTAACCGCCTGATTCGCGAGCACATGTTAATTGTACAACTACTTTGAATTGTGGGATATGAAATCTGTTACCATATATTAGTATGAATTAACTTTAGTTATCTGCATCAGAATGGGTATGTATATTTTTTAATATTTCATGCACCTTATTTCTGAATAGGGTTAAGCCGATCCTTTTAGCGTATGGCTGACCTCTTGCAAATGATTCAGCCAAATTCCTGACAAACTCCATCTCTACTTTTGGCGGCATGGGTGGCTCAAATGGATCGACATATGCTTCCACTATGGTTGGCTTTCGTTCTTTCATAGCTTCATGTATTTTAGATTTTATTTCGGATGGCTCATTGATAGCATATCCTTTACCACCACAATCTTCAGCAAACCTTGCAAAATCGATTGGAGAAAATTCAACTCCAAATTCCGGGTTTCCCAGGAATCCCATTTGTTCCCATCTAATCATACCTAAGGTATTATTCTTGATAACAATTATTTTTATTGGAAGGTTATATTGTACAGCAGTGGCAAATTCACCCATCAGCATTGTCAATCCACCATCACCAACAAACGCCACGCACTGTCTTTCTGGAAATGCGATCTGCGCTGCTATCGCATAGGGCAAACCACATGCCATACTAGCTAATGTACCTGATACAGAAAATTTCATTCCTTTTCTAATAATTATGTGTCGAGCTGCCCAAGATGTATTCGTACCGGAATCTGTAGAAATAATTGCATTATCTTCCAATTCATCAGAGACCGCTTTTGCAATAACTTGTGGCTTGATTGGTTTATCAGTTCTAGTACTCTGCTCTTTCAATAAACTATTCCAGCTTTTCATTGCTTGTTGTTTTGAATTTAAAAATTCTAGATTATCATTTTGATTTAGCAGTGGTAACAGTGCAGACAGTATGAGCTTTGAATCACCTACTAGACCAATTTCAACAGGATAACGAAGACCTATCTTTTCAGCTTTTATATCAATTTGAATTCCTCTTGCTTGACCAGGCTTTGGAAGATAATCAATATAAGGAAACGATGTTCCAACCATAAGTAACGTATCTGCTTCACTCATAGCATCACTGGATGGTTCTGTTCCAAGTAAACCCAGACCGCCGATACTGTATGGATTATCGTCAGGAATTACGGCTTTACCCAAGAGCGCTTTAACTACTGGAGCACCCAATTTTTCTGCAAGTGCAATTATCTCTTCTCCAGAATCAAGTGCTCCTTGTCCTACAAGTAAAACGATCCTACTACCTTCATTAAGAATTTTGGCTGCTTTTACTAGTAAAGATTGACTTGGAATTGTTTCGGCAGCATACACACTAGAGGTATGGTAGGCAACATTATGTCTAGTATAGTTACCATTCAATTTTTTTTCTTGAATATCTATCGGAATTGTTATGTGGCTGACTCCTCTTTGTGCAAGAGCGGTTCTGCACGCAATGTCCACTGCCATCTCGGCTTGTTCTGGAACACTTATCATGCTATTATAGACTGACACGTCGGAGAAAAGATTTAACAGGTTTATGTCCTGTTGGTAACTTGAATTCATCAAATCGGAGTATGTGCTTCCCGTAATGGCAATAACAGGAGTGTTATCTGCTTTTGCATCATAAAGTCCATTCAAAAGGTGTATTGCACCAGGTCCTGAAGTTGCAAGACACGCCCCAAGTTTTCCAGTATATTTTGCGTATGCACAAGCCATAAAAGCTGCCGATTCTTCATGTCTCACAAGGATGAATTTGATTCTATCCTGTCTACGTCTTAATGCTTCCATAAATCCATTTATTCCATCACCAGGTAATCCGAAAATGACTTCAACTTTCCAGTCCAGTAAAGCTTCAGCTACAATATCAGCAGTACGCATGTTTTCATATTCGCTCATGATATATACTATAAAGTCTGATATGATATGTAGCTTTTGCTACTAATGGTAATCAACGAATGATTGATACTCAATATGGTGAATCAAACAACAGGAAACGCCTTATAAGTCTCGTAACTTTATTATTATATTATGACGCCTCCACTCAAAACTGGGCTAAAGAAGACCGATTTTCAGGAAGGAAAGCTAGTAAAAACAGACATCAAAGGCAAATCAGTTGTACTGGGAATGTTAAATGGTAAACTATTCGCCATAGATTCTGTGTGCTCACATGAAGGAGGTCCTTTAGAAGATGGCTTATTAGAAGGTTATAATCTAATCTGTTCATGGCATCAAGGAATTTTTGATATACGCAATGCTAAGGCATCTCCTGAAACAAGCTGGGTTAGTGATCTGAACTCTTATTCTGTAATTGTTGATGAAAAAAGTGGAGAAATTTCGATAGAAACTTTTCCTAGTGATACTAGTCTAAAGAACAATAATAAATCTGTATCTGGTCAAGGGGGGATAGTCAACGAAGAAATGGTGCCCACAAAACCACTATCGATTCAAAATTAGGATTCTAATATAGGAATTAACTGCTAAGCTTTTGCAAAAGATTTTTACTAAAGGGATTCAAAATACAGTAAAAAAGTATCGGGAACACACTTTCTTGAAGAAAAATATCTATAAACCTTAAATTCCATGGCGTATACATAATGTTGTGACTGTCGATAAGCAATATGAACACTCTTCCAACAATGAAAAAGCAAACTTAAAACCAACAAAAGAATCCAACGTTACTTCTCTAAACTCTTCAATTCCAGAGGAAAAACTTCCTTCATTTAGTAAAATCCTAATTGCTGACGATGGAAAAGAAGAATCAAATAGGTTGCTTAACTATGCTGTATCTCTATCCAAATACTCAGGAGCAGAATTACTAATTTTACGAATTTTAGGAGATATGAAGAAAATGGGAAATGTCTCAGTACAAGGTTCTAATGAAGATAAGAAGGATCACAAGGATATGAAACGAGAAATTAAAGGAGAAATAATAGATGAAATGGAAAAAAAGATAAACAGATGCATAGAAGCAGGATGTCAAAATAAAATTTCGTATAAATTCAGAGTGGGTGATGCTAAAAAAGAAATAATCAATGAAGTTAAAGAGGGAAATTACGATTTAATAGTGTTAAGGAGCTCAAGGAGTTCACAAAGAGATTCTTGGATTAGATCCTTTTTTAGCGATGCACGAAACATAATTAGTAACATAGACATACCTGTTTTGATAGTACAGTAATTTAAACCAAAATCTTGAACACAATTCTGAATCTGGAATATTTTATGAGCCTGTCGGGAATCATATTGTTAACAGTTCGATCCATATAGGTTAGGAGTAAATTTAATTCACAGAGGTGGAATCGAATTGTTAACAGTTCGGATCGAGTCACAGAGCGATATGACTAATATTAATGGGGAAGGTTGTAGTTTTCATCCTCCGGCTGGATTCTTTTGAAAACTTCACCAGTGTTCTTCTAATGGTATTAAAAACAAACTACTGATAACTAGAATTCCTACAATCATTCCTATTGTACAGATGTTCGACTTTATGTATTTTAATGGTTTCATATGACTATTTCGCATAGGAACTATTACTATTATTGTCATCATTCAAGCTGAGAACTCACACTCAATTTTGATTTCTTAACATCCCGGTAATATAGGATGGAAATGGCAATACTGTTAATAAACAAATATTATCAATTCTTTCGTTTTCAAACGTCTAGATACGACTGAATATTCATACGGAACTATTGCATCAATTAAACTCAAATTATACTAGTAGAGAGGCGTTTTCTAACGTATAAGGCATTGAATTTTCAGGTGGGCCGGAAGGGATTGACATTGTTACAATGTGGGTCTTTATTTACATTGTTAGGACCATAGTTAGGACCTAGTTGCAGGTTTCACACTCAGTTAGTTTTTAGTTACTACAACGTATAAATAAAATGCTTATGTAAACAAGAACAATGATTCAAAAGCAAGGTTACGTTGAGGTAGGAAAAGTAAGTGAAATTACTAAAGGGCAAATGAAACATCTCGACTTAAATGGAAAAGAAATTGTAATAGCCAATGTTGATGGAAAGTTTTATGCTTTTGACGAAAGATGTGGGCATATGAATGCCAGACTTTCAAATGGGAATATTAATCAAAATATAGTAACGTGCCCTTTCCATGCGGCAAAGTTTGATATTACCACTGGAAAGAAAGTAGGAGAACCGGTTTTAGAAATACCCCCTGATATGGAACCCCTACCTCCAAAGTGGCAAAAATATATGGAAAATGTTGGCAAAGAGATGTCATATATTAAAACGTATGACCAGAATACATATAAGAAGTTACCATTGAAGGAGATATTATAAGGATAAAAACATGACAGTTATTTTTCTATTTACATAGTCAGAATATTAAATGTGAAAATTTGCTCAAAATATGGCAAGCCGAGAGGGATTTAATTTGTTAACAATGTGAGTCATTATTAGAAATTGTAATTTTCAATTATTATTTACCTTTCACGCAGATGAATAACATTTTTACTTCTATTCACTTTTCAACGATTTCTAATTTTATTTCACTAGTCACTGTAGAGGTTCCAACTGAAATATCCGTCTGAAAATAATTTTAATTAATGTTATAAATAAATCTCTTCATCTTAAAATGAGAACTGTCGTTATTTTTCCAGGTTATGATCAAAACCTTCTTTAACGTAATTATTATACCATTGTTTGTGTCAGAAGGTTATTACGATACAGGCTCCATTGATGGTTTTCTACAAGAATTGGATAGAGAGAAAGCCAAGGTGGTCATCGCGAAAGAATTTAGGAAATTTAAGAAACCAACAACTGTCATAAAAGGCCTTGAAAGTATGACTGATGTTGCTTCAATCACTAAAGAATTGAAAATCAAACTTGGAGCTGGGGGTACTTATAAAAATGGGTTTGTCATTTTGCAGGGTGATCATAGAAGTGCAGCCAAGGACTTTCTCATTACAAAAGGAATTAAGGAAGATCTAATAGAAGTCAGATAATGTTAAATTTTTGAATTAATACGATTCTTAACGAGCATAGCAATATTTTGTATTCACTTTTGATCCATGAAACATGGTAAGTTAATGGATTGTGAAAAAAGTATGATGGCTATACGAAGTATAAACCACGATATTACAAATCTTGTGCGCAATAACTCTAATTGTAACATTGTTATGTCTGATTGTAACAAGAACAATTCTTTTAATTCTACCAATATTGAAAATTATGCCCAAAATATGGTGGGGCGCATGGGACCGATCTGGAATTTCAGATGGGTGGACTTGTTAGGTATTAGTAATTTGTAAAAGATCTCGGAATATCAAAATTAGCTATTACAAACTCGCCAGATTTATTTTCCTTTCTCTAATATAGATTCAATTTTTTCTTCTAAACTCAAGATCTTATTCTCCAAGGCTACAACTTCCTTTAGAAGTTTATCCTGAATATCCGAAGTTTTTTTCTGTCGATTGTAGACCCACCATGTAATTATTACACCTATTATTATGCCCGCGGCTAATCCGACCCAAGTACTTCCTGCATTCGATATATCCGCGTTCCTGTTACAGTCGCCACCAAATATTGCCTGTAGCTCATACATGCACCCCCAAAAGGAAAGGATTTCAAACAATCTACCATTATAGCCATAACAGTTACTGTTATGATTTACTCCTTGTTCTTTAATAAGACATAAGAATCGCAGTTATGAGTATAGTTCTCAGACGTCGGAAATCGTATTGTTAACAAATCGGATTCATGATCTTGTGTGAATTTTTGGTCTAGTTATTAGAAAAAATCCGAGGTTGGAGCTACTGATTTCTTTTATTGTCCACTAAGATTACTAGGACATTTCTTATTGTGAATGAAAGATCCATGGCTCTTGCAAGGTATCGCTCCGCTTCCATCATGGCGTAACTATTGTGATTCCCACAGCTTCCGCAAGTAACACGACGACAACTAACCCTGTCATCGAGTTGGTTTTTTCGTTCATTGTAATAGTCAATGTTAGTGGTAAATTAAGATTTTCGTAATAGAATAGAAGTGGATAATTACTCAAAAAGTGATACTAATCGTTAGTATTTAATGTATAAGTCTGGAGTTCGGGAACCGCGTAACAATTCGGATCCAATCAGAAGGTATGACTGCTATTTAGTCGGAACCTGTCAGCGTTTAATTCCTTTAGGAGTATATAAAGAGAATAAATATGTGAGTGGCTTGGTAATGATATCAAAATAAGATAACAATGTTAAGTAATCAATATAACTTATCCTTATTTGCATAATAAATATGATGAATAAGACAAAAAGCTTGGGGATCCTACTTGCAGCAACATTACTCTACGTAGTATGGTTAAATCCTTCTACGGCTGGACCTGTTCCACAATTATTAAAACCTGCTTTAGCTCAGGACATTAGTACCATAGTTAAGAAAGGACTCCCAGCTTACATAACTATGCCCACTGCTAATTCGGGTGGAAATAAGAGCACCATGATAGGCGATAAAAACGCATCAACCAATACACTTCAATTGAATGCTAATGAGAAGAAAGAAGTCTACACGTGGGTTAACAAAGAGGGCACGAATCCAAATCTAAACTTTAGACTCAATACGGATAATGTCGTCCAGTTAAAGAATCCAACTGATTCAAAACATCAATTGGTCATAACTTCGGAAGGAAAGGAAGTTGCGTCTAGTGGCGACATACAACCTGGTAAATCGGGCGAACTTACATTTGCAAAACTTAGTCAAGGACAAACTCTAGAATATCATTGTCTTTATCATCCAACTACGATGAACGGAACAATAACAATTTCATCCTAATTTTTTCTTTAGTAACTCAATATCTCTAAGATCTATATTGAAGGATATCATAAACATGTTGTATACAAGACTCCGAGAAAGATGGAAATTGAGGAAAGCCACGGAAATAAGAGTAGATTTTTCTTTTAAACGTGAGGTATTCTTCGTTGTCATAGGGGCTATGTTAGGAGGAATATCGATGCTTATTCCGACTGCTTTTGAAGTTGGAATGGGCATGCCTTATTATGTTACATGGGTAGCATTTGGACATGTCGTAGGCATATACGGCTCTGACGCGGCTTTTGCAGGAATAGCAATTCATACAATAACCGCTATTTCAATAGGCGTTGTT
>Ga0065707_10082146_pt1 | contig 20843 bp, 13 predicted proteins | sample SwiRhicommuniRL3_FD_59094 | JGI IMG/M metagenome (GOLD analysis project Ga0065707, IMG submission 59094) | Switchgrass rhizosphere bacterial communities from Rose Lake, Michigan, USA - RL3 v2 (version 2) | ecosystem: Host-associated > Plants > Roots > Rhizosphere > Soil | place: East Lansing...
CCTGATGTCAGCGCCGAACGGATCCGCAAGGAGACGCCCGCGCCGCTGCCGCAACGGAGCGATTTGCCGCCGGCGCTGTCGGACCTCGTGGGCCGCTGCCTGGCGAAGGATCCGCAGCAACGGCCGCAGAGCATGCGAGAGATTGGTAAGGAACTGACCGCGATACTTTCACAACTGCCGACGCCGACCATCTTGAACGACGCTTCACGATCCCCGCCGCCGACTATTGCGCCACCGGCAGTTCGTGCTCCGGTGGGCCAGGGCCAGCCGTTGCGCGGCGAATGGCAACGTCCCAACCATTCCGCTCCCGATGCCGCTGAATTACGGCGCCAGGGGTTCCGCCGCGGTCTCTTTGCCGCGGCTCTCGTGCTGGGCGTCGTCGGTATCGTCGTCGTCTTCGTTGCGCTACCCAAATGGGTAGCTCCGGCGCCGACCGCCGTCGAGCAGCCGGTTGCCAAGGCGAAGCAGGCAGAGTCGGCAGCGCCAGCGAAGGAAGTCGATTTCGCCGCACTCGCCCAGGCGAAACAGAAGGCCGAGGAGCAACGCGAGCCGTTGGACGAGCGCATGAAGAAGCTGCAGGACCGGGGCGCCGAACAATGGGCCGCCGAAGATTTCCAGAAGGCCACCGCAGCCTTCGCCGCAGCGGATGAACAATTCGCGGCGCGCGATTATCTCACTGCGACGGCGACGCTGGAGACGGTCGAACCGCTGTTGAAGGAGCTCGAACGACGTGCTGGCGAAGTGCTCACCCAGCGGTTGCAAGCCGGAACCGCAGCACTGAAGGATGGCCGCTCCGCGGATGCACGCGATGCCTTCGCATTGGCGCAGAAAATCGACGGCTCCAATAAAGCCGCAGCGCTAGGACTGAAACGTGCGGGAACCCTCGATGCAGTGCTGAAGCTACTCACGGAGGCGGAAAGCGAGGAGAAAGAGGGCGACGTCGTATCCGCTTCCGCTGCATATGCTCGAGCGCTGGCGCTCGATGGCCAGACGACTCGCGCCAGCGAAGGCGTCGCTCGTACGCAGGCACGCATCGCAGGCAATACGTTTGCGAGTGCCATGGCGCAGGGATTCAATGCGCTCACGCGAAGCGATTACAAAGCGGCGCGCAGCGCATTCGAATCTGCCGGCAAGATCCGGCCGAATGCACCTGAAGTCGCCCAGGCTTTGAAGCAGGTCGAACAGGACGAGCGCACGCGCACGATGTCGGCAAAGCTGGACACCGCGCGTCAGCTCGAAACAAAAGAGAAGTGGGCCGAGGCCCTGCAGGAATACCAGGCAGTGGCACAGCTCGATAGCACCGTCAGCGCGGCCACCGAAGGCATGGCGCGTGTGCGGCCGCGTTTCGAGTTGAACCAGCAGCTCGAAATCTACCTGACGCAGCCCGAGCGACTGTTCAGCGCTCCGGTGCGCAGCGCCGCAAAAGACAGTCTCACGCGCGCCCGTTCGATTCCCAACCCGGGTCCGATCCTGCTGCAGCAGATGAGCAAGTTGTCCGACTGGCTGGCCCGCGCCGAAGTGCCGGTGCCGGTGGCATTCCAATCCGACAACCAGACAAAAGTGTCGATTCGACGCGTCGCCGAGTTGGGTACGTTCGAGCAGCGCTCGCTGGAACTGGCGCCAGGAAGTTACACCGTCGTGGGCACACGCCCAGGTTACCGCGACGTGCGGCGTGAACTCACGGTGATGCCCGGCGCTGCGCAGACGCCCCTGGTGATTCGCTGCGAGGAAAAAATTTGAGTGAGCTGATCGTTCGCGAAGCGCTGGGCGAAAGACGCTTTGCGGCGCAGGAGTTTCCTCTGGCCTTCGGCGGCGCCGGCAGTACCGTGGTGCTTGCAGGCAGCCGCGAAGGAGCCGAGGCCTATGTCGGCGTTCACGAAGATCAGTTCTATGTGCAACCGGCGCACGATTCCGAAGTGCTGCTCAATGGCGTGCGCGTGGGGCAGTCGAACTGGCTCAAGCCGGGCGACATCATCAACCTTGGCAGCTCGCGGCTGCGGTTGAGTGCAGGCGACGAAGCAAATGTCATCACGGTGGAAGACGGCAGCGCCGGGAACATCACCGCGCCGCCCATCATCACTCAGGATGCCAGGCTGTACGGCGATCAGGACGGCGTCGCCGAACCGATAGCGGCGGTTCGCTTTCGCCCCGCAGGTCCTACTGCGAGCGCACGCGGATTCCGAGTCAAGCCAGCGCAGATCATCCTGGGCATCGTCGCTGCGGCGATCGTTGCCGTCCTGTGGTTCATCTTCACGGCCGTCTCGATTGGCGTCACGACCGATCCGCAGGCGGCGCAGATCCAGGTCGAGGGCGGGTTGCTGAGCGTTCCGGTCAGCGGCCGATATCTGCTGCGGCCGGGTAAATACACGCTGCGAGCGACCTATCCGGGCTATACCCCTGCGGAAAGTACTGTCACCGTTTCAGCCGAACCGAACCAGATCTTCGCGCTGCAACTCGCGAAGCTGCCCGGCGTCCTGCGAGTCGCCGTTCCGGGTAAGGCGCAGATCACGATCGATGGTAAGGAGAGCGGCACGGCGCCGGGGGATTTCAAGCTCACGCCGGGTACGCACACCATCGCACTGGCGGCGGAACGCTATCAACCGTTCCAGGGCAGCGTCGAAGTGGAAGGTGCGGGCAAGGTGCAATCGTACGAACCCAAGCTGGCGCCAGCCTGGGGAGATGTCACCGTGACATCCGAACCCGTCGGCGCCGAAGTCCTGGTGGAAGGCAAATCGCGCGGCGTCACGCCGCTGACTATCGATGTCCTCGCGGGTAACCGACCCATCGAATTGCGGCTGGCCGGCTTCAAATCATGGACTACGGATATCCAGGTCAAGGCGCAGGAACCGCTCACCGTCGGACCGGTGAAGCTAGGATTGCCCGATGGCAAACTCGCGCTGCGCTCGGATCCGCCGGGCGCGAATGTATCGGTGTCCGGTGTCTATCGCGGACAGACGCCGCTGGAAATCGAACTGCGACCCGACATCACGCATGCCGTCGTGTTGACGAGGCCCGGCTACGAAGCCGTGACACGCGAGGTGAAGCTCGGCGCCGGTGAGAAGAGCAGCCAGTCGTTCACGCTCACCGGTATCTTCGGTGAAGTGGCCATTCGTGCCCAGCCGGCCGATGCGCAGGTATTCATAGACGGCGAACTGAAGGGCGCGCCGAACCAGACGCTGAAACTGGTCGCCACCACGCACGACATCGAAATCCGCAAGGCAGGGTTCGTCGACTTCAAGACCAGCGTGACGCCGCGTCCCGGACTGCCCCAGGTCATACAGACGACGTTGCTGACGGCCGAACAGACGCGCATTGCGGCAACACCTGCAGTCATCACTACCAAGATCGGCCAGCAATTGCGCTTGATGCCGCTGGGCCATTTCACTATGGGCAGTCCACGCCGGGAACCCGGTCGCCGTGCAAACGAAGCGCAGCGCGAGGTGGAATTCAAACGCGCGTTCTATGTCGGCGTCACCGAAGTGACCAACGCGCAATTCCGCAAGTACAAGACCGATCATCGCTCGGGAATTTCCGGATCGAACACCCTGGACCTTGAAAACCAGCCGGCGGTGAACCTGAGCTGGCAGGACGCCGCAGGATTCTGCAACTGGCTGTCCGAGCAGGAAGGCCTGCCGCCGGCTTACAAGAAGGACGGCGACGCATGGGTGCCGGTCACGCCGATGACGCGCGGCTATCGACTACTGACAGACGCCGAATGGGAATGGGTCGCTCGCTACGCCGGCGAAGGCAAACTGCGGCGCTATCCCTGGGGAGATTCGTTGCCGGTAGCGGCTGGCTCGGGCAACTACGCGGACAAGTCCGCCAATATTCTGATCCAGGATGTGGTGCCGGCGTACGACGACGGTTATGTCACCACAGCGCCTGTCGGCAAATTTCCGCCCAACCCCCTGGGGCTGAGCGACATTGGCGGTAACGTCGCTGAATGGATCCATGACTACTACACTGTGAGCATGGACTCGTCCCAGCTGGCAGTCGATCCGCTGGGACCCCCCGCGCAGGGCAAGCAGCATGTGATCCGTGGTTCGAGCTGGAAACAATCGAGTGTCACCGATCTAAGGTTATCTGCGCGCGATTTCGGCGACACTGCGCGCAACGATGTTGGCCTGCGCATAGCGCGCTACGTGGAGTAAATGTCATGCGTCCAATCCCACTAGTGTCCATCCGAGTATCGATACTTGCGATTCTGTCCGTTGGCGCTTCGGCTGCTTTCGCCGAGGAACCAGCGCCGACGGCGAAAGGGCCGGTAGCGACGCCAGCCAAAGAACCGGCGCCGGCCAATACGACGCCTACAGTCAAAGCCGCGCCCGCTGCGGGGAAAGCCGCCGCGAAAGACGACACGCAGGCTCCGGCCAAATCGACGGAAACCGCGGCGCAGGCAGCGGCGAAAAGTGTAGATAAAAATGGAACACCGCAGCGATTCATTCCCACCGAACAGGTGCGCGCCGACTTCGACGTGTCCTTTCCGATCGATATGTAGAGAGCGCCCAGCATGGTCACCGCAGCAGCCCCAATGTCACCGCCACGGCGGCGTTTTCAGCCTCCAACGGAGTTCACGTGGACGCTGTTTTCGCTGATCCTGACGATCCTCACCATCCACGCGGCATACGTTGCGTGGATTCGGCCGCAGGGACAGGCCATCGTCGCCGCCGAACAGGCGAAGTTGCGTGCCGACACCAACTACACACCGCAGCGCTCGTTCTACCTGGTCATCAAGGACTATGAGCAGGAAGGCGAGATCATGCACTTCGTCTGGGCCATGCTGATCATCGGCTTCAAGGCGGTGCTGGTGCGCCGCGAGCGCAAGTATCTCGAGCGCGACCTGATTCATGTTCCCGAGGGCATCAAGGTACTTCCCGAAGATGCGAAGGACTACGCGCGCCAGGTGGAAGCGCTGCCACCCGAAGACAGGACCAATCTGGTCGTGCGCACGCTGCAACGGACGCTGGATCGCTTCGCTGCGACTCGCAGCATCAGGGACGCAGCCGAGACATCCAAGGCGGTGTGCGATTCCGAGGCGGACCGGCTCGATTCCAGTCTCGCCATGATCCGCTACATCGCGTGGGCGATTCCGGCTATCGGCTTCATCGGCACGGTGCGCCACATTGGCGACGCGCTGCTCCAGGCGCATAAGGCGGTGTCCGGCGACATCATCGGCGTGACGTCGGACCTGGGTATCGCGTTCAACGCCACCTTCGTCGCGTTGTCGCTCACCATCGTGCTCATGTTCTTCCTGCACCAGCTGCAGCAGTACCAGGAGCAGTTCGTGCACGACACCGATCAATGGATCGATCACCGTCTCATCCGTCACATGCAGGTGCGCTGACGAGCATCGCAGCCGATCATGCTGTCTCTCGAACTCATCGATGCAGGACTGGTGCTGGCGCAACGCAATGGCGATGCCACGGCGTTGCTGAGCGATACGCCGGGTATTGCCGTGCTCGAAGAAGCGGTGACGTTGACCGGCGCAGATGCCGCGGCGCGCGTGCGGTTGAAGCCATTGCTGGCGCAATCCAATTATTGGCGAACGCTGAGCACGCAACCGCTCACTCGTCCGTCGCGGCTCATCGGCACTACCGCGGATCTCGCATTCGCACAGTTGCAGGCGCTGTTTGCAGGCACCGAGAGCAGTTCGGAAGGCGTGTTGCTGGCGATTCCTGCAGGGTACAGCCGCGAACAGCTCGGCTTGCTGCTCGGCATAGTGAATGAAACCAAAGTGCCCGTCGCCGGGCTCGTCGATGCAGCGCTCGCTGCCTGCAGCCACGAGCCAGCGCCGCCACGCGTGTTGCATCTCGAACTGGAATTGCACCAGGCACTGCTGACGGTCCTCGAATACACGGGCGGCGAGCGTCCCGGTCTGAAACGCAGCCGCTACGAGATTGCACAGCGCCATGGCCTGCTCGCGCTCCAGCAGGCATCGATGCGATTCATCGCCGATAGTTTCGTGCGCAAGACGCGCTTCGATCCTTTGCACGAAGCGATCAACGAACAGCGCTTGCTGGATCAGCTGCCGCACTGGCTGTCGCAGCTGGCGGACCAGGAGCATGCGACGATCACCATCCAGGCTGGCGAGCGCACTCTCGAAGTCGAACTGGAGCGGACAGAGTTCCTCGCAGCCGTCGAATCTCACTACATCGAGCTGCTGCGCTTGGTTCAAAGCGCGCGTGTGGCCGGAATGCCGATCGCCCTGCGGGTGTCGCAACGGGTTGCGGCGCTGCCTGGATTGCTGGAGCGATTTGCAGCACTGCGTGACTGCGAAGTGCAGGTGTTGCCGCCGGGTGCCGCAGCTCTGGGCGCGCTGAAGTATGTGGACGCGATTCGCCGTTCGCCCGAATCGCTGGCACTCGTTTATCAACTGCCCACGCCACCTGCCGATGGGGCGACGGCGTTGCGGGACGATCACTCGACTCCACCGCAGTTGCGGCCAACGCATGTGCTCTTCCAGGGCCGGGCCTGGGCTTTGTCCGAAAAGCCACTGACTGTTGGGTGGGCAACAGAAGGGTTGCAACGTTCGCTGCAATTGCCGACCGCGGCTCCGGGTATCTCACGTGCTCACTGCACACTGTCGCGCCGAAACGGCGCCGTGCTGGTCGAAGATCACAGCACTTATGGTAGCTACGTCAACGATGAACGGGTCGTCGGGCGTACAGTACTGACAGTGGGGGACAGGCTGCGGCTGGGAACGCCGGGTGTGACGCTGGAACTGATTCAACTGGTCCGGGACGATGGCGCGCCGCAAGACTGAAATCTTCAGCATGTCGTTTCTCGATTGCATCACCTGTGCATTCGGATCGGTGGTGCTCGTCTATACGCTGATCAATGCCCAGGGTGGTCTGCGCCGCGTGGCTCAGACGCGTGAGATGCACGCCGAAGTCGACAAGCTCGAGCAGCAGGTGCTGGAGGGCTATCAGAACCTGGTGGTGCTGCGTAATTCGCTGGTGCAGACGGACCAGGAACGAGTGCGTACCGAAGGCATGGGCACGCGGGTACTCGAACTCACGCAGAAGACCAAGGAAGAACTGGCCGATGCGGACAAGGACACGCTGTCGCGCCGCGAAGCCATCGAGCGCCTGAAGTCCGATCTGAAGTCCATCGACGAAGGCAAGCGCCGCCTCGAAGGCGCGAGCGAGAGCAAGGAGGCTTCGGGTACGCGCGTTCGCGGATTCACCGGACAGGGCGATCGCCAATATCTCACCGGCCTGCGGGTCGGCGGCAAGCACATCATCGTGCTGATCGATTCGTCCGCGTCGATGCTCGATGAAACCGTCGTCAACATCCTGCGAATGCGCAACATGTCGGATGCACGCAAGCTGCTCTCCGACAAATGGCGCCGCACGCTGGGTACCACTGACTGGCTCGCGGCGCAGTTGCCGCAGGATAGCGAGTTCCAGATGTTCACCTTCAACACGCATGCGTGGCCGCTGGTGGAAGGCACGGCCGACAAGTGGCTCAAGGTCAGCGATCCGAATGCGCTCAGCGAGGCGTTGTCGTCGTTGCGCAAGATCGTGCCCCAGGGCGGCACCAGCCTCGAGAACCTGTTCATCGAAATGAACAAGCTGAGTCCGGCGCCGGACAACGTGATCCTGATCACCGACGGCCTGCCGACGCAGGGCACGTCGCCGCCATTGCTCAAGAAGACGGTCGACGGCGAAGACCGTCTCAAGTTATTCGAGCGTGCGGTTGCGCGCTATCCGCGGACCGTGCCGTTGAATGTGATCCTGATGCCCATGGAAGGCGATCCGAATGCGCCCAGCGCTTTCTGGCTCGCGTCACGGCGCACCGGCGGCTCGTTCCTCATCCCGTCCAAAGACTGGCCATAGCAGTCGCCGAGGACGACCATCATGGGCAGACGCAATACACGCCGCGAAACCGAGATCTTCAGCATCTCGTTTCTCGATTGCATCACCTGCGGCCTTGGCTCCGTGGTGTTGCTGCTCGTGTTGAGCGACGTGCGTTCGCCGGCGGTGGAGCAGTCGCAGAACGACTTGAAGCAGCAACTGGTCAAGCTCGAGGACGAACTCGTCGACATCACCGGCCAGACCGACGTCATCAATCGCGACCTGAAGTCGCGGCAGGAGCAGCTCTCGGAAGTAAAGGCGCGCATTGCGCGGCTGCAGGGAGACTTGAGCGACGTTCGTGGCAAGTACGCGGCGTCGAAGAAAGAAGCGGATGTGCAGAACGAGATCGAAGGCAAGCTGGTGTCGGCGCGGCAGACGCTGACGGAAGAAATGAAACGCCTGCTGGGTGCGGGTTTCCAGCGCAAGAAGGACGACACCATCGGCGGCATCCCGGTCGACAGCGAATACATCATTTTCGTCATCGACACCTCGGGCAGCATGCTCAACTACGGCTGGCAGATGATGATCCAGAAGCTGCAGGAAACCCTGGACCTGTATCCGAAGGTGAAGGGCTTCCAGGTCATGAGCGACCAGGGCGGCTACCTGTTTCCGGGATACAAGGGCCAGTGGATCGCCGACTCGCCGCCGCAGCGCAAGCTGGTCATCGAGAAAGTACGCAATTGGAATACGTTTTCGGCGTCGAGCCCCATCGAGGGCATCGACGAGGCCATCCGTACCTACAAGGCGCGGGACAAGAAGATCAGCATCTATGTCTTCGGCGACGAATTCACCGGGCCGTCCATCGATTCGGTGATCAAGGGCATCGACATGCTCAACCGTCCCTACGACAACAGCGGCGATCGTCCGGTGCGCATTCATGCGATCGGCTTCCCGGTGCGCCCGGATGCACCTCAATATACGAGCATCCGTTTTGCCACGTTGATGCGGATAGTATGTGCCAGGAACGGTGGGACGTTCGTGGGACTGCACGATCCGGAACGGCGGGGTTCGCAATTCCGTATCGGCGATGCGGCGGCGTCGCCGTCGGCGCCGGGCACTCCGAAATCATGACAGGGGCATGACAGGGTCTGAGTCGATGCGGCCGACAGCTTGACGGGACTGAAGCCGTAACGGGAAATCACAGCGAGCGTTCTTCAACATGGACTGCGGTTGGTAACACATTTTGAAGTCAGTCAACCCTTGCAGGTGGCGTAGCTACCGTCACCCATCGGCTGCGATCTCCTCGCGGTTGCTGGCAATGGCCGCGCTGCTGTCACTGGCTGCGTGTGGCGCAGTCAAACTCGTCGCCACCACGAACATTCCGACGCCGCTGGTCGCACGCATTCCGGTGGCGGTCGCGCTGTACATGCCCAAGGAGTTCAGCGGCTATGTGCACAAGGAAGAGCGCTGGAGCACCAAGTGGAACATCGACCTGGGCCACGCGCAGAGCGATGGGCTGACGCGCCTGTTCAATGCCATGTTCGAACGCGTCGTGATGGTCGACAGCGTGAATGCCGGCGCGCAGTTAGGGGGTGACATCAAGGCCATTCTCGAGCCCAGCGTCGAAGAATATGCGTTCGTCACGCCGCGCGATGCAGGCTCGCCGTTCTATGCAGTGAGCATCAAGTATCGCGTCAACGTCTACGCGCCGGACGGCAGGCTCGCGGACTCTTGGGGTTTTACCGGCTACGGCACGTCGCCCGCGGAAGGATTGTCCAACACTGTGCCGCTGACTGAGGCCACAGCGTTGGCGATGCGTGACGCAGGCGCGAAACTGGCTGTCGAATTCCGCGATCAGGCCGTCGTGCGCGGACTGCTGCCAGATGCGCCAGCGCCGGCGGCTGCACCGGAGACCGCCACTCCTCCTGCTGCGGGTGAAGCGCCACCGACGACGCCGGCACCGGAAGTTTCACCGGCCTCGAAAGGAACGCCGCCTCCACAGCCGCCAGCTGAGGCATCGCCGCCGACGAGTGCAACACCGGCACCGCCATCGACATCGCCGCAGCCTCCGGCTGAAGCGCCTCCGGCCGGCAAGGGAACGCCACCGCCACAGCCGCCGGTCGAAACGTCGACGGATAAACCCACGCCGTTTTCCGAACCGCAGGAGCCGCTGAAGTCGCGTTAGCCGTCTGGTCTAGCCCGCGTCTTTCTCCTTCTCCTTGTCTTCGTCCTTCTTGTCTTTGTCTTCGTCCTTTTCCTTGCGTTGCCGGAATAGCTGCCGATAGACCACTGCGGTGGTCTCCACCGGTTCGCCATTGACGAATTTCGGCCGGTAGCGTGCGGACTGGATTGCATCGAGGGTTTCGCTGCTCTGCCTCGATGAGCCGTTCTGGTCGATCACGCGTGCGTTCTTCACGGCGCCGTCGCTGGTCACGGTGAATTCCACTTGCACGAATTTTTCGTCGACCTCGAAGTCGGGCCGCGTGCGATTGCGTGTGGCGAGCAGCGGAGTCGGCAGGTACACCTGGACTGGGAACGCGAATGGCGAACCCGTCGCAGCCTCGCCCGGAGCAATCATGGCCGCCGCGCGGCGATAGAAAGACAGCGCCTTCTGCGGCTGGCTGCGGGTCTGATACCAATCGCCGGTATCGATCAGCGTCTGGATCAGCAGCACGGGCGGACGATTCGGATTGTCGTCCAGGATTTTCACCGCGCGCAGCAACGCCTTCTCGCCTTCCGAATTGAGCAGTTGAGCGGTGATGGGCCGCTGCTGGTTGACGTTGGGATCGCCGAAACTCATTTCGTTCTCGGGCTGCCGTAGCAATCCGGCGCCCGCCAGGAACAGCTCCCGCCGATAGCTGGCCGCCAGTCCGCGAAGGGGCTCGACGGCCGCAACGCTGGACTTGCCGCCTTTCTCCTCGGCCAGCGCGATGCCTTCGCGAAAGTATTGCCGGGCAACGCCCAGGCTGCCGATCTGCGCATACCAGTCGCCGACCGTGCACATCAACGGAATCATGCGCAGGTCGTTGCCGCCATAGGTCCGTTCGCCGATCAGCAGCAGGTATTTGATGTGCTTCTCCGCTTCGAGCGGCGCATCGACGGCTGTCAGGCTCGCTGCCAGTTGGCGCAGCAGGCCTTGCTGGCTCGGGTCGAACAGGCCGAAATTGCGCCGCGAAATGTTCAGCGCCCGGTCGAGCAGGGGAGCGGCCTTGTCATGCTTGCCTTCCGCGGCGAAGGCATAGCCCAGTCCCCGTAACGGATCGATCAGCTTGTCGCTGCCCGGACCGACGTGAGGCACGACGATGTCGAGCGCTTCCTGGTAAGCCGCTTCGGCGCCGACCGCGTTCTGGCTGCCGAGTTGCGCGTTGCCGAGGAGCACGAGGGAATCTGCAAGTCGTTGTGGATCGGCGGGAGATGCTGCCCGGGCGTCATCGACCAGCTTCTGCGCAGACGTGATCGCCGCGGTCCAGTCGCGATGGTCGAAATGTGCCCAGTATTCCTGCTGCGCCGCTGGAAACGTCGGCGGCGCGGCGGATGCGGTGCAGGACAGTGTCAGTCCCAGCATCCCTATCGATACCAGGGCTGCCGCCCCGACCAGTGCCAAGCCACCCCGGGCGTTCAGGCGTCTGGACCAGCAGGCCGTGAGCATCGATTTCATTGCAGACAAGGCTAAGGAATTGACCGCCGGGGTACAAGTGACGGCCGATGAAAGTTACCATCCTGGCTGCGATGGGGTCGATGAACCCGTTGCCAATACAACGAGAAGCGCTGGCAACAATTGGCGTCGCCGCCAGAATCGGATTCGCCCGGGGACGCTGCTTGCGGCAGCGAGCAGCGTCCCCGGAAATATCCCAATTCCCCCGGCCGCTGATTTGGTGGATCTTTTCACTACGGCTGGACGTTAACTTCGCCTTGCGCCGGCAGCGACGACACAACCCGAGGTAACCCGTGGCGGATCTTCAGCCCCAACAGCATGCGAACGACGCGGCGGATCCGCTCTGGTACAAGGATGCAGTCATCTACCAGATGCACGTCAAGGCATTTCACGACGCCAATGGCGATGGCATCGGCGATTTCGCAGGCCTGGCGCAGAAGCTCGATTACATCCAGGAACTCGGCGTCAACACGATCTGGCTGTTGCCCTTCTACCCATCGCCGCTGCGCGACGACGGTTACGACATCGCAAATTACAGCGATGTCCATCCCGACTACGGCACGCTCGATGACTTTCGCGCCTTCATCAACGAAGCGCATCGCCGCGGCCTCAAGGTCATCACCGAACTGGTCATCAACCACACCTCCGACCAGCATCCCTGGTTTCAGACGGCGCGGCGTGCACCGCCCGGCTCGCCCGAGCGCGAGTTCTATGTGTGGAGCGACACCGACAAGAAGTTCGCCGATACCCGCATCATTTTCACCGATACCGAAAGCTCCAACTGGTCCTGGGATCCGGTCGCCGGGCAGTACTACTGGCATCGCTTCTTTTCGCACCAGCCCGACCTGAATCACAACAATCCCCACGTCGTGGATGCGGTGATCGAGGTCATGCGCTTCTGGCTCGATCTCGGCGTCGACGGCATGCGCCTCGACGCCATTCCATACCTGTGCGTCCGCGAAGGCACCACCAACGAGAATCTTCCGGAGACTCACGCGGTGCTCAAGCGCATGCGCGCCGTCGTGGATGCGAACTACCAGGGACGCATGTTCCTGGCCGAAGCAAATCAATGGCCCGAGGACGTGCGCGAATACTTCGGCGAAGGCGACGAATGTCACGTCGCCTATCACTTTCCGCTGATGCCGCGCATTTTCATGTCGGTGGCGCTGGAGGATCGCTATCCCATCGCCGAGATCATGCGGCAGACGCCGGACATTCCCGATAACTGCCAGTGGGCGATCTTCCTGCGCAATCACGACGAGCTGACGCTGGAGATGGTGACCGACCGTGAACGCGACTACATGTATCGCATGTACGCGCAGGAACCCCGCATGCGCGTCAACGTCGGTATCCGCCGCCGACTCGCCCCGCTGCTCAACAACGATGTAGATCGCATCAAGCTGATGAACAGCCTGCTGCTGTCGATGCCCGGTTCGCCCATCATCTACTACGGCGACGAAATCGCCATGGGCGACAACATCTATATCGGCGACCGCAATGGCGTGCGTACGCCGATGCAATGGAGCATCGACCGCAATGCCGGCTTTTCCCGCGCCGATCCGCAGCGGCTGTACCTGCCGCTGATCATGGACCCGATCTACGGTTACCAGTCGGTGAACGTCGAAGCGCAGAGCCGCGATCCGTCGTCGTTGCTCAACTGGACGCGCCGCATTCTCGCAGTGAGAAGGCAATATCACGCATTCGGACGCGGCACGCTCGATTTCGTTCGTCCGCACAACCGCAAGATCATTGCCTACGTGCGCCTGTTCGATAACGAGACGGTCCTGTGCGTCGCCAACCTGTCGCAGACGGCTCAGGCTGTCGAGCTGGATCTCGCCAAGTACAAAGGGCGCGTGCCGGTGGAGATGCTCGGACGCAATGCATTTCCACCCGTGGGCGACCTGCCGTACTTCCTCACGCTGCCTGCGTACGGATTCTTCTGGCTGCTGTTGAGCGAGACCGAACGCCCTCCAGCATGGCACGTGGAAGTGCTGCCACCGACGGAACTGCCGGTGCTGGTCATTCCGAACGGACTGGCGACATTGCTCGAGAACAACGTGCAGGGACCGGATCGAAGTATCGCGCGTCGCGCTCTACAGCAGCTCGAGCGCGAAGTGCTGCCTGAATATCTGCGTCCGCGTAGTTGGTTCGACAGTGCCAAACCGCATATTTCCAGCGCACGTCTCGGCCCACGCCTGATGTGGACCACGCCGCAAGGCGATTTCCTGTTGAGCCTGATCGATGTGCAGCTGGGCGATAGCATCGACCAGTACATCCTGCCGCTGGCCTTGGCCTGGGAAGATGCGCCGGTAGGTGGCGAAATGCGCACCGCCGAGTGGACGCTCGCCAAGATTCGCGAGCACGCTCGTGTGGGTGTGCTGCTGGACGCGTTTGCGAGCCCTGGATTCTGCATGGCCATCGCGCGTGGCGTCGATGCGAACGCCAGCTTGGCCTTCGAGGGCGGCGAGCTCAAATTTCATTCGACGGAAGCCCTGACCGTGCCACTCGCGCCGCGGTTGGAACAGGTGCCGCAACTGACGCCTGACAATCACAATACGTTGGTGTTGATCGGCGAAAGCATTGCACTGCGCGTCTATCGCCACGTCGAAGGCGGGATCAATCCCGACGTGGAAATGGCCCGGTTCCTGACCCGGCATGGATTCAGCAACGTGGCGGGATTGCTGGGTTACGTGGAGTTGACGCGCAAGGAGCGCGAACCGGCGACGGTGATCGCGCTGTTCACGTATGTAGGCAACCAGGGCAATGTGGCCACGTACGCCAACAATCATCTCGAACGTTTCGCGGCGTCGCTGCCTTCGGAGTCGGCGGCCGAGCCCGAAGGCGCGCACGTGCTGTTCAATTCGCAGATGCGCACGCTGGGACGGCGCATCGGCGAAATGCACATTGCGCTCGGATCGGATCGCGACGATCCGGCTTTCGCTCCGGAGAAGACCACGGCGGGGGAATTCACCCAGTGGTACCAGGATCTGGGCGAAAGTATTCGCGGTGCGCTGCAGGCTTTACAGCAACGATTCGATTCGCTGCCGGCGGCCACGCAGATCAGGGCACGGCACCTGTTGAACGAATCGCAGCATCTCACTTCGCGTATCCAGCAATTGTCTGCTCGCCCGGTGGAGACGCTGCGCATTCGACATCATGGCAACCTGACCTTGCAGCATGTGTTGCTGGTGGCGAACGATTTTGTCTTTACCGACTTCGAAGGCGACTTGTCGCTGCCGCTGGCACAGCGGCGGCGCAAGCATTCAGCACTGCGGGATGTCGCCGATATCCTGGTGTCGCTGGATCAAGTGCGTGGCGCTGCTTTCGAACGCGTCATGGTCGCACGCCCGGATATGCGGGAAAGGTTGCATTCCGCGTTCTCACAATGGCTCACCGACGCGACTGCCGCGTTCCTTGGCGGATACCACGTGGTGGTAGCGAATGCGCCCGCGCTGGTTGCAAGAGATCAGGACGAGGAGAGGTTGCTGACGCTGTTCCGGATCGATAGAACGCTTCGCGATCTACGCGGTGCGCTGGAGAGCAAGACGCCTCTGCATTCGCTCGGCATGATCAACACGGCAGTGGAAGCGTTGCAGAAGCTGGTTGATGGGGGGCGAGGGTGAAGGCTCATATTCCCTCCCCCGGTCGCCGGGGGAGGGCCAGGGTCGGGGCGCCATGGAAGGCAAGACGCCGCCACCACCAGACTCTGGCTACGCAGCCACGAGACGCCCCCGCCTCAATCCTCCCCCGGGGACCGGGGGAGGAAGTTACGATCAGAACCGCCACGCTCCCGACAACCACAACGCATCGGCATCGTCGATCAGGTCGGAGTCGATCCTTTCATACTCCAGGCGCGCGTTCAGGTGACCGAAGAAGGTCATTCCCACGCCGCCGCCGTACAGGAAGTCTTCATCGCTCTTTTTCGAGCGGAAGGCGGGGCTCAGCGGAGAATCTATATTCGCCGAGAGTTTGACGTCGTAATAGTAGTAGCCGACCTTGGCGAACAATTCGACCGGACCCAGCGGCAAGGTGCCGATGACATAGGGCGCGAAGCCGCTCAGATCCGCCGAGTAATTACCGCTCGATCCCGCCACACTCGCATGCCCATTGGGATTGCCGAAGTCGATGTAGGCCGCTTCGAGGGAGATATAGGGATTGAAACGCCAGCCGACGAATGCCTTCCAGGCAGTGTCATCGTCGTCGAGACGTTGGATCGCATTGTCGGTATCGTCTATATCGTCGATTTTTACGTTGAACTGGCCGACGCCGCCGCCGACATAGAATCCCGACGGGTTGGCGTCTTCGGCGTGTGCCACGCCGGCCGCAGAGCCCAGCGCCAGCAGCGTTGCTGCAACTAATCCACGGTTCATTTCTGCTCCTTGTCTCGATTGAGTTCGTTGCGTGTGAAAGCTATTCCGCTGAGACGATGCGCTGTTGCGTTCTCGACTCATTGGCTTGCTGACAACTGAAACGTTCGGAGCTGTGCGCGGTTCCGCGCTTGTATCGCTGGATTGGGCTAACGGTAAGGATTACACGTAGAGCGAATCAGCACTGTAGTTCGCATACGACGTTGCCTCCGTCGACTATTGTCCAAACACCCAGCGGATCAACTCTGCCTGAATATTTTCGCCCGTCCCGGTCTGCGCGCCGGGATGATTGATGATGATGACCACCACATAGGTTTTTCCCGACGCCGCATTGATGAAGCCGGCCAGCGCATTCACATCGTCGAGATGGCCGGTCTTCATTCGCAGGCGGCCCTGCATGCCTGCCGCTTGAAACCGATTGCGCAACGTTCCGTCGGTTGCCGAGAGCGGCAGCGATGCGGCGAACTCAGGCATGAACGGACTGTGCCACGCGGCATCGAGTACATCCGCGAGACCGCGAGCAGTGACGCGTTCGTTGCGGGACAATCCCGATCCGTTCTCCAGCACGAAGCCGGGAATGCGGATGTTGCGATCTGCGAGCCATGCGGTGATAGCCGTGCGTCCGCTCTCCGTGGTCGTCGGCACACCAAGTTTTTCTGCGCCGAGAGTCAGCAACAACGTGCGCGCCATGATGTTGTTGGAGAACTTGTTGACGAGGCGAATCACTTCGGCGAGTGAAATCGAATCGTGCGTATAGAACCTAGTTGCATCCGCCGGCAGCGGACCCACGCGCATACCTCCATCGATCGCACCGCCCGACTGCGTCCACAGAGTGCGGAACGTGCCATACGCATAGTCGGGCGCATTCATGATCGCACGGTTGATCGAATAGGTTCCGCAAGCGGCAGGAAGCACACCGCTCACGATGATGGTATTCGGTTCGTTCGGCGGTGTATCGAAGCTGACCCCGCGGTTGTATCCCTGGCAGCGACCGGCGCCGCTGGTGAGCTGGTTGACGATGTTGAGGTTGGCCGGCAAAGGATTCACTGTGATCAACGGCCGCGCACGCTGTGGCGATGCCGTGATCGTGAAGCGCGATGTCTGGAAGTTGACCATCAACGCATCCGGCAGCACGTTGTAGCTGCGGAACGGCTGTGCGTCGAAGCCGCCACGGCTTTCGACCGTCGGAGCGAAGTGACTGTTGTCGATGACGATGTCGCCGGTAATCTTCGCGATGCCCAGCTCGCGCAGATTCTGCACGAAACTCCACCAGCGATCGCTCGTCATGAAAGGATCGCCGCCGCCGACCAGCACGAGGTCGCCGTTCAACACGCCGTTCGCCAGCTTGCCCGACAGGTATGCATGCGTCTTCCACGTATACGCCGGCCCCAGCAGGTCCAGTGCGGCGAAGGTGGTCAGTACCTTGATCGTGGAAGCCGGGCTGCGCGGCTCCTGGGGATTCAATTCGGCGACGACTTCGTTGGTGCTCGCGTCGCGAACATGGATGCTGACGTGATCGGCCGGGACACCGGCGCGAGTCATCGCTCGTATTACTGCGGGTGGGAGTTGCGCATCGCTGCGGGCCGCAGGGGAAGTCGCGGCAAGCATTGCTGTTGTCGCAAGCAGTGCGGCAAAGCGATTCGGCATCTTGGGCGTGAAGGTGCGACTGATCGTGGGAGTGGCGGAAGCAGCGCATGGTAACAGTGCAGGTATCGGCTCGCACTAGGAGCCTGCCCTGCGTCGCTCCACTCGCTCCCATCTCACGTTCTCTTCTGCCGCTGCAGGCTCCATACTTTCCGCGCTGGCGGCACCCAAGCGGCGTAACGGAGATCTCATGCGGCGTCTGTCGAACACGTTCATCAAGGGGCTGGCTGCGGTGCTGCCGGTGGCGCTCACGCTCTACCTGGTGGTCTGGTTGGGCAAGACAGCCGAATCGATCCTCGGTAGCTCGCTGCGCGTGATCCTTCCGCCGGACGCTTATTTTCCCGGCCTCGGCATCGTGGCAGGCTGCATGGTCGTGTTGCTGGTGGGTGTGATCTTCGATGCGTACGTGGTCCAGCGGCTGTTCCGGTTCGGCGAATCGCTGCTGGCGCGCATTCCCATCGTCAAAACCATTTTCGGTGCGTTCAAGGACTTCACCCGTTTCCTCCCCGCGAGCGGCAAGGCACGCGATCTGCGGCGAGTGGTGATCTGGCGCATGAACGGTGCGCGGCTGGTGGGATTCGTCACCGAAGAACACATTCATCCGGCGCTGCTCGCCGGCCTCGACCAGGACGAAATCTTCGCGGTGTATTTCCCCATGAGTTATCAGATCGGCGGCTACACCCTGTACCTGCCGAAGGCAATGCTGGAAGAGACCAGCCTGTCGGTCGAGGAGGCCATGCGCATGACGCTGATCGGCGGCGTGACGACACAGCCAGCGGACAACGGAGCCTCGGTCGGCGCCGCATGAACTGCGAGCAGGGAGCGAATTACTTATTGACTGGCCGGCCTCGCGGCCGCTGAAATCGGCGCTGCTGTAGTCGCTCCTTGCCGACACTAGCCCGACCTGGGGCTCGCGGTGGGTGTGAACTGCGTGCTGACCTGCCAAAAGTTGTCACCGGCGAGTGTGCCCGACTTGGCAATTCCGCAAGCGGCATGAAGAGTCCGCAATCTATCTACTGCTAGGATCGGCAACGGCTGTTTTGCCAGTCTTGGATCGCCAACGAGAACATCGTGTCAGAAGGAAAGGTCCGGCCCCTGCGCGTGCTGCAAGTAGTCAGCAGCGGTGGCGTTACCAGCAGCACGCAGCAGTCGCTGTTCATGCCGCTTGCGATGCGCTTGCCGAAGGCGAAGGTGAGGACGCAGATCGTCTCCCTGGCGCCCGATGCGGTTCCTGCCCCGGTACTGCGCCAGGCAGGCGTGCCCGTGCATGACGTCGAACTCTCCCGCAACCGCTTCTCGCTGGCAGGCTTCAAGGAACTGAACCAGGCCGCCCAGGAATTCCGTCCCGACGTGATCCAGGCGTGGGGGCACTCGGCCCAGATTGCCGCTACGGGGCTGCGATCGCGCTGCGAGTGGAAGCCGCGCCTGATCTGGAGTGTCAGCGAGACTGCGCCGCTGGTAGCAGGAGCTGGCCTGATCGATCGCCAGAAGCTGAAGTTCGCCGCCCGCCTGTCCGCCAAGGCGGACCGCATCGTCTATACGTCCGAAGCCGCTGCATCGGCGCATCGCCGCGTCGGCTTTCCCGAAGGCGGGCATGTCGTCATCTCGCAAGGCGTGGACCCGATGCGGTTCAAGCCGGATTTCGCCGCACGTCGCAAAGTGCGCGAACAGTTGGGCCTGGCGCATGACGCCTTCGTGGTCGGCATGCTCGCGCCGTTTCAATCCGAGTTCGATCACGCGACCATGCTGCGTGCCGCAGCCGAGCTGATCAAGACCACGCCCAATCTATTCTTCCTGCTCGCAGGACATGGCGTCCAGAAAGGGAATGGGCCGCTGATGGCGCTCGTCGGCGCGAATGCGCTGGGTGCACGCACGCACCTGATGGGCGAATGGTCTGACATGGCCTCGTTCTACAACGCCTGCGACATCGCATGTTCAAGTGCGACGACGGACAGCCAGCGGATGAATCTGGTCGTCGCCATGCTCTGCGGCGTTCCCTGTGTCGCGACCGGCATGGGCGCGCAAGGCGAATTGCTAGGACAATTCGGTGTCGCCGTGGAGAAGAACAGCCAGGCTGCATTGGGCCGCGGCATCACCAAGATCATGCAGCTCACGCCGGAGCGCCGCGCCTTCATGGCCCAGGGCGCGCGCAAGCATGCGTTGAAGAACTATGTGCAGATCCTGTCGCTGCAGAAATATCTGCAGCTGTATTTCGATCTCGTCGGCCGCGAGGCGCTCGCGTCCAACGACGTTCCGGTTCAGGAGGTCGACGAAACGATTCCCGAGCCATCTGCCGAAGATCTCGCCGCGGCGAGAGCCTTCGCCCCGAGCAAACCGACCAGCCTGGTCAGCATGGCCGAGCTGTCGGATCCGGATTCGCTGGAATCGCAGGCCAAGACCTTCGCAGAGCCGCCGACTTTCTTCGCGCCGCCACCGCCGCGACCCGAAGTGATCAGCCCGCCAAAGCCGGAACACGAAGGCGATGTACTGCAGAGTTTCGAATCGAGCCTGAAACACCAGTCGAGTTCCAACACGTCGCCGATGTCGGAGCGCGCACGCGGCGTTGCCGACGATCTGGGCGACCTGCTCACTGTCGAGGAATTGCATTCCGAAGAACCGGTCCCGACAGTGCGTGCCGCGCCGGCAACGGTTGCGACTCTCAAGAAGCCCACCGATGTGAAGAATTCACGGACAGCCGTGCCGCCGGTCTTCGCCGTCAGTACCAAAACCGCCGAGGTGAAAAAACCCGAGGCGAAAAATGGCGCCCCCCGCGGCGGCGACCTCGTAAGCAGCGCGTCCCTCAGCAGCCAGCCACTCGCTCAACCTGGAGTTCGTGAGCAAGACGAGCCCGTGCAGCTCGAACTGACTACCGACGAGCCGTCAGCACCGCTGCTGCGTGCGATGGGAAATGTTTCCTGAGCACGTTACTTCGATGAGTCGATCGGTGTAGCAACGTCTGTCTTCATTCGGTAACAATGCTTACCGAACACTGCTGTCTAACTTCCCGCCTCCTGTCTGCTCCTTGCCTACAAGGGCCATTGACAACGAAATGCTGCCATCCAGCGGGCATTCGCGCTTGCAGTTCGCGCCGGATAGAACAACAATCAAGTGAAGCCGCACTAACTGTGCGCGCGATCACACATTGGCAATTGCAGCTGGAAAAAAGGGAGAAGGGCGCCGTGGAGAACAAGATCTCACGGTGGTCGTTGACCGCCTTGTTTCGTCCGAAGGTGGAGGAGGAGCCCCCCACCACAACGCATCGTCCTGCGAATCCTTACCATGCCGTTTCCGTGGAGCATGGACTGTTCGTGTGCGCCGAGGCGAAGAAAGTGGAAGGCGTCCGTTTCCTGTCCAGGGAGGCGCCGCCGCTGCCGTTCCGGA
>Ga0065707_10082150_pt1 | contig 20703 bp, 26 predicted proteins | sample SwiRhicommuniRL3_FD_59094 | JGI IMG/M metagenome (GOLD analysis project Ga0065707, IMG submission 59094) | Switchgrass rhizosphere bacterial communities from Rose Lake, Michigan, USA - RL3 v2 (version 2) | ecosystem: Host-associated > Plants > Roots > Rhizosphere > Soil | place: East Lansing...
CAGCTTCGGCGGAGTCGCGCGAGGACGCGCGAGCCTCGACGGCCTGTGCGCGCGTCGGCCGTGAAAACGCGGGCAATCCGCCCACGACACAAGGAACATGAACATGAACTCTCTCAGCAGCATCGAATCTTCCAAGCCGTCCGGTGTCGGAAATGCCTTCCTAATGTCTGCTCGACTTCCCAACGAAACCACAGCATTGCGAGTGGCCGGGGTCGAGCGAGTCCGAATGGAATATGAGGGCCACTTTGGCGATCGTGAAATCGGCGAACTCACCTACGAAGGTGACGAAGAGCAAATTCTCACGCCAGGTCTTGAGGCATGTGTGACTCAGGAAATTCAAGTCTTCTTTCGGGAGCTGCTTGAGCTTCGCTTCCCCGGATGGGAAATCGCGGAAGGTTCGCACGGGGCATTCGAATGGACCGTGGAGATCGACACGCTGGATCATCGCCACGAAGTGCGAGTGGTTGAATATCGCACCGTGTTAATCAGCAACGACTGATAGGCCGGCATGTTGCGTCCGGGTGCAGCAAAGTGCATCCGGATGCAACGAATTGAGACGAGCGGGCTTGCTGATCCCGCGAGGCTACCACCGCCCACGGCGTGTTCGAGGCCCTGCGCACGCGAAGACGCGTGCTCCGGCGGAGTCGCGCGAGAACGCGCGAGCCTCGATCACGCCGCACGCGGTGGAGCCCTCTTCGCGGGCAATCCCGCCCAAGAAACATCGCATGAGACAACTACCATGAACACTATCGAAACTCTTATCGACTCCGTCCATACGCCCAACTCGGCGTTTGCTCAGAGCCTCGAACGCTCGGACATCCAGGTCCGCACTCCGGCCGCACTGGCATCCAGCGCTGACCCACGCACCAGCCCGACTTACACGTTCTTGTCCTCTGAGAACGTCATTCAGGCCCTGGGCAACGCCGGGTTTGTTCCGGTGGCCGCTGCTCAGACCCGTAGCCGTCGCGCCAATCCATTGTCGGCACGGCACGCAATCCGCTTTCGCCGACGGTACGAGACGGTCAGTTTGCGCGATTGCATTCCGGAAATACTGTTCTTGAACGCGCACGACGGGCGCATGGCCACCCAATTCCGGTTGGCGCTCTTCCGGCCAGTTTGCACGAACGGTCTCGTCGTCTGTGATGAGACCTTGCCAGTTTGGCGGGTGCCTCATCGTGGCAATACGCTCGATGAGGTGATCGCTGCCGCCATCCGTCAGAGTGAACAATTCGCTGAGGTGGGCGCGTGGGTGGAACGTATGGAGCGCACACGCTTGGAGGCGGAGCAGCGGGTTGCGTTTGCGACGTGTGCCATATCGCTACGATTCCCCAACAAGCAGCCCGAAGGGTTAGACCCGGCACAATTGCTCCGGCCGCGTCGTGAGGAGGACCAAGGTAATGACCTGTGGACGACTTACAACGTGGTGCAAGAGCACGTCATCAAGGGCGGCCTGAGCTATCAGACGGGTAAGAATCGGAAGATGCACTCGCGGGGCATTCGGGCCATTCGCGAGGATGTGCGGCTGAACTCCGAGCTGTGGAGGATGGCGACGGCCCTGGCGGCTTAGCGACCTTGATTCGGGGGGAGGGTTTCGGCTCTCCCCCTTTTGGCTGTAGTTGGCAGTTCGGGAGTGCAGTGCAAAGCGCCGGTCAGAGTTCAGTGAAGCGAGCGCAGCGGTAATCCGGCAATGGCGGTCGGACTCGGATGACAAGGAGACGTGTCGGTGTGCCGAGTTTCGGATACTGACGACACGGCTCATCCGAGCGAAAACAAGAGTTTATTGAGAGAGCGCCGGTTCCGAGTTCGGATATTGAACTCCGGATGTTCCGAGTTTGGATACTACGTGGAGAGCCATCTGGACGGCGGCTTGGCTCCGGCCTGCGGAAAAACAGCCCAAACCCAGGCGCTCAGTATCCGAAGTCGGCACCGATATCCAAACTCGGAACCCAGTATCCGAAACTCGGCACACCGACAAGACGCTTGCAACATGCGAGAGTGCGCGTTTTGGTCCTCTTCGCAGGATTGCCTAGCGGCGGCTCTTTGGCCCAAATTAGGCGCATGGCGAACGGTACCACTCACCTTCGAACTTGGGTCAGCGAGGAAACGAAGCAGCGCTTTGGCGCGCTGGCTCATGAGCTTGGGCTCTCTGAATCGGCGCTTCTCAAGCGCTCGGTGAATCTCATGCTCAGCAGCGCCGCTCCCATGTCTCTTCTGGCAGATGAGCCAGTGAAAGTGCCACGAGACCTTCGGCTCTCGGTGCGTTTACGGCCCGACGACCACGTGTTGCTGCGCGAGCGTGCGAACGGCCGCGGAATCGCGGCGGCAACCTATGTTTCGATGGTGTTGCGCGCACACCTCCGAGCCGTCACTCCGCTGCCGGACCGTGAGCTTGTTGAGCTCAGGCGGGCGGTGGGCGAGCTGGGGATGATCGGGCGCAACCTCAACCAGATCGCTCGCGTGGCCAATCAGACAGGCAAGCTGAATGGGCCTTCGTCGGCGGACCTTCGGGCGCTGCTCCGTGCGCTGCAGGGATTACGCGATCATGTGAAGGCTTTGATGCTGGCGAATACGGTGAGCTGGGAGAGCGGTCATGCCGAAGCGAACCGTTGACCTACGTTTCCGGACCCCACTTTTGGACATCGCCTCATACGGCCGCCGCGGTCCGGGCCATCGCGCTGCTCTGACCAGTGCCGAGATCGCGCATGCAAGCCGAACGGCGCGAGGGGTTCCTGAGGTGATGGTCAAAGTCTCCGGTGGTGCGCGGACGATCCGAGGCGTGGCATCCCACCTGGAATACCTTGAGGAGCGGGCGGACCTCGAAACGGACGAGGGGGCAGTGCTGACCGAGAAGGGTCTGGGGCAGGAGCTGCTGAAGGACTGGGATCTGGAGGTGGAGGAGCGTCGCCGTCACACCCAGCGCGGAATCGCAAAGGGCCGTAAGCCGCCGAAGCTGGTGCACAACCTCGTGTTCTCTATGCCCAAGGGCACGCCGCCGGACAAGCTCCATCGAGCGGTGAAAAAGTTCGCCACGGAAAAATTCGGCGCGCAGCATCGGTACGCTATGGCAATGCATACGGACCAAGGCCACCCGCATGTGCATGTGGTCGTAAAAGCTATGAGCGAGCGGGGCGAACGGCTGAACATCTACAAGGCGACGCTTCGGGAGTGGCGGCGGGACTTCGCGCGGTACCTGCGCGAGTTCGGGGTCGAGGCGAATGCTACAGAGCGGGCAGTGCGTGGTGGTCACCACCCCAACCGCAAGACGGGAATCTACCAGGCTGCCGCGCGAGGCGATTCCAGCTTCATGCGTGAGCGCGCGGAGGCAGTCGCACGGGAGCTGCGTACTGGCAGTCTGCGAGCGGAGGATGGCAAGCGTCACCTTCTAAAGACTCGCCAGGAGGTGGAACGCGGTTGGCTCGCATTCGCCGAGTCAGCGGAGAAGGATGGGATGCATGATGTTGCAGCGCAGGTCAGACGCTTCGTCGAGCGAATGCCGCCGGCGCGCACTGATCGAGAATGGATTGCGAACGAGCTAAGCCGGGCGCGCCCGATTGCCAGAGAGCGACCACCGCCGTCTATGTAGCGGCTGGTGTGCTGGCGGCCCGCGATATCGAATGGCTGGAAGCGGCCGAGAACTACGTCAACCTACACGTGCGCGGACGCGTATATCCGTTGCGCTCCACTATGACGGCGATCCAGGAGCAGTTGGATCCGCAGCGCTTCGTGCGAGTGCACCGAAGCTACATCGTGAACCCCGATTTTCTCGTGCAGATCGAACCCGTCGACACTGGCAACGCGCACCTGCTTCTCAAGGGATGGAAACTCGGATTCCTTGCAGCCGGCGTTATCGGCAAGCGTTACGCAGTGAACGCGCGGCCGCAGCATCCAGGCTAGTAATGCGGTCGACCGGCATTTCGGTCGCAGTTGACCTGTCCGACTTGAATGCGGACTGCTGCCCCGGTGTCACGGCTGCTTTCCATTCACTGACGCTCCTGCTTCTCCAAGCAAATCAGCCCGTAGCCGACACAGCCGCAATAACAGCGGCTCCCATTTCTTCTTCACCTCGCGGCGAACAAGCCAGTAAGTAGCCCCATACCCTATGGTGGCGCAGACATAGTACGCCCACAGTGTGGTATTCGGAACGTAGCTTCCAGTTCGGCCGTGATAACCGCCGAGCGACGACAGAACGATGCTAATCAGCATCGGAAGCAGGAGCCAATAGCCCACGTGATTCATAAGTCTGCGCTGTTTCTCCAGCCTCTCGATTTCTATTTCGATGCGGGAGTGCAGTGTCCAGTCGTCTGACTGGGACACCCTGCGGGCTCGAAGGAGGGCAACGGTCATCACAGTTGTCGCGGCAATAAACGTAAGGACCCCGAGGCGCGACAACGAATCGACTTGCTTCTGAGCTAACCACCCGAATATCGCATATAGCAGGGTGCCCAGCGCGAGAGCGAGAATCATCCAGAAATCCCGGAACCGAATCGCCCGATCAATATTCGCCACATCATTCATAATCGCAGACATCGGCAGGTCTTCCGTTCGGGATGGTTGATAAATCTCTTTCTTCCACGCTGTCTTTAAGTCGTCCAATTTCATGTGCTCACCTAGGCCTTTCATTCAACATAGGCGTCGCAGAATTTCTGCTTCATTCGATTGATGCGTACGTTGATGGCGTTTCCCGTGATGCCGAGCACACTGCTCATCTCATCGGCTGTGAGCCCGTCCAGATACATCATCAAGATCGATGCGTCGACATCGCCGAGCCTACTCAAGAAATCGGCGAGGATGTTTTCAGCGCTCGCGCCTGAGAGCACGCCCTCGCTCGCCGCTGACTGTGCGGATATCGCCGCTTGCAAGTCGCGCGCCTTCACCGATTCACTCACGTGAGTCATGGCAGCATTCAGAGCAATGCGATAAATCCAGCTCTCTACTTTGGCATCACCTCTGAAACTCGGGTAACTACGCCACAATCGCGTCAGGATGTCCTGGACGAGGTCTTCCACAGTGCTCGGCGCAGCGTACCGACGCGCGATACGGCGAATGCGACCGCCGTGCTCGCGCACCAACTGCTCGAATCCCGTAGGCAAATCGCTCGCTGGGCGGTTCATTCCAGGTATTAGTCCGCGCGACCAATTAAAACTTACACGACCGCTGCATGATGCCCTCGGCTCGTCATATACAACGGCAATGCTAGCCAGGCCTCGCTGGAAGCCTATTGCTCGCCCATGCTTCATGGCCCCCTTCGAAGCCGCGGCTCCGCTGGAGCCAACTCCGCCCGTCGTCGTCCTCGTCAGTCAATTGGCACTACTTTGTGAAGGCTGCTTTCATTATGCGATTGCAAAACCATGTTTAGCCGATTGGCGAGCCATCTATATTTCGCTAAATGCTTCTTGGTGCGACGCGAACAAACGAAGTGATCTTCTCCTTGAAGACTTCTGAGTTTGGCGCCGCATTGATGATGGGGGTAGGCCCCCCGAGATCGGTGTGCAGACACGGGTCTCAAACTACCCGGTGCTGCTGGAGTTCAAAAGACTCTGGTGGTGAGCAACTTGGGAAAAGGCGGCCCCGAGGCCGTCATGTGAGTGTCGAGAAGGTGAACGAAAGTGAACCGGACCGAAGACGCATCGTGAATTTAAGAAGTGTTGTCGAAACCGCGGAGGTTAGAAGTCTGCGGGATCAGTCTGAGGGATATCTGCTTACTGCTCAGGCGGCAACCGGTGTAAAGGCGGCACGAGCTCGACACGGGCATCAATGCGGAACGCGGGAAATCTGGCGCGGTGATGTGTAGGGAAACGACAAGTGGGTTGAACCCATGAGAAGGAATACCGAGGCACCGGCCAGTTCAGGAGCCACTGATGGTAGCGTTGAAGCCGCTGTAATGGCGGTGGAGCGACGCGGTGGCGTTGTCCCGACTGAGAGCGCGCGTCAACCCCGAAAGGGGGAGGAACGTGCGAAAGCAGTCAAGCCGTTTGGAATTGACAAACGGGTAGTGTGGGACGCGTGGCGGCATGTCAAAGCCAACCGGGGCGCGGCGGGCATCGATGATCAAAGCATCGCGATGTTCGAGGCGAACCTGAAGGACAACCTGTATCGGTTGTGGAATCGGATGAGTTCCGGTTCCTACTTCCCGCCGGCCGTGAGGCTGGTGGAGATACCGAAGAAGAATGGCGGTGTGCGTACGCTGGGAATCCCGACGGTGGAAGATCGGATCGCGCAAAGCGTGGTCAAGGCCTACATCGAGCCTTCAATCGAGCCGTTGTTCCATCCGGACTCTTACGGTTATCGCCCCGGCAAGTCTGCATTGCAGGCGGTCGAGGTGACTCGAGAGAGGTGCCTGGAGCGCAACTGGGTCGTGGAGTTTGATATCCAGAAGGCGTTCGATGAGCTGGCGCATAGCCGCGTGATGCGAGTGGTGCGCATGCACGTCAAGGAACGATGGGCGGTGATGTACATCGAGCGGTGGCTGAAGGCGCCCTTCGTGACGGTGGACGGCGAAGCTGTCCAACGAATCAAAGGAGTGCCGCAAGGCTCAGTGATCGGCCCGCTGCTGATGAATCTGTTTATGCACTACGCCTTTGACCGATGGATGCAGGAGATCCATCCGTACTGCGCCTTTGCCCGTTATGCCGATGATGCCGTCGTGCATTGTTGGACCGAGAAGCAGGCCCAGTATGTGCTGGGCGCAATCGAGCGGCGCTTGGTGAAGTATGGGTTGCAGCTCAACTCGCAGAAGTCATCAATCGTGTATTGCAAGGACAGCCGTCGCCGTGAGGCGCATGCGTGCAAGCAGTTTACCTTCTTGGGTTACACCTTCAGGCCCCGGGTCGCGAAGAGTCGGCACGGCAAGTTGATCCAATGCTTCTTGCCGGGCGTGAGTCTCGAGGCTCAGAAGAAGATGGTGCGCACGATCCGCAGCTGGAAGCTGACGAGGCAAACCCCGGCCAGCATCGGAGAGCTGGCGGCCCGCTACAACCCTATTTTGCGAGGATGGTGGAACTACTATGGTCACTTCTATAAAACCGCGTTGCGACGAGTCTTCCTTTGCTTCGAAGCGACTCTCGCGCGTTGGGTGCGCCGTAAATATCGCAAGCTTGTGCGACACGAAGGTCGCAGCTTCCGTTGGATATGGCGCGTCGCACGAAGGCAGCCGAGGTTGTTCGTCCATTGGCTCGCGTACGGTCAGGCCGGCGGTCGGGCAATGGGAGCCGTGTGAATCGAGAGGTTCAAGCACGGTTCTGCGAGAGGCCGGCGGCGCAACTCCGCCGGCCTACTGACCTCTGTAGCTGCCAAAATTCCGGCGCTCAAATGGTTTCTGACTTTTTCGAAGTATATGGCGCGCGGATCATGGCCATCTGCGGCAAGCTCTTCTGCGCCATCGGCCGCTGCGTCAAACTGGAACGGATCGATGAACGTCAGTGAGTCGGAGTCTATCGCCACGAAGCGCCGTAAGACCAACTCGTGTTTCCGTGCCAACGCCCTGGCAATGACGATTCGCGGGTAAATCGCCGCCGTCTGTTCAAGGTCATAAGCGGTCAACATCCCTGCGCCGAAAAGGATTCCGTCATGATGGATTGTTGGCCCAATTGATACTCCGCCCCGTGTCAAGATGCCAAGATACAAGAGTTCTGCTTGTAACCAGCCAGCTGTTGAGATTAGGGAGATAATCTTGTCATCAGTGCAGGATAGGACGATGGAATCAGAGAAGACGCTCACTTCTAGATCTGACGTGATGCTCCACGTGTTAATAGTCGACTTCTCGACATCCTGAATTCGAAGTAGAACGCGATGAAGATTTGCGAGCAGATCTGGCTTAGTAGGAAGCGAGCGAACAATACTCCCGAAGCCCAATATGTCGATGAACGCGACCACACGATCAGCGTATTTGGGGATCTTGTTATTCATGGTCTCTCGAAATAAATGCTTGTGCTTTCCCGGCCACTCCGCAAAATGCAGCCGCTCCGGTCGGCGCTCAATTGCAGAGATTTCGTAACGCGCTGCTTCATGTGCAAGACCACCCCCATGCTCTGATAAGTATGGGATTCTCTCAAACTTGAGGACGGCGCGATTTCGACGACGGAGCTAACCAAAGCCTTTGAAGGCCTCTTTAGTTCATAGCTTCCCCTAGAAGCGTTTATGGGGGCTGCGAGGACCAGCCGCGACGGGAGTCAGCTTGGCTAGCAAGCGACATTCAAAACCTTTTTAGCAGCAGTGCAATTTAGAGCGAGCTCGAGAAGCTTGCCTTCCTTCTGATTGAACAGCGTGAACACAAGGTAGTTTGCATCGTCGCACTTGGCACGAATTGCCCCGTCTTTCCTCCGCACCGCGTCAGAAACATGCTTACACTCCGGAAAGTTGTACTTGATAATCCTCGAGGCAACGTCAGTAGCATCACCGCTTGGAGCGGCTCCGACGGGCGGTAAAGCTGCAAAAGCTGCAGACGAACAGAGCACCGCTGAAACAGAGAAAATTACAAGAGCGCTGCGCATCAAAGGCTCCTTGCAAGCTACACAAATCGGTGACCGGTACCGGGGCTCTTGCTGCATTATAGATTTTTTTCACCAGCTTCACTTTCGGTGTCACACACTGGCATGACGCTTAACAGCGTGCAGCGCTCCAGACACGACATCCATGCGAACACCATCAATGCTGCACCGCAGCACGACGTCGCCGCCGGACACTACCAGCCACTAAAAGGACCCCCGTGCTCGGGAGCCCGAAGCCCTCATCGCCAATGCTGCTTTGCAGCAAACGCGCGTGTTAGGCGGAGGCGTCTAAAATCGGACATGGACAAGTTCGACCGGATCTACCAACTCGATTCCATCCTGGCCAATCGCCGCACCGCTATCGACCCGGAAACCCTCATGGCTCGCCTCGAATGCTCGAGGTCCACGCTCTTCCGGCTCATCGGATCGATGAAAAATCACCTCGGCGCTCCTATTGAATTCGATGCCGAAGCCGGTGGCTTCCACTATATAAGAACCCCAGGCACCGCAACCTATCATCTGCCGGGCCTTTGGTTCTCGGCCGCCGAACTCCAATGCCTAGCCGTACTCCAACGCCTGCTTGCCGACCTCGGCGGCGGACTCCTTCAAGAGCAAGTCACAGCGATCGGCAAACGCCTGAGTCAGCTCATCGCCCATCGTCGATTGAACCTCACCGAAGCCACCTCCCGAATTCGCTTCCCCACCATTGCCGCACGCCCCGCCGGCGAAGCATTCCAGATCGCGGCGTCCGCCACCCTTCAGCGAAAAAAACTCTGGTTCGAATACCACTCCCGCGGCAACAACCGTCACTCCGAACGCGCCGTCTCACCCCAACGCCTCGTCCACTATCGCGACGCCTGGTATCTGGACGCCCACGACGACGACAGCGGCAAGCTACGCACCTTCTCCATCGAACGCGTGAAGAGGCCCAAGGTTCTCAGCAGCCGTGCGCGCGACTTTTCGGAAAGTGAACTGAACGATTACTTCACCAGCGGTTACGGCATCTTCGGCGGCAAGCCCGACAAGACGGCCGTGCTGCATTTCACCAGCGAACGAGCTCGATGGGTCGCCGAAGAAGAATGGCACCCGACACAACATGGAACGTTCCTTCCCGACGGAACGTACGAGCTTCGAATCCCTTACCAAGACCCACGCGAGCTCGTCATGGACATTCTCCGACACGGCCCGCACGTGCGCGTCATCGAACCCCAGCCGTTACGCGATGAAGTGAAACGGCAATTCACAGAAGCGCTGGCCCGGTACTGAACATAATGCGATTGGTTAGCCCAGAACCGATATTCCGATTCCCGTTCGGCAGTGTCACGTTCTGGGACTGGTGCCCCCTAACATCTATACCCATGACCTCGATAGCAGCTGGTGAACGCACATGAACGCGGCCGAACATCGAATCTTAAGCGCCCTGGCCCTCGCAACCGCCGGGGCTTCCCTGTGTCCCAAGGACCAGGATTCCATCCCGCACGCAGCGATTGGCTGCTTCGGCGGCTATTGCTTCGCAACATTGCCCGACATCGTTGAGCCGGCCACCAGCCCTAATCATCGGCAGTTCTTTCATAGCGTCGTGTTCGCCGGAGTCCTGGGATACGCGCTCTACAGACTGCATTGCTGGCAACCGGAAACGCCGAAACAACGGGTCTGGCGCGTAGTCGGTCTTATTGCGGGGGGTGCCTACCTGGTTCACTTAGCGCTCGACGCCACGACCAAACGATCCCTGCCGCTGCTCGGCCGCCTGGGCTGACGATAACTTTAGAGAACTACAAAATGAATACCATGCTCCTCATAGGAATCCTGATTGCTTCGGTTGTCGGCGCCGCGTTGGCCGCAATCTCCCTGGTTCGTGGTTCGAAGCAGGATCGCGACTTTGGTAATGACATTCGCAACGACTTACGTACGGGCCGGGAGGAGACCAGGACCGCAGGAAAGGAGTTACGCGAGGAGATATCTACAGGGATACGGTCCATGGACGACGCCCTGCGCCGCACGCTCGAGAATCACGGAACGCTGCAGCAGCAACACTTCGAAGGGCTCGGTCGGCTCCTCGCCGAACTCACAGCAACCAACCAGGCTGCGGCTGAGAGTCTTCGTGCAACTCTCGATGGCCGCGTCAAGGATCTCCAGGAGAGCAACGAATCCAAGCTTGAGGCGATCCGAAAGGAAGTCTCTGAAGGCCTTAAAGCCAATGCAGGCACCGTCGCGACGACCCTCGACAACACCGGTAAAGTTCAGCAAGAGCAGCTGAGACTTCTCACCAAGCAAGTCGCCGATCTCTCCGACTTGAATCAGGCTACCCTGGAACGAATCCGCTCGACCTTTGACACAAGAATCAAGGAAATCCAGGAAGGCAACGACACCAAGCTCGACACGGTGCAGCGAAACGTGTCGGAGAGCCTTAAGGCAACAGCGGAGATCCTTGAGAAGAGCCTTCAATCCGCCAGCCTCGCGCAGCAAACTCAGCTTGAGGCGATGACAAGACAGCTCAAGGAGCTGAGCGCTGAGAACCAGGCTGCTCTCGACAAGGTCCGCGACAGTCTCGACTCCCGTGTGAAAGAGCTGCAGACGAGCAACGAGAGCAAGCTCGACGAGATGCGCAAGACCGTCGATGAGAAGTTGCAGGACACTCTGGAGAAGCGCCTTGGAGAGTCATTCAAGTTTGTCAGCGACAGACTGGAGGCCGTGCATAAGGGGCTTGGCGAAATGCAGACACTGGCTTCGGGCGTCGGCGACCTGAAGCGCGTCCTCACCAACGTCAAGGTACGTGGTACCTGGGCCGAAGTGCAGCTTGGCGCAATCCTTGAACAGATTCTCATACCAGACCAGTGGTCCAAGAACGTCTGCGTGCGAGAAGGTTCATCTGAGCGGGTCGAGTTTGCCGTTCGCCTTCCTGGATCCAAGGACGATCCGAGTCGATGCATGTGGCTCGCCATCGATTCAAAGTTTCCAAAGGAGGACTACCATCGCCTCCAGGCGGCCGCCGACGCCGGAGATCCGACCGCGGTACAGGCTGCCACCGATGCGCTCCTTCGTGAGCTTCGCAGGGCCGCGAAGGACATCAGTCAGAAGTACATCAACCCGCCCTCGACCACCGACTTCGCAATCATGTTCCTTGCCACGGAAGGCCTCTACGCCGAGGCGTTGCGCCAGCCCGCATTCGTCGAAGACCTCCAGCAGAACTATCGCATTACACTGGCAGGTCCCACAACTCTTGCCGCGATCCTGAGCAGCCTGCGCATGGGCTTCCAGACCCTTGCTGTTGAGAAACGCGCCGCCGAGGTCTGGCGAGTCCTGGGGGCGGTGAAGACCGAATTCGGAAAGTTCGGTGGCGTTCTCGAGAAGGTCAAGCGGCAGCTGGAAACGGCCAGCCGAACCATCGAGGAAACCGGTACGCGAAGTCGGGTACTTGAGCGAAAACTGCGATCCGTCGAGCAGCTCGATCCTGTGGAAGCGTCGAACGTTCTGGCGCTTCCGACAGCAATCGATCCGGAGGAAGCCGAAGAGGAAGATATCTCGCCCCCGCAAGATTCGACTACGGACGGTTCCGAAGCCGTCTCAGGTGCCGCGTAGCTGTAAGTAACCCATGGGACACGTCGCCCGCTACACCGCCCGCTCGGCACTCGGACCCACCGAAAGCGCGACAAGATCAGGTCAGCATTGGTTGCCCGTTCAAGGACGGAATCCATGAATCTGGAATCGTTCGATGATGTCGTGACCGCTATCCAAAAGAGCCGAGGCCGCAAGTTCCACTTGCTCTTAGGCAATGGTTTCAGCATAGCCTACGACTCCAAGATATTCTCATACAACGCCCTGCACGACTTCATCCAGAATCTCAAGGATCCGGACCTGTCCAAGATCCTTGAAGTCATCGAATCCCGCAATTTTGAGGTCATCATGCAGCAGTTGGATAGCCTGTCTGCGCTCATTACGGCCTTCAACGGGGACTCCGCGGTCAAGCAGAAAATCGACGCGGCCAGCAAGAAGCTGAAGAAAGGTTTGCTCGATGCCGTCAAGGCGCTCCATCCGGAGCATGTCTTCACGATTCCTGAGGAGCGCAGCGCCACTTGCTCTCAGTTTCTGAAGCGCTTTCTCGAAACTCACGGAGGGATTTATTCCACGAACTACGACCTGCTTCTGTATTGGGTCCTGATGCGCAACAGCACTCTCGGACACGGGGACGGTTGCGGGCGGGAGCTGGAGAATCCTGAAGAGGTCGCGACAGGTGAGGATCAACAGTGGTCCGACGAGCTAATCTGGGGGAAGAATCGCGAAACCCAGAATGTATTCTATCTGCACGGCGCACTACCGTTCTTCGACGATGGCGTTGATGTCATCAAGGAAGAGTACGACCAGTATAACTACCTGCTTCAGAAGATCGGAAACAGGATGGATCGGGGTGAGTATCCCATCTTTGTCACGGCGGGCGATGGCACGCAGAAGCTCAAACACATCATGCACAATCGATACTTGACGTTCTGTTACGAAAGCCTTTGCAACATCCAGGGTTCGCTCGTCACGTTTGGCTTTAACTTCGGTCCTTACGACGAGCACATCATCGAGGCCATCAATCGCGCAGCCAAGTACGGCAGGAAGCACCCAGAGAAGCTCTGGAGTCTCTATATCGGCGTCTATTCCTCCTCTGACCGCCTGCACATCGAGCAGATCGCTGGCAAGTTCAGATGCAAGGTTCATATTTTCGACGCAGCGAAAGCGAACGTTTGGGGCACCGCACCGGCGTGACATCCGCTCGCCAGCTGTTCTCTCCATCCTTCGACTTCGCGGAATGAATCGAAGCCCACGCCATGTCTGCCTATGCATCGGCGATGTGCCTGGTCCGTGATGCCGGTTGATGCAGGATGGAGCAAACGTCGACTGTTGTTCGCGAGAAGCGACAGCATGGTGAAGTTAGGGATGTTTTCTCTGCGCGACGTTTTGCGACAACTTGCAACAGCGAGCAAAAGGGACAAGCTTGCCATGCGTCGCTGCGATCATAGGGCGCGATGGTGCAGCGGCGACCAAGGGGATTCGAACAGTGGCTGCCTCATCGATTTGCATGTGCATGTCAGGGACGTGAGCACGATCGTTCATTGCGTGGTGCATAGGCTCCCGGCGCGTTTCGACGGGGCTTCGAGGCGGCTGAGCCGCATGGAAAGCACCGGCTGTCGATTTCTCGCGTAAAATCCGCGTGAATCTCCCCTGCTTATCGGTGCTCTCCGGTGCTCAAAAGTGTGTATCGGCAGTCCCGCTCAGGTTGATGATTAGGTCTATTTCTTTAGCTTTCAGTCAGTTACGATAAGCCATCCCGCGGAAAGGTAGCTCAGCTGGTTAGAGCACGGCACTCATAATGCCGGGGTCGAGGGTTCGAGTCCCTCCCTTTCCACCATACATTTCCCAACGCATTCGCTTACTTACGCCGTTCTGGCGGGGTGCTGGTGCCAAATCAGTGCCAAATTCTGGGGACGGCAGGGGATCAAGACGGATCGTATTTGCCTCTCGCGCCGGCGTCGAACGCGGGCTCGATTCCATCGCTTGCTTGATCGCCTCGATGTCGGCGTCCGTTGCGCCTTCGATCCAGCGGGCATACATATTCAGCATCGTCTGCACGCTGTGACCATGCTGCTTGGCGACCCAGAGCAGATTCTTCCCGATCATCAGATTCCAACTCACTGACGAGTGACGCGCGGCGTACGGCTCGCGATAGCGCGTGCGCAGCGTGTGTCTCAGCGTCCAGCGCCAGCGGTCATAGGGATGATTGAGATTGCGAATGGGCTCGCCACTATCGCGGAAAAAGACATCGTCGTGGTGGATTTTGCCCGCTCGCTCGAGCCGGGCACGGAGTGCGAACTGACGCTTCAGAACTTCGAGGGCTCTGGGACAGAGCTCGATGATGCGGTCCTCGCCGTTTTTCGTTCGATCCTTATCGCGCCTCATCACGCGCGCTTTGTTCACGCTGATCTTTCCCTGGCTTACGTCGCAGTCGCTTACCTGTAGGGCAATCTGCTCGGAAGGTCGCAGACCCGTGAAGAATCGAAACTCATCGTAGTTGCCCTGCGCCTCGCCCCAATCGCGATGAATTGCCGCGATGAGCCCTTCGGCCTCCTGAATCGTGAAGGGATCTGGGACCGGACGATCTTTCTTCGCCAGCCTGAAACATTTGAGAGCAGCGGCGGGATTGTGCTTCTCTGGATAATCCCGATATCCATACTCGAATGCGCAGCGGAGTGCGCTGACGACGTTGTTGTGCGTTTTCTTTTTGGCGTAGCGCCGAGCATCGACGACTTTCACGAGCGTGGAGTATTTCACCTCCGCGAAGATTTGCTTTCCGATCGCCGGGCGCCACACGGTGTCGAGGATCTTGCGGTAACTCTCAACCGTGGCGAACGCGAGATCGTTGTTCACCTGCCGCGACTCGGTGTGGGCCATGAACTCGTCGAACAGCTGATTGCACGTGCGGGCGCTGTTCCGGTCACCCAGGTATTTGATGCCCTGGTACTCCGGGAACTCATCCGCGAAACAAAACGTGCCGGCCGCGATGCGTGCCTTGATGTCCTGGAGTTGTTTGCGCGCGCGCCGCAAATTCGCTTCATTGGGAATGCGGGCCAGGGTCGGGCGATAGCGCACAGCTTCGAGCTCGAAATCGAATTGAATTCGATTCCGGCCTTTGGCCCGCACCCCGCCTGTTATTGATCTTCGACCCATCTCTCGTATCCCACTCTATCGATCAGGATTCTACCGTCAGGCCCCCTCTTCCAAACTTTTCCCTCACTCCAATCGCCACGTTCAATCTTGCGTTCCATCGCCTTAACGGAATAGCCCGTAATAAGGTTTGCAAGCGGCAGCAGCACGTATCTTGCGGGCGCAACCACGATTGGAGCTGACGGACTGGTTTGTGAACGAACTTGCACGAGTAACAGAATGGATCTGAAGGCCGCGCAGAGCGAGCAGCGAGAGTGACGAATTTGTGCACTTACGCATGTTGCAGGCATTGCCTATGCCCGATATGAGCCGCTCTGCAGCAAGCCGCAACAGGATGCAACAAGGTGCAACACGGGGACTTCGTCCTTCCACCGCTAACAGGTCGTTGTCGAGCCCTCCCGGCATTGATAAACGGATAGGTCGTTCGCAGCCCATTCGAGCGTGGATGCCATCGCCGTAAGCCTGATGATGTCTGCAGGGCGCGCAGAGCGTTCGGCCTCGCTCATGAAAGTCGTTGCACGATTGCGCCAGCGATTGCCCAGCGCGAGCAACTCGATTTGTAAGTTATCCTTCATGGCATCGCCTTCCGTAGCGCCTGGTCGAATAGGTTGTAGGTCTCCTGCATCTGGACCAGCAGGCGTCGGAGCGCGGCTTCACAGTCGCCGGCGACTTCCTCGCACGTCAGAGCCCGCCGGATGCATTCCAGCGTGGATAACTCCTCTCGGAGCCTGAAGAACGCGCTTTCCAGTATCTCTGCAGTCAAGGGCGACGTAGTCTCGCGCGCCTTGGTCGAGGGGTCGGGTACACTTCGCGGGCGTCGTTTTAGAGATGCCATTGCTTGCCTCCTCATAGGCAGGTGGTGGATAGGCGTCCGGTCGTGTTGACGCACGGCCGGGCGCCGCCTCGCTGTAACTATTACAGCACTCGATATTGTACTCGCCTGCTGGAGTTTTAGCAGCACCCCCCTGTTGCTGGGATATTCACAACAGCAAGGTCATCCAGGGGTAGCGAGAGTGTTCAAGTTTCCGGCTCGACAACGGGCTATCGTCGCCGTGATCCGCGGGAGGCGTGAAGCGGCAGGCCTAAGTCAGCGTGCCCTGTCTCGTAAGCTGAAGGAAGACGAGACCTACATTCACTATATCGAAAGCTTGCGACGCGATGTGTCTGTCGCCGAGTTCATCGCCATTGCGCGTGCGCTAGAGGAAGACCCCGGTGCGATGGTGAATGGCGTGGGATGAGGCTTTGGTCCTTGACTCGCTGAATTACCTCGTGAGCTTGTTAACGTCAATGCTACTTCACTACCGCCCAGCGTTCCCTCTTAGTGCCGCGGTCGACTGCATCTGGATGAGTAGTCGAGAAGAGACCTTTTCGAACCTTGAGCACATGTTGCCATCTGGAACGGCCCAGCTTGTCATCGCGCTGCACGACGAACCGATTGCATGGATGAATCCGGCCCACCAGGCAGAGTGGCAATCTTGGAAGCGCACTGTCGTACATGGCCCTCAAACAAGATATTACGTGGCGGGTCCTAAACCCAAAGGAACGGTGCTGGGTGTGTCATTCCGACCCGCTATGGCCGGCGCTATCTTAGGGATACCGATCAGTGAGATTCGTGACGCTCATATACCCCTTGATGCGTTGTGGGGCTCCCGTGTCGTTGAGCTGAGCGACCAGCTCGGATCGGCGGCGACCCCCTTGCATGCGCTTCGCGTGCTGGAGCGCGCGCTCATCGCGCGCATACACCGCCCATTGCTGATCCATCCAGCCGTTGCTCTGACACTGCGCTCAAGCGGCTTCGCTGACGAACCCGTTCGAATCCATAACATTCAGAAGCAGACTGGATACAGCTCGCGCCATTTCATCGAGCTCTTCCGATCGGCGGTGGGACTGACGCCCAAGCACTACTGCCGCCTGCGGCGATTTTCACGCGTGCTCAGCCAACTTGCCGATCGACAGACCAGCTTGGTGCAGGTCGCTTTATCCGCTGGGTACGCCGATCAAGCCCATTTGTCCCGTGAATTCCGCGAACTGGCCGGTATTGCACCGTCCACGTACCGGCCTCGCTCCCCCGATAGCGCGAACCATCATGTGCTGGGTCTGAGGTAAAAAAAGTTCAAGACTCGGGACCCACCGATGGCGATACTGGCAGTAGATGCCCCGGAATCTTTCGGGCTACACGAGGCGGGGTTTGAGACCATGAGCGATCGTGCAGAGCTGAGTATCAACGAGGTCTACGCGTACCTTCGTGTCCATGACACGGTGGCGGCGATCGATTTCTACGCCCGTGCCTTCGGCGCCACGGAACGGTTCAAGTTGGTCGAGCCCAGCGGCCGCGTGGGCCATGCCGAAATCAAAATCGGACCAGCGACGCTGATGATCTCGGACGAGTTTCCCGAGCTTGGCATTCGGGGGCCTCGCTCGATCGGTGCCACGAGCGTTTCGCTCCACATCCATGTGAGCGACGTCGACCGGCTATTCGCACAGGCCGTCGCTGCGGGGGGTACTGTCGTACGTCCACTGCAGAATCAGTTCTACGGAGAACGCTCCGGCACCATTCGCGACCCGTTCGGCCATGAGTGGCTGCTTGGCGGGCACCTTGAGGACGTCACCCCGGAGGAAATGCAGCGGCGCTACTCCGCGATGTTCGCCAAGGCCTGAGGCGGGACGATTTTGCTCGAACGGAATGACGGGCAGAGAATACTTGTCGGATAACCCAGTTTCCTGATGCATGAATGAACCGCGATGGCGGAGCAGCCAAGCGTGTTCTCTCCAGAGCCCGCTCAAGAAAACTCCCTTAAGGAACGCCGGCACCGGGAGCTTGCAACATGCGAGAGTGCGCGTTTTGGGTCGTCTTGCAGGATAGCCTTGCGGCCGCTCGTGTTTAACACTGCGCAGCAATGGCTGCCAATCCTCTCATCGCTTTTCGCGCAACACCCAAAGTCAAAGCGGGCCTGCACGCGCTCGCACGGCAGCGCAATCTCAGCGACTCGGCGTTTCTGCAGAAGCTGGTTGATCTCGCCCTGATCCAGCACGCCGGCATGACCGAGGCACAGCTGACGGAGCCTGTCGCTCAGGTCGGGCGGGATGCGCGGCTCTACGTGCGGCTGCGACCTGAGGACCACGTGCTTCTTCGGGAGCGGGCGACGGGGCGAGGACTTGCTGCCGCGACCTACGCGTCGATGGTGTTGCGGACGCATCTGCGCGCAGTCACACCATTGCCGGATCGTGAGCTAACCGAACTGAAACGCCTGATCGGTGCCGTCGGCATCATGGGCCGCAACCTCAACCAGATCGCCCGTGTGGCGAATCAGACGGGGAAGATAGGGGGGCCTTCGGTCTCGGACCTGCACGCGATCATGCGAGCACTGGAAGGACTGCGCGATCACGTCAAGGCACTCGTCCAGGCGAACATTGCTTCCTGGGAGTCGGGACATGCCAAGCGTTAACCTACGGACACAAAAGCCTCTCCTCGATATTGCGAGCTATGGTCGTCGCGGACCCGGACACCGACCCGCCTTAACGAGCGAGGCCATCGCCCATGCGAGCCGCACGGCCCGAGGAGTTCCCGAGGTTGTGGTCAAAGTGTCGGGCGGGGCTCGAACGGCAAGGGGGGCGGGCACGAGCCTGGCCTATCTGGAAAAGCATTCGGATCTCGAGACGGATGAGCGTACGATATTGGCAGGGAAGGGGTTGGGACCAAAGCTGCTGAAGGGCTGGGACTTAGATTTGGAGGAGCGTCGCCGGCACACCGACCGACGCATCGCTGCGGGGCGGCGACCCCCGAAGCTGGTCCACAACCTCGTGTTCTCGATGCCCAAGGGCACGTCCCCGGACAAGCTCCGTAAAGCCGTGCGTAAGTTTGCTGTCGAAAAATTTGCTCTGCAGCACCGCTACGTGATGGCTATGCACACGCATCAAGGTAATCCCCATGTCCACATGGTCGTGAAGGCGATGAACGAACAGGGCACAAGGCTAAACATCCGCAAGGCGACGCTACGGGAGTGGCGCCAGGATTTCGCCCGTTATCTGCGCGAGTTTGGTGTTGAAGCCAATGCGACTGAGTGCGCAGTTCGCGGCTCTCAGCATCAGAACCGCAAGAGCGGCATCTACCGGGCAGCCGCGCGTAGGGACTCGAGCTTCACGCGGGAGCGGGCGATATCGGTCGCGAAAGAGCTGAGTGGGGGTCGGTTATCCACCGAGGTCGACAGGCAGCGCCTTTTACAGACGCGAGCCGAGGTTGAGCGAGGGTGGCACGCTTTTGCAGATGCTGCGGCGCGAGAGGGGAGGTCGGACGTTGCCGATCAGGTCAGGCGATTCGTACGGCGAATGCCGCCCATCGGCATTGATCGGGATTTGCTGGCGCATCAACTATTGGAACGAGCGCGCTTGAACGCTATAGCGCGAGATAATTCGGAGTTATCTCGATAGACGAAAGGCTGGAAGGGTACACGAAGAGGCTCAATTTAAATTGGGGATCATATAGACGAATGAATCGAATTTTTCCGTTATCCCGACGAGTTATTTTATTTTTGCTGCGGATGACCGCCGTCGCCTTGACTTGGCGAGTGGGCTACCCGATATCAGTGCCCGGCCACAAAAGGGGGTGCATTTCATGGCAAAACGGGTTTTCTTTAGTTTCCACTATGCGGATATCTGGCGTGTCAATCAGATCAGAAATTGTTGGATGGTGTTGAAGGGCAGCGAGACCGCCGGATTTGTAGATGCAGCTGAATTCGAGCGGGTTGAGCGCGAAGGTCAGCATGCTATAGAGCGGTGGATAGACCGGCAACTGGATGGCACGTCCACGACCATTGTGTTGATCGGATCTGAGACGGCAAGCCGACGGTACGTCCAGTACGAAATCAGAAAGAGTTACGAGCGTAGAAATAGACTCCTCGGAATTTGGCTCAACAACATGAAAGACAAGAATGGCGCGACGTCGTGGTGGCGTGGAGATAACCCGTTTGAGGCTGTGCAGGTTGAGACGTCAATACTCCTTGCTCGTACCGTAGCGAACACTTTGAACGTCCCAATCTATGACTGGATCAATGACGATGGGCGCCAAAATATAGCGACCTGGATTGATAAGGCTCCAGGCAAGGGCCCGAACCCCTGAATGGAAGAGAAAGATTAGAAATATATGACCAGAAAAATATTTTATAGCTTCCACTACAAGCCGGATTGCTGGAGGGCAGCGACCGTTCGAAATATTGGCAAAGTGGAAGGCAATAAGCCCAGCTCAGATAATGATTGGGAGACTATAACTAAAGGTGGCGACGAGGCGATCAAACGCTGGATAAGCACTCAGATGAGTGGACGTACCTGTACAGTGGTGCTTGTCGGTGCGAATACCGCGAATCGAAAGTGGATTAACCACGAGATCATTAAGAGCCTCTAACAAAATGTGTCATGTCGCACCCAGCCTGTTCCAGCAGATCATGGCGCAGCCCAGTTTGAGGAACGCTTCATGAATTTCCGGCAAGCGCTCGTAGCGCACGCGCAGTCGACGAAA
>Ga0065707_10082152_pt1 | contig 20685 bp, 16 predicted proteins | sample SwiRhicommuniRL3_FD_59094 | JGI IMG/M metagenome (GOLD analysis project Ga0065707, IMG submission 59094) | Switchgrass rhizosphere bacterial communities from Rose Lake, Michigan, USA - RL3 v2 (version 2) | ecosystem: Host-associated > Plants > Roots > Rhizosphere > Soil | place: East Lansing...
GCCGACTGGGATATTGCGCAGTGCCTGCCAGACGCTGCGTTGAAACGGCGTGCCGCCCGTTGCTGTATCGAGTGAATCGATTGCGCCAAGGTCGCCGTCGAAGTAGTCGGCGAGCCGCCGGCGATTGTCGGAAACGGAAGTCGCGTCGCTCAGCTTGTAGCCATGCTCCCCGTAATGCAGTCGTAGCAACCGGAGCATGCGGGGTTCGTAGTCGGACCAGTCGACCGCACGCAGACGCTGGCGAGCGTCGTTGACGATCAGCAGTTCGCCGATGGCGGTGGGCAGGCGTTCCAGCGTCAGGTTCAGGATGTCCATCGTCCCCTTCGATTTGATGGCAAGAGGCGCGCGTTATCGCAGCCGCACGCCGGCCTCGCTGGCGGATTTCGGCTGCGACTGTCCACAGCCGAAAACCGCTGGAACCGGTGCTCGGCTGCCCCCACCATAGCGGACATGGATCTCCCCATGGAACTCGATCACGACGCCTGCTACCGCGCCATCGCCACTCGCGATGCACGTTTCGACGGGCGGTTTTTCACGGCAGTCAAAACGACGCGAATCTATTGCCGGCCCATCTGTCCCGCTCGCACCCCGAAGCCGGAAAACGTGGTGTTTTTCCCGTCCGCGGCCGCGGCACAGAGCGCCGGCTTCCGGCCATGCCTGCGCTGTCGGCCAGAAACAGCGCCTGAACTCGCAGCGTGGCGCGGCACTTCGAACACGATTGCCCGTGCCCTCGCGCTGATCGAAGGCGGCGCGCTGGATGATAACGATGTCGATGCGTTGGCGACGCGGCTTGGTGTCGGCGAGCGGCATTTGCGCCGCTTGTTCGATCAGCATCTCGGCGCATCGCCGATTGCAGTCGCACAGACGCGGCGCGTCCTGCTCGCCAAGCAGCTCATTCATGAGACCACGCTGCCGATGACGCAGATCGCGATGGCGGCTGGATTCGGCAGCATTCGCCGCTTCAACGAGACCTTCAGCAAACTGTTCGGCCGCCCGCCATCCAAGCTGCGGCGAATCGCTGCGACAGACGATTCGCGAGCGGTGAGCGGCACGACCATTCTGTTGCGCTACAAGCCGCCGTACGACTGGCCCGCCATGCTGGCCTTCCTGCGATTGCGTGCGATCTCGGGATTGGAAAGCGTCAGCGGCGACAGCTACAGCCGCTCGATCAACGTCGGCGGCATGCAGGGCATCGTCACGATCACGTCTTCGGATCGCCAGGCCCTGCGAGCCACGATCAGCATGCCGAAGCTCACTGCGCTGCCGACCATCATCGCGCGAATTCGCAGGGTGTTCGACCTGGCCGCCGATCCCCAATCGATCGGTGCGCACCTGTCCGAAGATCCAGTCATGGCGAAGCTGGTGCGGGCGCGTCCCGGTTTGCGGGTGCCCGGTGCGTGGGATGGTTTCGAGTTGGCAGTACGTGCAGTGCTGGGACAGCAGATCACGGTGCGGGCAGCCATCCAACTCGCGTCGCGCCTGGTCGCACGCTATGGCGATCCGTTGACCACTCAAAGCGAGCGGCATCCCGGCATCGCTCACGTGTTCCCGCGTCCCGAAGTCATGGCGGCAGCGGATCTGTCGACGCTCGGGATGCCGAAGGCTCGTGCCAAGTCGTTGTCGTCGCTGGCAGCGGCAGTCGCCGCCGATCCGCAGATTTTCAGTGCCAAACGCAGTCTCGAAGAAACCATCGCGCAGCTGCGCAGTCTTGCCGGCGTCGGCGAGTGGACCGCGCAGTACATCGCCATGCGGGAATTGCGTGAGCCCGATGCATTTCCGGCAGCGGACATCGGCCTGATGCGCGCCATGGTGGATGCGACCGGTCAACGGCCCGATCCGCGTGAGCTGTTACAGCGTGCGGAACAATGGCGGCCATGGCGGGCATATGCCGCCCAGCAACTGTGGGCTGCGGATGCAGCTGCCATCGTGACCAAGCCGGCTCGACCGAGCCGTGCCGAAGCCGGCGTCATGGCGGGTGTTTCGTTGCGTTAAGATACCTGCGAGCGCGGCGGACGGTCGAATCGGCCGCTGCGAATCGCCCCGTCCCAAATCAGTCCATGGCTCGCAGGATCCATTCATGAACCAACCGGCGCCGAATTTTCGCAATGCCTTCGCTTGCGTCACGACCTTGTTCTTTGCCTGGGGCTTCATCACGTCGACCGTCGATCCGCTGATCGCGGCGGTCAAATCCATTTTCGATCTGAGCTATACCGGCGCGTTCCTGTCGCAATTCGCGTTCTTCATGTCCTACGGCGTGATCTCGCTGCCGGCGGCGGGAGTGGTGGGCCGGCTCGGCGTGTCCTCGGCGATTTCGGTGGCGCTCGGCACGATGATCGTCGGCTGCCTGCTGTTTCCGGTGGCGGTGCTGGTCAACACGTTCGGCGTGGTGCTGCTCGCTTTGTTCGTGCTCGGTTCGGGCATCACGCTGCTGCAAGTCGCTGCCAATCCGCTCGCGGCTGCACTCGGTCCGCACGAGCGGTCGCACTTCCGCCTGACGTTCTCGCAGGCATTCAATTCTCTCGGTACGGTGCTTGGGCCGTTCATCATCGGCCGCTTGATCCTGGAAGGCGGTGTCTTCGCAGGAGCCACCGGTACCGTGGCGACGGCGGCGAGCCGCGCCGAATCGTTGCACAAGATCGAAGTGGCTTTCGTCGCCATCGCCGTCGTGATCTTCCTGCTCGCCGCCTTTCTATGGAAAGAACGCAAGCTGATCTCCAACTCGGTGCCGGCGGAAGAATACAAGACCGGATCGATCGGCGCAGCGTTCCGCTCGGGGTGGGCCATGTCCGGCGCGCTGGCGATTTTTCTCTATGTCGGCGCCGAAGTGTCCATCGGCAGCATCATGATCAATTTCCTGGTGCAGCCGGACATCCTGGGCGTTTCGCACCAGAGCGCGAATTCGATGCTGTCGATCTACTGGGGCGGCGCGATGGTGGGCCGTTTCATCGGTAGCTGGGTGCTGCGTTACGTCGCTGCCGGCAGATTGCTCGCTACAGCTGCCTTCATCGCAGCGGTGCTGTGCCTGACAGTGAGCCAGTCGACGGGTGCTTTCGCGGCCGGCGCGGCGATCAGCATCGGCCTGTTCAATTCCATCATGTTCCCCACCATTTTCTCGCTCACGCTGGAGCACTCGAGTGCGCCGACCAATGCCACGTCCGGATTGCTGTGCATGGCCATCATCGGCGGTGCGCTGCTGCCGGTGCTGTTCGCCAACGTGGCCGACCATGCCGGCATTTCCACTGCCTACTTCGTGCCGATGCTCGCGTATGCAGGCATTGCGGTGTTCGCGACGATGACGATTCGCGCCGCGATATCGTCGAGAGCGAAGAGCGCAGTTCGTGCGACCGACTGAGCGCTCCCGGCCGTGTATACCTGTCAGGACTGATGAATGAGATGCTCGGCGACGAACAGGAAGAAGGAATGATCCGCCGCCACGATGCCGGCATCCTTGACTGCGTTGATCCAGACATCGAACGAGTCGGTGCCGCGATGCCGGTCGAACCATAGCGACACCACCATGTCGTACGGAGCATCGTCGAGCTGCGGCTGATTGCGGACCAGTCCTCGCACCGTGACTACGGGACTGCGCAGGAACTCGATCTCCAGGCAGCGAAAGCCTTCCACGAATTCCTCGTGCGTGAGTTCGTTGCTGCGTTTCAGGTAGTGCAGCGCCTTGAAAAACTCCGGCTCCGACGAGCGGCTGGCTGCGGGCGGCGGCGGCACTACGTGGGTCTCGCTCACCGGCATGATGAATCGATCGGTGGGATGCGCGAAATTCTTCTCGTCGGGCTGCACGACATTGCGGATGTGCGGTTCGCTCGCCATCTGCGGCAGCCGCGATGGATCGAGCGCGCTCATCTCCGTCACCAGGTCGCGGGCAAACGGCGCCTGCCGTCCATAGCCTGCATCGATGACATGATTCTGGACGTAGCGTCCGATGTATGTCGAGCTGAAATAGTCATCCGCGATCACCAGCGGACCGTGCACGTTGAGCATGTAGCGGCGCATTTCCGCAAACGTCATCCCCGCCCGACGCCGGCCGGTGACCATCAATTTGAATTTCTGTTCCATGTCTGGATCTGGTGCTCGATTCCTACCTTTATCTTTTCTGCTCCGCGTTCCCCGCGTTCTCCGCGCGCCATATTCTTGAAGACCTTTCGGCTGGCACTGTCGGTAACTATCGCCACCTTCTCGGGAGGCAGTACTCACAAGTGATGCGGTAACGATTCAACGTCCGAAAGATATAGCGCGCGGAGAATGCGGGGCAGAAAGGATAAAGCGATGAAAGACACTTTCTCTAGTCGCTCCGCCAGAGGTATTCTCGCATGAACAATCAGGAGACGGGGCGCATGATGCGGACAGTACTGCTGGCGATCGTGGGAGTGCTCGGATTGACGGCGAACGTGAGCCTGGCGCAATCGCCGGCGGAGACGGCGTTGTCGGCGGTCATTGAGGATCACGAGAAGCTGTCGCGAATCATGGATCCGCTGTCGGCGGGCAACGAGGGGGATCGCGAGGCGTTGCGGCGTTTGCCCGATGTGCGGCCGGAGAAAGCCGAGGAATATCGCAAACAGCTCGAAGCACTGGGCAAACGGCTCGCTGCCATCGACGAACAGCAGTTGTCCGGCGATTCCCGTCTCAATCATCGATTGCTGACGCGCCTGGTGGCGCAGGCCGTGACGGAGAGCGGTTTCGACCTGGGGCGGATCGCGTTCCAGAACGACGAAGGCTTTCACACCTTGGGCGGCTATCTCGCGCGGACCACGACGATCGGGTCGGCAGACGATGCGGACGCGTGGTTGGCCAGGCTCGCTGCGTTGCCCGAGTTCTATCGTCAGAACATCGCCAACATGCGCCGCGGCATCAAGACCAAGCTGACGCAGCCGCGCATCGTAGTGGATCGCGTGCTCGATGTGGCCCGCCAGCATGCATCCACACCGGCGACTCAGACTGCCTTCCTGCTCCCGTTCGGCCGCATGCCATCGACTATTTCCGCGGCTGCGCAGGCTGAGTATCGAGCCAAGGCGCTCAAGCTGGTCGAAGAACAGGTCCTTCCCGAGCAGCGCAATTTCGTGACGTTCCTCGAACGCGACTACGTGCGCGCGGCGCGAGCGAACATCGGCTGGCGCAAGACGCCGAACGGCGAGGCCACCTATCGATTCCTGGTGAAACGCGAAACCACGACCGACATGAGTCCGGATGAGATTCATCGGCTCGGCGAGTCGGAGGTCACGCGCATTCGCGGATTGATGGAGGCAACCATTCGTGAGGTCGGCTTCAAGGGCAGCTTTACCGAGTTCCTGCAGATGCTGCGCACCGACGTTCGGTTCTATCCGCGTACGCCGCAGGAGCTGCTGGAGAAAGCCAGCGAAATCGCCAAGCGCTCCGACGATCGCTTGCCGCCACTGTTCGGCACCTTGCCGCGGCTGACCTACGGTGTGCGTCCGGTGCCGGCGGAAATGGCCGAGGGCTATACGACGGGGCGCTACTGGGATGGCAGTCCGAAGCTCGGCCAGGCAGGCGGCTACATGGTGAACCTGTCGCATCTCGACCAGCGCCCGTTGTATGAATTGCCCGCGCTCACCTTGCATGAGGCGGTGCCCGGCCATCATCTGCAGATTGCGCTGTCGCAGGAGTTGGGCGACCTGCCGTACTTCCGCCGCAACTATTCGCCGACGGCGTTCGTGGAAGGCTGGGGACTGTATGCCGAGTTCCTCGGCGAAGAGATGGGCATGTATCGCGATCCGTACGAGCGCTTCGGCCGTTATTCATACGAGATGTGGCGTGCGTGCCGGCTGGTGGCCGATACCGGAATCCATTGGCTAGGTTGGGATATCGAACAGGCGCGCAAGTGCTTCACCGAGAACTCGGCGCTGGCGACTCACAATATCCAGACGGAACTCGAGCGGTATATCTCCTGGCCCGGACAGGCGCTCGCCTACAAGATCGGCGAGTTGCGCTTCCGTGCGCTACGCAAGGAAGCGGAGACGGCATTGGGCGAGCGCTTCGACATTCGCAGATTTCACGATGCGTTGCTGCTGGGCGGAGCGCTGCCCATGGATGTGGTGGAGATTCGCGTACGTGAGTGGATCACGACTCAGAAGAGCGCGCCCAAGGCGAGCCAGGCATCCAGCTAGGATCCAGCTAGGGATCCAGATCCGGATAGTGCCTGAAGATGCCTTCTTCGTTGAAAGGAATGCGGCGCGACGATGCGAGGTAGTGCGAGATCTTCGTCTGAGCGGCCACGCGGTCGTGCAACGCGTGCAGCAGTGGATATTTTGGCGCGAGGCGCCGCATTAGATTCGGAAACGCATACCGCAGCCCGGCAACGATCTGGAACAGCGACAGGTCCACATAGGTGATCGACTTTCCGACCAGGTGCGTGCTGCCGGCCGGATTGCCTTTGAGCACGCGTTCGAAATAGTCGAGAAACTTGGGCGCGCGGCTCTTGGCGAATTCGACACTGCGCCGGATCGCTTCCGCTCGCTGGTCTTCGTAGTAGAGCATCACGCCGACCGGATGATGCGTGTCGTGGATCTCGACGACGAAGTCCATGACGGTCAGCTGTAGCTGGTGAGTCCACATCCAGCCGGCGTGATCGGCCGGAGCGAGCGCATGGCGCGACCCGAGGAACAGCAGGATGTTCGCGGTCTGCGCGATCGTCATGTCCACCGTTTTCAATACTGGCGGTGCGAACTGTGGAAAGTGTTCGTTCTCGTCGAGGAATTCGCCGAGTGCCGCTTCGCCGCCACCGTCGTCTTCCGGCAGCCGTGCGACGTCGATGTAGTTGATTCCCGCGTACTCCAGTGCCAGCCGGACGTATTCACCGCGTCCCTGGATGGTGGGCCAATAATGGAGTTCGTACGTGGTTCGGTTGGGCGCTGTCATGAAAGGTCCAACGCAGCAGACCGAGCCGAGGGTTCCATGTTTGCAGGGACATTGCTCGCGGCAGCGAGCTACGTACCGCGGTATTCCCGTTGGTCATGGTCCAGACCATTTCCGTTGGTCATGGTCCAGACCATTCCCGTTGGTCATGAGGATGACGAATGTTGGAGTGCGAGCTTCTTAACTTGGTGCCATTGGGGACAGGCACCTTACGCCTCGCTTCAGGAGCGAGTCCCCGTAACCAGCTGGCCGATGACCGCATGGCTCGGACTTTCCGGGAGATAGCGCACATCGACCAGCATGCCGGCCGCCGGCAGCACGGCCGCGGGGCGTCCGTTGGAGCGGCGCTCGAGATGGCAGCACTGCACCGGGCGACCGAGGCCGGGCGGGGCGAATTCGAAGTACAGCCGCGTCGTCGAGTCGAGCAGGAACGGCCGCTGCACCGCGAAAACACGGCCCCGGCAGGAGGCCCCTCGCGTGGCGATGTCGAGATCGCGCTGCATCTGTCGCTTGCTGACGGTGTCGGCGTGCGCCAGCCAGGCCATCAATGCTCCTGTGAGTCCGATGAGCAGAAGGGAGGTAGCGATCATTGGTGCGTCCGTCATAATCCCATGCGTTGGACGCAGCGTGTTCCCACAGGACGGTCCCGCCAATGAGGCGAACCCTGCGCCTCGCATGAGACATCGTCGATCGGTGCGACGAAGTGTGACGGATGTGACGGCTACTCCGCCGCGACGCGGCTCAGCCATTTCTCCAGCGTGTTGCTGAGTTGTTCGCGATCGATGGGCCGGCAAGGATAGCGTCGCCTCGCCGGCCGTGGCGGCCAGCGTGACCCGATCGGCCGCAGCGTCGAGCGGCTGCGATCCGCGTTTGGACATCCACCAATAGACCGATACCCCACCCGCCATGGCGGCGATGGGGTAGAGCAGCGGCGATGGCATTGTTATTCTCTGTCGCGCTTACCTTGGCATCGCATCGACCGACCGGACCGAAGGGGTTTCCTCCTCCACCCTGGTCGCAGTCCCTTGCCTAGCCGGCAGCAAACATCCCGCCTTTACGCGGCGGGTTCGCAGTTCGCACCCTGTCCGGCGATAGTAACGATCGAAACTATTCTGTCACGTGAGCTTATCGACGGTGTGCGGTTTTAATAGAGAGACGACATGAGCGAATCGAGACACGCGGCACGAATGAGCCGACGTCGATGACGGCGCTTCACGGACAAGCGGGCAGCGGGGCTGGCACCGCGGTGGGAGCCGGTTCCGGCATGACCTCAGGCACGACGTTGGGCACACCGTTGTCTGCATCGGCCACGCGGGTGCTGCTGCTCGGCAGCGGCGAACTGGGCAAGGAAGTGGCTATCGAGCTGCAGCGGCTCGGTTGCGAAGTCATCGCGGTAGATCGCTACGACCACGCTCCGGCGATGCAGGTGTCGCATCGTTCGCACACCATCAGCATGCTGGACGGGGCGGCGTTGCGGGCGGTGATAGAACGTGAACGGCCTCACTATATCGTTCCGGAAATCGAGGCCATCGCCACCGCCACCTTGGTGGAACTCGAGCAGGAGGGCATGACGGTGATTCCCACCGCACGTGCCGCCCAGCTCACCATGGATCGCGAAGGCATCCGGCGGCTGGCTGCCGAACAGCTGGGACTGAAGACCTCGCCGTATCGATTCGCCGGGACGCGGGCGGAACACGATGCAGCCGTCGCGGCTGTCGGGATGCCCTGCGTCGTCAAGCCGGTAATGAGTTCGTCCGGCAAGGGACAGAGCGTGATTCGTACAGCCCAGGACATCGGTCCCGCCTGGGAGTATGCGCAGCAGGGCGGACGTGCGGGAGGTGGCCGGGTCATCGTCGAAGGCTTCATTCACTTCGACTACGAAATCACGCTGCTCACCATCCGGCACGGTGGCGCGACCAGCTTCTGCGAACCCATCGGGCACCTGCAGATCGACGGCGACTATCGCGAGTCATGGCAACCGCAGGCGATGAGCGCCGTTGCGTTGAAGGAATCGCAACGCATTGCGGGTTCGGTGACGCAGGCGCTGGGCGGCAACGGGTTGTTCGGCGTCGAACTCTTCATTGCCGGGGACACGGTGTACTTCAGCGAAGTCTCGCCGCGGCCGCACGATACCGGCATGGTCACGCTGATCTCGCAGGACCTCTCCGAATTTGCTTTGCATGCACGGGCCATCCTCGGACTGCCGATTCCAGCGATCCGGCAACGTGGCCCGTCCGCATCGAGTGCGATTCTGGTGGCGGGCGATTCCAACGCGGTTCGTTTCGAAGGCGTCGATCGCGCCTTGCAACAGCCCGACACGGCATTGCGCCTGTTCGGCAAACCGGAAGTGCGAGGCCGGCGCCGCATGGGCGTGTCGCTGGCCTTGGCGGATACCGTCGATGCGGCGAGAGCCAAAGCTCGCGCGATGACTGAAATCATCCTTGCCGGCGTGCGGCTGACTTGAACAGGGTCGTACGCAACGAAGCCGAGCTCCGCGGGATCAACGAGCGGTTCTACAACCAGCTATGGGCCGATACCCGGCTCATCACGGCGGAACAGTTCAACACCTGGCCATTGGTGGCCGAGCTGTCATTGACGTGCTCGCGTCGTCTCGAAGTCGCGCCCGGCTTGCGTCCGAGGCTGCCGCTCGAAAATACGTGCTTCGTCGACATGAGCCTGCCGGCGGTGAGCCGCTTGCGCGAACGAGGAGCGAACGCCGTTCAAGGATTGATTTCAGCCCTGCCGTTTGCCGACGGACAGTTCGACCTGGTCTGCGCCTTCGATATCGTCGAACACGTGGAAGACGGCGAGGGCGCGCTCGCCGAGTTGTCACGAGTCGCCGCACCCGGAGCGGCCTTCCTGCTCGCCGTGCCGCTATACGAATCGCGGTGGACGCCGTTCGACGATCTCGTCGGCCATCATCGCCGCTACGAGCCGGCGCAGTTGAGCGAGCAGCTGGCCGATCACGGTTTCGCCATCGAACGCAGCGCCGCGTACGGCATGCAGCCGAAATCCTCCTGGCTGCTCGACCTCGGCATGTGGTTTCTAGAGCATCGCCGCCAGCGCGCGCTGTGGTGGTACAACCATGTGTTCATGCCCATGTCGACGCGCTTCCAGAAACCGCTGACGCTGGTGCCGGGGCTGGGGGAGACGGAGGGGGTGGATGAGGTGTTGTTGGTGTGCCGGAAGCGATGACCTCAACGTTTTCTCCCCCTGCTCCCCCGGTCGCCGGGGGAGGGTGGGGGCGTCAGGAAGGCGCGTTCGCGCCAAGAATTTCCCATGACTAGCATGACTAGGACACCCATCAACGAAATCTCGAAGGTCGAGATCTGCGCGCCTTAACACGCGCATCCCGATGTGCGCACCAGGTGCGATCCGACGTGCGCGTCAACGCGCCTCAGACGCTCCGGCTCGAAATCGATGGGTGTCCCCGAGATCCTTTTTCTGAGCTGGCCGCAGGGGGGGCGATTGTCGTCTCGACTTGACGCTCGCTTCCGAATTCGGCGCTCAGCGGCCGTTCGGATTCCGGGCTTCGGCGATAGCGCCATGGTCGCTCGCCTTCCCTAGAAATCCAGCTGCGTCCCTTCGAGCTTCCAGCACGTTCCGCCAACGGTCTGCCCTTCCTGAAACGGCGTGTACTGATGCCGGCCGTAGGCGACGAATGTCTTGGAGTTCGCGGATACGGTGATCACCCCATAGTGGGGCACCTCAGCAAGGCTGAACCCGCGGTCGTCATAGAGCCGGTATCCCCAAAGCAGATTGAAAGTATTGCGACTCGCGCGATCCCAGCGACCGTGTCCTTCACTGCGCGACGAGCCGAGAGGGTTGCCCAAACCGTCAAGCGCCGGCCCGCTCTCGATGACGGAGCCATCGGCCGCTAGCGTCATGAATCCTTCGGCGGGGCCGCCAATGCGAAAACTGGTCCGGCAATCAATCCAATTCAGCGTTGTTTTCCAAGCCCCTTCGATGAAACTGTAGTCACCGTGACTGCGACCATTGTCGTGAGCGAGACTGGAAGTGCTTGCCAGGGCAAGAACAAGAAACAGCAGTTTCCGCATGATTCAATCTCCGTATTTGAACGATCTGGAAAAAATTGCGATGGAAGAGGGCGAGGCTGTCGCGCGAATCTCAGCGAACTATACGCTTCGGCAGGGAATGATTCAGTGAGTAATAACCAGCTTTGTGCTATTCCTGCCGGCAATCACGCGCCCAGGAATGAAGGAACTGTTCCGCACGGCATCCGTAATGCGATCGAAGAGAAAGCCGCCGAAAAGAAAGCCGTACAAGGTGAGGGCGAAGAGCTAAAGCGGCGTGGGGCGCTCGCCGCTGACTACTTCAAAGGACAGGATCTGTACCGACACCGCACCGTCGGACGGCGCCAGCGTCGAGTGTCGTGGGCATCGATCGAGTGCCTCATCATTCCCGACTGGGGACAAGTGAAGCGCGATGCCTTGACAGCTCGGATGGAAGACGGCGCGGCATAAGCACACAGATTCGCCGGATCCGAAATCAGCCCAGCTGCTCGCGGCCTGGGCTTTCTGTTGAGGTATCTGAACGGGCGCGAAGCACTAGGATTTCCGGAAGCAACTCTTCGTTGAGAGGCACTCCGGGCATCCGGCGCGATGCTAAATCGCCACGCTCCTTAGTTTAGCAGCTGGCCGATGTTTGCGACCAGTTGCTTCCCACGTCGACCGTAGAGATCTTCGTGTTGGCAGATGTAGAGCATTGTCACCACGTCATCGACGTGCTGGTACAGCAACAAGACGTCATGATCAAGATGGCACTCACGCCGTAGCCATCGGTTACGCCAGTGAGCAGATCGGGCTGCACATTCGAGCCGTTGTGCATTTTCAAATGCACGAAACCGCTGAGATCGCTGTAGATCAGGTCATCCAGGCCGTCGCCGTTCTGGTCGATGGGAGCCCACCAATTGCCGTTGACGTTCGGCGCGGTGCCGCCACCGACCACCGGTAGCGCTCCCGAGCCTGAAGACCGCAGCACTTCGATGCTCGTCTCGGAGCCATTCGGGTAGATGACATCGGTACGTCTATCGCCATCCCAATCTATTCCGGTCTTCGTACCGAAGCTGTCGATCACGATGCCGTGGCTGTCGTTGCCGTCGCAGGCATCGATGCGAATCGAGACTGTCGTCGACATATCCGTACAGCCGTCGTCGTTCCAATTGACTGGAAAGAACGAGTTGGAGGTCGGACTCGTCTCAGCGGGATTCGGTACCGAATAACCACCGCCAGGCGTCGATACCAACCGGAACAGATAGTAGGAGCCGAATTATCGACCCACAGTTTCATCAGCATGTCTTCGCGGCCATCGCCGTTAAAATCCATGTGCTTGACAGATGTATTCGCCCACTCCGGATTGTCGAGCACAACGACATCCGCGGTCGGGTGGCGAGCGGCGTTCATCTCGCTGACCCCGATGGGACGGTTGCCGATAGTGAAAGGCTGCCCCGAGTCATCGGGCTTGAGATTGCCGCCGCCATTGCTCGCAGAGCCATCGGATGCGACGCCGTCGATGTAGCTGTGGACCTGACTGCCGCTGCTCGATCCGTCCCAAGTGGCCACCACGTGCTGCCACACATTCATCGTCAATGAGCCAGCGGAATCTCTCGTTACGGCGGACGTATCGTACGCGTCGGCGACGAACTGCAAACCATCCCCTTCGAGCTTGAAAAAGCCAGCCGACGGTATCGTTGTCCTTATCGCCGCTGCCTTCATCCAGATGCCAGGCAGCCTTCGGCAACAGCGCCTGCGCGTTGGCCGCCATCGCTATTATCGAGAGCGCGAATGACTTCCACGCGAAATTCAGGATGCCAACAGCAGACGAGACGCTGCCCCGCCTGAGCTTTTCCCCGAGTACGTCTCATCCGATCCCTGATATTCGGAGCGGCGCCTTCATTCAGCGTTTGCCCTGTCGATAGCTGGAATAACCGTAAAGAGTTATTCAGGCGCAAGTTTCATGTCCGGATTGACCGTCAAGGCGCGGATGTACATCAACCTTGGTGTGCTCGGCGTCGCGTTGCTCGTGGTATGCCTCACGGGCATGCATGCGTTCGAGCAGATCTCGCAGCGCATGGAAAGCCTGTACAGCGAAGCGATGATGCCCGTCGCATCGATGGGCGAGGTGTACCAGCGCTCGCTGCAAAGCCAGCAGTACCGGCTCGAAGCGTACGTGCACCGCGATCCGCAGTTCACACAGAAGAACTACGATGCCATCAAGTCGAACCGCGCCCGCATCAACGAGCTGATGGAGCAGGTGACCAAGGTCGAGCTGGGCGACGAGGATCGCGACCTGGCCGATTCGATCAAGGCGGACCGCGCTTCCATCGTCGACGCGGGCAAACAGGAAATCGAGGCGCTGCTCGCAGGCAACTACGATGCCGCCGCCAAGATCCGCCTGGCTGGCATCGAACCGGTCATCGATCACATGGATGCGGCGACGGAGAAGCTCAATACTCATCGTATCGCCGTCGGTGCGCAGTTGCTCCAGGCCGGTCGGGATGAGGTCGCGTCCAATCGCATGATCATGTTCGCGAGCTTCTTCCTGGCGCTCATCATCGCTGCCGCATTTGCGTGGCTGCTTGCTCGACACATCTCGCGCGGCTTGGCGCAGGCGGAAGAAGTTGCGCTGACGGTGAGCCGTGGCGAATTGGGACGGCACATCCATATCGACAGCAGCGACGAAATCGGTCGTGTGCTGCGGGCGCTGCAGAACATGGATGCGAAGTTGTCCAGCACTGTCATGAAGGTTCGTGACAGCGCGACAGCCGTAGATCACGCGGCCCGCCAGCTCTCACAGGGTAGCGACGATCTGAGCGAACGCACGCAGGAGCAGGCTGCTGCGCTCGAAGAAACCGCGGCGAGCATCGAACAGATGACCGCGACGGTGAAACAGACCGGCGACAACGCGCGCGAGGCGAATCAGCTCGCCACAGGTACTCGCGAAGAAGCGGACGAAGGCGGCAAGGTGGTGCGCCAGGCCGTTGCAGCGATGCACGAGATCACCAGTTCGAGCAAGCGCATCGAAGACATCATCGGCGTGATCGACGAAATCGCGTTCCAGACGAATCTACTGGCCTTGAACGCAGCGGTGGAAGCCGCCCGTGCAGGCGAGCAGGGCCGAGGGTTTGCGGTAGTGGCCTCCGAAGTGCGCCAGCTCGCACAGCGCAGCGCCAGCGCCGCCAAAGAGATCAAGACATTGATCGGTGACTCCGTCCACAAGGTGAATACCGGTGCGGCGCTGGTGGATGCTTCGGGTCGGACGCTGGACGAAATCGTCACCGGCGTGAAGAAAGTGTCGGACATCGTGGCCGAGATGGCGGCGGCGACCGCGGAACAGTCCTCTGGCATCGACCAGATCAACCAGGCGATTTCCAGCATGGACGGCGCGACTCAGCAGAACGCCGCGCTGGTCGAAGAGTCGGCGGCGGCGGCCAAGTTGATGCAGCAACAGGCGTATGAACTGCAGACGCTCGTGTCGTTCTTCGATATTGCTGGAGCGCAGACTGCGGCTGCGCCCGTGAGTGCTCAGGCCCCGGCTGCCAGGACCGTTACGACTTCGAGCCGCAACGTCGTGCAGTATCGACAGCCGCGGCCGGCGGCCAGAGCGAACGGCGGCGGCTCGTCGGAGTGGCAGGAGTTCTGATCCGAGGATCGGGGGACATTCCTCGCTTCGAGGAGGGTCCCCGAATCAATGCATGCCGTGCGGTTCGAGCCAGCCATAGTACTGGCTGAGGAACAACAATCCGAACAGCGCCAGCGACAGCGCAATCCGTACCGTCAGTGCACGGACCATCTGGGCTGAATTGTCCGGGCCCGACGACATCGAAAACAATGCCTGGCCCAGGCTGCCCACGATGGCGAGCAACAGGGCGACGACGAGCAGTTTCATGACAGTTTCTCCACGGTAGCGATCGCTCCTGCGGCAGCAGGCGGGTTTGCCTGCGCTCGTGCCTTCGCCTCGGCTTGTTCGCGACGCACGGTCATTACCAGCATCCCTATCGCCGCGCCCATCATCGACATCAGCGCCACCATCAGGAACACCAGGCCGCCGGCCAGGCGGTATCCTTCGTAGATTCCACCGATGACGCCGATGGGCGTGGTCAGCAGCAACATGGGTTTGGCGATCTTCATGGATCGAAGCATAGAAGCGTGCGAGGGGCCGTAACAGATGCAGATGGCGCCGAAAAAACCGGATCACGCATGAAGCGTTACGAGCAGTACGCGGAGGAACTGGCCGCCTTGATTCGCTCCGGCACCCTGCGCCCCGGCGACCGCCTGCCCTCGGTGCGCCAGGCCAGCCGCACCCGCAAGATCAGTCCGGCAACGGTCTTCGAAGCCTATTACCTTCTGGAAGCCCGCGGACTGATCCAGCCACGCGCCCGCTCCGGCTATTTCGTCAGCGCGCTGGCCGATGCTCGTCCCGATGCCATGGCTGACAAGCGTGCGCCGGAACCTTCGCGTCCCAAGCAGCGCTCCGCCAAAGTCGCAATCAGCGACCTCGTGTTCGAGGTGCTGGGATCGGTGAAGGATCGCGAAGTGGTGCCGCTCGGTTCCGCATTCCCCAGCCCCGAATTGTTCCCGCTGGGGCAACTCGCCAAACACCTGGCGCGGGGCATGCGGACGCTCGATCCATGGCGCATCGTCGAAGACCTGCCGCCGGGCAATCATCGCCTGCGGCGGCAGATCGGACTGCGCTATGGCATCGCCGGCATGAACCTCGATGCGGATGAAATCATCGTCACCAGCGGCGCGCTCGAAGCGTTGAACCTATGCTTGGCGGCGGTGACGCGGCCCGGCGATATCGTGGTCGTGGAATCGCCAACGTTCTACGCAGCCTTGCAGGCGCTGGAGCGATTGAGCCTGAAAGTCGTGGAGGTGGCCACCAGTCCGCGCGACGGCATCGATCTCGACTCGCTGGCCGCAGTGTTGCAGCGGCACGCGGTGAAGGCGTGCTGGCTGATGCCCAACTTCCAGAATCCGTTGGGGAGCCGCATGAGCGATGAGCGCAAGCGGGCGCTGGTGGCGTTGCTGGCGTCCCACCAGGTGCCGTTGATCGAGGACGATGTCTACGCCGAATTGTATTTCGGGGCGCAGGCGGCGCTTCCGGCGAAAGCATATGATCGCGACGGTATGGTCATGCATTGCGCATCGTTCTCGAAATGCCTCGCGCCCGGCTACCGGGTGGGCTGGGTCGCGGCCGGGAAATTCGCGCAGAAAGTCGAGCGGCTGAAGCTCATGACCACGTTATCCGCCGCGGTCCCCTCGCAGGAGGCGATCGCGTCGTACCTGGAGCAGGGCGGCTACGATCGTCATTTGCGCAAGCTGCGCTCCGCGCTGGCGAGACAGCAGCGGCTCGCTCTCGAAGCGATAACCAGGCATTTTCCTGCCGGAACGCGAGTGACTCGTCCCGAAGGCGGCTACTTCCTCTGGCTCGAATTGCCCTCGGGCATCGACGCATTGGAGCTGCATCGACAGGCGCTCGAGCGTCGCATCAGCATCGCTCCGGGCCAGCTGTTTTCCGCCGACCGCCGCTTCACCAATTGCGTCCGCATCAACACGGGCTATCCGGACGATCGTAAAATCCTGGCCGCGTTGAAAACCGTGGGGCAGCTCGCCATGGGGCAAATCACCATGGGGCAAATCACCACAGCGCTGCTGCCATCGCCGTCGTAGTCTCATGCGAGTTTTCCATGACATCGATTCGTCTGCTAGCCGCCGTTGCCATCTTGGTAATCGTCATGCCTGCGCACGCTGCCGTTGAAGGCCATTCATTCTCCAACCCGCGAGCGTTCCGGACGACGCACGCGTCGCTCGACCTGACCGCCGATTTCACGCGGCAGCAGCTCAAGGGATATGTGGATCTCACGATCGAGCAGCTTGCGCCCGAGATGCGGCAGCTGACGCTCGATACACGCGATCTCACTATTCATAGCGTGCGATTGCAGGCGGCGACGCCGGCACCGCTGGAGTTCAAGGTCGGCAAGAGGGATGCAATTCTCGGTGCACCGCTCGATATCACCTTGCCCGCGACGTTGCCCGGAAAGACCTTCGTCGTGCGGATTGCTTACGAAACGTCGCCCAACGCCAGCGGCCTGCAATGGCTGACCCCGGCGCAGACCGCGGGCAAACAGCAGCCGTATCTCTATTCGCAATCGCAGGCAATCCATGCGCGTAGCTGGATTCCAATGCAGGACACGCCGCAGATCCGGCTGACTTACGACGCTCGCATCCACACGCCGCCGCAACTGCTTGCGGTGATGAGCGCCGGCAACGACGTCAACGCGAAACGCAACGGCGATTATCGATTCGAGATGCCGCAGGCGATTCCTTCGTACCTGTTCGCGCTCGGCATCGGCGATCTCGCGTTCAAGCCCATCGGGCCGCGTACCGGAGTATTCGCGGAGCCGGTGACCGTGGACGCCGCGGCGCGTGAGTTTTCCGATGTCGAATCCATGCTCACCACCTGCGAGAAATTGTTCGGGCCGTATCGCTGGGGCCGCTACGACCTGCTGATCCTGCCGCCGAGTTTCATGTGGGGCGGCATGGAGAATCCGCGCGTGACTTTCCTGACGCCTACGGCGATCGCCGGCGACAAGAGCCTCGTCTCCATCATCGCGCACGAGCTGGCTCATTCGTGGTCCGGCAACCTGGTCACGAACGGCAATTGGGAAAGCGCCTGGCTGAATGAAGGCATGACCACTTACCTGGAGCGCCGCATCGTCGAAGCGCTGTATGGAGCGGACCGGCGTGCAATGGACGATGTGCTGGGATTGCAGTCCCTGCAGCGAGACATCGTGGAATTCACGGAGAAAGGCGCTGCGCAACTGACGCGGCTGACGCCGAACCTGGACGGGCGCGATCCGGACGACAATTTCAGCGACGTGCCGTACGAGAAGGGACGGTTGTTCGTCGGCTTTCTCGAAGCGCGCCTGGGGCGGGCGAAGCTGGATGAATTCCTGCGTGGCTACTTCGATCATTTCTCCTTCCAGAGCGTGACCACGCAGGACTTCGTCGCCTACCTGCAGAAGAACCTGTTGTCGCAGCCCGGCATCGACGTGAGCCAGGGCGACATCGAGGAATGGATGGAGGGCACCGGCATTCCACAGATCGCGGTGCTGCCGAAGTCGGATGCGTTCGATCGCGTCGACGTGCAACGCCAGGCATGGCTCGACGGCAAGGCAGCCCCGAATAAACTGCAGGTGCAGGGCTGGACCACGCAGCAATGGCTGCAGTTCCTGGATAATCTACCCGCCGATATTTCCGCTGCACGACTGGCTGAGCTGGACGCTGCTTTTCATTTCACGGCGGCAACTAACAGTGAGGTCGCGCATAGCTGGCTCAAGAATGCCATTCGCGCGAACTATGCTCCGGCGTGGCCGAGGCTCGAGCAGTATCTGACGACTATCGGCCGGCGCAAACTGGTCCGTGATCTGTACGATGAGCTGGTGAAGACGCGTGACGGCGTGATGCGTGCGAAGGCCATCTATGCCAAGGCGCGGCCGTTGTACCAGGTCCCGCTGGCGCAGCAGCTGGATGAGATGTTCAAGACAGTGTGACCGGCCGTCGACTATTCGTTCGAGGATGTACTCGTGACCATGACCCTGTTCGGCATCAAGAACTGCGACACGATGAAAAAGGCGCGGGCGTGGCTCGACGACCTGGAGGTCGCGTACGACTTCCACGACTACAAGGCGCTGGGTATCGATCGCGAACACCTCGAACGATGGAGCAAGGCCGTCGGCTGGGAAGTGCTGCTGAATCGCGCCGGCACCACGTTCAAGAAACTATCCGACGATCAGAAAGCAGATATCGATGAACGCAAAGCCATCAAGCTGATGCTGGAGCAGCCGTCGATGATCAAGCGGCCGGTGCTGGAACTGCCGAAGGGGAAGCTGCTGGTGGGGTTCAAGCCGGAGAGTTATGAGGTGGCGCTGCGGTGACCCCATTTTTATTCTGCTCCGCGTTCCCCGCGTTCTCCGCGCGCCATGTTCTTGAAGCCCTTTCAGGTTGCACTGTCGGCTGCTATTGCCACCATCCGCAGCCGCGGAACTCACGAGTGCTGATGAAACGGCTAAACGTTTGAAAGATATCTCGCGCGGAGAACGCGGAGCAGAAAGAGAATAAATGGATCGGATGGGGAGCATTCGTCGCTGCCGCAACGAATGCTCCCGGAAAAACGACTAGAACTCGGCGCGGGCTCCGACGTGGAACGATCTCCCCGCCAACGGCGCAATATCTTTCAGCGCCGAAGCGTGCTGCCGGGCATCTTCATCCAGCAGGTTCGATCCCTTCACGAATAGAAACACGCTGGTGCTGGCGAGCGGCATCCGATAGCTCGCGTCGAGGTCCACGAGCGTGAAGCCATCCGTCGGCAGTTCGTTCGCTGCGACCTTGTCCTGCTTGTCGTAGTAGAAGGCCTGGGCGCCGACGTGCCAGCGATCCATGTCGTAGTGCAGGCCGCCGCCGAAGCGCAATGGCGGGATCTGCGGCAGATCCTCGCCATTGTCGAGCTTGCCGCGTACGTAGTCGGAAGCCAGCCGCAATTCCAGGCGCTGCTCGCCGGCGTCGAGCAACGGGAAATTGATCTCCGCTTCGAAGCCATGGAACTTAGCGCCGCCCTGCAGATACTCGAATACCTGGAAAGCTTCGCCTTCGCCCGCGTCCTTGAAGACGCTCGTCGGGTTCTCGTAGATATAGTTGCTGTAGTCGTTGTAGTACGCACTCAGTGTCCAGCGCACACCGTCGCCGGTGTGACGCCATGACAAATCCGTCGTCACCGCGGTCTCCTGGTCGAGCGTCGAGTCGCCGGTTTCGAAGCGTTGCGCGGCGACGTGGGGCACGTCAGGATTCGCGTAGAGTTCGGTCGGCTGCGGATTGCGTTGAGTGCGCGTTACGTTGAGGGCGAGGGCATTGTCCTCGGCGAATTTCCAGACAGTCCCCGCCGACAGGCTGATCGCGGTCTCGTTGGAATCGGGCAATCCCGTATCGCCTGCGAGGTCGATCTTCTGCTTTTCGACGCGCCCACCCATTTCGATCGTCCAGATGTCGAAATGGCGTTCCTCGAACGCGAACACGCCGATGGAACGCGTCTTCGACGTCGGGACGAAAGCCTCATCGCCGATAGCGGCGAAGTCTATGTCCGTATACTGCCATCCCGTGGTGCCGCGCCAACCGTTGTCGAGATCGTGATCGGCGGTGAAGCGCATGTCGTACGCCTGCTGGTTGAAGCGCGTTCCCGGTACGCCCGGCGCCTCGAACTCGGTGTGGGTGTAATCGTTGTACGAGCCGCTCAGGTGCAGCGCCTTGATGGGTCCGCCGCTGAGATCCCATTCGGCGTTGCCGTCGTAACGATCCTGCTGCATGTCGATGAACGCGCTTGCCTCGCCGGGAATGCCGTAGTTCGATTCATAGCGGCTGTAGTCGACGCCGCCACGCAGCGCATCGCCTATGAGCGAAGCGCCGAACGCGCCGCCCTCCGAATCGCTGGCGGTGTTTGGCAGGGTGCCGCGAACGTTGTCGGGTTCCTCGCCGGCATCGATCAGCTGGCGTCGCAGGGCAGGGGATTGCACGTAGCCCGGAATCTTGACGTCGTCGGTCGAACGGTCGAAGTAATCGGCATGCAACGCGAGGATGCCGAATCCACCATCGAGACTCGCAGCGCCGGTGCGCTCGTCCGAGGCCGAGTCGGTGCGCAGTTCGACGGCGCCGACGATGGGCTTATCGGGCATTTCCATCGGCACACGATTACTCACGACGTTCACCAAGCCGCCCGACGCACCGC
>Ga0065707_10000666_pt1 | contig 20680 bp, 12 predicted proteins | sample SwiRhicommuniRL3_FD_59094 | JGI IMG/M metagenome (GOLD analysis project Ga0065707, IMG submission 59094) | Switchgrass rhizosphere bacterial communities from Rose Lake, Michigan, USA - RL3 v2 (version 2) | ecosystem: Host-associated > Plants > Roots > Rhizosphere > Soil | place: East Lansing...
AAACTCTACGGGCGCTCATCGATTGGAGTTACGATCTGCTCACAGACGAAGAGAAACGCCTGCTGCAGTTTGCCTGTGTCTTCGTGGGTGGCTGGACGCTGGATGCGCTTGAAGCTGTGGCCGATAACCCGGACACACTGGAACTGCTAGAGCAATTGGTCAACAAATCTCTAGTCGTAACAGAACAACGCGACGATGAGATGCGATTTTTCATGCTGGAAACGATCAGACAATACGCCAGAGAAAAGCTATTCGAAGCGAAGCAGGCAGCAGTGGCGCGCGACCGGCATTTCGTCTATTTTGATCAATTGTCGGAAAAGATGTGGGATGTGTTTCGTTCAGCAGACATGGTTAATTGGCTGGATCGTGCAGATGACGAAGCCGAAAATTTTCGGGCTGCCATGGAGTGGGGTCTGACAGAGCATATTGAGGAGGTCGTCCATTTAGCAGGGTTTTACTGTATCCTTTCGGTCTGGATTAATAAACAAGCCGAAGGGGTTACATTTGTCCAAACCGCGCTTGAGAAAGTTAGAACTCTGCCGCCTTTGGAAGGTAATGCAAACATTCATCGCCAAAAATCAATTGCCAGAGCCTTGTTTGCAGAAGGTATGGTCAGCCTGGGGCAAGGCAATATGCAATTGGTCAAACAGGCGTTGGAGGAGGCGGTTGCGATCTCGCGTTTTACTGAAGACAAACTGATCCTGGGTTATAGCCTGGAGATGCTCTATGTTGCCAGTAATTTCATTAATGTGCCAGACGCCCCGGAAGCTGCCTATGAAGGGTTATCCATATTTACAAAGGAGATCCATGATGCATGGGGCTTGAGCATGGCCTATCAAAACATGATTCGAATCTCGATCACCAACGGCAATCTCGAAGAGAAGCAGGAATATCTCAGCAAGCTCAAGGAGCAGCTTCGCGAGGTGCCTCTCTCATTCCAATCTGGATTGTTTTTCCTGGGTATGGGCATGGGCGAGAGCATGCAGAGAAATTATCAGGAGGCAACTCAATTCTTTGAAGATGGCCTGAAGATTTTCAGGCGTCTCCGAAATAAGAATTTCCAGACAGCCTTGACAAGTGAGCTGGGTCATATCGCCCGGCATACTGGCGATATTAGTCGAGCGAGGCAAATCTACACCAAAACCCTTACGGATTGGCAGGATTTGGGAAATCGCGCGGCCATCGCACACCAGCTGGAATGTTTTGGATTCCTCGCGCTTGCAGATGAAGAACCCCAGCGGACCGTCAAACTTTTTGGAGCAGCAGAAGCTTTGCGCGAACGAAGCAATAGCAGCATGACAGCCTACGAACAGGTTGAATATAGCGAAGCGATTGCTCGCCTCCATACAATGCTCACCCCAGCGCAATTTCATTCTCTCTGGGCAGAGGGCCGATCCTTGACGCTGGAACGGGCGATACAATTTGCGCTGAATGATTCCTATGATTCCCTGAAAAATTGATGGAAGACATCGTCATCACGTCGGCCCGAACCGAGGAACTGAAAGAGCCCATTCGCAAAGCGATCATAGAGCTTTGTGTTGAGGCACATCAGGAGCAGGATTTTCGCAACCTCTTCACGTATGTCCCCTCGGGCGGGTGGCATTTCCTTGCTTATCATAATGAATTGCTGGTAAGTCATGCCATGGTAACGACGCGTTGGTTGCAAACGGAAGACCTGTTGCTTCTCAAGACCGGTTATATAGACGCAGTCGCAACACTGCCAGCCTATCAGGGTCAGGGATTGGGGAGCGCCCTCATGCAGCAACTGGCAAGCGAGATTGACCCCGAGTATGTTATCGCCTGTTTGGAAACGGATCGCGAGACATTCTATGAGCGTCTGGGCTGGCAAACCTGGCGTGGGCCTCTGGCCGGGCGCGGTGAGCATGGCATGATCCCAACCCCTGAACAACATGGGGTTATGATGTTGCGACTTTCGCAGACTCCCACACTTGATTTTGATTCGATGCTAACGATTGAATGTCAAAGTGGACGGATCTGGTAAGGGAATACTGAAAGTCAGGCAAAATGCGAAAGTCTTATAAGTCACCATGATCACGTTTGAAGATTTGAGAAGTACAAAAAGCCTGCAAAGAAGAAGCAAAAATAAAATACAGGCAACCAGGTCTGAGAACAAGGCCGCTTGTGAGGGAACAAGCTATTGATTATGCGCTGATATAATTAAGCAGGACTGTGAATGGACAATTCGCTGATATGGCGCAGCAGAAGCCCATGCTCTTCCAGTTAAGAGATAAGATTGCAATTGTTTGAGCTCCGTAGAGCCATAATTTTAATGGTTACAGAAAACTTAATCACGTATGCCCTCACCCAATTTTGATCAACTCCCACCTGAATATCAGGTTCTTTTACAACTGGCAAAAGAAAAATATCAACTGGATGTCGCTCCCCTGGATGAACTCAAAGGCGGGCGAACGGGCGCATTCCTGTATCTGGTCAGTGCTTTCATCGGGGATTCCCATTCCGTGGAGCATTTCATTGTAAAGTTCGATCACACGACTGAAACAACGCGGCAAACCGAAAGAGAAAGACACCGTCATGCTCTGAGCGAGGCGCCCAAAGGCTTTGCTACTCAAAACATGGCGAAGCTGGCCTATGAAATCGAGCACGACGGTGCGATTGCACTTTTTTATACGATCGCGGGCCACTCTCTGCAACATTTCCGCCCACTTGCAGCCCGGGAACGTCAGAGTCGATTGGAAAAACTTTTCAGCGCGACAAATAAATATCTACTGGAAAAGTGGAATGAGTCCGCAGTTTTTGAACAGGCACTCCCTCCTCAAAAGTTGCTTGAAAAATGGCTGGGTTATCGCCTCAAGCCGGAGGGTCAGATTGGTGCTTTTATCAGGAACATACTTAACATTGACCCAGAGACAGAGGGGTTTCTTATCCAGGGTCAGGTCTTTCCCAATCCGTTTCTTTACGGTCGGGATGCCACACGCTGGCATTCCGCCAGGCCCATCGATGTTCTCACCGGTTTTCAACATGGCGATTTGAACATCGCTAATATTCTGACGAAGTTTGCAGAAGACTCAGAAAATCTGGAGGGATATTTTCTCATTGACTTTGCGTTGTATAAACCTCAGACGCCACTATTATACGATCAGCGTTATCTCGAAATATCCTATCTGATTCGGGAATTGAATCGGGCGTCCTTCCAGAAATGGGTTTCCCTGGTCAACCAATTTTCAAGCCATGATATTCCAAAACCAAAGGAGGTGCCGGTTGAACTGGCGGGCGCATGCGAAGTGCTCAACGTGGGGAGAAAATCCTTCCAGCAATGGGTCAACAAACATCATCCCAGCCTTTCTGACGATTTATGGGGCCAATATTGGCTGGCTGCAGTAGCGGCTGGTTTAAATTTCTGTAACAAAACCAGTCTTTCCACGGAGGAGCGGCTTGCCGGGCTGATCTATGCTTCAGTTCACCTAAAACGATACTTCGCCCAGTTTGGCATTCCTCTTCCCGTTGATATCCGATTGCTTTACGATGCAAATCGATCGGATCTTCAATCACAGAAAAGACAGCTAAAGGATGAAGTTGCACCTGTCAACACGCTCAAATCATCCCTGCATAATCTCCCAACTCAACTCACTTCCTTCATTGGCCGTGAAAAGGAAGTGGCTGAAATCAGAGCCCTGCTCAATTCAGCGCGCCTTGTCACGCTGACAGGAAGCGGCGGCACCGGCAAAACGCGCCTTACCCTTGAAGTGGCTCTGGGCGAACTATCCACGTTCCCAAATGGAGTCCAAATCATGGAGCTGGCGCCCCTGCAAGACCCCAAGCAGATTATCTCCGCACTGGCACAAGTGCTTGGCTTGCAAGAGTTACCTTTTACACCCCTTGAGTCACTCGTTATAGATTATCTGCGCGATAAATCAACCTTGCTCATTCTCGATAATTGTGAACATCTGATTCAAGCTTGCGCCCGCCTGGCAACTGATCTTCTGCAACAGTGTGCGCGGCTAAAAATCCTCGCGAGCAGTCGCGAAGCCTTGAAGATTGCCGGTGAAGTAACCTATCGCACGCCCCCGCTGGAGAATTCTGAAGCGACGCGTCTTTTTGTGGAGCGGGCTCAGGCTGCAAATCCAAAATTTAAGCTGACGGATTCAAACGCTTCGTCCATCACCAAGGTCTGCTCCCGCCTCGATGGCATTCCGCTGGCGATCGAGCTGGCAGCCGCGCGCACCAAAATGCTTTCGCCCGAACAGATCGCGGCGCGGCTCGATGACCGATTCCGTTTGCTGGTGGGAAACGATCGCACCGCCCTCCCCCGCCAGCAGACTCTGCGGGCGCTCATTGACTGGAGTTACGATTTGCTCTCCAAAGAAGAGCAACAATTATTGCGGACCGCCTCCGTATTCGTCGGTGGTTGGACGCTGGATGCAATCGAAGCCGTTTCCGAAGACCCCGATGTGATTGAGCACCTCGAGGAACTCATCAACAAATCGCTGGTGGTAATTGAAGAACGCCAAAATGAGATGCGCTATTTCATGCTGGAAACGATCAAGCAATACGCACGCGAAAAGTTGATTGAAGAGAAACAGGCCGAGGNGGTGTGTGATCGGCACTTTAGNCACTACGATGCGTTCTCTGAAAAAATGTGGGATGCAGTCCGTTCTGCAGATTTCCTCACCTGGCGGAGCGTGGTCGATGATGAGACAGAAAATTTACGTGCCGCAGTGGAATGGGGTATGCAACACCATCCAGACTCCGCGCTGCATTTGGCTGCCAACTATTGCATTGTCTCGAGCTTTTTGGGTGCGCAAGGTGAAGGGTTGGCATTGCTCAAATCCGCGCTTTACCGCTTTCACTCATTAGCGCCAACAGAAGATGACGCGCTTTTTACGCACCGTCAGAAAATCCTCGCCAAGGCCCTGTTTGCGCGGGGATTGATCAGTATGACCGGTGCTGATGTGCCGCTGGGGATGCAATCATTGGAAGCGGCAATTTACACGGCGCGGCTTATTGGTGATAAGCAAATTTTGGGATACAGCTTGGAGCTTTACTACATTTGCTCTGGTTTTATGAACTCCAGCGGAAAAGCTGACGCCGAAGCAGCCGAAGGCTATGCCATCCTCAGTGAGATCAATGACCAATGGGGCCTCGGGCTGGCTTACACCAACATGGCCAGGATGGCTTTCGCCCGAGGCGACCTGGCTGAAAGTCAGAAGTTCATCAATATACTCAAACGGTGGATGCAGGATTCACAAATTTCTTACATGACCGGAGTTGCCCTACTGAGCATCGGCGCTGAAATACGGTTGGCTCATCCTGAACGTGCCAAGGAATATTATGAAGAAGCGTTGAAAATATTCCGGCACCTGCGGCACAAAAGCTACGAACCAGTCCTGCTGAGTGAATTAGGGCACGTTGCCCGGACAACCGGTAAAACAGCTGAAGCGAAGGACCTTTATCGGCAAAGCCTGAGACACTTTCACGATCAAGGGAACCGTCCCGCTATTGCACACGAGTTGGAATGTTTTGCATTTCTCTCCATTGCAGATGAGGAGCCACAACGTGCTGCAAATTTGTTTGGCGCGGCCGAAGCCTTGCGTGAGAGAATCAAAGCGTCAATGCAAGAAGCGGAGCGGGTCGAATACGGTCATGCAATGATTCGACTGCATACCATGCTGATGGAAGCAGAACTCAACTCGCTCTGGGCAGAGGGCCGTGCGCTCAGCATGGAACAGGCGATCAAGTTCGCGTTGAGTTAATACATCGAAAGAGTGTCTATGCACCCTGTTATCAATCACCTTTATATAAAAAGAGAGAGCATGGTAAAACTCAAACTGGACTTACAGGATATCTACAATCGCGGCAAGGAGATAGACGCAGAACTAAATCGCATTGTTGAAGAAGCGATAGATCGAAAGATCGAACTGGTTGAAATCATACCCGGAAAAGGAAGTGGTCAGCTCAAGCAGAAAGTGTTGTGTTTCTTAAATCAAGGACATATCAAAAAGCTCCTTGAAAAGGATGATATAAATATTGGGCGAATATTCATCCATTTCAAGTTTTAAACAAGTAGGTCACGCTTGAAGCGTGACTTACAATTCATTTCCACAATTTTGCCAGTTCATTCAACGATCTGTAATACGGCTCGATACTCGGAATGTAATGCCGTTCATCCTTTGCATGCGGACCCAAACCCGATTGCCCCCACACAACCGCCTGGCCGCCTGGAGCAAATCGCGCGCTGGTGCCGGGCAGCTTCTTCCCGATTCTTGGTTCGGTGTTGACGCCAACCGAGGCTTCTTTAACCGCTTCAACGAGCGCTTTCAACGCTGGATTGTTCGGATCACAAGCCACGCCGTTTTCCATGACGTTCATGAGCAACTCGAGTCCATTCTCCGCACAATACTCTTCGACTTTCGACCTTAAGTTCTCGACATCATCCTGAGGGATCGGACGAATCTCCACACCAAGGATTCCCTCTCCAGCTGTGACGTTATACACACCTGGCGTTCCGACATTGATGAAGGGGNAATTTGGCTTGCGATTGCCATCCATCGGATGATTTGAGCGTGAGGTGTTGGGCAAAAGTCTCATTCAACGCAGCACGCGCGGCAATGAGTTTCTCGCTCAAGTCGCCTGTACCTGCCACGCTACTNTGACCTTTCGTCCCGCGTGCAATGACATCAAATCGCATCACGCCGCGGTTCTCCACGCAGATNTCGCCGAAGAGTTCATTCCCCTTTTCGCCTGTCCGTTCGCCTGCAATGAATAAGGCGGGTTCGTAGGAGCGACGCGACATATTTAATTCAGAACCATCGCCCGTCCCTGACGGGTCGCCCTTACTCAATTCTTTCAAAACATGTGGTGTACCCCAGGCTTCGGCTTCACCGTTCTCTTCGTTGCCAACGAGTAACAAAGAAATATTGGGTAAGCCCTTACTCTTCATCATATCCTTCATCCAAACCAAATACGTTGCGACGACAGTTTTCATATCGGCAGAGCCACGCCCCCAAAGATAATCACCTTCTATTCTCGGGGTGAACTGAGAATCATCTGGCTCAGGTTCGACCACATCGAAGTGACCTGTCAGCAGGATTTCATTCCCAAATTGGGGCTGGACTCCGCTGACATTGCTGCGCTGTTCTTTTGAAAGTGTGGGAAACTTTGCGTACACCGCAGGATACCTGCCATCGAAGTATTTCAGATCCAAGCCTGCATTGCGGAGATAATCATAGATCAACGAACCTGCACGCTGAACTTCATCCAATCTTTCGTTAGGAGAAGCAGTGACACTAGGGATGCGAATCAATTGTTGTGCTAAATCCAGAACTTCAGCTGTTTTGTTGGGATAGGAAATTTCAATCACGGCTTGTGTCCTTGGACGGAATCGAATCGGAGCAGTCGGTATTTGACGCACTACATCCCGCGAGCGTTGCAGATATTCCGCAATCTTGGTCGAATCACTGCCCAGAGAACCATAATCGGATGCAATGCGTTCAACGTCTGCCTTGATTTGCGCTTCATGTTCGTAGAATAATTCCTTGAGAACACTTAATGGAACTTCATCGTTTTCACCTAACTCCATTTGCAAACGGGCGCGAAGTTTCTCAGAGGTGTTGCGTCCACCTTCGGACATTTCGACCACTGGGTTCAAGTCATTCCAAAGATTCAAAGCTTCGGCTAAAGACTTGACTTCGTTGAGAGTCCATTTGAGGAACGCGCGCATCGAAATAGGTTTACCCGTCAGCGGATTCTCGATTTCCGCGCGCAGGCCATGTTTAGCAGCCAGGTTCTCGTTGGCGCGGGCGCGGCCGATATCTTCGCGGTCATAACGGAAGCCGCGCGCAAATTTGGCGTCAGAGTAAATGCGCAAAAGCAGGAGGTGCTTGAGCGTTAGATTCGCGATATCCAAATCCAAAGTGTGACCGCCTTCGTCGGTGCGGATTTCCACGCGGCCCATCGGAAGATTGATGCGGGCCATCAGGTTTTGCTTTTCGATTTGCAAAGCCATCTCATCGGGTGGAGTCGCTTCGCCAGCCGCAAACAAGCCGCGAGCGTAAAGGGAGGCGAGCTGGTCGCTCGTAGTGGAGATGATCCGCTCGACGGGCTCGGCAAAACTGCGGGCGCGCGTGGGAGTCCAGTTGTTGTTCCCAAAGCGGACGCCGCGGCGCACAAGATCATAGGAAATCTGCAAATAGTCGTTGTACGAGCGATACAGATCAGGGAGGTCTATTGTCGGCGGATTCGGGAACGTGAGATTGCGGACTGAATCATGCTCAGTGAGGGCAACCACCGCGCGTCCCCCGCGGACCTCCGCCTGCATTGGCGTGGAGGCGCTGGTCGCGATAAAAAGCGAAGCGAACGCGCGCAAGAGACGGGATGCGGTGATATAGAATTCGGATTTGTATTCATCGAGATGCTGATCGCCGCGCTCGCTCGCAGGAAGATGCATAAAATCCCAGGCGAAGAGCGGGTCAGGCAAGGACAGGTTGGTATGAATGCCGGCAACCGCCAATGTGCCATCAAACAGATCCACGCATTTTTCAAGGTAACGGCGCTTGGCAATCGCCCAATTGCCCGGGATAGAATGATGACCGATATCGGTGAGAAAGAGCAGATTGCCATGCCAGTAATGGAGTCGTTCCCCAAAGTTGACACCTGCACGGTGAAGCGCATTGATCAATGAAGCTTCCATCAGGCGCGCTTCGTAAATCGCCCCGCGCGGACTGTAGTACGGGCGCGTCGCCCATTCAATCATCCAGTGAAAGACTTCGAGCTGGCTGAACTGCGCCTGCCACACTGGGACACACTGTGCACGCAGATAATCCACAAAGGACTGCTGGCTGGGTCCCGCGCCCACAGTGAGAAGCGGACGCAGGTCTTCATCAAGGAGATTCCACTCCTGTTCGAAGCCGTTGAGTCCACCGGATGGTTTTTCCTGGATAGCTTGTTCTACAGCGAGGAGATATTTGTCGGCGAATTTTTGGGAGGGCATAAGGGTTCTCTCTCAGGATTTCAAATCTATACTGGCTTGTATGCTTTTACAATAAACGTTGTTGGAATTAATTGTGCTCGTGGAACGCTATACCACTTTGCAGGATCAAAATCTTGTTCGCGCGCCAAAGTGATATTTGGCTCACTTTCAATCACCTGTTCAAGAATCAAGCCTGATTGAGCGATTGCGTTAAGATAAGCAGATAGTTTTCGATGATTGATGACGATCTCGACGCCCTTCCAAGATGGATCGAGTACGGGACCTTCATCTAAATAAGATTTCTCGAAAACATATTTTCCAAGATTGGTTTCGTAGCGCAAGGATTGGTAGAAGGGATGCTCCCAACTGAAGATGAAAACTCCACCGGGTTGCAGATAAGAAAAAATCAGCTCCAGCGTATGCGATAGATCAGGCGTCCATCCCAGGGAATAAATTGATACAACGAGCTCAAAATAGTTTTCAGGAATGCCAGGATTTTCATCCATTGAAGCCAGAAAAAGCTTTGCGGGAATCGTCTTTGTTTCAAGAAATTCTTTCGTGAAACGAATTTGCTCCTCTGAAAAATCAATTCCCCATAACTCACTGGCATTCTTATGTTCCCAAAGATACGCGAGGGTATGACCACTACCACAACCCAACTCTAGAATTTTCTTCCCATGTAGATCAGGAATTAAATTTAGTTCTTGCTCTGTCGCCGCCAATGGACCATACTTTGGCAGGGCTGTTCCGCCATAAAACATCGGAGCAACACGATTCCATCCTTTTTGGTTAACGGAGAGGATTTCTTCTCGTTTAAGTGTGGGCATGATGTTTCCTGTAGAGTCAACCAGCTTTTTATCCTTTGAGCGAATCCAACCCTTCCACCAGTCTGTTGAAAGCACCTTCGGTGCGTTCGACGGGCGTGGCATACGAGAAGCGAATCCATTCGCCGCCGAAGGGAGAGAAGAACGCGCCAGGGACAACCGCGACACCATGATTTTCGGCAAGATATTGACCGAGCATTTCAGTGTCCAACCAACCTTTGGCTTTGATGTACTCGCCCACATTCATGAAGGCGTAATAACCTTTACCAATGATGTGTTGAATTTCATTTCTCAGCAATAAGGCTTTCAAGGCGATGCGACTGGCATTGGTCGGCTCAATGATCGTCTTTGCGGCTTCGGAGTAGCCCATCTCGTAAGCCGCCATTGCCACAGCCAGAGAGTAAAACGGTGGCATGACTGTATGGGAGGCGCGCGCCACAATGAACTTGATCACAGCTTCGTCCGCGATCAAATGACAGTTACGGATGTTGGAACCGCCTAGCGACTTGGTAATTCCATCCAAAAACATCAGTCGTTTGCGCTCTTCGGGAGTGAAGAATTTGAGGAAGGAGTTCAAGTCCATCGGCGATTCGTCGGTGACGTAGTGATACATCCAATCGAAGAGGACAAATGCCACACCGGCTTCCAAGGCAACTTTTGCCAATGAGACTTGTTTCTCAACGGGAATTGTCATGCCGGTGGGGTTATCGGGATTGGTGATCACAAGCCCTGCGATCTTGCGTGCCGTTGATTCGGCAAACTTCACGCTTTCCCGGATCGCTTCTTCAGAATATGTCCATCCCTGTGCGGGGTCCCCTGGCGCCCAAAGGACATTCGCCCCGACTCCGTAGGGTCCCCAGTTATAAGAAATCCATGGGACGCGCGAGACCATGATGAGATCGCCCTGCCGCCCATGACCCAAAGCCATCATGGCCTGGTATGCCTTGACCAGCGCATCGCGCCCGCCCGCGGTGCCGAGCACATTGGCAGGTCCCCAGCCTGAGGAGGAGTCCAATTTCCAATACCGCTCGATCACAGATTTTCGATAAGCATCCGTGCCAAAGGGCATGTCGTAAGCTGTTCCATGCTCGATTTGAATCTGCGCGGCGCGTTCGAGAATTGCACGCGGAACTCCAGGCAATGACGCGCCGCCATCACCCTGTGAGGCATCATAGATGTTGGCGCCAGGATTTTTCTCCTGATAGACCTTCAATGACTTGTTGATGAGGAACATGCGCGAGGGTGGAATATCCATCATCTGTTTCAGATGATCACTGACAGGAACGAGATTCTTTTCATCAACTGCGAAAACGGGCGTAGTGTTGGGAATCATGACGGCTCCTTGATAAAAATAACGCCCCGATTTTGCTCGGGGCGTTGGGTGTACTTAGTTTGTGTGAACCTGTTCGTGTTCACCTGACAACCACCAACGTCCCGTCACAAAATGAGTGACAGTATTGTTATCGTTGGTGTTCGTATCACGAATGAACTGACTAAACATTGGGCGCAAGGATACCACCGCGCTATAGACGCGTCAAGCAGGGATTTCTGAAATTATGATCAACCCGAATGTCCCGCAGGCACTATAATCTGGGAGACATTATGTAGAGCCAATTATTTGTTGAATTGAGGATTCGCACTAGTATAAAGGGCTACCTTATTCCCCGTTGGATCTTTAAAGACACCAAACCAACCCGTACCTGGAATTTCCATTTTCGGCGTGACAACAGTGCCACCCAGTTTTTCCGCCTTTTTCAAATCTGCGTCGATATCTTCACTGTCAATGTAGACCAACACCTCGCCTGCAGGCGTATCGTCGGAAACCTTGTTGAAACCACCGCCGTAGCCGCCACCATCTGACCACATGGTGTAATCAAACTCGGGTGCATGTTCCATTTTCCAGCCAAACAATTCCTCATAGAACTTCCTTGCAGCTGCAACATCATTCGCAGGAATCTCAATATGGACAACATTTCGTTTAGATATCATGGTAAAAGACCATTCCTTTCTCTGTAAATATAGAACTATAGTTCTATATTATAACAGAGATTCAAGTTTTCTGGCCGCCGTTTAGAAAACCACTAGGAAATAAACCCCTATTCCCAGTGTCCTACAGTTTTCTCCAGACAAACTCCTAAGCAGCAAGGATGGGCCGTTCCTGTGCCTAAAATCATCTGATATGGAAGCAAGCTCGATATACATAAAGTGATAAAACAATTACCGGGTTTTATTCATCTTTGTCTTATTACATCTGCACTCACAACTTTTGCTACTATTCTTTTGTGGAGCGAAGGCAATCGCCGTTGTGTTACATCCTTCACGAAAGTCGTTACACAATTTGCCCAGTTTTTGTTTGACAGACGAGCCAGTAATAACACCTTTGAAAGGTCAACTTAAGTGTGTTGTAGCCAAAAGCTAATAACAGGTTGTATCCTACCATCCCAGTGCTCAACGGCTTTGAAATCTGAAGTCCGCCGTCTTACTTCGTTTCGCAGCGACCTTTAATGTCCACTCTCATCCCATCGATCTGAAACAGCTTGAACGGCATGGTTCCGAACAATCCATTCGAGCTACTTAATTTGCTTGGAGAGCTGAATCTTAAGTTTGCTTCAAGAGACCGGAGAGGAGGCTAGTTCAGGTTTTTACGCGTCACTGAGTTCTGGGACATCCATTTTTTTATTTCAGGATCATTGAGAATAAGCTGCTTAATATCGCTTTGTGCAGCTGCACGTAGATCACTGAGAATTTTATCTCGCACCTCTGGTTTCGAAGCCTGACCAGCCAGGAACGTTTCATCTTGCTTGATCCTGCAAATTGCTCGGTTAAATTCATAGAACAACCATCCATTTTCTTCCCACGGTCCTCGTAGCTCAATTGCCTTCGTAAGGGCAGCCTCGGCTTCTGCCCAATTGGGTTTTTGTTGGTCTTTCAGAGCAAAACCAAGCTGACCATGATTGCGGTGAAATTTCCCCTCAATGTCGCTTTGGATCAGCGCTTGGAAGATTGGAATCGTTAATTCCATCTTGGCTTTGTCGTTCTGCCAGTTCGCACTTCGAAAGCTTTGTGCTTGATTGAAGATTTGCACTTTGACAGGACGAGAGGCCTGCCGGATCGCGGCGTTGAGTTCCTCTTGTGTGACCGCGGGAATATCATTGCCGGGATTCAACTGTCGTTGCAGTAAGCTCAAGGCGCGAGCATCGAGTTCCGCCTGCTTTTCGAATTCTTTCACTTTTTGATTAGCTTGTTTCGCCTCTGTGCGCGCCTCTTTTACCTGGTCAACCAGAGCACTCAAATCGGCCTGCCGGAATGCACCTGGCAGGAATAGACGGGTCCATAGATAGCCATACAAGAAACCACAAATCAGGAAGAACAAAATTGTACTCATTGCAAAGATCTGGCTGGTATTAGCATTGCCTAATGCGGGAGCAACGCCACCCCCAAGCTGCTGCAGTGTTCTGGGAATCTGATTAATCTGTGTGAGACCGACACCGACCAGGATCTTGGTGAGCCAATCGGAGATTTGCTCAAGATTTGTGTTGGCTCGGTAGTTCACTAACTGGTCTCCGCTTTCAGCACGCGTCTCCGCTGGATTGTTGAGCAATTCCGCCGGCCCTTCCTGCTGCAAAGTGCGTGGAATGCCGAACAGGAAACCTAATAATCCGCCACCCAAAAGAGCCGTCCCCGCGATCATGATTCCAATCACTGCAAACGTGACGAAATCCTTCAGAGAGGATGCCTGAACCGCATAGATAAGAACGCCAGCAAGCCCTACGAATATGATCAGCCAGAGTGTTCGCAGCGCTTTTTCGCTGCTGGATTTTTCGTTTTTCTGGTCCATGAAGACTCTCCTCTGAAATTATGAAGGAAAAGTGAGAAATGATCATCGTGTTTGTTCAAATCGAAACCTCGAAGCTGGAGCCCCGCAAACAGAAGAAGCTCATTTGGCCGTTGCTCTTCCTCGCAAGCGCGCCCACGAGTTTTTCGACTTCCTTCATGTGTTCTTTTGCGGCTTGGTCTTCGGTTACAGCAGAATTGCTGTTGAACCAGAATTTGAAAGGTCTGCCAACTTCTGGATTGGCGCTGAGCTGCGCGCCACTGCCAATACGAGAGTCAGCAATGGCGTTCAGTACGCGTAGATCAGGATTTGCGTGTTTGCCGTTTCCGCAAAAGATGTAATGGTCAGCGGTAATTGTCCGACAAAACGCTTCATCGACATTATGTTCACTGGCATGATGCTGCACCTTTAGCACATCTACATGCAGACCTTTCTTTCCATTGAGCTTTTTGATATGTCTCAATCCCTCTAAAATATCTTCATGATGACCATCACCTGTCAGCAGTAAGGTCTTTCCCTTCTCTTCCACGAAAAACATTAATGAGGCAAGATTGGGTGTCGTAACCTTTTCTCGCTTGCCCAAAGGGGGTAGCTTTTTGGCGGACTCAGCCAAATCAGCCATCGGCAGGAGCTCACTTAATTGGTCCGCCTGCGATTTGATGGGCGAAAGGATATCATTGATCTCGTTGACATTAAAGCGGCTCTCATCTTTTTTGGACTGTGACTGGATGGATTTCAGCTGCGCCTGGTTTTTCGTAAGCCATTCGTTCCATTCTTCTCTCAGCTTTCGCAATTCCGATGGCCGTGGGCCGATGATCTGCAGGCGTAACTGCCCCAACCTGATCGGCGGGGAAGCTGCGGGCCGGACCATCATCAGTTTCCCCTTGGATGGGGTATTCAATTTGATACCAAGTTGATCAACGCCGACACGGCGTGTCAGCTTGATGGCTTCTCCAATACTGGTCACCAACTCTGCTTGCTGGGAGGCCAGTTGCTCGACCGACTTATTCTCCGAGCCAGAGAGAATTGCAGCAGAGGCTGCCAGCATCCCTTCGATCTCGCCGGCATTCGCCGAGAGTTGCTCGTGAAAGGCATTGTGCCAGATTGCCCCCACCTTGGGTGGTCGCGGAACATCTGGTTCCGGATGCTCCGAGTTACCGGTTTTTCGCTGATGGTCATGAATTCGCCACGCCACCTCATCATCCAGCATCTGGAGTACACCGGAGATGTGATCCTGATCAATATGGGAGACATATACAACATCAAGCTTGCCACTATCGCCGCAGAGTTCTGGGAGCGCGGGCGCCACATGCTCCGAATACGATTTACGCATCCCACCGTCGACCAACATATGATGGTCGTCCGCGCTGGTCAATAACAGGCAATCGCCTTTATCAGATTGAAAGACCGTGAGTTTCATTTGGTTTTATCCTCTCGATGGTTAATCAGTTCCGTTTCAGTCAAACAAGCCTCCGGATCGATCCGCCCAAAGCCAGCATCATTCAGCCACTTGAAACTTGCGCCTGGCAGTGGGCGCGCGGTGCGGATGATGATGCCTTCAATCTGGGCTGACGTTAGCTTTGGTTCCATCCCCAACATCAGACCCGCTACGCCGGCGACAAAGGGGCTTGCCATGCTCGTGCCAGACATGGAAATCCAAAGATCATCTGGCCCGGCGAAGCCTTTCGCGGCAACAATATTCGTTCCGGGCGCGGCCGTATCCGGCTTGTTCCGTTCGTCGCGCGTCGGTCCCTGACTGCTCGTAATGTTGATGCGCTCCAGTGCCTCATCCAGATTGGCGACAGACAATACATGCTTGCCACAAGCCAGGGAGCTGACAGACGAATTGTCAACATTTGAATTTTGAGAAAAGAAGGAAGGGAAACGCCACATCTGTTGGGTGCCAAGGCGTCCCTGGGGCCGTGGATCGTCGCGCTCGATCCAGCCATGATAGCGACCGTCGCGCACCTCCCGTCCCAATAAACGAACGGTCCAGCGGCCGGCCGGTACGCCGACAATGCCCTTCTTGGACAGTAAGGGAGAGAGATATATGGAAATGTAATTCGCACCGTTGGCAGGATGATAAAGTTCATTATAGATACTGATGAAACTTCCATCCTTCAACTGCCGGTTCTCGATGAACTGCCGCTGCTCGATTGGTCCAATCCACTGGTCGGAGTTTGGAGGTCGGATCATTACATCGAGGCGGTCCTGCGGACTGTACCAGATCTCCAATTCGTTCTCGGAAATATCGGCAATTCCGTTCCCGACCACCAGCCATTCAATATCCTTCACCAGATTGCGTGCGGGAATCTGGCCGCTCGTGTGAATGCGCCCCATCACAAAACCGCTGTCGCCTTCGAAGGCTGCGGCCTCCTGCCCGGCGTTTCCCGCCGCGACAGAAACGCAGCGACCTGGGACAGACATCGCAGAATCGATCCAACGCGAGATGGCGCTGGAACCATCATGGGCGTGACCGTTCGTCCCAAGGCTGATATTCATCGAAAGGCGAACGGGTTTCTTACGTTGATTCGAAAGCTCGCCGGCATAAGCAATCAGGTAATCCACAGCATCCGCCACGCGCGTGGAATCATAGAAAGACTTGCGCCGGTCTTGGTCTGCACTCGGAAGCGAGATGAGCACGCCAGCCAGCATAGCGTTCGGACAAACCCCGCGATTGCCCGCCGCGATGCTGGCCACGTGGGTTCCATGTGAGCCGACTTCCATCTGCGATTGCGGCTCCAATTCATAGGCGGGAAGCTTGAGCTTGCCCGCCGCTGCAATCGCGGCATTGAGATGTTTCTGTTCGATCTCCGAGCCATAGTTGAATTGTTTGGCGGTAGGGCTTGGCCGCGTGGTACCTGCCTGATCCCAGATGCGAACAAACTTGGTCCTGTCTTTTTCGTCCAGGAAATCGGGGTGAGAAAAATCGAATCCCCCCACATCGATAATCCCGATCAGAACATCTTCCGCCATTTTTCTTTGTTCCGCGGTGCCAAACCTGCGAAGTGCAGGCGCTGGTGCTCCTACTTTCTTGGGCGAGACTTCCGGATTCGGCTTGGTAAGAGGTTCACCCAGATGAACATAGGTAACATTGTCGTTTGCCAAGATATCTTTGATTTTGTTGAGAGGCACCCGCGCAATCACCAGGTTGGATTTCTGGGCGAGTTGACCGAGGAAATGCGCCTTCGACGTTGATGCAGTCGTATCCAATGTCTCTATAAAGACGTTGGCAGAGACGTTGGACGGAACTTCCTTTAGCTTTCCGCGCTTTACCGTTTTAGGCAGTTGGCTCTTCTTGATGGGCACGGCTTCCTCGCCGCGCTGAATGGGAATCTGTTTGAGCAGCTTGGAAGCTGTCACTGCAATCGATGCGCACTGCTCTGATCTGACTGCGTTGACCTCAGGGTTGGCGTTAGCAATCATGCGCAATCGCGGTTGGCATTTGCGGCTGTCCTTTCCAAGAACAAGACGGTCCTCTTTATCCATCATGCTGCCTCCTTCTAGGAATTTGTGAATCGCTTTTTCATTCCTGCTATGAAGAATCAAGACTGCCATTGCTGATCATTGCAATTAGCAAGCCAGCAATGGCTAAATTTCTGGAGTTAGTATTGCTTCAGATCGACAGTCATTTGAGTAACTCGCACGTCCCCCAAAGAACGCCTTGTAAGATGCTCATTGTATTTCTCCTTGATAATGAAAAAAACCCCGTCGACATGAGGGAAGAGGTATTGAGTCTGAGCAGCTTACAGCTATTACGACTTCTGTTGATCCCCTTGTAGTCGGAGAGATGCCAGCCCCCAGGACATGCTCTTCTGATGGTCTATTAGATTGTTCGTCAAAAGAGAAAAATTGTGTCCAGATTATAGGCAAAAGTTGGCGGTTGTCAAGCAAATTCGGCTCTTTGGGAACGCATGCTATGAGCTACGCAGATCAGTGCAAAAAGCCGCTGGCAAATATTTCTTGATTTGGCATGGATATAAACGGATGAGATCATTTTGAAATCTGAACTTAGAGGCGTTACTATTTCATTCAAGTAAGCTTCCCAAAAAAGACGGTTCACTCTCCAATAGCCCTTGAAGCTAGATGTGGCTTTCAATAACCACGGTCCTTGTTACCTGAAATTGGCAGTCAGAATTGCAACTCCAAGAGAAAGGCTATTTCCCTGGAAGACTTTGAACATTTTAAGGGTCTTGTGATGATATTTTGATAGAAATTGAGACCCGTAATGTATATATAATGCTAATATTCGGTAACAGAGCTTTTTGTTTTACTGGCCATTCTCTTGCTAACCCTGCTCCAATATCCCTAATCGTTTAACTGGCTCTTGTCAACTTTGGTCTGTTTCCAGAAAGGAAGAGTTCAGATGAAAATTACACTTGCTCTATCAGGCGGTGGATTACGGGCAACTGTATTCCATCTCGGCGTCTTAGCACGCTTGGCACAAGAAGAGCGTCTGGAAGATGTCAACATTCTCTCGACTGTTTCCGGCGGAAGCCTTTGCGTTGGACTGGTCTACGCCCTCAACAATTTCAATTGGCCGACTAGCTCCGAATACCTCACCCAGGTCTTGCCTGAGGTCCGGCGTTTGTTGACCACCAAGGATCTGCAGCGCGCCATTATCCTCCGGCAGCTGAGCATGTTTTGGAATATTTTTGAGACTCGGGCCGACGACCTCTCCGCAATGATGCAGAAACATTGGGGTATCACAAAGAAGTTAAGCGATCTACCCAAGGAACCGCGCTGGATCATTAACGCTACCTGCTACGAAACCGGTAAGAATTGGCGCTTTGAGCGTTTCCGCATGGGAGACTACATTTTTGGCTACAGCTTTGATCCTGATATCTTGCTATCGGACGCGATGGCTGCATCGGCTGGCTTTCCCGGTCTCATTGGGCCATTAGTGCTCGATACGGGACGCTATAAATGGAGTAAATATGTCGATACACCTCAGGAAATTGCCCCGCTCACCGAACCAGAAGCCCAACGAAACCGCGCAAGTAGGACTATAGAGCCAGCCTTTTCTCCCATACACTTATGGGATGGTGGCGCTTATGATAACTTTGGTCTCGAAGGATTGATTGATATCCGGAACGGTTGGCGCAAGGATGTTGAATTCCTCATCGTCAGCGATGGAGCTGGCCGGTCGAATCCGGAGAAATACCAACGGGGTCCTAAAGCTTTACTTCGGCTTGCCACTGGCATCATGATGGATCAAGTCCGCTCGCTGCGCACGCGGGTCGTGATGGAGCGATTGCTGAACCATTTCACAGATGATAAAGGTTGCTTCTTACAAATGGGTAACACAGGCAGTTATGTACTCTCAGAGGTTAGGAAGGAGTCCCTGATCCCGCAAATTGCGCCGGGCTGTATGATTAACGAAGAAGCTGAATTGGCCGCGAACATGCCGACCGTCATCCGTAAGCTCACCCCGGCGGAATTCGAGCGTCTCTTTCGCCATGGGTTCGAAGTTGCCGATTACACCTTGTTTGCCTATCACGGCGATCAGTTTGCTTATATTGGTTACGCTAACCGACCAGTCGTTGAGAGATGATCCGCCCTGATCTGTCGCGAAGGGCGATCACGGACTGTGCTCCCAAGGCATCGAGGAAGGATTCAGAATAAGCCATGAGGCCCGTTTCAAACCCGCAATAATCTGCACGCTTTATGGCATTGGACGAGTGGCTCGGTCATGGGGCGATTATGCCCGATTACATACACTTTAGGTGGAGGCATTACGGATATAAAGATGGCTGGTCAATGTTCGCTTCGAAGGGCTTGGCTGAAAACTTATGCGTCCGGAGTCACGCACCCGCTAAGTGGCTTGGCAGTGTTTGGTTCTACTCAGAACCAAATGAAAGGCAGAGCCTGCTTGCTTGGCGTAGCGGAGATTCTCTATGCACCGCTACTTTTTGAAATGTTTGCGGTCAAGTGCGCCGCGCTAGTTGAGGAGGCCTTTATAGCAACATATGAGTAGAGAAAAAAAGGATGAGCCTTCTTGAGGCGGTGCCTATGCACTGAGAGAAGATTGCTTATGTTCGAAAAGGAATGCCAAATGCTTTACGGGGAACTAAATATTGGCAAACATGCCTTATAGCAGTATAGTAATGAGAAAATAGAGCGTACAAGACTACTGGGGGATAACGGAATCTTAAAAGCCTTAATTGCTCCTCATTCGGTTTGCATATGAAATTATCCCATAATTTGTCATTAATCAAGTAGTCATGTTGGAAACTCGATTGAGCTAACGGCAAGGCTTGTTTTGGCGGCAAATTTACCACTAGGTGACGTGATTTTCTCAGGAGCATTATCAGGCACAGGGTGTGCACAACATCTTTCTTGTTGGATACCCTAGAGCTGGGAAAACGCTTCTAGCTCTAGGGTATCCTGCCGGAGATGAGCATTGAAGAATCACTGAATGTGACGCACATTTATTCTGCTGCAGACCAATTGCCAGCAGGAACACGGTGTGATCAGGCGCCGTCCCTTCAGGGCGCCTGATCACACCATCTCTCATGCCGGATTGGTGGGGGTGGGAATATCCCCAAGCCGGGAGAAATCTCCCTGGCTCACCGCGGCGTTTTGTTCCTGGATGAGTTCCCCGAGTTCGGCACCCGCGTCCTGGAAGTCATGCGCCAGCCGTGCCAAGGGATCGCTAACCTTCTCCTCCATCCTCAGGCTTCAGGCTCGGCTCTGATTTTTTGGTCATCGCCCTCGAGCAAAATCTTTGATTTCATCATCACGTGTAAGCCGATCCAGCAGGTTCGCCTTATACTGATAAATTTCCTTGATGTCGCGGAATAAGCCTGGATACTCAGCAAGGATCTCCCGAGGTGAGAGGGCAAGACCAAATGAGGCGTACACCACCGTATACTCTTTAGGATCCTTTGATTTCTTCTTGATGAGTTGCCAAAATTCGGCATTTTGGAGAAGATCTTCTGGGGTTGATTCCGGTTGAGAAAACTCTTTCTCCTCATCCCTCAGCTCCTGCTCCAACCGCATACGGCGAAATTTTCGCCAGGCATCTGTGATTGCGCCGCGGACACACATTTGCAGGTATCGAAGGACGGCTGC
>Ga0065707_10000556_pt1 | contig 20579 bp, 13 predicted proteins | sample SwiRhicommuniRL3_FD_59094 | JGI IMG/M metagenome (GOLD analysis project Ga0065707, IMG submission 59094) | Switchgrass rhizosphere bacterial communities from Rose Lake, Michigan, USA - RL3 v2 (version 2) | ecosystem: Host-associated > Plants > Roots > Rhizosphere > Soil | place: East Lansing...
ATTCAAGAGTCTGTACACCTGTAAAGTTAACTGTGGTCCGTTAGGAACTTTAGAGTTCCTGGTGGTATAAATTTATACTCTTTAAGACTCTAGATATCTGACAACTTCCAGTTCTAGTTCTAGTTCTAATTGTCTCCTACTACTTGCAGAATCATAATTTGAGATCTATTCCATACTCTGTTTGAAATCTCACGATGTACTGAGACGCTTAATGGACTTAGCTCTATTTACTACCAGAGATCCGTTTCCATGACAATTCGTAGCGTTGGTCTCTTAAAGTAGACTAACTGGCCAGTCCTATAATGTCCTGGGGCCACGGGAATTTGACTACTGAATTTGAATGAATTTGACTGAATTTGTACTTCCACGTATATTTCGTAAATTATATATCGTTGACTAGTAGGTTAGTACCCATTGACTACTAATGAATTGATTATTAAGAAGAGCAGGAATGAGTCGAGGATTGGCAGTGTGGTGAAAAATATGGTACCAATAACATATTAGAGCCAAGTGTGACTCCAAACTGCTGCAGCACACATTATATAAACACTAAGAGCTTGCAGGAGAGCTAGTACAGACGATGCTAACCCTAATGGCAGAACTTCAAATCCTCAGAGCTGATGCAACATTCCTTTGTGATCCACATCTAATTCCTCTTTTCGGCTTCGGCTTCGTTCAACACCTCATCTAACTTAGACAAGTTTGGGTTCTTCCATAACCTCAATTGTTTGTCGTAAGCAAAATGTCTGTAAGTGAAGTAGACACCTGATCCACAAGCGACAGCTACAGCTGCGAACAATGGGTACATTTCGACTGGGACGGAGGTCTTTGGGGCTGACTTCTTAGCAGCATTTAATAAAACTTGAGTGGCTCTCATTTCGACTTGTTATCTATGGAGTTTCTATAATGGAGATGTTTAGTACAGAAATAATTGATCGAACCATCAGTTTTGTGATATTTTTGGTCGAGACACGCTTTTGCGGCACGGATGTGGATATGTGAAGGATTTGGTTGGACAACGAGCAAATCGGTGTGAGTGAGCAAAGAGACGCCATGTATAACCCAAGATTTCAAGTAACACTGTAGTACGTGTAGTAGTGCGCGGTTTGTTGATCAACTTGAACTCCAATCTCTCTCTCTGATAATATTATGACACATTTGTGCGGATCGAGCCGGTGACCTTCCCAGATTTGCAGCTAAGGGCCACAAGTGTTTGAGACAGGATCTTCTAGTTTACTCCCGAGATTTTTCAGATTATGCAGCCTAATGGCGAGAACCTTGCCAGCTGTTTTTATTTATATCTTTCTATACTCTATGTAGCTGTGGGTAACACAAATTGAATAAATAATGATGAGACTTGTCTGCCATTATTACAAATGTGACTTGTCTGTCATATATAGGTCTACTGAATGACTGTTGGGAGATGTGAAACTTCTGAAAGCGTGAGGCTCTTGAATATTAGGGCTTCGCCTGGACGATACCTTGATATAATTATCTTTCTGTGATTTAAATAGTGATGTGTAGTGGTTCTAAAGCGTCCCTGGCATGGCCATCATTTTCATATCACTACCACTTATGAATCATCCCCTTTAAGTAATCATAGCATAACCAACTGACTGCCATTGATGGTACTATCTTGTACAAATTCGCCGTAAGTCCTTTGTATGCTCCAAAGAAACCTTCGTTAGTGAAAACACACTTGAGGGCATGCGAGACAGAATTATACTGAAAACCCAATTCGCCACCGGCCATGCTTGCAACCTGGTATCTCTTCCGTAATAAATCCAATGGATAGATTAGTACTCCACCTACGAAACTTGAAAATGCCCCTGCGGAAAGCTTCCACATTGGATTCGAATAGTCGTCGGTGGAGTTGTCCATGGCATCTCGGATAATCTCATACAAGGCAAAGTTTATGGCGACGTAAGGCGCTACTCCCAACGTAGTTGGCACCAACCCTTTATATAGAGCAGTGATACCACCTTCGTTATGATANACATCACGGAATGTACCCATGACAGTAGGAGAATCCNCCAATTTACCCTTATTCAATTTGGNTAGCGATGCTGTCTGAATAGTTATGCGAGCTCGCACCAAATCCAATGGNTATGTNGCCAATACTGACGTTATTCCACCTATCGATCCTGCCAAAAGTCTTTCGCTGAACTGGAGCTCCCTCTCCCCCACGGGCTTCCTTAGTAATATCATCTGCTTGACCTTCTCGAAAACTGAGTACTGTACAGCACTATAAGGAAAGATTCGAATACAGTTCAAAAGGTTTCCTCTGTATAATCCCCGCCATCCTTCATCACGGTACATCTTAAGGATGGTAGCGAACATTCCTCGGTATGCATGTTTGGTACCTGGACCTTGGAGCTGAAGTAATATTTTGGCACGCTCAAAGGGTGACACCACCGTACGAGAAACTGCCCCGGCAATACCTCCAGATATGAACGATGCGTTTGACTCATTTTTAATGAACGCTTTTATGCTGGGAAAGACTGCAAAAGCCTGGTTGGCTGCACAATTTTGTATTTGTACCAGATTAAAAGGCTTGCCAATGGGAGGCTCACAATCTAAAACCCCTGACAGAACCTTTTCAGCCAGATACCGAAGACTCTTTACATCGTCCACTGGGTTGACCGATTGACTCTCTGGCTCTGTGGCCAGGCATTTTTCTGGCTTGTCCGATATTTCCGACATTAACTCTATAGATATGGTTAAATGTGTTCTATCACTCTTAGTTCCCGTTCATGCCTGAGAGATCAGATCCGCCCGGAGATTCGATTCGTTGAATTCTGTTGTTAATTTCGCGATTGAAAATTCCGCTTCTGAGGAGGTTGCAAAACGAAGTACTCGACAGGGAAAGAGGCTACGGAGCCTGCTAAGTTGCTATACTGTGTAAAAGCTTTCTTTTGTGATCTGTTATGACAAGATTTATTTAAGTTAGCGTCGTTAGCGATGTTAACAACAGTTAAACTAGTCGTCCTGAGTGATAATTGGAGAAAGTTCCAGAAAGTTAATGATTATTCAAGCAAAGGATTAACCACATGGTAGTATGAAATAGTCCAAGACTTACTGTCTGTTCTTAACATTTACTTTAGTATAATTTCAAGTCCTCTGCTTATCCATTGGTATCTTATTGATCCATCAAGGAGTTGTCTCATCAAGGCAAGATTCTGCCACTTAATAATCCTCCACATTTCCAGACTCGACATCTTATAAGAGTCTACCACCTTATCAGAACTTGTCTCCTTATCCAAATTTTGATATTTAATCATAAAAATCCGATCCAGCTGACATGTTTGGAGTCAGATATCAACTGGTCTGATATAAAATTACGTGTATGTGATATCCCACATGCCAATATATATCAGACCATTTGATATTAGTGGTACATGGCTATAATTACTTCAATGTGTATATAGATTTGGCTTATTGTTGATATCATCTGGGATAATTGGTTCTTGATGAGCTTCTAATGATAGTGCATCTTAAAATATCGGTACTGCACTCCCATCACAGTTCCAAGTAGTACAATATTACCATAAACTGATAGTCTGATACCCTTGGCTCATAAATAAGCATCGAAAGAAATCACATAATAGTCTTGCAAGCAATAATGATCGTGTTAGTGTGAGATGGCTTAATATGGTATTGCTCAACAAGATACTTTGAGAAATCACTCTATGAGTTTTCTCATGGTTTCACTCTCTTACAGGTTAAAGGTCTACTCTTTGACTCGTTCTCTAATTGTGAATACAATTTCAAATTAAAGTATCTGGGTTTTGTTATGTTCCAGAGCTCTGTGGCTCATTCTGGTTTTACACTGCAGTTGTGCCATGTTAATTATCATCATACATTACTATATCTATACTAATAGCCTGACAAAACCTTTTCAATTGCAGCAATTAAAATGTCAGCATGCTTCTCCTCGAACACCAAAGTTGGTCTCAATCTGATAGATTCTTCAGCGCATCCACCAACATTAACACCAACAGTTTTCATATCAGCCAAAAACTTGTTTCTGGCAGATCCATCTTTCATAGACCAAGCAATGAAAGTTGCTCTGTTCTTTCCTCTCAAGTTTTGGATGAATTGAGGATACTTTGCTTGTAAAGAGTCCAACTTGGCGTACAAGTAGCCACCCACCTTTTGAGCCTTGTCAACCAAATCGTACTTCAAAACTTCCTTACCGATTGCACCAGCTAAAATCATTCTGGCTGGGTCACCACACCAAGTGTTGAATTGACGATATGCGTAGTTTGGAACAATTTCTGGGTCGTGGAAGTAGTAACCAGCAGATTGAAACTTCTTGGAAAATGTAACTAAATCTGGGGCAGGACTTAATTCGAAATGTTCGTGAGCCCACATCTTACCTGTGGCTCCAACACCGGTTTGAACTTCATCAACGATCATCAAGGCACCGTATTTCAAAGTTAAGTCTCTCAATCCCTGGAAGAATGCGTTCGAACCATGGTTGTCACCACCTTCGGATTGGATAGGTTCGATCAACAACCCAGCAATTGGTACTGACCAGGTTTTGAAAAGGTTTTCAACAATATCAAGGCATCTCTTGTCTTCAGTTGCGTTTTCAGAACTGTACTTTTCCAAAGGATACTTGTATGATGGAAATTCAGCCTTTGGCCATTTAAATGATGGTAAATCCAATTTGTGAATAGGTTTAGAACATGTGGTGGAGGCAGATGCAAATAATCTACCGTGGAAAGCACGATCGAATGATAAGATTGCCAAGTCTGGAGATCCTGGTGATTGGTTGTGCATGACCGATTCATTTTCTTCTTGAGAGAAGGTCGTAGCATATCCTCTCTTCTTAGCTTGGTACCACATAAAAGTTGCTTTGAAAGCTAACTCGTTAGCATCAGCACCAGATAATCCGGACCATAATTTATCTTGTCCCTTTGGGGCAACATCCAAGATTTCTTGAATAATCTCAGCGGTATCTTTACCTGGGAAGTTACCAAGAGCAGGTCTGTCGACAATTGCTCTGATCATTCTGTCGGATTTGGCGGCAGCGATCAAAGCTGGGTTGTTGTATCCCAATGGGATCGATGCGATTTGTGCGTAGACATCGAGATAAGTGTTTCCATCAACATCAATTAAGTAGTTACCTTGTGATTTTTCGTAGTCACTGATAAAGTAGGCAGCTCTTGAGTCGAATACTTTACCTAAAGACTTTATAGCAGCCTTGGATTGTGGTCCAGGGAACTCGGAAGTTGCCACAACAGGAGCCTTAGGTTCTTCTGGGAAGTATTGTTCACAAACAGACATTTAGGATGAAGTGTCAGTACTGATGATTGTTAATTGCTGGGGAAAATGGAGGATATTTATATGGCGAAATAAGGCAGTCTAATCTCGAGTGAGCCGCTAATAACTGATCCCAACCTTAGCGGAATTTCCCAATTGGGATCGTTGCCGCTTATTATGCCCCAGCGCTGACTTTTTCTCAAAATAGGCGACACTGGATTTGATTGTGGCGCTACCAGAAAGAAGCGCTACTTTCCTCTTTTGGCGATAATCGGGATTGAAGAACCGCACACTAAAAAGTGCCTCTAGCCTCTGGCACCTAGCGATGTGAGCACTGGAAGAAATGTTAGGCGATATTGACCAGAAATCTGAAGGAAATACTGGATATGATGAGATTGATACTAACCAGCAATAAAATCCCAAGACACGTTCATATTTCATGGATCCAAGAAGAAACGCCAGAAATACCTCGGCATGCACAACACAATATCAATGACGATGAATGAATTCCTGCAAAGAAGCAGCAGCGTCTGTTCTAAGAGTTTCTACACAAGATCATTCTGTTTGTGCTCTAGGTTCTCTGTCTAGTCTTGATTTCTGTCCGAGTTGTGTGAAGACTTTCAGAAGTGACAATTTGCTTGGCTGATACTCTCCATAAACTGGGTACAGTTTGTATGCAGATATCACTCCAGCAAATAGTGAAGAAATAAAATCCACACAACAAAACAAGATTGAGGAACTATTCATGTTTTAAGACTCTTTATGACTACTATCTCTGACATAAATGAAGCACAAATGAATAAAATCAAATATTAATGTTCGGAAACTTTCCTCGATCATCAGTTTGTGAATACAGTCCTGGTTACATCCAAATCACATTAAAAGGGTTTTGCTTCGTCTGAACCAAATTTGAAATTTATGTTGGTATCATAAACTGACATTTTTAACTAGCCAAATTCCTTCGATGTGGGAACTATACCGAAACTTCGGAGGTCTGTGTCTCTTCACAGTGGTTGCAAATTTGTATTTGTTTGTCACTTTAGGTCGTGTCCTTTCCGAAACATTTTTCTTTTGACCACAACAAATCGGGATGACATAGATAAACAACACAACAAGTCGAACATGTCTGACGATAAAGCGGCTTCTGAAAGCATAGATCCACAACTAGATCCACAACTAGATCCTCAGCTAGGGTCACAATTAGACCCACAACTTGACCATCGGTTCGATCCTCTGTTACAACTGAGCAAGCCAGATGATAAGAAACGGTCTGACTCGTTAGCTATTGCTGACATTGATAGAATGATTTCAGACACCATTAACCAAGATGAGATGAAGGATAGTAGAAAGAGGTCACAAGATGATAAGGACGAAGATTTAAAAAGATTCAAGGCAAGTGCAACTAACGGAGGAGATGCCCAATCAACAGAATACGGCAGAGACACAGATAATACTGATGAACACGCTAGAGAGTACTCTAGTGAAACACATGGTCGTGGAGATGCGGCGAATGGGAATGAAATATCCAATGAAATTGCTGGATACCCTAGTCACGAGTCAAGAGAACATGTTGTGGAGCACACTGACGATTCTAGAGAACATACCAAAGTTGATGGAGAGCATAGTAATTATCCTCATGAGACCTCGAGACCTGATTCCCAAGTTGACGGTGACTTGGTGCGACAAGACCAGTTACAACAAGACCATGCAAACCAGATACATCACCAACCCCATCACCAACCCCATCACCAACCCGCACAAACACAGGATAATGACGTGATAGTCAACGAGAAAGAAGATTTAGCAATGATTGCACATGAGTTAGAAGAGGCAACAGGAGCAAACAAATCCAAAATCACGTCTGAAACATCTGTAATGCATGATGGAACTCCAGTGCCTGCCAATTCAGAATTACTTAAATCGAGTACTGCTTTTGCCGCATATAATGCGCTCTCTTCGCAACTCCCACCATTAGCTGTGTTGGCAAATGCACATCTAGCAGCTTTACCTTTACCTATAATAGCGGCCGATTATCTTCCTCCCAGAATCCAGTTGTTAATCAACACTCTTCCAACACTTGATAATTTGGCGACCCAATTGTTAAGAATCGTTGCTATTGGACCATATCAGAAAATTATTGATTTAGCATCGAACCCAGATACCCCTGCTGGGGCCACATATCGAGATTTAACATCGTTATTTGAGTTCACCAAACGTTTGTACTCTGAAGAAGATCCCTTTCTCACGGTAGAACATCTTGCACCAGGAATGTGGAAGGAAGGAGATAAAACTCCAAGCATGTTCCGTAATCGTGAACAAAGTATTGAATCTACCTTACGTAAGGTTAATTTGGCTACATTCTTGGCTGCAACTTTGGGTACGATTGAAGTTGGTTTCTTCTATTTGAATGAGTCGTTCTTGGACGTATTTTGTCCTGCAAATAACTTGGATCCAACCAATGCTTTAACCAATATGGGCACCAACAATATGAGTTTGCAAAGTGGGGTGAACACCACAGTGGGAGACAAAGTCGGTAAGTTGTTTAAGCCCCAGGCTGTTCTCTACTTGGACTTGAAAACTCAAGCATACATCTCTGCTATCGAAGCAGGAGAAAGGTCTCGTGAAGAGATCTTGGAAGATATTCTTCCTCATGGGATCGAAGAGGTTTTGTTGAATAGACGAGGGGCAAAGATGTTGTCTCCAACAGAACTAGACTTTGTAGACCGTTGTCGTTCACGTAAAGATACGTTGTTGCACTATCCAGAAGATCAAAGGTTGAGTGAAGAGTATGATTGGTTTAACTTCCTCAAGGACTTGTTTGATTATGTCTCCAAGAATATGGGATTCTTGATCTGGGGCAAGAGGGGCAGGACGACGAGGGAAAAATCGAAGTCTGACGTCGTGGACACTCCTCATAGCATGGCCTTATTGAATTCCACCGAAGAAAGAACTGTATCTGAAAGAAACGTACAGGAACTTTCCACTCCAACCAACTCGGCCATGAGCCAGGAAATTAACGACATCACAAGTGCATTATTACCCTCCGAAATCCAGGAACAACAAATACATCTTCGTATCAACCCCAACACAACTTCCAAGAGTTTGCAAAGAAGACCTTGGAATCGTGAGGAGGAAAAGGCGTTGCGCTCGGCCATGGAGTTGAAGGGTACTCAGTGGTCTGTAATTTTAGAATTGTTCGGGAATGGAGGAAAAATTTCAGAAGCTCTTAAAAATAGAACGCAAGTTCAGTTGAAGGATAAAGCCAGAAATTGGAAGATGTTTTTCTTGAAGAACGGCTTGCCAGTGCCAAATTATTTACAAAAGGTCACCGGTGATTTGGAGCGTGATGACAGACAGAAGACCAACAAGAGACGTCCTAGGTCGGAAAAGACCGCTGCAGCGCCTGTTCCATCGGTACAACGCCTGACTTAGGAATCATACACAAGAGTTCTATGTCAACGGAATTTTCAGGCTCGGCCATCAACTCATTTGACCATATACACCTTTCGTGTAAATGTTTTGTGGAGGTGTGTATATATAATACTTAACTTAATCCTTTTACTGCCCAACCTGTTCATCCTGCGACAACCATAACCTTTAATGTCTGAGTCCTACTAGGTGTCGGTACCCTAGCTAGGACTGCTAGGCCTGATTTTCTAGCTATTTTTATTAATACATAGATTTAAATAATAAACATGGATATCATCACGGTTTGCCCGAGAGAAGAAAGAGAAAGGAATTGACGGATTTCCGCCATTTTTGGCCCAGTTACATCGGTGACAAGGAGCTGGACGGTCGATAAAGTGCAAAAAATGACTCCATCAACAGGTTGGAATTGGTGAGCAAAGGTTGAACTCTCCATGTGACGTCAAAAGTGTCAATTCAGGGCCCATGTATTGAGGAACGACGTGCCAAACATCTGGGGAACTAATGTTCTTCACCATATATTTCGAAGTCTAGGCTCAGTTGTGAAATATCTTAATAAGATGATAGAACGAAGTTACGTCATGGTTCTCTTGATCTTCTTGTTACAAATGAATTTCAAGAATTTCAAGAGTCGGTTGGTCTTAGATATTGGCAAAGATTAAGTTCATATTCAATGACCTCATTGGTCCATATTGCATCACTCAGCTAGTAGCTACCATAAACTGCTCGATATTTAGATCTCCCCGGTATGCTTCCTAACATAATCCCACAAACTCTTCAACAAAGACTCTGGCAAAGTATACAAATCCATAGTAAACTCACCGTTGTCAACATCATTTTTAATATTCATTTCATTTGTTCTATTATCGGTAACCATTTGAACAATCACAATCAAATCGTCTTCATTCAACTTGGTCAATCCGTTGGCGAGTTTTTCCAAGTCGATGGCGCCCTTGACAGCGGCTCCGTTGTTCTTTAACTTCTTGGACTTATTCAAGTCCATGGAGGAACCGTTTCCATCACCCAACTTACGTTTATTAAGACCGCCGATTGGAGCTCCAGACTCGTCAAATGGCAAGGACCCGCTTTCCAACAATAACTTGTTCAATACCTGATTCTTGGTAGGACTAACTGGGATCGAAACTACATGGTCGTTGATGTACTTTTCTTGTAAAAAGTTCAAGTCGTGGTTGAACTTACGTTCTCCGGTTTTACCAGGCAAGCCTAAAATATGGACGGAAATCGGAATATCAAACTCACCCCAACCTTCTTCTTCGACTCTAAAGGGTGACTGTTTTAATGCTCTTATTGGATTGGCAAACGTTGGATGCAAAGTGTATGTGACTTTATCCACGATATTTGCTGCTATTTCTTGTCCAGTCAGGTCCAACATTGAGATCTGGATCGACCATTGTCTCATGGGATAGTTTTCTACTGGAGGAACATCTTTTAGGATATGTTGTTCAGTGGTTATTCTAATTGTTCTTTTAGTCTGGGGTTAGTACGTTATTAGAGAAGGATTGAGCTGAGATTCATGTCAACGCAAAAAGATCCAGGCTCAAGCAATGAATCCCATATAGAATCTCTGAGTTCATGAGTCTCGAGACAGTACAATTCACGTCGAAGATCACAAGATCACATCCTGACTGAATTGTTTGTTCTGTCTGGTAGTCAAGAAAACAGGTTTCATCGCTTATAAGTACTCTTATAAGCAGCGTGGTAATGTAGAAACTGGAAGATATGAATTTTACTTTCGGTCTTCAAACTCATAACAACAACGAGACACGGCTAACAGCTCTGCTGCTACTGAGTATTTGGTGATATCAATTACGACAAGAAAAAACGTCCATAATGTCCATAACATCCATAACGTCCATAGCGCCCATAATGTCCTGTCTCGTTGCCACCTGTCTCGCACTTATCTCGTTGTTTATGATATACCGGTGTTCCACACATAGCTAATCTGATTCATATATCACCAACTTTGCCACGAATTATTCTTCACCACGCGAATAATCACATCTATAGTTGACTTGTTATTCAACAACGCCGATTCGCTACATTAAAGGGTGATACATCACTTTAGCGCTAACTCTCCTTGTTGACTTGCCTCACCATTTGTTGATCGATCTCGCTCGAAATTCCCCAGTAATCACCAGGGACGTGGATGCTAACAACTCATTTAAAAAAACACTTACTTCTGACATCTTCACTATCCAATCTCACCTTATCAGTACACTGTTCGATGTTGTGCTTTCGAACATTAGTCTGACGTTTGGATTTCGCTGGGATGAAAATTTTCGAGCGCGCGCGACCCAGTGCTAGTTACAAGGAGGAACACAACCAGATGGCCAGAGCTTAAAAGTAGCTGCGATGCCGAAGTCTGTCGGCACTAGCCCAATATATTTGTAGTAGATCTCGGTCTGGAGTCAAGTTCAGCGAAATCTAGATTTTCTATATGTGTACAAGGAAAACGAGAAAAATAGGTAAGAAGGAGAAAGTGTGGTGGGATGAAGAGGAGTAGATGATGGTCCGTCGGGTCGACATTAGGTATTTAGAGGGAGTACATGGTGTAATTTCCAGCAATTCCAGAGCTAGCGGGGATTTTGGTGTATGTTTCAGAAGAGCTAATGAGGATGATCGTGAAGCACGAAATGACAACTGTGAAGTCATGGACGAAATCAGTGGAAACTCCATAGTCAATTTCAGTGAATCCAGGGGGTGCAATACTTGTGATCGGTTGATATAATTATGTGAACTCAGTGAAAGCGACTCTGTATTCACAGATATATTTGCAGATCTCACGGAAGTCAAAGTTAAAGTCACCAAGCTAGCTGAAATTACACAAGTTTCCACTGGCTCTAACCTTGAAGTAGTTTCCTTGCTTGCACTGTCTTCCAATTCTCTCCCTATAGCAAAATGGCCGTCATTATCAAAGAAGTAGTTTGTCTGTCGTCCATAGCCTTCGCCATCCACGTGAGTTGTTTTCGTTGCTATCATAGGCACTTCGGTTATAGTAGTTTGTAAGATAGTAGTTTCTATGAGTTGAGTCAACTCCAGGAAATCTAACGAGTCCTCAAGATCCCTCAGACAACCGTCCAGGGTTTCTTCCAAAAAGTTCTTCAGCGATTCAACCAGATCCCCCAGTGACCTGTCTGCATATTCTAGGCTTGACTCTGACGGACCCTCTAACAATGTACCGTGAAACTCATTGATGGTATTCTCTCCGTCAATCTGGTCAGTTCTATTATGAAAAGGATACCCATGATACCCTGAATAAGACGAGTATAGTTTAGCGGGGAACTCCGTTGTAGATGTTCGTATTTCCGATACATTATGCCAGTAGTTGAAATCCTCAGGAAGAGTCTGATTATTGTTCAATTCTTGCGGCGGCAAAGTTTTCAACACTCCTGGTAGTAAAATGGCCAAGCTGGCTTCTCCAAATATCACCACACTAAGTACTATACGTGTACTTCCCCTCATATATGTGACGTATAAATTGTACACAGACAAGATAAAGTTTGCAATCGTTTTGAGTTTTTTCTCTATAGGATACATATAGGCCTAATGTGGAAATATTTCCGCATTAGTCGCATCTGCCAGAAAAGTTCTCGTTTTGGATACGGTCCCATTTAGGACAATCCAGTAGCCTGAAGAAGTTCTTGGGTTACGATGGACTCGATGACGTTTGAAGAGGGGGGCGGGAACGGTGTTAGTGTGATGGAATTATTAAGAAGCTTTTCAATTGTGGAGATGAAGTCGCTTGGGCCAGGTACGATTTGGGAAGTGCTGAACGCCACACAGTAGTTGGCCAGGGAGAACTCGTTGGCAATTTCGGTCTGGTGATTGTTCATAAGCGTATCGTTGGTGATGACAATCAAATTCTTTTGAAGTCGAAGGGTATCGATGATGGAACCGGTGCCTGCATGTGAGATAACGATGTCCGCTTTATGGATAAATGAATTGATGTCAGAAGTGAATGGAAGAACTTCCAATGTGAATGCGGGGGATGTGTAACTTTTGGAGGAGGTGCATGGTGATGAGGTATCGCGTAAGTCTAATTTGGCTAGCAAGTCGCTTTTGGAAAGAATATCTTCAAAAATGGAGGTACTGATATTGACACCTCCCCTGGTTTCGTTGCCGTATTGAATTGTTAAATGTGACACATTCAACAGAATGAGAGATTTTATCACTTCATGGTTGGTGATTTGCTCCAACAACGTGGTGAACGTTATCGTGGCTCCAGTGGTAACTAGTATGGAATACATAAAGAGACAGACAATTAATTCTCAAAATCAGACAGAAAATCAGAAAATGACACTGAAAATATCAGGCACAGATTAATTATAGGGGAAAAACTCGCAGTAGCAAATGCAGACACTACCAGAGACCAAACAGTCTAAGTCAGCTACGGGAACTTTGCATTCATCTCACCTGTGCTTAATGTTGATAACACATATCTCACGTGTGTATAGCAGATACGGTATTTTCAACTAGCACCAATACACTCTTTCATCCTCAACTGTCTCAGTTTTCCCCATATCTGTTCTAATTTTTCACCAAATCTCTTAACCAAATAATATTTAATCACCCCTGACATGTCAACTCATTTGACCTATTGGGAAGGATTTCTCCTCTATTGGTAACAAACACCTCGTTATTTTTGTTTTTACACGCACAAGCGTTTACTAGGCAAAACATCGTACGCCATCACAATGGCTTGTTTTAGGGGGAATACTTCGAGTGTATCCGAAATATTATTAACAGTATGATGTGATGGCCTCAACTTTTTTCTTGGTTGTATAATCAGTATTTTAAAACATCTCCTCCATTTGACGCTGGCTGTACTCGCGTTGATTCGTTTGCTGGTGCTCGTCTTTTCCATACTCGTTTATGGTAATCTGACGATGGGCGCCTCACCTCACTTACACATTCTCTGACACATTCTCTCGTTCAGAGCTCCGCTCGTCAAAGAATTTTGGTTTCCTATAAGCTGAAAATCCCGCTATTGTTTGCGTAATCGTGCTTAATCAATATAATTATTAAAACTACACAACGCTATCGTAATCTGGCTATCCTGGTACAATACCTCATCGACACATTTACACGTTCTCTTGCCTTAATTGAATATTATCTTGACTTTGTCTCCAGGAACTGGTTAGTCTATTTGCTGTCATTTATCTGCAGGATATTTTTCTTTTCTATATAAACTTTGAAATACCCCCATATTTCATTGTTGCACCATCTACCTGAACTTGTAATGAGTATTGCTGAGTATAGTTTGAACAACCCTCCGCCGGCAAGTCCTGTCACTTCTACTACTTTACCTACTGGTATTTCCACGATAAATGCCACTCTTGGGTGTGGCTCTTCGGGACCAATATCGCCTGATACAGGACCCCTAGGTTCTCTACACAAGAGTGATTCAACTACACAGGCCCAATTCGACAAGCCTTCTGTTGTACCTCGCTCTTTTATTTCACCTTCACCGTTGTCAGCTTCTAGTTTGGTTACTGCTTCTACAACAAGTGCAAATGATGACTACTCGTTTAATTTGTCCCGTGCTCTCAGCTCCGTGGACCTCAATTGCAATTCTTCTGCATGCTCTCTTTTATATGGGAAACTGGCAGGAGCTGCTGCTGCTAGTACTACTGCTACATCCGATGTATCCGCGTCCCACTACAAACACAGTGAACACTTGGTCTCGTCTATTTTACGCAAAAGCAGTCTCACTGTAGACCTGGGATCTGTCTCCCCAACATCCTCATCTTGTTGTTTAGTGGATATTGATACTCCTACCACCGTTCAGTCTCCATTCAATGATTCTTCTTTGACTTGGCTTTCTCGCTTTAATAACTCTTTGACGTCATCGCCTGATCACGATGATATCAAATTGATTTCCTCGCCTAAAGACTTGTCTCAATTGTTAAATTTCTACTATGAATCTCGTCATGAATTCCACTCCAAAGCTAAGTATTCTTCGACTGCTTGTAAAGTCAAACGTTCAATGTGTATGTTTCCATACCTTCACGGTCTCAATAGTCTCAATCAACGTGATTTCTTTTTGGAAGAAGAAAAGAATGTTACTTCTCAACTGCTCGTTCCAAACATGGATGATTGTGATTTCTATAACTTGATGTTTGTCAATTCTTTTCCAGACTCATCGCCGAATTTGATCAACACCGTTGATGTTGATAATCTCTTGACCAAGAAGGTTACTACTCCGTCTGTCAGTAATGAAAAGACTGGTTGTGTACAAGAGTACGTTCCATTTGAAGAAGTTTCTCGTGTTGATTGTGGCGTTCAGGCAGATTTGAATAACCGTAACTACAAGGACCAAATACGGTTGATGGCGGCATTATCAAGCTTTGTTGTTTATAATTACAGTAAGCACGATAATCTCGAGTTGGCATCACTTCTTGAGTCTCTTAAACACACAAAAAACCAGATTGTTTATGTTATTGACTCGAATTTTGATTGGTCTTTAATTGGCTCCCAGTATTTCGAAGCTGCTTCTGAAACCAACATCGGTATCTGTACTAATGACATTCTCAAAGCAGTCGGTGTCAACAACACTCTCGCTTTAGATACCCTGATTGATCACCCTGATCTTGCAGAGTCCAAGCTACTCAACTATGAACAGAATTTGATTTGGAGATTGAACTCGATGAAATGGATAATGAACAACAAAATTTGCTTGGGTAACATTATTGACTTTAACAATTTGTCTTCATCAAACTCCCCTGAGTTCAAGTTGATTATCAACTGTCATGAGAATGCAACCTTTCCGTCTCTTGACTTGTTGAACTCCATTTTTGATGACTTGCGTGATACAAACCCCTCAAAAGCAAACAATGTTTATTACATTGAGTTTCCTAGCTCTGGAAGCTTAAATCCGACTAACATCAATACTACGGAGATCCTTGCCTTTTTGAATGTCTTGAAGTTAATCTACTTATTTGTAGAAAAATTTGATTACAACATTTTCATATTTTCCTTTGACGGTTTTACAGGCTTGTCATTGTTGACGATATGTGTTACCCAAATGCTTTGCTGTGACACTGTTGAGGAGTCAATAATCCATCTTTTGTCCAATGATATCACAAGTATCAAGCTCTATTACTTCAAGACAGACTTGTCGTTCCTCAAGCAATTTGAACGCTTCGTCAACTTTCTCAAGTATCAGAACTTGACAGATTTTGGATTTATTACTTCGATCAACTTCCACGAAATCAATGAGTTTCATCACCAACGACCACCACTTCGAGTTAAGTATGATTGGTTTCATTCTGCCAATGACAACAACTTTCCTTCCAAAGTCTTTAGTGACTTATACTTGGGATCCTTGAACCATGCAAATTCAACTACGATTTTAAATGCAACAAAAATCACCCATTTGATATCAATTGGAGAGTGTCCCCTGTGGATAAACCAATTTAGAAGCGCATTTGTCTTTGATTGTGAAGACCCTAGCATCATCAACAAAGCTAGGGAAAGTAATATCAAAGTCTTGCAGCCCATCTATCAATTCAACAACGGTGATTCGTGCATCTATGAAATAGATCTCACCTATTTTGGTAAGTACGCAACAAATCCAAGAGCCGTACCAAAATACTTGGAGTCGTTGATCTTCATTTATAACTTGAAGGATGACGGAAGAGACTCCTTACTCTCTCTTTTGCTTGATTGTCCTGAATCAGTTCAATCAAAGATCTTGTTGGCAAATCCATTGCCTCCTCCACGGGTTCAAAACTGTATCCCCAAGACTACTTTGATTCATTGTCGCATTGGGGTTTCGCGTTCTGCATCAGTTATTATTGCTTCTATGATGAAGAAGTACAAGCTAAACCTACTTACATGTTACCTCTACCTTAGAGTACAACGGTTCAATATTATTATTCAACCAAACTTACGAATCTTTTACGAATTGTTTCTTTTAGAAGAAATGTTGGGTTTGAAAGGTGGAACTGGATATAACTGGGAAGTTCTTTGTAATGAGATATTCAAATTGAATAACTATTACATCTAGATCAATAATCTGAGTTTAGGTGACCTACCTGCATAGATATTGTGAGATTTGGTGCATACTTAACTTAGTCCCTCATCGTCCTAGAGCTCCTCGTTTGCTTTTCTACTATCCCTAGCAATTCTCATTTACTTTAATTCTTCTATACCCTTTTTTTTGGATGCCCCATTTCAATTCTGTTGGCGACGATTTTCAGCTTCATATTTTCAATTCTAGATACACTCAATGTGTATAGGGGGCTCCGTTTATTATTAATTATTTGAGACTTGCAATATATGTGCCTCGCTTTTTTTATGGTGTGCGTAAACATCAATACCGCAATACTATTCAAATCAATCAGTTCCCAAGTTGAACCAAAGTTCCTTCAGTAATACTTATCCATTTGGAACTATTCGAGAATCCTTAGATATTGCGTCCTTAAACTATAATTATTCTGCCGTTGATCTATTTGTTGAATTTTGCATTTAATTTTGCACCCAAAACAATAAGTAGTGAGACCTCGAGAAGTTTTTCAGAAATACAATAAAATACCAAAGTCAATTAAAAATACAAGAAGCGAGGAGCTCTAGAAGCTCCTTAGAATCATGTTAAAATACCATAGTACCTGGAATTCTCTATAAAGTTCTTTGCCATTACCTTTATTAACAAATAAAGTGAATTCAATATGCAGTATTTCCATAATTATAGCAAATGATTAAACTCATAGTGATCCATACTTATATCATGATTAGTATACTAGTGATGTTTCTAAATTTATGAAGTGACGAGTTTCATCAGATAATTTTGCAGTAAATTGAAATTCAATTCAAAAAAAAACAGTTTACGATTGAAAAAAGAATTTGGGGCATACTGGGAATTGAACCCAGGGCCTCTCGCAAATTTGAATTGTCGGAACAATCACCCAAAGCGAGAATCATACCACTAGACCACACGCCCGTTTTCTGCAAGCTTTAAATATTGTTACAATTATGTACAATATTAATTAATAAAGTATTAATGGATTGTGTGGTAATATCGATAAAAGAACCCTTCTATAAATAAGAACCGTTACTTGCAAAATCGCTTGCCGAGATATTTCCTTTTTACCAATTAGTAATAGTACTAGAATTCTTCAAACTGAACATAGGTTCCAGATTCTACAACATGAATGGGATCATAAGAATCTAGTTACGGGTTGAGAGAATTCAAATGCATCTTATTAATATTTCCCCGAAATTTTGGTGTACCCTTTTGACTACCATTTGGCACTCTCTTAGATAGCTCAGAGTTCTACCTGCCTAATGACCTGTCTCATTTTGGGTGCTTAAACTGACGCATAAGATAACTCAAGAAATAGAAGGGCAATTTTCAAATACAAGAACGCCATGCTTATAAAATCATAATGCTATGCTTGTATAAACTATAAATGAACGACAATGAGAACAAGAACAAGAATCATACTCCTACTAAATATTATCTAGATGCCTTCCTTCACTAACACTCCTCAGCTAGCAATCCGAGTTCGAAGATCGGTTGTACCTCCTATGACATATCTTCTGGTTGATACTAGTAACCAAAACTATGAGCCTTCAGAACCGTCATCGGAAGACAATAAAACCGTTTTCTACAAGAAATCCAGAGAAATTGTATTGCCTAGATTAAATGCAAAGAGACCACTTAAGCTTCACTTCAGACCTAAAGTGTTGGTGTTGACAAATACAACAGAACAGCCTAGTCTTCGCAACAGACATTTTTTTCGGTATAGTCTCAAGAATAAAGTAGTTTGTTACGTTAGAGACGATGCTTCTTTTGAGCTGTTTTTGAATACGAACCTAGGAAAGGATACTTCCCAAAGTGTGTTGGTTTTTCTTCATTACAAAGTAAGAAACGAAAGTGACGAATTGGGGCTCATGCTGGCAATTGACCAAATTCATCGGCAAGTAACTTCATTGGACCACCCGGAACATGTAAGAGTTGAAGCGTTTATTAGAACAAACAGTGCCACTTACACAAAGGTTCAAAATCACTTTAAAGAAAGTGCAACTGTTGCTCTTATTGAAAATAAATGAGGATCTCATTAGTTAGAAACAAATACATATAAATGCTTCATATGGTGAGCTTTTCTTTAAGTATACATTGGAGACAATTAAGCGTTTTGTTTTACTAATTCACTAATTTTACAAATTTTGCACTATCACTAATTGGGCCTTCTTAGCTTAGTGGTAGAGCGTTGCACTTGTAATGCAAAGGTCGCTAGTTCAATTCTGGCAGGAGGCATTAATTGCAACTCAATCAGCGCAAATGGTTTAGTGGTAAAATCCAACGTTGCCATCGTTGGGCCCCCGGTTCGATTCCGGGTTTGCGCATTTTTTTAATATTTTTTTCTTGCTTAACTTTAAGAATTTGTGCATTTCTGCTTTTTATACTTTTTCAATATCATTGAATTCACTACAAATGTCAAAGGCCGTCGTTACCAGAGTGGTAAATTCCAGTAAGTATCAACATTAATAAATCATTGTTTAACGTAACTAACATAGTTTAGTTCAAAAGTACTATCCAATTGCTTTGGCCGATAAGACTTGGGACAACACTGGTTTATTGGTGGATGCCAGCCCCGAAGAAGCTGAAAACAGCAATGTAAAGGTCCTTTTAACTATTGATTTGACTCAAGATGTTGCCGATGAGGCTGTCAAGCAGAAAGCCAACTTCATTATGGCATACCATCCGTTCATATTTCGCGGATTGAAGTCCATCACTCAACAGGATCCCCAACAAAAATCGTTAATAAAATTAATCAAGAACAACATTAGTGTATACTCTCCACACACTGCAGTGGACAGTGCCAAAGGAGGAGTCAATGACTTTTTGGCACAAGGTATTTCACAAGGATCCACTATTACTTCTCAGGAGGTCATTGAGAAGGATGAAAAGAATGATGGATGTGGAATGGGTAGAATTGTCACACTTGACCAACCTATAGCGTTATCGAAACTAGTTGAAAGAGTCAAGAATACTTTGTCATTGCCATATGTTCAAGTTGCGAGTGCTAGAGGTGAAGGTAAAGATCATCAAATTAGCACCATCGCCATTTGTGCTGGATCTGGTGGGTCTGTCTTCAGAGGCGTGAAAGCAGATTTGTTTTACACAGGTGAATTATCTCATCACGAAGCTCTTTTCTTCACTGAAACTGGTTCGTCAGTCATATGTTGCAGCCATACAAACACGGAAAGAGCCTTTTTGAAAGTCATACAAGAACAATTGTCAAAGGAGCTCGTAGATGCCGAAGTTATTATAAGTAAGAGTGACAGAGATCCTTATGAAACTTGGTAATTATGAGTTATCATCTCAATGGTGATATAGCTACTCTCTTAAACGTCAGTTTGAGGTTAATTATTGTATTTAGAGCCAGTTGATAGTTCTATATTTTATTTCCGGTTATCGGCACGTGACTCGCTTTACGGATCCAATATGATTTTCCCCATAAACCCTTACAGCCTAAACGCTCGATACGACTTCCAGCTACTACAAAACCACCTGTCTTTTTTTTCCTGAACCTCACATACACAAAAGCTCTGGCTTGATGATGTCGCAAAAAGATTGCCTAGAAATACATGATATCAAAGGAAACCTGCCAGTCTACAATGTAAAATCTTCCTTAGTGTCTTGCAAAGGAACAGACTATGTCTTCCTCTTTGGTGGATTTGACGAGATGGATGCATTGGACAGTAACGTTTATCTCTTGAACTTGCTGACGATGACGTGGGAAACAGACGATAAACATATCGGGCTATACAGAGAAGGGCATCTGGCGGTATATATTGGCAATGGCAACATCTTCGTGTTTGGAGGAATTCCTTACGACGAGTTCCCAGAACCTAGT
>Ga0065707_10082156_pt1 | contig 20561 bp, 13 predicted proteins | sample SwiRhicommuniRL3_FD_59094 | JGI IMG/M metagenome (GOLD analysis project Ga0065707, IMG submission 59094) | Switchgrass rhizosphere bacterial communities from Rose Lake, Michigan, USA - RL3 v2 (version 2) | ecosystem: Host-associated > Plants > Roots > Rhizosphere > Soil | place: East Lansing...
TCAAAAATCCTTCACCGTCAATCATATACGAAATCATCATAATTTGATCAATTGAAGCCTCAGGAAATTTCAAAGGAGCCTTAGTGGTCTCAATATCAAATGCCAATACCACAGGATCAGCGAAGGCAATCTTCTCCTTATCTTCAACCAACGTGACTTCGGAGTGCTTGACGTAGACGTCGTACCATTTACCCACTCTGACATCAGCATCTATGGAAACTCTCACATGATAAGGAACGTCATATTCCCTAACATCGTTTATCAATGTCGAGGGATCAGCGATGATCTCGGGTTTCGAACCATTTTTCATATACATATCGGTACCATTAATATTGTTAATATCGAAGTTCATCGCCAGGTATATATCCCTAGTGTCACTCTTTTTCTTGTTCTCTGTAATTATTGGTGCCAACAATCTTCTTGCTACCAATAAATCTTGGATATTATGAAAACTCAATTTGATCAAATTGTTCCTCAATCCCACCAAATGGTTTGGCAACGCTAAATCTTCCTTTGATATTCTAGTAATACTTTTAATATAAGCTGTTTCCAAGAATTTTCGTAACCATTCTTCTACTTCAGACTCTCGTCCCTTTGCAATATCAATTAAGAAGTAGGGGTCGAATTTCAATGTGGCCTTGAAGGAACCACCCTCTTGATCCAAAAAGTAGTAGTCCACTCCAGAGTACCCTGATAAATGTTCTTCACTTGGGATCGTTGTATGATGCATATTTACTAACCAACCTTTCCTTGGTCTTTCACCGTCATGTTCTCCATGTTCGATTCTGTCAAACCCCATCACAGAATCAAGTCTGTCAATTTTCTCCACTAATTCTCTCTTGGTCGAAGAGTTTGACAACATTGGATTATTGGCAATGTACGGGTCGATGGGTTCTGCATTTCTAGGTGGTCGATTTTTGAACTCCGTATTCACTTTATTTTTTACATATCTGGCTGATGAAGAACCTTTGAATGGTTGATTTGGTCGACTTGACATTATTGCTGGTCTCAGGATGATCTGGAACTAATGCTGTATATAAATTATATAGAAAAATGAAGGGATAGTGACCAGATTCTTTCACCTTAAACCGCTGCTCAACCTTTACTAATACGTTGATAGAACTGGCTGGTTTCTAACGATGGATTTTCAGATCTAACGCGTCGTTTATCCTGCATATGACGCGTATTTAAAACATGTGATAAAAATCACATGACTTAAATATATTAGGGCATGGTGATGGATATGTATCGATAAAAAGGTATTACAATTATTGGAGATGGAAGCTTATGTCATTATATATCCAAGCTTATGTCATAACTATCCTTCAAATAGAGATTCTTCGTGAATTACTATTTACAAACTCATAAATAAAATGATAAGACCCTGGACAACAACCGAGTAGATGAATAAGAATTGAATTCTGATTTTTCTTTGCTTGGTAGTGATACTGTTGGAAGTTCCAGTGACACTGTTTGGCAAAACCAAGAACTTCAAAGATCTCATTAAAAATACTGCCAAGTTGATAATAAGAAAGATTACAACTGGGAAGTATGTAACCCAACCGTTCCCAAAAGCATGCTTCCAGCACAATAATACAATCACTGATACGTATTTGTAGCCCGAAAAACTGACCAAGTCCCACAAAGAGCTCTGGGTAGAACAGTTCAACAAATATAAACCGATTTTGAAGATTGCAATATCCAAGAAAGAGAATGCTAAAGTTTGTGACGCCAAGTATCCAAACAATTGCGGATGGAAATCACCTTTCAATCCTTGAAACGAGGCCCATAATAAGATGTATGTAATAAACGACATCAAAGGAATGTATAAGTCCGGCGCATTGATGTCATATATAGGAGGGGCAAATTGTGATTGAGCATTTGTCGAAGGATCTCCTGTTGCTTCGGCTGTAGTAACTCTGGTCCAATTCTTGTTATGATATGGGAACAAGACAAGGAGAATCTTTTTCAACACGTAAGAGTTACTGACTCTGAAGTAATACTTTAAATCGCTTGTTCCAGGCAAAAACGAACCAAAGCTTTGTTGGAAATATTGGTTGGATGATTCAAGTCCATTCATTGCAAATTGAGAGGCAAGAGATGTTGCTGGATCTTGCAAGAAGCTCGGATATCCTTTTACTTGCTGAGGTTGTTGCTGTGGAGGAGGATTCCCATATTGTCCTTGATACAAAGGATGTTGTGGTTGAGGGTGTTGCAAGTTTTGTTGCATGTTTGGTTGCACGTTGTGTTGCATATTGTGCAAGTTCTGTTGGATTGGTATGGCCTGCTGCTGCTGCTGCTGCGGCGGCGGCTGCTGGAAATTTCCTGTGTTTCCGTAAGGTGTATACATGCCCAGTTAATTACCTTGCCACTAGGTTCTAGCTAGGCTATAATTTTTGACGTCTGGCAATGAAAAACGTAGACTACCTGAATAGGCAAGAAGCAAACTCTACTCTCTCTATAAACGAAAATATAGACTTCCTAAAGTAGTAACAAATGTACGCACCTTATCAATAAGTAGCCAGAGAATGTTCTATGCTTGCGCGGTTGTGTATGCGCAATCTCCAGACACCACCCACCCATAACTTGCCCAACTAAATTTGCTACCAGTTGTTTTCTTCATCCTTAACAACAATGTCCGAAGGAAAAGTATTGGTAGTCTCTAATAGACTTCCTGTTACTATCAATAGGGAATCAGACGGGTCCTATGATTATTCGATGTCATCAGGTGGCTTGGTCACCGCATTACAAGGGTTAAAGAAGTCCACCGAGTTTCAATGGCTAGGATGGCCGGGAATGGAACTCCCGGAAGACGAGCAAGAACGGGTTAACAAGGACTTGATGGAAAAGTTCAAATGTACAGCAATTTTCCTTAGCGATAACATTGCTGATTTACACTACAATGGATTTTCCAATAGTATTCTCTGGCCGTTATTCCATTACCATCCCGGTGAAATGAATTTCGACGAGAATGCCTGGGCTGCCTACATTGAAGCGAACAGAGAATTTGCCATTAAGATCGCTAGTCAGGTGAACGACAACGACATGGTGTGGGTCCACGATTACCATTTGATGTTGTTACCGCAAATGTTGAGAGAAGAACTTGGAAACTCAAGAAAGAATGTTAGAATTGGGTTCTTCTTACATACCCCTTTCCCATCGTCCGAGATCTATAGAATTCTCCCTGTCAGAAAGGAGATCTTAGTCGGAGTGTTGAGTTGTGATTTGATTGGTTTCCATACCTATGACTACGCTAGACATTTCTTGTCTTCGGTTTCGAGGATTGTTCCCGACGTGACGACGTTACCAAACGGAATAGAATTCCAAGGAAGATCCATAAACATTGGTGCGTTCCCTATTGGTATTGATGTGGACAAGTTTGTGGATGGTCTTACCAAAGATAGTGTGATTGCCAGGGTAAAACAGTTGAAAGAGAAGTTTGGAGACACCAAGGTGATTGTCGGAGTAGACAGATTGGATTATATAAAGGGGGTTCCTCAAAAACTTCATGCTTTTGAGATTTTCTTGACTGAAAACCCTGAATGGATTGGAAAAGTCAAGTTAGTCCAGGTAGCAGTTCCTTCAAGAGGCGATGTTGAAGAGTACCAAAGTCTTAGATCCACTGTGAACGAATTGATCGGAAGAATCAATGGTCGTTTCGGAACAGTTGAGTTTGTTCCTATTCATTATTTGCACAAGTCGATTCCATTTGACGAATTGATCAGTTTATATCATATTTCAGATGTGTGTTTGGTTAGTTCGACCAGAGATGGAATGAACTTGGTCAGTTACGAATATATCGCATGTCAAGAAGAAAAGAAGGGTGCACTTATTTTGTCTGAATTCGCTGGTGCTGCTCAATCGTTGAACGGAGCAATTATTGTGAACCCTTGGAACACCGAAGAGTTGAGTGATGCAATCAAGGAAAGTTTAACTTTACCAGAGGAGAAGAAAACGCTCAACTTCAACAAGTTATTTGATTATATTTCCAAGTATACTTCTGGTTTCTGGGGTGAAAGTTTCGTAAAAGAGTTATCTAAATGTGGAGAAAAGCATACTTAGTAGTTTAGATCGATTAGCCCAGTGATTATACAAGTAATTATTCAGTTACAAGGATAAATAATTACAATTACTAGGATAAATAATTACAATTACTAGGATAAATAATTATAGTTACTAGGATAAACAATTCTTCAGTTATTACAATTATTACAGTTTAAATTACCTCTTAAATATATAAACTAAAAAATCCGGGTATTTTGAATACCATTTGAATAAATATAAATGATGACTCTGGGATTCATTCAACAAAATCATTGAATTGCTGATCTACAGCCAACTTTGAAAACGTATGGCACTCCAAATTGGCCTTTGTTAATGGTGTCAAGAGACGGGTTTGGTTCTCTTTGTTACTATCATCTTCTGGTGAAGATTTCTCGTTCTTGATAAATAACCTCTCGGTGGCTGGGGGTAAGGCTGGCTGAGGTAATTGCTTCAGTTGTTGATTGGTTCTTCCCAGTAGAGCCATTTCTCGTGCGGGAAATTCTGTGGTGATGACTTGGGGCTTTATACCCAATTTCGATAAAAGGGAATTGTTTGAAAAGAGGTATGACGAGGCTGGAGATGTTCCTGGAGAAGAGTTTCCACCACTACGGTTGAGAAGAACGCTCTCGGAATAGAGAGACGTATCTGGTAGATGTGACTTGTGATTATAGAAATGTTTTTCATTGGCGATTTTGTTGGCCCTGGGCCCTTCCACTATGACCGACTGTGAGAGTTTGCTCTGGATTTTATTTTGTGATTTTAACTGGGGAGTTCGTTTTTCTTCTTCTTCTTTAAAGTGACTTACGTCTTCTTCAAAGTTCTTAGCAGAGCTAAATGCTGTCATCAAGTATGGCAACTCATCGGAAATGGTTGTCTTGTGAAGTAATGTGGAAGTTGAAAGCGAAGATATAGAGTCTCTTCTTTGTAAGCTCGATGAATGGGAGTCGTTGGTCTTCGTGATGGAATGGATTAGCGGTGGTTGCGTCAAGGTTGATGAATATAAGGAGTTGTAGCCGACTTCAGAGTCTGAATAGTCGTAATCGTCTACATCGTCCATATCTGATCTGGGAGTACTGATATTTGGACTTTCGCGACGAGAAGAATGTATTGAGTGATGATTTTGGCGTGAAGACGTTGGAATGGGTATTGGGTTTGGAGGTTTGAACTCCTCGACGAGATTGACGAATTCGTCGTCACGTTGAAGCTTTTGAAGTTTAATTTTTTCTTCCTCCAATTTAGTTCTTTCTCGGTCAAGTTCTCTGTGTTTGGCTCTTTCTTCCTCAAGTTGTCTGTGCTTGGCTCTTTCTTCTTCAATCTGTCTTTCTCTAGCCTGAGCTCTTTTTTGTTCTTGCTCTCTTTCCAATTGTCGTTGTCGTTCGTTCTCTTCATTTTCCTTTTGTTTATATACGGCCACTTCCCTTGCCTTTTCCAACTTGAACGCGTCAAACATCTTCTCCATATCGTTTACTACGGCCAAACATTCGTACTTTGACTCTGTATCGTCCAATTCGATTGCATCGTTCAATTGTCGCAACAAACTCACAATAAAGTTCTTGTATGTCAATATTGTCAGTCTGTCGTCTGTCTGGATGAGCATAAGCTCCAATTCTTTTCCTATTATAATCAACTTGGCTTTCAGGTACGAGATAGTCAAGTTTTCGGCGGATTCATTCTTCAATTTGATATTCCTCAATACTAAAGACGTCAAGAGAGTACCGCTGTCTGATATAAACTCAATAGGAGTTAATGTGCGCGATGCTTTTGTTATGTGGTCGAGATCAGCAGTGATTTTGTTCAATTTCCTGTTCAACTCCTTACACACCACTATAACTTTATCAGCAATATTGTTGTTGAAACTTTTGATTTTATCATCTGAGCTGCTAAAATGGTTGTCACTATTGAAATCTAGAGAGAGAAACTCCCAACTTTTGAATGAAAGACTCAATTTTTCAAGGGTCTGTAAAATACTGAAGCATGACTGACACAACTTACTAACTTTTCGTTCGGTAAGGGGAAACCCATTTATAATACGAAGAAGCTCGGTGGTCTTGGCCCTATCCTTGTTGAGATTGGGATCTTGGATGAGCCTTATTATAGGGTCTTCGTACAGTTCTACCTCAGTCATACAGGTCTATAGTTGAATATATAGTATAATGAGATTGTATGAAATGCTAATGCAGATTGTAGTTGTAACTAAGCGTGAATGCTAACGTATGTGAAAATTCATAAACTTTGTCTCTAATGATTCAGGAGGGTATGACGATGGAGTTAAGTGCAATTCTTCCCCTTGTTTTAATTTTGGTGAAAAATTCGATGAAAGTCTATGTTAGAAATGGTGGTGTATTTGGTTCTTTATGAAAGATCTCAATGTCTAATTATAAGCTATGAATAGAGTGGTCCGAGGGTGTGTCTCCACTAGTTCAAATCGGCTGTTTTTTTGTTTGAACCAACTTGCTGCTCATTTGACGATTTGTTTGCCCTGTAATATGCAGGATAGTCAACACGTCCCATAAGTATATAAATTAGTATTAAGGTGTAAGTGACCCTGTAATAAATAAAAATAAGCAAGCAATATTTGCCAGCTATGTGCATCGATTGGAGCAAAGAACTGAAATGTACCAAACGTTGGAAGTAATAGTAGTATGTTGTAGAAAGAGCTCTAGAAGGGAAGGTAGAGAATCATAACTCTAGGTAGAAAACACTCTAGAGATAATAGGTAGAGAACACTCTAGAAGAAACAGGTAGTGAAAATTCCCCTAATTTCAAGTTTCTATTCCCATTGAATGATGGACACGCCGGGCCAACACTAGTCCTATTTCAAGTGTATTGAATCTAGAATCGTTCAAGATTGAGAGTCTTCGGTATTAAGTGGATCATGAAAAACATCAAGTTTTTGGAATTTCAAAGTCTTCTGTAATAAAATCTCGTTAGTATTCTGAATTAACTTCTCATCATAATCCCTTTTCTTTCAAAATCTTGTTTTTTATATGTTCGTACCAGTCTTCAATGCTGTTGTTGGTATGGACTGCAACTATAATCAAAGTCATGTTATCAAAACCAATACCAGTGTAGTTATTGGCCATTTGTAAACAGTCATGCAATATAAATTCGATGATTTTATTCAATTTCCATCCCAAGGCCAACTTATCTCGAATGATTTGAATCAACCTACTATTCTTGTAACAGTCCCAGATCCCATCACATGCAATTATCACGAACTCAGGGATTGATTTTGGATCTGATAAGTCATAAACGATAAAATCCGGCTCTACACTGACTTGGAATAGTTCGGGTGGAAGGTGGATCAAATCGTTCTTGAAATACTTTCTGTTCTTCAAAATGTATTTGTTTCTAGTGGTGTCGATGTAGGGAACTTTGAACTTAAAGTCCCCGAATGCTCGAGATAATGCTAGTACTTCATTAATTCTGTTATTCAAAACATAACCATTGCTATTTTCGACTCTGATCCGTTCATTCATGATAATGGGTTTATGGTCATACGACATTGTTTTGGCCTGGCCATTCACAGACAATATACATCGCGAATCTCCAGTATTCGCCACTATGATGTATTTGTTTTTGACTATCGTAGTAACAATTCCGGTAGATCCACAATTGATCAAGTTGGGTTGGTTCGATAAATCATGGTCGACTTGAAAGAAACAATCCTTGATAATCCGCAAATAATCCTTGAGCTCTAATGATACCATAGCATCATTTTTCCCGTTCAAACCCCGGAATATAAGTTTGGGTAAATGTATTGCAAGATAGTCCGAGCACGTCTTTCCACCATGGCCGTCGAAAACTCCAAAAACCGCTAGTTTTTCAGATTCGTTGATTTTGACATCATGGGCATCTTCCATAGTCATCCTGTATCCTTGCATTGAGCCAATACAATATGTTAACGTATTATGGCTTTGATACTCCAACGTTTTATCCTCTATGGGATGTGATAATAATTGTCCCATTTCAAACTAAGAATATGACGAATTGTGACTACAACTGCAACAACGAAACTTTTTTATTCTAGATTCCAATCGAATTGTTTGTGATGATAAGTTGTGTAAGACAATCATAGTACAAGGCCAAAATATTGTTGGGAAACAAATGCGCTAGTTGAGCGACATTGTGTCACATGGACGACATCGCTAGACTAATAATATATGCAGTCGCGACGCGACGTCACGACATTGTTCCTATATCATGACTTAAATATCTACCCCATAAAATGTATTGCTAACTATTCCACAGGCCCCAAAACCATACAAAAATGATGATTCCTGTAATAAACAAAAACTCTAAAGATGGCGACTCCAATTACAAAGCTCCGAAGGCTTTTCCTATTGGTCCGTTTCGCAAATACGAACACAATCCGATCTTGAGGCCCAACCCCGAAATTGAATTTGAGAGTGGCTATTTATACAATGCTACAGCCATTGTGATTGATGACAAGGTTTTTATGTTGTATAGAGCACAGAACAAACACAAAGTTTCATCTGTTGGTTTGGCATGGTCTGACGATGGCGTTACGTTTGTAAAGTATCATAAACCAATTATTACTGCCACTGAACCATGGGAACAAGGTGGCGGGGTAGAGGACCCTAGAATTGCAAGAGACCCCAAATCAAAATTATTCATTGTCACCTATACTGCCTACGACTTACGTACGGCTAGATTGTGTGTGGCTACATCTGAGGATTTGTTCAATTGGACAAAGTACCCGTCTTTTGTTCCGCACTACTGGCAGGACATCGCCATCACGTCAAACGGAACTGAACTCATTAGAAACGAATGGCTGAAATCCGGTGCTATTTTCACCGAAAAGAACAAGGATGACAAGTATTACATGATCTGGGGAGATTGCCATTTACACTTGGCTGAATCCAAAGATATGGTCAACTGGAATGTGGTTAGCGGCGATTTCAATCAAAACAAATTCACCCAGCCCATTTTCAACTTTGAGAATAAGTTGATTGAATCAGGTCCTGCTCCTATCAAATTAGACAACGGTAAGAATCAATGGGTCTTCTTTTATAATTCAAGTACCACTGGAGGGAAAGATTTTCCAAAAGACACATATACCATCAACGAAATGCTCATTGATTATGACGAGATTAGAAATGGGCCCCTTGCTAGATTAGAAAAACCCATTTTGAAACCGGAGAATAGGAACGAAATTACAGGCCAGGTCAATAAAGTAGTCTTCTGTGAAGGAATCGTTCAATTCAAGGGCAAATGGTTCTTATATTATGGTCAAGGAGACTCGGAATTAGGTGTGGCCATTGCTCCTGCCTAGAAAATCTGCCACAGCACTTCAATTGACCCTATTAGTTTTCTATGAAAAACCACTTCAATTGGCCCTATTAGCTTTTTTAAAATATACTTCTAGAATTTGATTCCGTAAACCTATAGTTTATTGTTAAGTAAAAAATTACGAAATCTTCTTCTTTCCCTTCTGTAACTTCTTTCTTTCCACTATTTCTCTCATTAACAATGCCAAAACATCGTCGACGTCGTCGTCCATATTATCAATAGCAACAAATCCACATTTCCAGAACTTGGCTACTTTGATTCCATTTTCGATGAGTTTAGGAGACGCTAATTGGTTGTCGGAATGGGTACATATAATCCAAATTGGAGGGGGGCAATCTGGGTCCGAAGGGTCCAGAGAGTTACTTTCTAACTTGAGTCGCTTTTTTAACTCATCTTTCATATTGTCATTTTCCAGCAAATTCTTTTCCTTCCATAAAGTCTTCAACGCACGTTTGAATGAAAATATGTCGTGTTCCTGGCCTTGACTCCATCTGATTTTGAAAGAAGTATATTCTTTCCATGCTTCGTCCAAGGCACCTTTCATTATCGAGAGTAGGTTGAAGGTATCATCGCCAGGAAGTTGTTCCAACGTAGGAATATTCGGATCATTATTTGGGGGAGAAGGTACAGGCACAAGTTCTTTTTCTTCGTATGATGGTGGATGGTATGATGGCACAGCACTGTATACAAAGAAATATCCATCGATATTACCGTTCATTTCACTTGCACCACTTGCGACAAGCAAAGGATTCGTAGAAACTGCTTTCCGAGGTTCGTTTGCCAAATTATGTAGAATTTCTTTACTCAATTTCACGTACATCGACGCTTCGAGAAACGGAACGACTCTCTTGGGATCAAAACTAGGCGTATCTATCAAATCTATCAATATTGGCGATACTTGAGGAGGGACATACCCACTATTTCCTATGTTGTTGTCATTATTTTCAAAGTACGAAATGTAGTATGGGTTTTTCGAATTGACAATCAACTCTTGGGACGAACTACCACCATTTACCGGTTTCTTGGGTACCTTTGGCTTAGCATAAGACTGGTAAATGACCGGACTCAAGACAATATTTGGTTGTTTAGATAAGTATCCGAGAGAACTCTCGATTTCGACTTCATCAAGAATACACCGTGCGCTGAATGAAGTAGGTGCAAAATTATGCAATATAGGTTGGATCTGGTGGGTTGGATAATGTGTTTCAGTAAAAGTACCCATTGTTAATTTAGCAATCGTTGAGGACTTGCCCGATTTGGGACCTCCTAAAAACGCAATTCGAAGGGGATTTTCATGGATCGGAGAATGAACATCTTCTTTATATAGCACCAGTGGTTTTTTCAATAAAGATGTCATGTAGAAGAACCAATCTTGTTAGAAGTTTAGACAATCGCAACATTTTGAAATTCCATTTCATAGAATTATATGAGTGCGACATTATTTTCCAGTTTGGGTACTTACTGTGCAGAGCTCCGCGGCTGGGCCGCAAATGTTTGGCTAGAAACGCCGGACAATATAAGTAGGGCCACTAGACTTTGTGGGACCCTTAGACTCAATTCAAAGAGGTTCTTCGTATTTAGGTACAGAAATTTAGTCTCTGTGAATACTATAGAAACGCTACTGATGACTATTCATTGATTAAATACAAGTTGATCGACCAAACCAGTATATCACTCTCTTTAGCTAAAGGCGACGTTGGATAACTTAGATCGTGTAGAAATCTCTCTGAAGCTTTGTAAGTGTCTAATTGTTAAAGTTTTAGTGACGAGTTTTTGTGAATATATTTGACGAGTGTTTGTACTATATTCGGTCGTGTACTTGTGGCAAAACATTACTCACTCTTATCATGGGACCCCACGAAATCAGATGATACTACAATCGTCTTACCAAATGCAATCTTTCTTATCAGGATGATATCTTCATTAGCCGAACTTGAGAATCCCGAGTTGTTTGTGCTACCGTCAGCAACATCTGATATCGAGGAATTGCTTTCCACACAGGCAAAAGCTCGAATAAACGATGATGCTAACGTGGAAAACAGGCGGCAAATCAATGGCATATTTGAAGTATCCAGCCAACTTCAAAAGGGAATCCATACCACGAGTGTTATACGACACTATAATGCTCTCACGGTAGATCCTTTGTCGAAAATTCCGAGCTTGAATGCTATCAGTCTCCTTGCCATACAGTTGAATAAGCTTGAAATCCTAAACCTAAACATCCGTGTCAACTCACTAAACAGGACAATCCACCATTTAGAAAAGAAAAATGAAAGAATACGAGACAACATCGCTGGCGATAAGAATGTCCTTGAATTACAAAAGTCTACTGTGACTAAACAGCATCAAGAGTTGCTTGAGAATTACAAACGCATGGCGAAGCAATTGGACGACGGAATAGAAGAATACAGGATCAAACGAATTAACCACATTGAAAAGCAATCCATTCGAATTCAACTCAAGGACTTTGAAATATTAAAGGAAGCCATTTTCTCCAGATCGAAAGACAATAATCTTTTATTCTACCACCAACCAATCTTGAAGATCTCCACCTTTCTAACACAAAGTATTATATCTATTAACCAGTTTCTCGAGAATCTAATCAATTTACAATACCTTTTAACACGTCTTTTCAAGATTGAGTTGCCATACTTGGCCGAGTTGCTAGGGTTCCTTCCAGACGCCGAATTCTTTAATTTGGTTAAGGAGAAGAATATGCGGATGTTAGGGAAAACAGAAGACGACGAGGATGATGAGGAGATCATTAATCATATCAACAATCAAGATCTGGTTTCTCCCAGTCCACCTACAAGTGTTGGACGGATCATTAAATTGGGGGACGCCATAAAACTCCCACTTTCCTCCAAAACGTTGAATAACCAAAGAAGAGCATCATTAATTACAGCATCATCATCTAGAGGCTCTCTGGGTTCTCCTAGTCGTGGATATGAAAAATTAACCCAATCAACCACACCAAGGCCACCGGTCTTGGTTCCAGAATCAAACCCTAATCGGCGAATAGTCATCATTCCTCACAAAATACTTAATAAACCATTCAGCAAACTCTCAATCAAAGAATTTCTAAAGTTCATACTTGTCATAGTCAAGATCATTGCTAATTTCCAGGTTATGTTTATGCTCACCATTGGCACAGAATATGCCGAAACCGATGAATTCATGCTTGAATTCGAGAACATTTTGGGAAGAGTCACAACCCTAGACCAACTATTCATATCCAAACTTGCACCTTCGAAAGTTGAATCTAACTTGATATCGTCGTCCATTGAAACGATCCAGGAGCTTTTTGCAGAACCGATTGATAAGTTGAACCTCCACGCCCTAATGACCAATGTATATAAGAATATCGTAAAGGGAAACGATTCTTCCATGCGTATTCCTACGATACTTCAAGATCTCAACCTAAGTGATTTGATTGCAAATCAAACAAAGTTACATTTCAAAGATGAGTGGGATGTTATTAGTCAAATTGAATAGAGATTGGAATCCAATATTTGATACTAAGCGTAGCGAAGTATTCCGAGCTCTTTTATTACTTAATAATTATCACTAATATTCACTTAGATTCATAAATATTCACTAATACTACGCTCAGTATTTAAAGCTCTTTAGTAATTCACTAATATTCACTAACATTCACTAACATTGAATACTTCGCTCCGCTCAGTATTCGTACTCACGTGTAGTCTCGCTAAATTAACATTCAACCAATTGATGCCAATATGGACCAGATATTCTCACAGACCTGTAAAGTAATAGGCACAGTCTAATCTACAATATCTAGACCTAACTATCTCGTCAAATCTATATTATCTAAACTTAGCTAACTCGTCCCAATAATTCAATACTTGTAATTTTTAGGCGTACTTTTGGTCACGGTAATTTTGATCCCAATGAAAATTCACCCTCCCTCAATCTTATCGACCGCTAATTTAACTGATCCTTCAACGACCCCTAGTGAAAATCTATTTCAACTTTCATTTAGAACATCAATCATGTCTCTCTCTGATAAAGAATTATTTGAATTGAATAAGAAGGCCGTTACTGAAGGTTTTAAAATCAAGCCTAGAGTCAACTATAACACAGTTGGTGGTGTTAACGGTCCGTTGGTTATCTTGGACAATGTCAAGTTTCCTCGTTATAATGAAATTGTTAACTTAACATTGCCAGATGGATCGACTAGACAAGGGCAAGTTTTAGAAGTCAGAGGTACCAAGGCCATTGTTCAAGTTTTCGAAGGTACTACCGGTATTGATGTAAAGAAGACCAGAGTCGAGTTTACCGGAGAAAACTTGAAGATCGCCGTCTCTGAAGACATGTTGGGTAGAATTTTCGATGGTTCTGGTAGACCAATTGATAAAGGTCCTAAGATTTTTGCCGAAGACTATTTGGATATTAATGGTTCTCCAATTAATCCTTATGCTCGTATTTATCCTGAAGAAATGATTTCCACCGGTGTCTCAGCCATTGACACCATGAACTCTATTGCCAGAGGTCAAAAGATTCCTATTTTCTCTGCTTCTGGTTTGCCCCATAATGAAATTGCTGCCCAGATTTGTAGACAAGCCGGGTTGGTTAGACCAACCAAGGATGTTCATGATGGTCATGAAGAGAATTTCTCCATTGTGTTCGCTGCTATGGGTGTAAACTTGGAAACCTCCAGATTCTTCAAGCAGGATTTCGAAGAAAATGGATCCTTGGAAAGAACGACTTTGTTCTTGAACTTGGCCAACGATCCTACTATTGAAAGAATTATTACTCCACGTTTAGCCTTGACAACCGCCGAATACTTGGCTTACCAAACCGAAAGACATGTTTTGACTATCTTGACCGATATGTCGTCTTATGCTGATGCTTTGAGAGAAGTTTCTGCTGCCAGAGAAGAAGTTCCAGGTAGAAGAGGTTACCCGGGTTATATGTACACTGATTTGTCCACCATTTATGAAAGAGCTGGTAGAGTTGAAGGTAGAAACGGTTCCATCACTCAAATTCCTATTTTGACCATGCCTAACGATGATATCACCCATCCAATTCCTGATTTGACCGGTTATATTACGGAAGGTCAAATCTCTATTGACAGACAATTGTACAATAGAGGTATCTACCCACCAATTAATGTCTTGCCATCGTTATCTCGTTTGATGAAGTCTGCCATCGGTGAAGGTATGACCAGAAAGGATCACGGTGACGTTTCCAATCAATTGTATGCCAAATATGCCATTGGTAGAGATGCTGCTGCCATGAAGGCCGTTGTTGGTGAAGAAGCTTTATCCACCGAAGATAAATTGTCATTGGAATTCTTGGAAAAGTTTGAAAAGAACTTTATCTCGCAAGGTGCCTACGAAAACAGAACCATTTTTGAATCTTTGGACCAAGCTTGGTCCTTGTTGAGAATCTATCCAAAAGAATTGTTGAACAGAATCAGTCCAAAGATTTTGGCTGAGTTTTACGAAAGAGAAAGAGAACAAGAAGATGATGATGAAGAGGATGCTGATAAGTCCCATGATTTGATCGATGCTTAAATTCTTAGATACTGAAGTTGTAATTCATTTCATCCATCTAGCGATCTGGTCAAGTCAGTGGTCAGTTCTGTCTAGAGTCTTGACTCTAGTACAGTGAAAGTTCTAGTGAAATCAGTTCTAGTAAGCTCTAGTGCTAGTGACTACTATAGATCATCTCGTGACCAGCTAACATCTGATTATCTGACTCCATCAACCGCTTCTGATGCAAAATAAAATCATTCAAGACATTTATTGTTTAGTTTTTCTTGTCTTTATTTCTTGATCTATTGATAATTAGTCAGTCCAAATCATCATACATTTATAAATAATATAATCTTAGATCCATAAGCAGCGTAGTCTGATTAACGAAATGTATTATGCTATAAACTGGTAGTTTTTGCTAGTTTTTACTAGTTTTATTTAATTCAAGAAATGAATGGGATCGGATATTCGAATAGTCAAGGTCACTAATTAGTTGAGCTATTAGATATAACTCTCACTATCTAATTACCTTGCTGTCTCTTGACGTTACCAATGTGATTAATTGCAGAACCAGCCTTGAAGAAATCGACTTGGTCCTTGGACATGGTGTGCTTACAGACAATGTCAAAGGTAGAACCATCTTTCTTGGTGACAGTGACATCCACGGTACCTCCGTTATCCCCGTTCTTAGCGATCATATCTCTCAAGTTGACGGTGGTTAACAAATCCCCAGCAGAGATTCTGTCGTAATCGTTCTCATCAGCAAACGTCAATGGTAACATACCTTGTTTCTTCAAGTTGGTTTCGTGGATTCTGGCAAACGACTTGACCAAAATGGTGGAACCACCCAAGAATCTTGGTGATAATGCAGCGTGTTCTCTGGCAGATCCTTCACCGTAGTTGTGTTCGGCCACGACGATCCAGGGTCTTTTGTCTTTCTTCCACTTGATCATCAATTCGGGGATTCCGTACTGGTCACCGTTCAAGTCGTAGGCTTTGTTGACTTCACCGGTCTCTTTGTTGACAGCACCAATCAAAGTATTGTTGGAGATGTTTTCCAAGTGACCCTTGTACTTCAACCAAGCACCGGCAGCAGAAATGTGATCAGTGGTACATTTACCTTCAACCTTTAATAAGACGTTGGTGGACAACTCTTCGCCAGACCAGGCTTCAAAAGGTTCTAACAATTGTAATCTGTCAGAGTCTGGGGACACATTCACAGATACATCTGCTTTTGGTTGTGGTTCGGCGACGGGGTAGAATTCGGCACGGCCCTTGGTAAAACCACGGCTAGGTAATTCTTCACCGGTAGGAGGTTGGAAAGTGAAATCTTCGCCGTTTGCTAATTTGATGGAGTCAGTGATTGGGTTGTAGTTCATGTCACCGGAATATATCATGGCTGTGACCATATCTGGAGAAGTTAAGAAGTTCATGGTGTTTCTGTTTCCGTCATTTCTGGCTCTAAAGTTTCTGTTGAAGGAGGTGAAGATGGCGTTGAAGTCGGTAGATGTCTTAGCAACGTCGGTTCTGTCCCATTGTCCAATACATGGACCACAGGCGTTGGCCAACACAATGGCACCATTATTCTCAAAAGTCTCAATCAAGCCATCTCTCTCGATGGTGGCTCTGATTTGTTCGGAACCTGGAGTAACGAAAAATGGAATCTTTGGTTTCAATCCCACGGCCTCGGCTTGCTTGATGATAGAGACGGCACGAGACATATCTTGGTACGATGAGTTGGTACAAGAACCAATCAACCCAGCAGAAACGGATTCTGGCCAGCCTTCGGTCTTTGCAGTTTGGCCAAAGAGCGAGATTGGAGTGGATAAATCTGGAGTGAAGGGTCCATTGACGTGGGGTTCTAATTCGGAAAGATTGATTTCCACCACTTTGTCGTATTGAGCACCTTCGTCAGCTCTCAAGAATTGGAATTGTTCGTTCACGGCATCAGCAGCACGAGCAATTGGTTCTCTATCAGTTTGAACCAAGTATCTACGATGAGCCTCTTGGTATGGGAAGGTAGAAGTGGTTGCACCAATTTCGGCACCCATATTACAGATGGTAGCCATACCTGTACAAGATAAAGATTTTACACCCTCACCAAAGTATTCCACAACATAACCAGTCCCACCTCTGACCGTCAACATCCCAGCCAATTTGGTGATGACATCTTTTGGAGACGACCAGCCAGATAAATGGCCAGTCAACTTGACTCCCATAACCTTAGGAGCTTTCAATTCCCATGGAGTACCAGTCAAAGCGTCGACGGCATCGGCACCACCAACACCAATAGCAATAGCACCCAAACCACCTGCATTTGGAGTGTGCGAGTCAGTTCCCAACATCATCAAACCAGGCACAGAGAAGTTTTCCAACACGATTTGATGGATAATCCCAGAACCAGGACCCCAGAATTGGATCCCGTATTTCTCACCACAACTCTGCAAGAAATCAAACACTTCCTTGTTGGTGGCTATAGATCTGGTCAAATCATCGTCAGCCCCATCCTTACCAACGATCAAATGGTCACAATGAATCGAGGCTGGAACTTCGGTAGAAGCCATCCCACACGTCATAAATTGCAAAAGAGCCATTTGTGCAGAAGCATCTTGCATAGCAACACGATCAGGATTCAACTTCAAGTAGACTTCACCTCTGATGTTCGATAACTGGCCTTGACATGATGCAAGACTCTCTTCAGGATTCACTAAATGTGAGTATAAAATCTTTTCTGCCAACGTTAACGGCTTGTTGATAATCTTGTTAACTATCGACAACTTTTCAATCAACTTGGAGTAAGGAGGAGTTCTTGATTGATATTCTTGGGGAACTTCAATAGAATTTGTGGCCAAAGACCTCACTGATATAGCAGCAGATCTAGCAGCTCTAGCACTGGCTCTAGTCCCGACTCTAGCTCTTACACTCAACATATGGGATAAATATCTAGTGATTCTATTGTGCTGTAAAAGTTTTCACCTTTTGAACTTAATTTCAACCGGTACAGGTCCGTTGAAAGTTTAGCGCACACTACTTCATTTCTAGCGTTTGAGTCACTAAAAAAACTGTGATCCAGCCAATAATATAGCGAGCAGATTTGATTATGGGGTGCGATATGACTCAGAGTGAGAGATTGCCGTAACTTATCTTGCTTATGTAATCGTTCTGTGATGAGTAGATATATAGAGATCTATGGGGAATAGAAAGAGAATTTTAGTAGGAGACTAATGTTGGAGAATATACCAGAGAATTATGATTGCTCTGCGGATGTATCACAGTAATGATCACTAGGATATAAGTAAAAATGACTATGTAAAGTAATGAAAAACTGATATTGGCGAATTAATATTACTAAATTACTGTCAAAAAGAAAGTAAAAACTAATGTATGTCAGTTGCAATTAATGTATTTTAGCTACCACTCATTGACTCTATAGACTGGATTAAGGAAGGACTAGAATTGTCGGAATAGCTAGAATTGCTGAGTAGTTTTCGGAATGGCTGCAAAATTTATATTGCGGAGGAGTCCGAACTTTATGTTGACACTCCGAGCTATTCAATACTATCAATTCTCCGCTCTAAAGGCATACCACTGGACGAAGTTGACAGAAACTCATTACTGATATATTACTGGTAAGTTATGTGAACGAATGATAAAATATTATGTATATTAGTGGTAATTTTGTGTTTTATTAGTTACAGCTCTAATCCTCAACTAATACTGTTCAACTCCGGTCAAAATAGTAACCCAAAATATTTGATGGTCAATTTATCAAGTCCATAAATCTTGTTAGACATCCAGATGGTAACCGCATATAAGCTATCATCCGTCAAATGAACATGTATTGAATATTTTGAATATCCATTGGAAAACTACTGGATCAATTGGGATAAAGTAATGATTAATCAATTACTTCTCATTTCCATAGCCTTAATCTCTTCTTAGTTGAGTTGTTTGACACTTTCGTCAGAATGATATGTAAATTCGTTAGGATGGAAGAGCATAAACAACGAACTCCCGTGTCGAGAGTTTTCTCGTATGGTTCAAATTCAAAACATTAATTTCGACCTTCTATAGACCCAATATTCATCACCTATCTTATAAACTTCATTACTTAATCTATAAATCTTTACATATTGTAAAGGTCAAGTTTGAGTTAATAAGATAAGTAGACAATTGTCTTCTAGATGAATGGTAATCGCGTGGTTTTTTGTTTCATACCCTCATGAGTTATATTGATATATGTATAAACATGAGTTATATTTTGAGAATCGCTAGGATCTTTATTCAGTATACTTAGTCTGTATTATACAGTACCCCTCCATGCTCTAGCGACCCATCCACAGTCTCTTACGTCATCATCTTTGGCATCTACTTTCCAATTTGTGGCTGGATCGTTGTATTTAGAGGATATTTCTCCAGCTGGTTTGGAAATACACAAATACTTTCCATCTGGTAAGAAACATCTAAGTTGCGAAGAAGGATATGGACATGGACAGAATTTAGGTGCATCCACACATAATCCTGTATCCGTACATAAATACTTGTCACATCTAGCATTCAACATGGCGTTTTCATAATCAAGGGGAGATTTGACAACTCCTTCTTGTTTTTCCTGTCCACCGAAGTTATTGTTAAAGAAGTCGAAGAAGTTGGCGGAAACGACTGATAACGATATAAATAGAGCTAACAACACAGAAAACATTTGGGGTTTGATGTCACTCTGTACACGTATAATGATTTTCAATTTTCAATTGATCGCGAATGGCCGGGTAATTTTATTATTAGCAAATTTATGATTTGCAACAATACTCATTTATAGACATATTCAGGCAGAGAAGTGTTAGGGAGTTTTAATGATCATTAATGAGCCATCATGAGGTAGATATCAGTAAGTGGGTATAATCCTTCTTAGATCTTACTAATCTGACTATCTTGATTTAGCGACGGGATAAGTCAACATCAACCCAATATCCAAACATCCTAGCAATCCTCCATAACATAAATGATTCTATGGGGAGATTGCATTCTTCATGATATGTCTCAAAACTATTTTTTGGTTTTCAGATGTCAAATAATGAAACCCTTTGACTATTGAAACGGCGATATACTCTTGACTATCCATTGGACAAAAATGTTAGTACGAATAATAATGTTTCTGGTGGATTGACTTACGTAGGACTACTGAAAAAGTTCATATGAACTAGCATGAGTAGAATGATGATACTTAAATAAAGCATGATGTTGTGCAAGCTGTCAACCACAGGATTCGATTCTTCTTTGCAAGAGGTGCTGGCAAGTTGCAACTTCAACCAGAATGGAGTTTCTCGGTTCTCAGTAGCATCGCCATTATAAGCCACATAACTACCAGGAAACTTGGTCTCTGTATATTCTGGAGGTATTGTGGTGGGCTCGGCGCTTATCTGATTTTGGCTGCAAAAAGTATCATCTTCACTTTCACACAATGAAAAATCCATTTCTTCAGACTTATGGTTGATGTTTGACATTAGGTGGTTCTTTTATATTGGATCAGTTAGTATGACTAAAGTGTTGGTGAATAAACGGAAGAAAACTGGGTGCGAAATTTACTTGATTTTTATCTTTTTACTCTTTATTACATTTATTTACAGAAACAAATTAGAGAACTTCATAGAGAGATTCATAGAGAACCTCATAAGTGGGTTCTAGATAGTTCAGTGCTAAGAG
>Ga0065707_10082157_pt1 | contig 20522 bp, 12 predicted proteins | sample SwiRhicommuniRL3_FD_59094 | JGI IMG/M metagenome (GOLD analysis project Ga0065707, IMG submission 59094) | Switchgrass rhizosphere bacterial communities from Rose Lake, Michigan, USA - RL3 v2 (version 2) | ecosystem: Host-associated > Plants > Roots > Rhizosphere > Soil | place: East Lansing...
TGTGGCGGCGTTATTATTGGCGTTGGTGATCGCCTCGCGCAGGGTGCAATTGCCATCGGGGGTGGTGTTGTCGGCGTTGGTCTCCACCACGAGCCCAGGCGTATTCGTGGGGGTGGGGCCCAAGGGTGTATTGGTCGGGGTTGGGCCCGGCGGCGTGTTGGTTGGAGAGCTGGTGGGTGTGTTGGTCCGGGTGCTGGTAGGTGTAGCTGTATTAGTCGCGGTATTGGTCGGCGTGGCTGTGACATATTGGGCAGTATACGTGACCGGGCTAGCCGGCGCTACGATGTTGTGGGTCTGCGCGCCGCCATCGGACCAGGACGTGAACTGATACGTAGTGCCACCCAATGTCTGTGGCGAAGGTGCACTGATCGAGTTGGTTGAGCCGACAATCACGGTACGTGTGAATGGAGCTGTCGCAGTGTTGGCGCCGACTGTAAGTTGCAGTCCTGATGGCGCAGTTTGGAACGTCAACACGACGGTCTGGGGATCCAGCCGCAAGGTTTCCGTATCCTGCAAACCACCCGAGTCCGTAACTGTAAGCTGCAGCTCCAGATACGAGGGGTAGTCATGATCCGGAGCGAAGAATGAGCCGCTATCGCCGCCTGGGAAGGTTTGCAGCAAATGCGTATGGCAGTTGGAAGGGCAGTGTTGCAGGTTCAGTGTCCAATACATGGCCGAAGGGGGCAGTGTTCCGTCCTCCGGATCGGTGCCCGAACCTGAGAAACTAATCAAATCATCGACTTTCCAAGTTGTGCCAGGTGCCGGCGTGTTGATGATGGCGGTGGGAGGTTGGTTGATCGGGCCATTGTTCGAGACGGTCACGTTGTCGAATGTCGCGGTGGTGCTGACCGTGTTATTGTGACTGTTGACCGCCAGCCCGACAAACACATTGGCTGTCATATTGACTGTATCTGTGCCTACCTGGATCCAGTTGACCCCATCGGCAGATTGAAAGCCGGTGATAGTATTGCCGCTTCGCACGAGCCGAACCCAGTAGGGAGCGGCAACAGCTGATCCCGCGGTGCTGACCGATGTTCCGTCCGTGTTCAGGCGCCGTTGAAACGCAATGCCATTGCCGCGTGTAACAAACATCGAGGCATGACGGGCACCTACGCTCAGGCTCTCCCGTATCATTATGCCTGCTTTTGCGGCGACATCGCTCTTCAACTGTAACGAAGCGACCCGCGCGGTAATCGTGCCATCACCGCTGAGTGGCTGGTACACGTAACGGAAGGCATCAGTAGTGCCGCCGATATCCGCTCCCGAGCCCTGCACCGTGAAAGTGTTGTTGCTGAAACTGGCGCTGCCGACCACACCCACACTCCCAATGTTTTGAGTTGTCCATGGACTGGGTAAAGTACCACTCGTGGTCCCTGTATAGTGGACGCGACGCACCGTCCCACCACCAAAATCAGCATAGTAGAGGTCACCGCCCGGACCAAACTTCAAGTCCACGGGACTACGCGCCCCGCTGTAGAACGTCCGAATTAACCCTGGTGCTGGCTGACCATTCGCGTCTTTGAGCATCGCCCAGATGCAGTTGCGGGAATAGTCGGCGATGAAGAGGGCACCGTTATATTCAGCTGGGAAGGTCCCACCTGTATTGAAGGCGAACGCTAACCCGGCGACTGACGAGCTGCCGGTGGGACACGATTCCCCAGGAACGACCTGATTGTTGTGGTGATAAGTAAAGTACGGATCAGTAACGGCCCCCGGTTGGCTGTAAAGGCTTTCACAGAGGTTCAAATTCGCGCTGTCAAATGCAGATTGGCGCGTTGGACCTTCATAACAGGGCCAACCAAAGTTCTCCACGACCGAGTCGGTGGGATTAGGGATGCGATTGAGCTCCTCCCAGTCAAGCCATCCGACATCGCCGATCCATAGCTCGTTCGTGCCGGGGCGGACCGTCATACGAAATGGATTGCGGAGTCCATAAGCGATGATGCGGCGAGCATTCGGATCGGAGTTTCCCGCCAGCGGGTTATCCGGCATCGCTGCTCCTGTGGCTGGATCGACCCGCAAGACCGTCCCACTCAGCCCGACCGGGTCACCAGGGGTACGCAGGTCCTGGCTACGCAGCGCGCCCCCTTCGGCGTTAGGAGGAGTTTGAACGCCACCCACTCCGCCCGGGGGATCGCCGCATGGGTTGACAGGGTTTCCGTCCTGGCCATAATCCACGAAGGTGAAGCTGGCGCCCTCGCCACCACTAACGTACAGAGCACCATCTGCGCCAAACGCCAGGCTGCCCATCGAGTGGGATGGATATTGCTGGCACCAGTCCTCGATCAGCACCTGTTCGCTGCCCGTCATGACGTTGCCATTGGCTTGCAAGCGCGAGAGCCGCCCGCTGACGACACAACCGTCAGAGGTGGGGCCTGGGGGAGCCGGGCATGGATCGGACAGGACACCGGGCGTGCCCCAGCGCGGGGCCGTGCCGCCAATCGCGGCGTCGTAGGCGTAGAGCACGTACACGTAAGGATTAGTCGGGAAGTTCGGGTCGAGCGCCATGCCGAGTAGCCCGCGATCCCAGAAGTTATAGACATTCACATTCAGGTCAGCAAAGATCGTGGGTGTAGTGTCGGTCAGATTGTCGAACACCTTGATGATGCCGCTCTTTTCAGCGACGAAGACCCGGCCGTCGCCGACAAACTGGATGACGGTGGGTTGTTGAAGCCCTTCGAAGACTTTGAACTCTTCGAAGCCGGGGAGGGGTGCGGCCTGGACGGTCTCCGGTGGTTGCCCTATCAATAATAATATCAGCACGCAGATAAGGACAGAATGTACAAGCCTGTGCAGAGTGGGTGAGACTGGCCGATTATGGGTAAATTTTTTTAAGGACATAGAACACTTCCTTTCTACGTTCCAAGGGACTCTCCCTCATCACTTTGATCCTCGACACTTCTTTAAAACAATCACCGCGTTGGTATCGTCCAGCGATGCGACATGCTGACACTAGACTTTCCATCAGGAGGGGACGGACGTCCGCGCACCTGGCCCTCTGCAACTTCAAAAACCGCGGCAGCCTCGATGAAATCCTGAAGTAAATTATCGCCGACGATTGCCACATCGATTCGATAACGACCGGGCAAAAGGAGCAGTTCATCCAGCTCGCAGACGAACTTTAAACCATTCATGGGATCATATGTGTCTTCAGGTCCCTGCAGCCTGCTGTAGAAGCTGGTTACGGGCTGGCCGACGGCATCGTGGATGAAGAAATTGCACGCGATCCCCGGAACAAAAGCGTCCACACAGAAAACAAACCGGGCCGATTGTCCCGTTTTTAATACGGATGAGTACCCATTGCTGCCGTTCGTCACCTCTGTGTCCACCAGTCTAGCATGGCCCACGCCTTTCCGGTCTGTCCGCCTGGAGAGGTCTTGCGATATCGCTCGCTCAAGGGTTTGCAGGTAAGCATCAACCGCTTCGGTGATGGTTCCATCTGTGTGAACGGTGCCCTGCTGGAGGAAGATGCCACGCTCGCATAGCTGCTGCAGCAGTCCCATATTATGGCTGACAAACACCACGGTACGCCCTTGCTGAGCAACATCGTCCATCTTACCCAGACATTTCCTCTGAAAGGCAATATCGCCCACGGCTAGCACCTCATCCACCAGTAAAATCTCCGGCTCCAGGTGAGCAGCTACGGAGAAGGCCAGGCGCACATACATACCGCTCGAGTAGTGCTTGACCGGTGTATCCAGAAATTTATCAACCTCCGCAAAAGCCACAATCTCATCTAGTTTTCTCTCGATTTCGGTCTTTTTCATCCCGAGAATCGCTCCGTTCAGGTAAACGTTCTCACGCCCGGTCAATTCCGGGTGGAAACCGGTGCCCACTTCCAGTAGCGACCCGACCCGACCATAAATATCAGCGTAACCCTCCGTCGGATCGGAAATGCCGGTTAGGATCTTGAGCAAAGTGCTTTTGCCAGCCCCATTGCGGCCGATGATGCCGACGACCTGCCCCGATTTAACCTGGAAGGAAATATTCTTAAGCGCCCAGATTGTTTCGTGCAGATCGGCCGCGGCACCAGCGTGCCCGCGAATTAGATTGCTTGCCCTTCGAAAGGGGGCCACGATCGTATCTACCAACTGGTCTGTCAGCCTGTAGTAACTCTTCTGCCTACCCCCAATTTGGAATTTTTTGCCTAGACTGTCCACGTTTATCGCAATATCACTCATCAGGCACACCTATAACACATCGGCAAAACTCTGTTCCATCCGGCGGAAATAAAAGGCTCCGCTGACAAACAGAATGACTGCAACCAGGACCGAAACCATAATCATTCTCCCGGGCGCCGTATCCGTGCCCAGCAAAGCCCATCGAAATCCCTCCACCACTCCGGCCATCGGGTTCAGCCCATACACTGTCCGCCAGGGTTCCGACAGCAGGCTGCTGGGATAGGCAATTGGGGTCACAAAAAGCCAGGCCTGGGTCAGAAACGGGATTGTATAGTGCACATCGCGGAATTGAACGTTCATCGCCGCGAGCCATAAGCTCACGCCCAGCGATGTGACCAAAGCCAGAAGTGTAAAAAATGGCAACCAGATGATATTGACCGTTGGTACTAAACCGTAATAGAGCATTATGCCTAAGAGAACGAGAAAAGCCAGCGCAAAGTCGACTACACCCGCCAGAACCGTCGCGATGGGCAAGGCCAGACGTGGAAAATAGATTTTCTTGACCATGTTGGCATTGATTACCAGACTGTTTGAGGCCTGGGCGAGCGCGTTGGCAAAGAAAGTCCACGGGACTAATGCGGTAAAGCTAAAGACGGGATAAGGCAGGCCATCGGAGGGAACGTTGGCTAGACGACCAAAAAACAGACTGAAAATCACCATCGTGAAAAAGGGCTGGATGATGGCCCACAAGGCGCCCATCACAGTCTGTCTGTAGCGAACCTTGATATCTCGCCAGGCGAAGAAAAAGAGTAGTTCCCGGTATTCCCACAGCTCGCGGAGCTTGGGCCATGCCCAGCCTTTAGAGGCTTCTCGGCGAGTGCGTGGCAGATCGGAAGGAATTGTCAGTGTAGTCTCTTTCATACTCAATTGCTCTTAACCTTGTCCGAGCTCGACCGCCAAAATCTTCTCGGCGACCTCACCTAGATCTGTCCCTCTCACGTCCGGCTGTGGACCAAAAGGATTCATGACCTGGCCCGGTCGGACTACGAAGGCTGCCGCGCACCCGGCCCGCAGCGCGCCGGTCACGTCCCAATCGTGCGCCGACACCAACCGCACCTGTTCTGACTCCACGCCCAGCCGCTTGGCAGCCAGGTGGTAGACTTCTGGTGCTGGCTTGAAGCAACGGACTTCGTCGGCCGAGATCACCTGTTCGAAGTGGTCCCGCAACCCGGCGTAAGTGAGTTGCGCTTCGGCCGCCTGCACTGTCGAGTTGGTCAGTGTGGTGAGCCTGAGTCCGGCGTCGCGCAGGCGCTGTAGATTCTGGGCAACATCGGAATAAGATCGCAACTTGTGCAGCGTGCCCAGAATCAGGTTCTTCTCCTCACCTAACATGGAAACCTTATATCTCCGAGCCGTTATCTCAAGAGCCGTGTCCGCCTGAACTCTAAAGTCTTCATAGGCATTCGTCATCACGGATGACATAGCCAATTGCAGGGTTTGCGTGAACCACTCTTTTCGCACGACCGCATCTCCGAAGAAACGTTCGAAGTGGGTGTCCATTGCCTGGAGATCCAGAAGTGTCCCGATCAGGTCGAAAACAATCACACGCGGCATAAACTCTCCTTCAGTTGAAGTCTTGTAAAAGTTCTTTCTAGGCTTCGAGTTGCTGGGCGCCTTCAGCGTTTCCAGCCTCTTTCAAGATATCATCGATTGGGATATCACTGAGCTGCCCGCGGAATACATGTCGCTCATTCTGCTCGACGGCCTCGATATATCGGCGCATCACATCCAGCACGCGCACGTCTTCTCGATTAAAGACCTCGCCCTGCAGCAAACGCAGGATTTCGACTCGGTACTCACTCTGGATAAAGAGCGTAAAGAGGGGGAGCAGCTTGTAGTACAGGCGGATGAATTCGTACCAGATGTCCACACCGCCTCGCAGCGTGCGCTCGTAGGGCTTCAAAGCTTCTTCGCTGAGGTCCCCCGTTTCCAGCGCAGACTGAATTGTTTGAGCGCCAAATCGGGCGCTGTGCATGGCGACGCTCACCCCCGATGAGAAGATGGGATCAACAAAGCGGGCTGCGTCGCCAACCATCAGAAAGCCATTGCCGCAGAACTTGTCCAGGATATAGCTGTAATCGCCTTCGGTCTTGAAATCGTTGACACGCATTGCATTGGACATCGCCTTCGCCAGGCCCTTGTTGGATTGGACGTAGGTGTTGAAGTAGCGCTCCGACTCGGACTTAAACTGTTGAAAGACCTCGCGCTCTGCTACCACACCCACGGACGTGATCCTGTCCGTGATCGGAATCTGCCAGGCCCAGCCTCGCTTGACAGGCAGGAAATAGATGTGGATGTAGTCGGCTGTTTTCGGGTTATCGCCGCGCTCGACATTTTCGAACCAGGCATGGACCGCATACTGGTTGAAAATTTTATCGTTCTGTTTTAGGTTAAGTTGCCGCCCCAGCAGCGTTTGCCTCCCGCTGGCGTCCACGACGATCTTGGCGGGGATGTCAATCTCCTGCCCGGCGAACTTGGCCCGGACTCCGACTGCCCGATCATCCACAAAGTTAACTTTTTTCACCTGCACGCCCTGGTGCACCTCGGAGCCCAGGCTCTGGGCATGTTTGAGCAGCAGCAGGTCAAATTTGCCGCGGTCCACGTGATAGGTATGGTCCCGGTCAATGCCCTCCTGGCGAAATTCAGAGAAGTGCAAGGCTTGCTCCTTCCCGTTGAAATCGCGCCACGAGGCGCCATACTTCTTGGGGAACCCTGCCTGGTCCATGGTGTCGAGAAGACCGAGCTCGCTGAACACCCGCATGGTGGAGAGGACTAGCGACTCACCCACGTGAGGCCGCGGTTGGTTATGGCCTTCCAAAATCAGGTTCTTGATCCCAGCCTTCGACAGATAGGATCCCATCGTCGAGCCGGCCGGTCCTCCGCCTATAATAATGACATCATACATGGTTTATTTACCTCCGATTTTATGATCCGAATTGATGCGTTACAGTCTTTCCGGCAACGACTTAGCACTGATCGATTCTTGTTTCCAATGAATACGTTCGATCCAGTACAGGGCGGGCGCGGTCATAAAGGTCGTTATCAGGGCCATTAGGACCATCATAGTAAAGATCGTTGGCGAGAGTACGCCCAAATCGTAGCCAAGGTTTAGCACAATCAGCTCCATGAGTCCGCGTGTATTCATCAGCGCACCAATGGCGAATGAATCAGCCCACGATTGGCCGGTAAACCTGGCCGCCAATGAACTACCGCCAAACTTGCCGGCGACCGCTACAAAGATGATCAGGCCACAAACGAGCCAGGTTGTGCCATCATTCAATAGACCAATCTGAGTCTTGAGGCCAGTAAAGGCAAAGAAAAGTGGCAGCAGGATGACCAAGCTAACATCTTCGATCCGCGCTGCCAACATTTTTCGGAAACCTGGATGAGACGGCATGCTCGCACCAGCCAGGAATGCGCCAAACAGGGCGTGGATGCCGATCATCTCGGTGGTCAGAGCGGACAAAAACAGGATGACGAAAGATATAACAGCGAACGTTCTATTTAGGCTCTCTGTGCTGGCATATTTAGTCTCCAGGCGCTCCAGCCAGGGTCGCACGAGCTTCAGCATGGCGATGACGTAGACAATGGAAAGGAGTACCGTGAACCCTGCGCTTATGACAGAGCCAGCCTGGACAATCGCGATCACCGCCGCCAGGATACACCAGGCAGTGACATCATCAGCAGCCGCGCACGTAATAGCCAGGCTGCCCAGCGCCGTCTTGGTCAAACCGCGCTCGTGCAGGATCCGGGCCAGTACCGGAAATGCGGTGATGCTCATGGCGATGCCCATAAATAAGCCAAAAGCTAAGAATGAGATATGCGGCGGAGCAAACCTGTCATAGATGAAGTAGGCCAGGCTGACGCCCATCGCAAAGGGGATAATAATGCTGGCGTGACTGACAACGACAGCGGTGTGAGCCTTATGTTTCAACAGGTGGATGTCTAATTCCAGGCCGATGATGAACATAAACAGAATCAGGCCGAGTTGACTGAGAAAATTTAGATTGGGCAAAGAAGCGGCCTGAAATAGGAACTGACTTACTCCTGGCCAAAAGTGACCTAAAACAGACGGACCAAGCAAGATGCCAGCAATCACCTCACCAATGACCATCGGCTGGCCAATTTTGCTCACGAGAGAGGCAAGCAACTTGGAGGCTAAGACTATAACGACAATTTGCATCAAAAGCAGACTGAGCGGATGTTCCAGGTTTTCGGACAAACTTCTAAAGAATACAAGGATGGCGCCCCCCGGCGCGGTCGCCTCGACCTGATTCGGCGCGCTCGTTTGAGGCAATTGGATCTCTTCGAGTTTAGCCCCCTGGTTGAAAACAAACCACAGCAGGGAACCGAAGATGGCGAGGGTCAAAACATAAAAGATGAGATTTCGATTCATCTTAGAGTCCCAGCCAGCGCGCAATAATTACACGCTGAATATCAGATGTGCCAGAGTAAAGCAACCCACCAATGGAGTCCCGTAGGTCGCGTTCAACCTCCAATTCGGTCATATAACCATAGCCGCCGTAGGTACGGATGGCATCCAAACTGGAACTGACAAAGCACTCGCTCAAATATAATTTGGCCATCGCCGCTTCCATAATCGCAGGTTTGCCGTTCTGGTTGAGCCAGGCCACTTGATATAGGAGCAGTCGAGCCGTTTCCAGCCGCACTTTCATGTCCGCAATGCGATTGGCAACAGACTGAAACTTACCAATTTTCTGGCCAAACTGGCTGCGCTCACGAGCATAACGGATGCATTCTTCCAGTTGGCGTTCCATCGCTCCAATATGGCTGCCCAAAATGCAGCTGCGTTCCCACTCCATCGAGCCGTTAAAGATGGCGGCCCCGGCGCCGTCCGGCCCCAACCGGCTCTCAACCGGCACGACACAGTCCTCCAGGATCAGCTCGCCCATTGGCGAGGTGCGGAGTCCCATCTTCTCGAAGTTGCGACTGACTCTAAAGCCTGGCGTCCCTCTATCCAGCAGAAAAGCGCTGACACCAGCCCTCCCCTTGGCTGGATCGACCGTGGCGAAGACTAAGGCAAGCGCGGCTATCGGCGCGTTGGTCACAAACGTCTTCGTCCCATTGAGGACATAGCCCTCACCGATCCGTTCAGCGCGGGCGTGCAGGCTATAGGCGTCCGAGCCTGAGTCCGGCTCGGACATTCCATGCGCTCCAATCAGGTCCCCACTGCATAATCCGGGCAAATACTTCTGCTTTTGGGCCTCGGTACCAAAGGCGAGAATAGGATGCTGCACGCTCCACATTTGGGCGTTCATAGCAAAAATCAGCCCATTATCCCGGCAGCCATAGCCCAGGCCCTCCATAACCAGCATCGTGGTCAGGATATCAGTCCCGCTTCCGCCGTACTCCTCCGGGATAGCCAGGCCCAGGATGCCCATTTTGGCGCACTTTTTCCAATTCTCGCGCGATAACTCACCCTGCCGGTCGCGATCCATCAAACCTGTATTTAATTCTTTTTTCGCGAACTCGATCACGGCATTCTTATATTTGAGTTGTTCTTCTGTCCAGGAAAAGTCCATCAGGTTTTTAGGTCTCCTACGCAGACATATCGTTATGATTCAGTGATTGACTATCCGAGACAGAAGTGCCTCGAGCTCATCCGCGATCAATTTGTGTCCCTCCGCGGAAGGATGCATCCAAACGTCGGCAAATAAGTAACGGTCCTCCAGATGACACGCGCCGCCTGGCTTCTTTAAACAAGCCTGGCGAAAAGCGGGCAGCGGATCTACCACTGGGATACCCGCCTCTGTTGCCTTCGCGGTAAGTAATTCTTGGGGAAGAGTCGGATAACTCTCATCGATTACCTGGAACTCCAACGGGGATAGGATCAGCACCACGGGGATATCCTTCTCGCTCGCCAGCTGGTTGATCGATGACACTTGGCTCCAGAACGCCATCCATTGTGCAGCCTTGGGATCGGAAGGAAAATATTTATCTGGGCTGGTTGGCGGATCAATCACATCGATCCGATCTCTGTTCTGAGCCCGAGCTTGCATCCAGCGAAGCTGAACGGTGAGAAACGGCCAAAAATAAGTGTTGGCACGGAGCCATTTGATGAGGGCCGGCTGATGGTCCGCAAGCAGTGCACTTTTGCCCTTGATATCGTTGGCGAGGGTGATATCAAGCAAAATCAGATCTGGATCATACTTTAGGCCTTCTGCCTGCAGATAGGCTAGTTCATTCTCCAAGTTCCAACCAGGCACGCCGGCATTGATGACTTCGTAATGCCCTTGATCACCACTATGCCCATTCAATAGTTCTTCCAATTGCTGTCCATAGGTATCCTCTTCCCGAGTGCCCCAACCCATCGTGACTGAGTCGCCCAGGTTGAGAATCCGAAATGTGCCAGGGGGCTTTTCATATGTTGTTTCAGGACTACGCAAACCATGAGAATTAATTTCTACTTGGATTCCCTGCCACTCATAATGACTGCCTGGCTTCATCAGGGTATAACCAGCGCCCGGCTCGTGATATTGCACCCACTCCATCCGCCGGGAAGCGACCAGCTCCCAGGCATAGGGGCCGTTCGCCTGCGTTCGCTCCCATACATAAGCTGCTCCTTCGAGCAATCCGATGAGCAGCAGCGGGCTAATGACGGCCAGCATTACCTGAAGCAATTTCTCTGACCGTTTGCTCAAGGTTGGGGTTTTGACTGTTGTGGTTGTCGAAGACATACTGGTATCAACTACTGCCAATCACTCTTGTACCGTTGTTCTAAAGTTAGAACGTCTATCATAGACGCAGCGCCAACCATTCAAACGAATTCTCACTAGATCATAAAACATCTGCCATGTATCTTGTAGAATGGAAACCCGGCTATCCGGATTAAAATACCAATTGATTGGCACTTCAGCCACACGATAACCGTACCTAAGCGCCAGGTAGATAACCTCAACATCAAATGTCCACCCTGAAATTGTTTGATGCATAAAAACATCACGAGCAGCCTCGCGTTGAAAAAGTTTAAATCCACACTGAGTATCATCGAAATCGGGAACGACCAACACCCGCACAATCGCATTAAAAACTCGGCCAATGAAATGTCGATGAAAAGGCTCATTATATCGCCTAGCACCAGGGGCTTCGCGACTCCCAATAACAATATGATAACCAGCCGCACAGGGAGGCAGGAAATTTTCTACCTCAGCAATTGGCATGGAAAGATCCGCATCACAAATAAACAAATATTCACCTTTACCATGCAACATTCCCTCTCGCGCGGCGGCACCTTTACCTTTGGAACTATGCAAGACCGTAATATTGTCAAATTGGCGGGCGTAGGACTCCGCGATTTCGGTGGTTCGATCCCGACTACCATTCTCCACAATTAGAACCTCTACTACGAAAGTAATTGTCTGCATCCACGCAGTGATTTTCTTGAGCGTATTGGGCAATCGCCATTCTTCGTTATAGGCTGGGATAATTATGCTAAGTTTTGGCTCATGGGTCGTAGCATTTGTACTTATCTCATTCTTTTCTGACATAATCATGGATGACATTTTTTCATCTCCCTTTTGCCACTAGTAAATTTTACAATTAGAAAGAATATTCATTCTATAGAAAAGTCAGTGTCAGCAGCTGCCTGTGCTTGGCCCTATCCGTGTTGAGCACGATAGACCTCGAGGGCGACATCATAAACGCGTTGGGCCAGCTTATCCATTGTATGATTCTCTTCAAAACGCCGCCGCGCTTCTTTGCCCATCCTTATGGCCTCGTCCGGATTACGCCACAAATGTAGGATTGCCTGCCGCATACCTTCAGGGTCGCCTGGTTCCACGAGCAATCCTGTCTGCCCATGCTCAAGATAAGTCTCTGTACTAGGTGAGCGTGTCGCCACAACAGCCTTGCCAAAACTCATCGCGGCGAGCAAGCTGCTGTCACCTCCGGCGAAGGTAATGGATTGAAGAGGGACCACGTAAAAACTGGATTCATATAAGTAATCCTGATGAACTCGATAGTCCAGCCAACCCATAGGTTCCATATTCTTGGGCAAGTTAATCCCAGCCATATTAAATGGACGGCTACTTACTTTTACACAAACCTCAGTTCCCTCGACGGCACGTGCTAAGGTCTCATAATCTCGATAAGAACGGCCGGAAGTGAAAATGAATTTCGCGGTCTGAGCCAAGTCTTCCAATTTTTGATTTTCTCTCGGAACGTACCAGCGCATAGGATCGAACCAGCCATGGGGACAGTAGGAGATTGCCTCGGGAGCTAGAGACAAAAGTCGCCGGTAGTGCTCCACCTCGAATGGGGTAAAAACGACCACCCGTGAGACCGAACGTATCCCAAACCGCGCCAGGCCAAGAAAGTGGCTGAGGACGCCCTGAAGGTTGAACGATAAGATGATCAGGGGCGGATGCGTCTGGCCAACAATACTTCGCAGTAAAGCATAGGTGAATCCATTTTGGCCTCCCCAGGCCACGACTAAATCATACGGAGTTCTCCGAGTTTTGAAGAAAGCCTGTAGACCCGCCCGCATGAAAGCCGGATAATAGGTGATCAGCTTTCCCCATTTTTTAAAACGATCGACTGCCCCGCTGGCGATCACAAAATCCAACTCATCGTTGTTTGATGGTAGGTAGTTCCAGAGCCACCGGTCGCCCGGCTTTATCTCATTATTAATTAAGCACAAAATCTTCATCGCTAATTCGCTGGGGTCTTACTCGGAGTATTCGGAAGCATTTCCTCAATGTACTCGTTAATTGATACCGCAGCCAGGTCGTGACCGAGCTGGTTCCAATGCGTGTCGTAAGGGTAGTACAGTTCTGCACCTGCGCCAGCTTCTTCTTGAAAGATTGAGGTCAGGTTGAGAAAGTGTATATGGTTCTCTGTGGCAAAGTCAGCAAGTAGATGGGCTTGATCATCCATGTGTTGGCGGACGAGTTTCGGAGTCGCTGTGTTATCCCTGAATTGAAGGAATCCTGTATCATCCAGTTCTATGAGAGGAACGTCGGTAAAGACCCGGGCTATGGTCTCGGGATCATTCAAGTATGGCAGATAAACATGGGATTTGGAGGGCACATAGACCAACAGGAAATTCGCTCCCACTCCTTCACTCAATTCCTGCATCTGCAAAATCGTCTCTCTCACCAGGCGATAATTTTGCGAGGCTTCTATTGAAGCTTTGCTTAGCGATAACCAGGAAATATAGGAAGGGAAAAAGACCGTCTCAATTTCTTTATGATTAATCGTTATTGTAATGGGATAGCGATAATTCGAGATGACCGCCGCAGTGGCTTTACCCGAGCTCTTCTCCTGCCAGGCTTCAACGCTTCGACGAAGGATGTATCTTCCAAAACGGAATAAGATAAACGGACTCGCCTGTTCATAGGAAGCGGCATCGTATAAATCATTCCCCTCAAAATAAGCCAAAACTACCAAATGCGGCTGCTTTTTTAGGCCATACTGCCGCAGAACCTTTAATTCATCCTGGGGGCCAAAGCCTACTTCTCCAAGGTTGAGCACATCACTGCCAGTATATCCAGCCAGTTTTTGCGTCCAAGGGGTTGCAACGCCGCTGGCTCTGGTGAACGAGTCGCCTAAGGCCACAATGCCATACGTTGCTTTCTCCGGCGGAGAATTGCGGAAGCCATTTGCGTCGGTAGTCATATGTACATGAGCGATCACCTGATTCTGATCGGGCGACAACGGCACAATATTTCCCTGCATATAATGCCATAAATCGCCGTCAGATTGTCTTAGATCATAGGTTTCGTCTATAAAGGCTTTGACGCGACGTGCCGGTGGATTGACTCGTACCTCGAGTGGGACCCAATTGGGGAATGCCCTCATCAGCATCTCCACCAATCCCAGGGCAATTACCAAACCCAGCAAAACCAGAACAACGTTGCCAAGAATAGGTACATAGGATCGTTTTACGCCGACTTGTTCATTCATGGAGTTGAACTCTGTTGAAAAAGCGGGATTTCCTTTTCTTTTTCCCGAAGTTTACGATAGAGATCCTCAGCAATCAGTTGGTGGCCCTTGGCGTTCGGGTGCTTATCCCAGTAGGCAACGACGAGAGACTCCAGGTCCTGATTATCGTATGCGTCGGAAAGATCCAGGACAATAAAGCCGGCCTTTTCGGCCACCTGCTTCAGGTGGGCAATTTCCTCCTGCCGCAGGGGGTCCTCTAAGGTCGGCATGAAGATCCAGACAGGCAGAATACCATGGGATCGAGAAACTTCTACGATACGTCGATACGTCCACGAGAGGATCTCGGTCGCCATCGGTTGGAGCAGTCTTTCCGTTTCGACTTTCGTCGCTTCCGGCTTGGCCCCTGCCTGGCGGGCTAGTTCCATCAGGTCCGGATAGGGGAGATCAGCCCCAACCGATATTCGATCAGCCAGGTACAGGACCACCGCCTCCTCTTCACGTTGGTGCGCCATAAAGAAGAAAGCGTTCGGTTGAAATGGCAATGCCTTTTGTTCCAGGACCATGAGCTCCTGGATGGCAGAATAGCCGGGAACGGCGAAGTTCAGGATTTCATATTTTTTGTATGGGCTCCCGGTATTTTCCCGATTCAAGCGATCCTCCAGCAACGGCTCAAAACCTTCGTCATCGGCAACGCCATATCCCATCACGAAAGAGGGACCGGTCAAGGCAATGCGATAAGTGCCGGGCGCGGGAATCATTTCATAATCCTGATCACGCATCCCCCAGCGATTGATCGTGAGCTTTTCGCCGTGGAAGGTAATGCTGGTTGATGGGACGAGCTGTACAATCAGATTGTCACCGGTTTCTCGGGCAGCTTCCGTCTCAGTGAGGGTCGGCCAATCGGACGGGCGCTTTGAGTAAATATCCCAAAGCTGGGAATTAAAACGGTTCACGCCGATGAGATCCTCGTAGTAACCACGCTGCAGAAGCGCGGCCTCCCGGTCGCTGAGCCTGTTCACCGTTAGATCACTAATTAATTCTTGAACATTGCCGCCAATATGGCTGTAGACCGAAGGATTGCCAATGAATAACAGTAGTACGATAGCGCCCACCGTTACAGTGGTAGATCCGAAGATTACGGGCTGCTTTGCCCTCGCTTCGGTCTTATTCTCCGATCGCGAACCCATCCAGATCATCAGGCCGAATATCACCGCAATCATTAGAAAAACGAAGAGCAATAAAGCAATGTTTTCCAGAGTAACATCTACTACCGATAACAAGGCAATCCAATCCCGGATGGAATCGCTGCTCCATAGGGCCCACAAGACAGCCATGACAGTGAAGGTACCCGCTGTTCGGAGCGCCAGAGAAGCAATATCCCCAGCAGTCATGGAGCGTTGTCCCAAGGTCCGTTTTCGGCCGCGCCCGGCCTCATAGAGCGTATTGACCAACACCAAACAAGTCAGAATAGACCAAAACAAGATGTCTGGCGTGGTGAGAAGGAATGTGCCCCGCAGCCAGAACCATTGATAGGCATGAAAAAACCAGGTCAGGAAAAATACAAAGGCGGTCGCAACGATAAGGCTGGTGCTGGCTCCCCACTGCCGGATTCGGAAGTAAGTGGGGTAATAAAAGACCTTCATCATGAAGTCTTTCCAATAAATGTTGATCCGGCGCCATAAATCGGTGAAGCTGGATGCCAGAAAGTAAAGATGGTGTGTTTCCGGCAGGTTGAAGCCAAACAGATGTAGAATGCCAACGATCAGGTGAAACTGTCCGGAAATCCTCAGGTAAAGGGCAAAATTGGCGATCAAATAGCGGACCAGCTCCAAAGTATTGGATACATCTCCCGGGGCAATCATGAGGTAATAATTGATGTAACGATACAGAATGAGATGGATCACTCCCCGGACCATCCACTCTACTCCGGTCTGATAAATACGATGCTGGTCCTCATTGTAATAAGTCCGGCGAAATGTGCTGTAATCTACAACAGGAAAGAAAGGAAAGAAGATGTTTGGCAATAAAAAGAAATAGGAAAGTGTGCTGGCTAGAGTCGGCTTCGCCTTACCATGCTTAAGATCATACATGTATATGATCAACCGGAACATAAACATAGAAGCTAAAACTGGCCAGATGACATCCAGCCAGGAGACTCGGATCCAACCTGCCCGTAATGCAACCAGCGCGGCGCCGGCTACGAGCAGCATCGTTACTCGGGCAGGATAAGAGATTGGAAGGTGACAGATTCCGATCAGACCAAGACCAATACCTATTAACCAAATACTATTCACGAAACCAAAGATTCCGGCAATCGCGCCCAGGGAGAGAAGAAGGAAAAATGGTAGACGATAGTGCGTAGGAAGCAAATAGTGAATCAGAAAACCATAGAAGGTTAACAGCATCAGATTGTGATAGAAGGCTTGGTTCTCAAAATGGAACTGTTGAACCACGAATACCAGGAGTCCGAGTTGAACAACGATACTCAGAAACTTGCTGATCTGGAGCTTATCCAACGTGAGCAGGTTGAACCATGTTCCAGCATTTCTACGGTCAGCAGAGAAAGATGAGAGCAGGCCAATCGTCAGAATGCTGGATCCGATCGAGGCTACCACGAGAATTTTTGCCTCTAATTCTGGTAAGCCGTTAATGACGAGCAGATCGGCGGCGAAAACAACAGCAACCGTTGCCAACACAATCAAAAGCCATTCGCTGATGTAGCGTTGGCTGACCGATGAAATCAAAACTATGCCGGCCAGGAAAACCGCGAATCCACCCAGGGCCAGAGAGACTTGTCTGGGGCCAATGCCTTGGGGTCCGCCAAAGCCTAGAAGATCGGCAGCCAAGGCGATCGTTGTTATGCCAGCACCGACTAAAATAAGCGCGATGGGCAGGAGCCTATTCCACCAATTGCTTCCGGATAGGATGCGTTGCACAGCCAGATGTCTCCTCTACATCTTAGAATAGACCAGTTGGCCAATGTCGTCTAAAGTGTCTAGGTAGTCGGCCATTGTTTCATGCGCTTGAATTTTGATCTGAAACCGTTGCTCCAGAAACACCACTAGCTTAATCGTTGCGAGTGAGTCGAGAATGCCTCCGGTGATTAGCGGGGTCGAGTCGGTCAGCTCCGCCGGATTCTCCCCAGGGAGAAACTCTTCCAGAATATAACCCTTGACGGCCTGTTTTACATCTTGTATCGACAGTTTTTCTCCATTAAAATTTGTCATAATTGTCCTCTTTTCATGTTAGATTTAGAATTCAGGGTGAGGTCTGACTTATGATCAATCATGTCTTCAGAGTCTTAGTGTTTTTTAGCTTGATCTTCAATGTCAAAGCTAGCGACCAGGCTGTTGATATTCACAAGGTTAATGCCCAGTCTGTCCAGATCGAGGCGGGCAGTTGGCCGATGGTGGGAGCTAACCCGGATCGCACCTCCTGGACCCCGGAAGAAGTGCGAGGACAACTGCAGCCGCTGTGGTATAAGCCGTTTGAGCCGTACATCTCCCAGAAGGTCCAGATCATCGCTGCTTACAATACGCTCTACATTGCCACTGCCAAGGGCTTGTATGCCTTGGATGCCGGGAGTGGCGCTCAGCGCTGGGTCTATCCCACCGCCTTGCCTTTGGGCCATTCCCCGACCATCCAGGATGGCGTTGCTTATGTGGGGGGCTTTGACCACAAATTGCACGCCATCGACGCCTTCACCGGCCAGGGGCTGTGGACCTTTGAAGCCGGGGCTGGTTTTGAGACCAACCCTTTGGTGGTGGCAGGCAAGGTATATGCCGGAAACCGGGATGGCTTCTTTTATGCCATCTACGCCCAAGGCCCCCAGGCGGGTCAGCTCGTCTGGAAGTATGCTACCCAGGGGCCAATCCTGTTCTCGGCGGCTTACAAAGATGGGGTGGTCTATTTTGCATCACAGGACAGCCACGCCTATGCCCTGAATGCCCAGACTGGCGCCCTGGTCTGGAGGTCGGCCAAGCTTCCTGGGGCGGGCTTTCATTCCTTTTGGCCAGTGGTGTATCGGGACCGGGTCATCTTTGTCGGGAGCCAGAATTACCCTTCAACCAGCCTGCTGCTTGCCGGTGGTAAAGCCACAGACCTGGAGACCCAAGATATCTATCCCCATCGGCAGCTCGATCCGGACGGCACCTTGGTCGGACCGGTTGGGCAAGAGCCAGGCGATTGGGCATCTGGAACCACTACGCTTGATACCAGCCGGCCAAACGTCACGCCTAACGGACAGACTACCCCCATCACCGAGTACTTCGAAACCAAACCCTGGCGGCGCACCGTGTTTGTGCTAAGTCGGCAGTCTGGCCAGGAAGTAACCTATGATTTTGACCGAGATGGCCGCCCTGAGTATGCCCCTTTTCTCTGGTTTGGTACTCACAGTGGCAACCGGTACCCTCCAGTAGTGGGAGCAGACGGGGTGCTTTACCTGTCGAGTAACTACCAATCCAGCCCCGCTATCCCCTGGGGTCATATTAGCGGCTGGAAGCTGGACACGCCCTTTATCAGCCTGCCCACTTCCGGTCGCAACGCCGTGGACGAACCGCAAGGCTATGCCGCCGGGGGGAACTTGATCTACTGGAACCGCTGCTGTGATCGGGTCGGCGCCGCCTTTGATCTCCGCCAGCCGGGCACGGAATGGACCTATTTCAGCTACGATTTAGTCCACCTGCTTCCGGGCTACAACCGCCGCTATTTCAACCCGGACCCGGTAGATTACACCCACGTGTTTGCCGCTTTCGGTGGACCTAATGGAGTGTATGGCTTTCATGGCGACACGAACCCGCCCATTCCCTACCAGGGCAGAGTCTACATGCACCGCTCCAATACGGTCATCGCCTTTGGGGCTTCAAGCAGCGCTCCTCAAGCTTTACCCTTGGCGGAAACCGTGGCCGCTCCAGCACCTGTGCTAACCCCATTGGGGCCGGCTGGCTTGCAAGCCCGACTGGCCGAGGAAATCCAGAAAATGCTATCGGCGGGGCACTTGCGTCCAGGCTATGCCAGCCATGGTCATTTCGATATGCCAGGCCAGCATCAGTGTGGGGATGACCTGGTGGAATATTTCCATAATCCTGCTGATACCATCGTCACCCTGGTGCAAGCCCTGCCACACCTGCCCGAGAGTATGCAGCCCCAGGTCAAAGCTTACCTTCAGACTGAATTCAACTCCTACCCACCCTACTTGTATAACCACATTGGCTGGCGGGAGGGGGCGGCCCGTGAAGCCTTCGACTTGCCTCCGGAAGTGAACGAAGCTTTGGCTGGTTTGCCGCCCGAAGTGGGCATTTCCGGGTTTGTCTGGGGTTTCAACCCCTACAACCTTTATGCTCTGTGGCAGTATGCCAGCTTACAAAACGACCAGCATCTGGCTCAACAGCTCTTGGCCAACGCTCAGAATAATAGAGCGGTGATGGCCAGTTTCCTGAACGTTCCGCAGAACGGGGTCCTGGCAAAAATGCCATTTGTGCACAATGCCTACATTGCCGGCTACCTGGGCTATCTAGGCTTGGAACGGCTGGCGGGGCGGGCAGAGTCGAGCCAAATTCGCCAGGAATTGAACCGCCTGTTGCAACTGCGTGCCAGCCAATTCAGCAAGGATTCCGCCTATGCCACTGCCGCTACCCGAGACGAAGGCGCCTACTGCCGCACCTTGAATGTGGCCAGCAATTTCATGTTCCTGGTGCCGGAGCTGGCCGACTACCTGCATGATCACGCCTTGGCAAAAGTCCAAGAAGCCCTGGCCGAGTACGAGCAGCTCGCGCCTTACTGGTTTGTTTCGTTTGCCGAAGAAGGCTTTGGTGAGAATGCCCTCAACCCGTTATACGACGGCCAGGCCCTGTTTCTGGCCAAGGCCTGGATCCTCGATGAGCCGGGGGCTGAGTTGGAGAAATACCTGGATGTGCCCGCATTTGCTCGCGGCGATCTCTTCTACATCCAAAAACTGGTCGCAGCCATTGAGAATGAGAGCCAGGAAACTACGACCTTTACCGATGTGCCTTTAGGCTATTGGGCAATCGATTTTATCGAGCGATTATCTAGGGCGGGGATCACCGGCGGCTGTGCGACCAGTCCACTTCGGTACTGTCCGGAAGCTGCGGTTACTCGCGCGCAGATGGCGGTCTTCCTGATCCGGGGCATTCATACGGCATCGTACACGCCTCCCAATGTAGGCAACACTACGGGCTTTGCTGACGTATCGCCTTCTTATTGGGCAGCTGCCTTCATCAAACAGCTGGCAGCAGAGGGAATTACTGCAGGCTGTGGTGGTGCCAACTATTGTCCCGAGCAACCGGTCACGCGCGCCCAGATGGCTGTCTTCCTGCTTCGCTCGAAATATGGGTCGAGCTACACGCCGCCTGGTGTCGGCGCAGGAACGGGCTTTGCTGACGTATCGCCTTCTTATTGGGCAGCTGCCTTCATCAAACA
>Ga0065707_10082158_pt1 | contig 20520 bp, 19 predicted proteins | sample SwiRhicommuniRL3_FD_59094 | JGI IMG/M metagenome (GOLD analysis project Ga0065707, IMG submission 59094) | Switchgrass rhizosphere bacterial communities from Rose Lake, Michigan, USA - RL3 v2 (version 2) | ecosystem: Host-associated > Plants > Roots > Rhizosphere > Soil | place: East Lansing...
CAGCAAGAAAAAGGTCGCGTAAGACTCGTCGCCTTCGGCTCCGCCAGTGATCCGCTTCAGGTGGTCCCCAACTCGGGAAATCGGGTGGTCCTCAACGAGGAAATCCTGCATGTGGCCCTGCGAACCGGTTCGACAAGTCATCGAGCAGATCCAATCGAAGGATATTTCCAGGGGAATGACAGTCGCCCGCTATAACGCCCGAGGTGCGCATTTTCGCGGCGAAGGCGGCGCACAGGAACGGGGGCTGGCAAACACGTACCGCAGATGGGCGGCGGCTTTAGAGTTATCGCATCCGTTTGTTGCCACTACTGTCTTGACGTCCATGGCTGAGACTTACGAGTCAGAAGCCAAGGGGCATGACACGGAGGCCCAGATTGCGCGTCGCGTCAGATAGTATTGGCACCTTGCCGGAATCCTTCTTGGCTCGCATTCCGGCCCTGTTAAACCAGGCGCACCTACTGCTTCCAATCATCACTCCATGTATCGATGAACATAGGCATCGCAACTCCTTTGCTTGCCTTCGCGCGGATCCTCTCTTCGTAGTTGACGGCCAGCGCAAGGTAAATCAGCGCGGATCGCGTCGTCTTGAGCAGTCGAAGAGACTTAATCGCAAGTTCATCGCGGGAAATAGAATAACGATGCTCACTTCCAACACTACCATCAAGGCGACCACGATCTGTCAACGATAGTTCGTGAACCTGCAGGTAGCGATGCTCAAGGCGATTGCGTATTTCATCAAGAGCTTGCGCATCGGGCTCCGTCGATGCCTGCAGATCGTCGTCGAACAGATCTCTTGAAAGCCAAAACAATCCGCGCAGCACCCAATTCTCGTTTCGCTTGAACCGGTCAAGAAGTGGCTTTGGCTTAGCCGTGCCTTTGGTCTCAAACCAGAGTCGGCTGAATGAGACTGCGCGCGGATTGAGACCGATCGCCAGGTAGTCGCTAAGAAAAAAGCCAATCTTGTCGAGCACTGAATAGGCCATACGGAAAGCTGCCCGTTGCTGCTCAACCGCAATCGAGTAGCTCGGATAATCAAGCGTGTTGTACAAGAGAACCGCACGATCCGAGAAGTGAACGCTATTGCGCCGCAGGCCGTCGTAGAGCAAAAATCGCGCGGATACGTATTCCTGTTTCATCTGATTAAAGAAACCGATAATCCATGGCATACTGGCCTCAATCGGAGTCGTCAGTGTCGGTAGAGTCAAAACATCGGTGGCCGCTATCGAGACTGGGCCAAGGTCGTTCAGCGGATTAATGAAGAGCCGATTTGCAAGGCACCACTTCCTGTAATTTCGTTCGGCAGACGATTTTCCAATGCTGTAGTTTCTCCGGAATGCTTTGCGTACAGCCGCCACATCAAGATGCGCCTCGATATCGGCTGTGAAACGGCTGAACTCCGCTCGGGCATGGGCGTATCCGCCACCGTCCCATTTTGCATTTTTAGACAACGCCGCCGTCAGTAGGTCATGCGCAGCGGTGCGCATGACCTTCGCATGTCCGGGGTCATACAGAGCCTGCGCATACGTCGCGAGTCCGATTCCGTGATTGCCAAGCGCCATCGCGAATGTTTTCTCTTCTGCAAGCGCCCGATCCCACATCTCAGCCGCTTCGATAAATCGTCCAATAAAACTCAGTTGGTTTGCCAAGTTCGTGAAGATCATGCAGCGAAGCGGGCTGTCTACCTGTTCGAAGCCAGGGTGCTGAACGGCTTTCCTCAGTTCCAGAATCTGAGCCTGTATCTCCGGTTGCTCCCACGCCCAAACGTCAGGATTCTCGCCCCGTCTTTCCACGTCCTTGTTGTGCCATGCGTTGGCTCTCAGGTAGTGCGCGAAGGCCGCCTGGCCCGGCGGCAACTTGCGCTTCTCGACTTCATCCAGAAGTTCAAAGCAGCGGGCCGTCCCCGCACTAGATTTCAGGTCGGAAGACAGATCGATCAAAGAACCAATATGGCCAAGCGCCCTCGGATGAGAGAGCCCGGTCAGTCCCTTGCGTATCAAGTCTTCGATCGTGTGCCTGCGGTCAGCTCTCATTTTTTCGCCGTTCCTTCGCTACGATGCTCGCCAGCGCATTGAGATTGTCAGCGAGTTGCCATGCGCGCTCCGCGAAGAAATCCACATCGGAATCCAGCAAATCGGATCGTGGCAGAATTGTTTCTTCGATGAGTTCGGCGAACAGTGCGTGGACGCTGTGCGCGAGGTAGTTTCGCTGTTTTGATAGTTGGTCCAGGTGCGGTTGCATTCTCTTGAGCAATCCGGGCTGTTCAAGCAGCCTTGTGAGTCTCCCAAGCGTTGCTTTCTCCGTCTTCTGGATATTATTTTCTGCGAGAAACTTCTTAAGCTCGGATTCCAGTTTTCCGGCGGCGAGCATGGCTCGGCCCAACTCTGAGCAAAACTCATCATCGGTGTACAAGAGGTCGAAGAACTCCTTCCCCGAAGCGGGTTCTCCCTTACGCATCGACCCACTCGCATTCTACGATAGTGCCGGCGAACTCTCCCGTCGCGAATCTCAGGAACAACGCGTGACGGTATCCAAGCTCGCGTCGGTAAGCGCGCAGCTTCCGTATGTCCCGCTGCTTCGCTTCACGGTTCGTATCTTTCTTGATCTCTATGACAAGGATGTTGGCCTCGTTGTCGGGAATACCTAAAGCCCTGTTGTTCCTGATGTGGGCGATGATATCCGGGAACACCCGCTGCGGTTTCTTGTCATGGGTTACGGTCTTTGGTGCCTCACCCATGAGGCTGTATTCAAAATCCACAACTCGGTCTGGGAAATATGGCTGCAGGTGCCGCGCGAGGTGGAAAGCAATGGCTTCCTCCTTGGCTCCAAGCGACAACAATTGAAGTTCACCCTCGAACAGTGCGCCAATGGCCTCAAGCACCGCGCCACCAATGGCTGGCTCTTCGCATTGCTGAAGTATCTCCGCGTAGTCCATGGCGCTCACTCAATTGTTGATCGATCCCGTCCCCGACCCTATAGCGAACGTCATTCTCTGCCAACCCCATTGCATTTCTGGAATGAGTTCTGATGCTGCGGCGCCTGCGGCTGTGGGCCGCACCGGGCTCTAGGCTGCGCCCCGAGCCTTCAAGATGAAGTCTCGGCCCTTCGGGTGACGATCCCTGGCGCAAGATAAGCTCGGCGGAATAAGCCGCACGCGGCTCATTCATCTTTCGATCCGGCCCCTTCGGCCCGTCCGTCAAGAACAAAATAGCGGGACCGTACCTCGCCCGGCGAAGGGCCGGTCTGCGGTCGCACCACTCCCGCGATTTTCTTCTTGACCGACTCCTCCCGCTATTTTTTCGCTCCCGTCCGGTTGCATGCGCAACCCGTTTTCCAATTTTTTTTTGAAGTGGGGTTTGAAGGGCCGTGAATGGTTCGCGGCTTTTGCGCCAGCTTAGAAAAGGACTTCATCATGACTATCGAAACCGTATCCCTGTCCGCCTTAATCCCGTCCAAGACCAATCCCCGCAAGGCCATGCACGGCCTTGAAGGACTGGCCGCCAGCATCAGCACGGACGGGCTGTTGCAAAACCTTGTCGTGAAGCGGGTCGCTGGCAAGGGCAAGCGTTATGAGATCGTCAGCGGGGAGCGGCGCTACCGCGCCTGCAAGCTGCTGGAAGAACGCGGCGCATTGCCGGAGGGCTTCGCCGTTCCGGTTGAAATCCGAAACAATCTTTCAAAGGATGACAGTCTTCGCATTGCCACCGTTGAAAACGTCCAACGCGCCAACCTTGCGCCGCTGGAAGAAACGGCGGCATTGACCAAGCTCATTCACAAGGGCGTCACGCTGGAGGATGTGGCGGCCCAGACGGGGCTGTCCCCGACGACCATCAGGCGCAGTCTCGTGCTGAACGGGCTGTGCCGGGAAGCCAAGACAGCCTTGCGCGGCAGAACGCTGACGCTCTCGCAAGCCGAGGCGTTGACGCTCGGCAATCACGAGGCGCAGCGCAGAATTCTGGAAGAGATCGCGCGGGGCTATGGCGACTTCGGCGCGGAGACGATCCGGGAGACGCTCACCGATGACCGTCCCACGGTGGCGCTGGCGATCTTTCCGTTGGAGCAATACACCGGAACCATCACTACCGATCTCTTTGCGGAGAGCGAGACCAGCTATTTCGACGACGCGGAGCAATTCTTCGCGTTGCAGAAAGACGCCGTTGAAGCCTTGGCCGCAAGCCGCCGCGAAACGGCAGCATGGGTCGAAGTGACGAAAGGCTACGCTATCGCGGACTGGCAGTACCGGGCCGCGAAGAAGCGCGAAGCTTCCGGCGTTCTGATCAACCTTTCGCCCTCCGGCAGGGTTGAAATCCGGGAAGGTCTGGTCAAACGCGACATCGACGCGCAGACCCTTGAGGACACCGCCGACAATCCGCTGGCTCCCCGTCAATCCAAGGCGCATTACGCCGCGCCGTTGCGCCGCTTTATCGCGCATCACAAGAGCGCCGCTGTGCAGGAAATGCTCCTGTCCAGTCCGCGCAAGGCGAAGGAGATCGCGGCGGTCAGGGCCATTCTCGCCCTCGATCCGCACCCGTGCCTCCGGGCGCTGTCTCAGGACGATCAGCCGCAGACGGCTTACATCGTCGTCGAAGGTCAGGCGCGGGTTTACGTTCGGACGCTTGGCGTCGAGATCGACAATGAGGAATCGGTCTGGATACAATGGCCGTCGATGGAGGATGAAGTTGCGCTCTACGAAAAGGTCAAGACCCTGAGCGATTACCAGCTAGACGAATTGCATACGCTGGTATCAGCACTGCGGTTCGGGCAGAAAAATTGCGAAGCGCTCGACACAGGCGACACGCTGTTCAACCGCGTGGCGCAGGATTTGGGCGTTGACATGAAGAACCACTGGACGCCGGACCGTTCCTTTCTTGAACGGCGCAATCGCAGCCAGCTTGTCGCGGTTGCGAAGGCATGCGGCTATGCCGATGGCCGCTCTGTGATCGACGGCTACAAGAAGGCGGAGCTTGTGAGCGGCTTGCTGAACCACTTCGCGGAAGCGTTCGCCGCCGAGACGCCAAGCGCGGCGCAAGCGAAGGCGGTTGCATGGCTGCCCGAGGCGATGGCTTTTCCGGCGATTGATCCCGATGCGCCGGAGCGGAGCGAAGGCGAACAGGAATAAATGCACAGACGAGGCGCAGCCGCTTTCAGGGCGGCTGCGTTTCATCGTTCTCTGTCCTTTTCCGTCCGATCCCGGTTCCGCGATTCAAGCGCCCGTATACGTATTGGCGCGGAATTCTCGCGATCTGATTTCTGCAAAAATTCTTTGACTGGTGAAGGTTCGCAGCCTCGCCCTATCCTGTCCGATGGAACGGCACGAAACGAAGAGTCTTCACGGACATCTTCTCTGATCATACGACCGAGACGCTGGTTTACGTTGTCCTGAATTCTGGCGCATATCAACTCGCCCACGATCTGCACCGGATTTCGCGTGCTCTTGGAATTCAGCCAGCCCTCCGCCTTGCGATCAAACGCAATCCACTTCTGCCGGTACGCTTCTATTGCGGGGGAGTGCTCCATGTGCGATTTCCCCGCGCCTTCGAAGAAGCGCATGGAACTCGATAAGCTTCTGTGATTTTTCATTCTCAAATCTCCTTACATTGAACGGTCGGGTTCTCGCTGCTTTGAGCGGCGTCGCGGCCTTTCTTTCTGCGGTTTATCCGCATCCCGCGAATGTTCCGCGATCTCCGGCACGGCCTTGGCCTCCAGCCGCACGTAGCGGGCGATATCGCAGTGAAGGTCTTCAATATCCTTCGCATGCGATTCCCTGAGTTGTTTGGCAACGGCGTGGAAGTCCCGGCGTTCGTCCAGATGGTGTTCGATCAGCGCGTCTTTCTCGCGCCGATCCCTGCGGAGGGCGTCAAGTGCCTCGCGTTCGTTCTGCGCCGTCTGCCGCCCGCGCTGTCCCGTCATCCGGTCCCATATCCCGCGAAACCCTTTGCTCAATCGCTTCGTCCGGTCCGCCGTTTCGGCAGCCCAGCGCTTTTCATGCGCGGCATCCAGTGCCGCGCGTTCGCCGCGTTGTCGTGCGACGACCTGTTCCCGGTGCAGAGCCAGCTTCGTCGCCTGTCGGTCAAAGGCCGCTTCCTTCGCCGTCACATGCCTGCGCAGCATGTCGGACATCCGATCCGCAACGGCGGATTTGGTTTGTTCAAGGGACGGAAGGTCTTGCGCTTCGCCGAGCTTCGCCCGGACGGCCTTCGTCCGCAGACCCATCCACTTGGTCACGTTGTAAACCGCGCCGCGATAATCCATCGCCACGAAACGCTGGTTGTTGCCTCGCGCGAGATAATAGCCGCGCGCCTGCAAGGCGCTGGCGAAGGCTTTGCGGGAATCGGGTATCGCCCAGCATTCCCGAAACATGGCCTTCAGCGCTCGCGGGTCCTGGTTTGCGCGTTTCGCCTGTTCCCATTCGGCCCGCGAGAAGTTCAGCGGGTCGCGCTCCTTGCTATCCACCAGACCGCGCGGCATCCGCCAGCCATGCTCAAAGAACAGGTCGCGGGAAATATCCCGCAGCTTCAACTTGTAGAACGGCAAGGGGATCGCCCGCATCTTCCCGGCGTCGATCCGGGACCAGACCGCATGCGCGTGCCGCCTGCCTTCGCGTTCATGGAAGACGATCACGCGGGGCTGGTTCTCCAGCCCAAGCTTTTGCTCAACGGCCTCAATCGCGGCCTCGAAGGCTTCGGTGGACACCGCCGCCTCGTGGGGCGGGTTGAAGCTCATCGAGAACAGGCTGTTCGTCGCGCGGGTGCAGCGGCAAATCGTGTCAACCTCCTGCAAGGCGTCCGGAAGATCGCTGCTAACGAAGCCGCGCATGTCGTGAACCGCGACATGCTCATTGGTATCCGTCTTGAGCAGGTAAAGACCCAACTGCCTGCCGCCGCCGCGCTCCTTGGCTTTCAGGATCATGGGCCTGAGCCTTTCAGGCCGAGGGCTGTCACCAGATCCCGGCGCATGGACTGGACCGCCGCGCAGGCTTCCCGCAGTTCGGCCTCCGTCTCGGGCCGGACGTCCAGCGTTCCCATGTTCGCGGACTTGGCGAGCTGATTGAGGTTATTCGCGGACCGCGACGCGCCGAGGGCCGCCAACAATTGGGCGATCAGCCGCTGGTCGGTGGCGGAAGGGCCGTCCCGGTAGCTGGACAGGTCCGGCAAATGGTTGAACAGCCGGAACTTGATGTAGGTGGCAAGCGGCGTCTCTCCGGCGTCGTGCTCCAGTCGCGCCCGCTCTTTGGCCGAGAGGCGCAGCGAGAACGGCGCGGGCCTGCGCCCGGCCTTCGGCCTGGCCCTCCGGCGAGGCTTGGCGGCTTGTTCGAACGCCCCAGAAATGGTGCGGGCCGAAATGCCATTTTCCGGAACTCCGCTCATGGCTGCGGTCCCCGGAACATCGGCGCGTTCTGCTTAAGATAGGTGTTCCATTCTTCGAGAACTTCGATAATTTGGTTCGAAGTCTCTCCGCTGAGGGGCACCACGGAGCATCCGGCGACCTTCGTCGCCGTGTAGTGGATGCTCCAAGCTATTGATTATTAAAAGCTGAGCGGCGTTGTCGTGCAGGATCGGCCCGTCGGTGCGGGCGATTCGCAAGGAACCTTCGATGCGGTAGTGAGTTGCCCTGACGCAGCCAGGCCTCCTGGCGCTACTGAAGAGATTCCGATCGATGCCCGAAGGCCCTTCGTTGGTCATTCTGCGCGAGCTGGTGCAGTCATTCAAAGGCCTGCGCGTCCTCGACGCCCGGGGCAACTCGAAGATCGATAAGGCGCGCTTGATCGGGCAGCGGATTGTCGCTCTGCGCACCTGGGGCAAGCACTTCCTGATCGAGTTTCGCGGTTTCTCGATCCGCATTCACTTTCTCATGTTTGGCAGCTACTGCATCGACGAGCGGAAGGACAAACCGCCGCGCCTGAGTCTCGCGTTTACGCATGGCCGCGAGTTGAATTTCTATGCCTGCGCCGTGCGGTATATCGAAGGTGAATTGGATGAGGAATATGACTGGGCGGGTGACGTGCTCTCTGACGCATGGGACGCTGCTGCTGCCCGGCGTAAGTTGCGAAGCATGCCGAATACACTCGTCTGCGATGCGCTGCTGGACCAGAACGTGTTTGCCGGGGTCGGCAACATCATCAAGAACGAAGTGCTGTTCCGCATCCGTGTGCATCCGTTGTCGACGATGGGAGCGCTGCCTGCACGGAAGTTGAGTGAACTGGTCCTGCAGGCGCGCCAATACAGCTTCGAATTCCTGGAATGGAAGCAAGCGTTCGTCCTGAAGCAGCACTGGCTCGTGCACACTAAGCGCACCTGCCCCCGCTGCCATATTCCGCTGACGAAAGCGCACCTGGGGACGACGGATCGTCGTAGCTTCTACTGCGAGCGCTGCCAGGTGCGGCACGGCGTGCACAGCGCCGGGCGTATAAAACAAAAGCGTGCCGCGGTACGACGGGCAAGCGCGTGACGCTGCAGTGAGAAAGCCCATCGTTCGAGTCGGCACTGCCGGTTGGGCTATCCCATCGCATTACCAGGAGCTGCTCGCGGGCGACGGCTCTCACCTCGAGCGGTATGCACAGCGCTTGAACGCCGTGGAAATCAACAGCTCGTTCCATCGCCATCATCGCGTCCAGAGTTACGTCCGGTGGGCCAGGAGTGTTCCTGCGAACTTCCGCTTCGCAGTGAAGGTGCCACGAACGCTGACGCACGATGGCGAACTAGCTCCGCTCCCAGAGGTACTGGATCGATTTGCCGCAGAGGTCCATGGGCTTGGCAGGAAGCTCGGGGTGCTGCTGGTGCAGCTTCCGCCACAGCTGGCGTTCGAAGCGCCGGTTGCGAGGCGCTTCTTCCGTGAACTGCGCAAGCGTATCGACGTGCCTATCGCGTGCGAACCACGTCATCCCAGTTGGGGTTCACGACGCGCCGCCAGCGTGCTGGTCGAGTGCACTGTCGCTCGCGTGGCAGCCGATCCATCGCCGTGGCCTGGCGCAGATGAACCCGGTGGATACGAACAGCTCGCCTATTTTCGGTGGCACGGGCAGCCGCGAAAGTACTATTCCGATTACGACCAGGAACGGCTCGAATCGTTATCGCGACAGCTGGCGCGTTCGAGCAAGACTGCAACTCAGGTCTGGAGCATCTTCGATAACACAGTGCTCGGTTACGCCTTCGGCAATGCACTGGCGATGACGGACGCCAGTGCCAAGGACCCGCGGAAATCCACTCGATGAGGCCGAAATAAGCGCCTCGCGTGCGAGCTGATGCGTTCGAAACGGTTTTCAAGAGCGACTCGAATCGCTGGCCCGATCCCGCACGCAGGGACTATGATCGAGGCCATGGTCACAGTGCTGGACAAACGCGGTCACGCTCGAATCGTAGAGGACGTAGTGAGCGGCGGCAGTTCGGCGCAACGCTTCGATCTGCGCATCCGCGAATCCTGGCGCCGTTGCCTGTCGACCGCGCTGCTCAATCCGGATCGGCAGCGACGTCCGGTGATCGTTGCATCCGCCGAATTGCGGAAGCGCCGTGAGCAGGTGGATCCGGTCTACTCGATCGCGCAAGTGGAGATGGCAGGGCTGAGCCGTCTGCTCAATGCTCCGGTTGGCGTAATGCTCACCGATCATGAGGGCGTGATCCTCAGCTACGTTGGCGACTCGCGTTTCGCCGAAGTCGCACGCAGCAGCGGCCTTCGCGAAGGGGCGGTCTGGAGCGAGGTCGAGCAAGGGACCAATGGCATGGGGACTTGCCTGGTGATGCGCCAGCCCGTGTTGATTCAGCAGGAAGAACACTTTCTGGTCCAGAACACCGCATTGACGTGCTGCGGTGCGCCGATCCTGGATGGCAGCGGCCGACTCGTCGGCGCGTTGAATATTTCCGGGCGGCTGCAGCTCTCTGCCGCACCCACCCTCGCGTTGGTCAAGCTGGCAGTGCAGAACATCGAGAACCGCGCATTGCTGGAAGGCTATCGCCAGCATCGATTGCTGCGATTTCATCCGCATCGCGAGTTCATTGCCACCGCGGGCGAGGGCATCCTTGCGATCGACCACCAGGGTCGCGTGGTCGCGGCCAATCGCGGCGCTTTGGACTGGCTCAATGCGAAACACCATGCCGAGTTGTATGGCAAGCCCATCGAGATGCTGGTAGGGCTGGATATGAATCAACTGGAACTGCTTGCCTGTCGACCGGAGCACGCCCGCCCGCTCCCGCGACGTGATTTCGGCTTGCTGTGTTATGGAGTGCTCCAGACGCCGCTTGCCGAGTCGCAAGGTGCGACGTCCAGTGGCCACGCGAGAACACGGGCCGACAACGCTTTGGTGCGGGCAGAGCGCGACACGCTGCTTGAAGTGCTCCAGGGATGCAACTGGAACGTCAGCCTCGCCGCGACACGGCTCAACATCAGCCGGCGCACGTTACACCGTAAGCTCAAGGCGCACGGCTTGCGACGCTATTGGGTGAGTTGAACCCGCCGCTGAGTCACAACTGACTCAGGTTTGTAAGCCAGCCGTCTTGTCGCCTTAGTATCGGCCGTCCGTCCGCCCGCGCCAGGCACGTGGGCCTTGTTTCCTGTAGTCTATTTCCGGGCAGTCCCCACTTGCGGCGAAGAGACGTTCATGCTGGCATTGGGCTGTCACGGCGAGCATGATCCCTCCTGGTTGGTTCATTCGGAGTTTCATCGCTGATCACTTGCAACCTCATGCGCAGCGCCGCAACCCAGCGCTTTGATCGTGAACGAGCCGATCGATAACATCCTTGCACGGTATCGCGGCCAGCCGGGTCCGCTGCTGCTGGTGCTGCACGCGATTCAGGATGAGCTTGGCTATATTCCGGCTGACGCAGTGCCTGCAGTTGCCGAAGGGCTCAATCTTTCGCGCGCCGAGGTGCACGGCGTCCTTACGTTTTATCACTACTTCCGGCAGTCGCCGCCCGGACAGCACATCGTGCAATTGTGCCGTGCCGAATCCTGTCAGGCCATGCAGGCAGAGCAGCTCGCCGAGCATGTGCAGCGGCGCCTGGACATCGGTTTCCACCAGACCAGCGCCGACGGCCGCTTCAGTCTCGAGCCGGTGTATTGCCTGGGGAACTGCGCCTGTTCGCCAGCCATGATGATAGACGGACATCTGTATGGCCGCGTGTCGCCGGCACGCTTCGACGAACTGCTCGCAGAGTGGCAGCGAGACCCATGAGCACGGTGGTATACATTTCCAAGGATGCCTCCGCCTTGTCTCTGGGAGCGGAGGAGGTGGCCCGGGCGATTGCAGCTCAAGCGCGAGCGCAAGGTGTTGAAGTCGTCGTCAAACGCAACGGCTCGCGCGGCATGTTCTGGCTGGAGCCTTTGGTCGAGGTCGTAACGCCGGCCGGTCGCCATGCCTACGGCCCCGTCACAGTGGGGAATCTACCGAGTCTGTTTGCAGCGGACTTCTTACACGCGGGCGTACACGATCTGTACCTGGGGATGACGGAAGAGATTCCGTATCTCAAGCAGCAGCAACGGCTCACCTTCGCTCGCGTGGGCGTCGTCGAACCTGCCAGCCTCGATGACTATCTCGCTCACGACGGTTATCGCGGCTTGCGCCGAGCGCTGACGATGGGTCCAGCCGAAATCGTACGGGCCGTGACCGAATCCGGTTTGCGCGGCCGCGGCGGTGCAGCGTTTCCGACCGGTATCAAATGGCAGACCGTGCTCGATGCTTCGGCGGCGCAAAAATACGTCACCTGTAATGCCGACGAAGGCGACTCCGGCACCTTTGCGGATCGCATGTTGATGGAAGGCGATCCCTTTGTGCTGATCGAGGGCATGACGATTGCTGCGCTCGCCGTCGGCGCCACGCAGGGCTATATCTACCTGCGCGTTGAATATCCGCATGCCCATCGCGCGTTGAAAGTAGCAATTGCCGCTGCGTATGCGGCAGGTTATCTCGGGGCCGACGTACTCGGCAGCGGCAAACGGTTCGATCTCGAAGTGCGGCTGGGGGCGGGCGCGTATATCTGCGGCGAAGAGACTTCGATGCTGGAGAGCCTGGAAGGTCGTCGCGGCGAAGTGCGTGTGCGGCCACCGTTGCCTGCGGTCAAAGGACTGTTCGGTAAACCGACCATCGTGAACAATGTGATCTCGCTGGCGAGCGTGCCGATCATTCTGGATAAAGGCGCGACGTATTATCGTGATTTCGGCACGGGGAAATCTCGTGGCACGCTGCCGGTCCAACTCGCAGGAAACTTGAAACGCGCCGGATTGGTGGAGTGCGCCTTCGGTGTCACATTGCGGGAACTGCTATACGATTATGCTGGCGGCTCCGCTTCGGGTCGTCCGCTGCGCACGGTGCAGATCGGCGGACCGCTGGGCGCCTATGTACCCGAATCGCAGTTCGATACGGCTCTCGATTACGAGGCATTGAGCGGCATCGGTGCGCTGCTCGGTCATGGCGGGATCGTCGCTTTCGATGACACCGTAGACATGGCGCACATGGCGCGATACGCAATGGAGTTCTGTGCCATTGAATCCTGTGGAAAGTGCACCCCGTGCCGCATCGGCTCGACTCGCGGCGTCGAAGTCATCGATCGCATCATGCACGGCGTGGACCGCGACCGGAATCTTGCGCTCCTCGATGACCTGTGCGAAACCATGCTGCAAGGTTCTCTCTGCGGCCTGGGAGGCATGGCGCCATTTCCGGTACGCAGCGCGCTGAAATATTTCAGGGATGACTTTCTGAAAGTTCGCAGACCCTAGCTGGGAGTCTCCTAATGTATTCTCTGGATCACGTCGATCTTGGCACTCCAGCCAGCGACACCGCGGAGTCGGTCACTATCGAGATCGACGGCGCTAGCGTGACCGTGCCGGCAGGCACATCGATCATGCGGGCCGCCGCGAGTGTCGGAAACCAGATTCCAAAACTATGCGCCACGGACAATCTGCGAGCCTTCGGCTCGTGCCGGCTGTGCCTGGTCGAGATCGACGGACGCCGTGGCTATCCCGCTTCCTGCACCACGCAGGTTGCCGAGGGAATGAAGATTCGTACGCAGAGCGACAAGCTGTCGCAACTGCGCCGCGGCGTGATGGAGTTGTACGTCTCGGATCATCCGCAGGACTTGATCAGCGACCAGGCGCCGTTACGAACCGAGATCAAGGATATGGCGCAGCGCCTGGGTGTCACGGAGACCCGCTACGGTTGGGACGGCGAGCGTCACAGCGGTCTTGCCAAAGATGAGAGCAATCCTTATTTCACTTTCGATCCCAATGCCTGCATCGTGTGCTCACGCTGCGTGCGTGCCTGCGATGAAGTGCAAGGTACCCTGGCGTTGACCATCGAAGGACGCGGTTTCGATTCCAGGGTGGTCGCAAGCCAGGCAGAGTCCTTCGTGGACTCCGAATGCGTCTCCTGCGGCGCTTGCGTCGAAGCCTGTCCTACGACGGCCTTGCAGGAAAAGAGTCTCGTCGCTTCGCCTATGCCCGACCGCAGCGTTACCACGACGTGCGCGTACTGTGGCGTCGGCTGCTCTTTCAAGGCGGAAGTGACAGACGACGCAGTCGTGCGCATGGTGCCGAGCCGCGAAGGCCATGCGAACCAGGGTCACGCCTGCGTGAAGGGTCGCTTTGCCTACGGCTATGTCACGCACAGCGATCGTATCTTGCGCCCGATGATCCGGCAGAAGATCAGCGACCCATGGCGCGAAGTGTCGTGGGACGAAGCCATCGAATACGCCGCGCATGAGTTCAAACGTATCCAGGCGCAGTATGGCAGGGACTCCGTGGGCGGCATCACTTCTTCGCGCTGTACGAACGAGGAAGCCTACCTGGTGCAGAAGCTGGTGCGTGCTGCTTTCGGCAACAACAACGTCGATACGTGTGCACGCGTGTGTCACTCACCCACCGGTTATGGCTTGAAGCACACCTTGGGCGAATCCGCGGGCACGCAGGCATTCACTTCAGTGATGCAGGCCGACGTCATCATCATGGTCGGCGCGAATCCCACCGAAGGCCATCCGGTGTTCGCCTCGCAACTCAAGCGCCGACTGCGCCAGGGAGCGAAGTTGATCGTGGTCGATCCACGGGTCATCGCGCTGGTGCGTACGCCGCACATCGAAGCCGACTATCACTTGCAACTGCGGCCCGGCACCAATGTGGCGCTGATGAATGCACTGGCGCACGTGGTCGTCACCGAAGGACTGGCGCAAGAAGCGTATGTCGCCGCTCGTTGCGAAGCGGACTCGTATCGCAAATGGAAAGACTTCGTCGCCCATCCCGACCGCTCGCCCGAAGCGACCGCCGACATTACCGGTGTAGCGGCCGAACTCGTACGCGGTGCGGCACGCTTGTACGCGAAAGCGCATAACGGCGCGATCTACTACGGCCTCGGAGTGACCGAACACAGTCAAGGCACGACCACCGTGATGTGCATTGCCAATCTCGCCATGGCCACGGGCAATCTCGGTCGCGAAGGGGTGGGCGTGAATCCCCTGCGCGGTCAGAACAACGTGCAGGGCTCCTGCGACATGGGCTCGTTTCCGCATGAACTCAGCGGTTATCGCCACATTTCCGACACGGCCACACGCGCCTTGTTCGAATCTGCGTGGGGCGTGCATCTCGAAGCCGAGCCGGGCCTGCGCATTCCCAACATGTTCGAGGCAGCATTGGACGGTAGCTTCAAGGGAATGTATATCCAGGGAGAGGACATGGCGCAGTCCGATCCCAATACCCAGCACGTCACCGCGGCATTCTCGGCCATGGAATGCGTGGTGGTGCAGGATCTGTTCCTCAACGAGACGGCGAAGTATGCGCATGTCTTTCTGCCAGGCTCCTCCTTCCTCGAAAAGGACGGCACCTTCACCAACGCCGAGCGGCGTATCTCACGCGTGCGCAAGGTGATGCCGCCACGTGCGGGCCTGGCGGATTGGGAAGTTACCGTGCGGCTCGCGAATGCGCTCGGTTATCCCATGCAGTACCGGCATCCATCCGAAATCATGGATGAAATCGCTGCGCTCACGCCCACATTCACCGGCGTCAGCTACGCAAAGCTGGATCGGCTCGGCAGCATCCAATGGCCGTGCAATGCAGCGGCTCCGGACGGCACGCTGACCATGCACATCGACCACTTCGTGCGCGGCAAGGGCAAGTTCTTCGTCACCGAATACGTGCCGACCAGCGAACGCAGCACCAGTCGTTTTCCGCTACTGCTCACTACGGGCCGCGTACTGTCTCAGTACAACGTCGGTGCACAGACCCGCCGCACGCAGAACGTTGTGTGGCATGACGAAGATCGCCTTGAAATCCACCCGCACGATGCGGAAACGCGCGGCATATCGGACCGCGATTGGGTGGGCGTAGCGAGCCGTGCCGGCGAAACCGTACTACGCGCCGACGTTACCGATCGCGTACAGCCCGGCGTCGTTTACACCACGTTTCATTTTCCGGAATCGGGCGCCAACGTTGTTACGACGGAGAATTCCGACTGGGCGACCAATTGTCCGGAATACAAGGTGACTGCCGTCCAGGTAATCAAGGTGTCGCAGCCGTCGGAGTGGCAGAAGCGCCATCGTGAGCTGACGCAACGGCAGCGCGTGCGAACGGGCAGTGTCAGCCAGATTTGAAGTGCTGGACTGAAGGACGCATGCACATCGACCAGCTCGTCACGATGGCAAACGACATCGCCGCATTTTTCCACGGCGCGTCCGACCGGGGTGACGCGGTGCGCGATTTGGCTACTCACTTACGCCGCTATTGGGATCCGCGCATGCGCAAGCAGATCATCGACCACTGCAATGCAGGCGGGGCTGGCTTGAGCGATCTGGCACGCGAAGCCATCGGTACACTGACCGTACCGGTGGACTCGCCGAGGTCATAGACTCTCTCCGGATGGGCTCTCTTGTAGCTACTGCGTTACTGCGGCGAGCAGTGCTCTCACCGCGTCGACGATCCGCTCGGGGACGAAGCCGAAATGTTCGAACAGCTCGCCCGCCGGCGCCGATTCGCCGAAGCGATCGATGCCGATGACGGCGCCCGACCGGCCAACGTATTTGCGCCACGAATCCGACACGCCTGCTTCGACCGCAACACATGGCAGCTTGGGCGGCAATACGCGGTTGCGATAACTCGCATCCTGGCGGTCGAACACGGTGGTGGAAGGCATCGAGACGACGCGAACTGCAATGCCTACGCCGGCAAGCTGCTGTTGGGCGGCAACCGCTAGAGCAACTTCCGAGCCCGTGGCGATAACGATTGCGCACGGCGGCGTATCAGGTTCCACGAGCACGTAGCCGCCGCGCCGAATGTCGTTCACCTGCTCCGCGATACGCGACTGACACGGTAGATTCTGGCGGCTGAAGACCAGGCTCGCTGGACCGTCATGTCTCTCGATGGCCGCGGCCCAGGCGACTCTGGATTCGACGGTGTCGCAGGGACGCCAGACATCCATGTTCGGGATCAGCCGCAGCGTTGCGAGGTGCTCTATGGGCTGATGTGTCGGGCCGTCCTCGCCCAGGCCGATCGAGTCGTGAGTGAATACGAACACCGAGCGCAGGCGCATGAGAGCCGCCATGCGCAGCGCGTTGCGACAGTAGTCGGAGAACGTGAGGAACGTGCCGCCGTATGGAATGAAGCCACCGTGCAGTGCGCTGCCATTCATGATCGCGGCCATGCCGAATTCGCGCACGCCATAGTGAAGATAGTTGCCACCCGTCGCCGCACTGACGGCATGAGAACCGGACCACTGCGTGAGATTCGAGCCCGCGAGATCGGCGGAACCGCCAAGCAACTCGGGCAGCATCGGAGCCAATTCCTCGATGGTTTCCTGCGAAGCCTTGCGGCTCGCTATGGTCGCCGCCTTCGACTGTGCATGCATGGCAAGGCACTGCGCGACTTCTCGAAAATTCTCCGGCAGGTTGCCGGACAGGCGACGTTCGAATTCGCGGGCAAGCTCGGGATAGGATTGTGCGTAGTCGTCGAAGCGACGGCGCCAGGCCGCTTCGGCAGCCATGCCTTTGGGTCGCGCGTTCCATGCCTCGTGCACGTGTGGTGGAATTTCGAAGGGTGCGTGAGCCCAGCCGATGGCGTCGCGCGTCGCCTTGATTTCCTGTTCGCCGAGTGGCGCGCCATGGGCATCGTGAGTCCCGGCCTTGCCGGGAGATCCCTGGGCGATGACGGTCTTGCAGCAGATCAGTGTCGGCTTGTCGCGCGTCGCTTTCGCGGCGCGAATCGCCAGGTCCAGCGACTCGCTGTCGTGGCCGTCGACATTCGCAATGACGTGCCATCCGTAACTGGTGAAGCGCTGCGGCGTATCGTCGGTGAACCATCCGCCGACCGGACCGTCGATGGAAATGCCGTTGTCGTCGTAGAACGCAATCAGCTTGCCCAGGCCGAGCGTGCCGGCGAGCGAGCAGGCTTCGTGGGAGATGCCTTCCATCATGCAGCCGTCGCCGAGAAACACGTAGGTGTGATGCTCGACGATGCTGAATCCCGGACGATTGAATTCCGCCGCCAGCAGTTTCTCCGCGAGCGCCATGCCCACGGCATTCGCTATGCCCTGGCCGAGCGGTCCCGTCGTCGTTTCCACGCCTGGCGTGATGCCGACTTCGGGATGGCCGGGCGTCTTCGAATGCAGCTGACGAAAGCGGCGGAGTTCCTGCATCGGCAGGTCGTATCCGCTCAGATGCAGCAACGCATAGAGAAGCATCGAGCCATGGCCGTTGGAGAGCACGAACCGGTCGCGGTCGAACCAGTGCGGATTCGCTGGATTGTGGCGTAGATGACGCTGCCATAGCACTTCGGCCGCTTCGGCCATGCCCATTGGCATGCCGGGATGACCGGAGCGCGCTTTCTGAACGGCGTCCATCGCCAGGGCACGCAATACGTTGACTTCATCGCGATGCGATGTGCGCGTGGGGATCGATTGCAGCGCTTCGGTGTCGACACTCATGAAGTGGCCCCCAGTGCGCGACTGCCCATCAGCGGGCGCAGATATAGAGAAATGATTTCCGCCAGGTCGCCGATGATGCCGTCCGGTCTCGGGTCGCCGAGCGGCAGGTCGTGGTGGTAGCCGTAGTCCACGGCAACGAAGCGACATCCGGCAGAACGGGCAGCGATGACGTCGGATCGCGAGTCGCCGACGTACAGCATGTGCTTGGGCTCTATGTCGAGCCGTGCGCAAGCAGCGAGCAGCAGGTTCGGACTAGGCTTCCTGTCCTCGGCGCGATCGGCACACAGCGTCAGCTTGAAAAAGGAGCGCAGCCCGGCTGCTTCGAGCAGCGGCAATGCAAAGGTGCTTTCCTTGTTGGTGATGCAGCTCAGCGGCATGCCTGCGTCAGCGAGCGTTTCCAGCAATTCCAGCACTCCGGAGAACAAGTGGCTGCGCTCGAACAGCCGCTGGCGGTAGAGATTCCGAAACAAAGCCGCAGCGCTGGCTTGCAGTTTCGGCTCCGGAGCAATGCCGCCAAGACTTTCGGTCAGCACATTGGCGACGAATCGATCGATGCCGGCGCCGACCAGGTAGGGGATGCGCTGCTCGGGCAGCAGCCTGCCACCCAGCATGACGAGCATCATGTTCGCCGCATCGCCGAGATCCGGTGCGGTGTCGATGAGTGTGCCGTCGAGATCGAAGGCGACTGCACGGATGCGATCGATCAGTCTCATGGTCTCGACTCCAGCCTGTTCGTGGCGGTTGCGTGCAACTTGATGAGGTCGTTCACATCGAGGTAGGGGGCGCCAATGCGGCGGCGTACATGCCGCGCAGCCAGCGGATTTGCGGGATCGCCAAGCGACGGCAGCAGCAGGTCTGCTGCCGCAAAGTTCTGCGCCGACGTCCATCGTGTGGGAGTCGCTATCGTGACCAGCCCGGCGGCTTTGGCTGCCAGTACGCCGATCTCGGAATCCTCGATAGCGATTGCGCATGTCGGCGCCACATCGAGCAACTCGAGCGTCCGCAGGTAGATATCGGGAGCCGGCTTCTTGTGGGCCACGACATCGCCCGTCGCGATGGCGTTGAACCAGGTGAGCGAGTCCCGACCGAAACTGGAGTAGAGCAGCGCGGCGACGTTTTCGGCACTGGTGGTGGATGCAATTGCCAGTCGCAAGCGTTCCCCGCGTGCCTCCATGATGAGACGTTGGATGCCAGCGCGAGGCGCGACCCGGCCGGACTGTACGAGCTCCGTAAACACGCGGGTCTTGGTGCGATGAATGACTGGGATCAGTGCCTTCAGCCGTGCTTTCTCCGCCGGTGCGACGTCCAGGCTATTCACGTGGTGACCGATGCGTTCCTTGCCTCCGGCCACCTGCAGCAGTTCGGCATAGAGATCCGTGCTCCACGCCCAATCGAGTGCGTGCATGCCAAAGGCCGTGTTGAACGCCTGCCGGTGTGTCTCCTCGGTATCGGCGAGCGTGCCGTCGACGTCGAAGATCAGCGCCTGCAAATGCGCACCGCGAGGCGAACAGGCTTTCCAGAATTGGGCGCCGCCGAGTATGGGCGCCTTCATGCTCTTGCCGCTCCGCCGTGCCGCGCCAGCGATTCCTTGCGGCGTTCGATCAGACGCAGAATCATGGGCGTGAAGATCAGCTGCATGGCCAAGTCCATCTTGCCGCCGGGGCACACGATGGTGTTCGCCCGCGACATGAAGGAGCCGTGCAGCATCGACAGCAGGTACGGAAAGTCGATGCCCGTCGGATCGGCGAAGCGGATGACCAGGTAGGACTCGTCCGGCGTCGGAATGAATCGGGCGATGAACGGGTCCGACGTATCGACCACGGGCACGCGCTGAAAGTTGATGTGGGTACGCGAGAACTGCGGACAGATGTAATGCACATAGTCGTGCATGCGTCGCAGAATCGTGTCGGCAACCGCTTCCGCGGAGTAGCCGCGTGTGGCGCGGTCGCGATGCAACTTCTGGATCCATTCCAGGTTGATGACCGGCACGACACCGATCAGCAGATCGACGTGCCTGGCGACGTTGACTTCTTCCGCCACCACCGCGCCATGCAGCCCTTCATAGAACAGCAAGTCGGTGTTCTCCGGCAGGGCCTCCCAATCGGTGAACGTGCCGGGTTTCTGCTGGTAGGGCGCAGCTTCCTGTTCGTCATGCAGATACCTGCGCCGCACGCCGCGTCCGTTCGCACCGTAGCTCTTGAACAGGCCTTCGAGTTCGGTGAACAGATTCGCATCCGGCCCGAAATGACTGAACGCGGCATCGCCACGCTCGACGGCTTCCGCCATCTGCAGCTTCATCCCGGCGCGGTCGTACCGGTGATAGCTGTCGCCTTCGACGAATGCAGCGGTCAACTGTTCGCGTCGAAAGATCTGTTCGAACGTGCGCATGACCGAGGTGGTGCCGGCGCCCGAGGAACCCGTGACTGCAATGATGGGATGAGTGGCGCTCACGCGGGGCTCCTGAACAGGTTGCGACTGCCGAACAGCGGCGCTTCGAATTCGAAATCGTTGTGCTCGCGGTGATAGCGTTCGATGCGCTCGACTTCCGCAGCCGTGCCGAATACGAAGCCGATGCGTTGATGCAGGCTCTCGGGCGTCACGGTGAGTATGGGTTCGCGGCCGGTACTGGCGCGGCC
>Ga0065707_10082159_pt1 | contig 20519 bp, 20 predicted proteins | sample SwiRhicommuniRL3_FD_59094 | JGI IMG/M metagenome (GOLD analysis project Ga0065707, IMG submission 59094) | Switchgrass rhizosphere bacterial communities from Rose Lake, Michigan, USA - RL3 v2 (version 2) | ecosystem: Host-associated > Plants > Roots > Rhizosphere > Soil | place: East Lansing...
TTCAAGGGGACCAGAATGTAGCAATACAACATAAGCACATTCACACATTAGTGCGCGAACTGGACGATACGTCACTTGCACGCATGCTCACACAAGAGCCTCTACCCCCGCCCCGAGAGGACCGTTGACGCCTGGTCCCAGGATTAGCTGGCACCGTCTCGCAAAAATCTACTAACGCGCGTACGAGAGGTGCCCGGCAGCGAGATGCTCAACGCTGCGCGGAAGGAGCGGAGAGTCAGCGTCGGTCGAGGGGCGCTGCCCTCTCAGCTAGCTGACTACTACGCCGGCGGGCCGGATAACTTATTGTGAAGACGTAGCCCCCTACCGGTCCCCCAAACCTGTCAAGAGTACCTCACCCTGAGATGGGCTGAGAAGGGGAAAACGGAAAAGTGCCGGCATCACAAAATGAACACGGTGGCCGTCCAAGAGGTAAACTAGCGTCACAATCGAGTGAAGGGTGGCTCGACAAGGGGTGTCGTCAAAGCGACTGAGCGACCAGAAGCGTCTGGCTGCCGTGCAGAAGATCAAGCACGCCGGTGAGTATCTCGAAATAGCGCCTGATGAGCGTTGGCTGCTGGTCAGCAGGTGCGCTGCGTGCCGTAGGCCGGTGCTCATCGCCTCGACGTGTTACGAGTGTGCGACTGGCAAGCCGAATAAGATGCGTGCTAAGCACGTGTTCTTAGCGCCGGATAAAGACATGCCAAAAGAGGTAAAAATAGATGATTAGAGCGATTTGGATACACCAGTTTGATCAGCTAGCTGAGCGCACGGTAGATGACATAGCGCAGACGCTCAAGCCACGCGACATCGACTACGTGTACGTCAAGGCGATGGACGGCATGCACTGGATGGGCCACATCTACGATCATCCGCTCGCCCCATTGCCAACCAACTTCGCGCAGACGGTGGCTGACTTTGAACTGTGCGGGCTGGTGCTCGTGCCGTGGGTCGTGCCACGCGGGGCCAACCCGGTCATCGAAGCGCAGACACACGCTCGCTGCGCTGACCTGGCGCACGGCTCGATCATCGTTGACTTCGAGTATCGCTACGCGCAGTTCTTCGATCAGGGCGACATCGCCGCGTGGCTCACCTACAAGGCCACCTTGCAGGCGGCAAACGGGATGCAGTGGTGCGCCGTAGCGCCCGATCCACGTCAGCCTGGACGCGATTACGATCAATACGTGTTAAGCGGCTTCGACGCGATCTTGCCGCAGACGTACTGGTCAGATTTTCAACAGGGCTGGCAGACTACGCTCGATGCTGCCGATGCGGCGTTGAACACGCTGCTCATTCCCAAGGAGCCGATCCTGCCGTGGAACGCCCCGCCGCAGGAGATCAACCAGGCGATGATCTATCTCGACGCGGGCGAGACGGACGCGGTTAGCCTGTGGCGCATGGGTGTCGCCAACGAGGCGGTCCTCGACGCCTTTGCCGGCTACATCGAAGAAGACGACGACGGGACGTACACGCCTGACGGGGAGGGCGACGAGATGCCGTGCGCGAGCCTGATCAACGCCCTTGGCTTCATCGCTGGCGACGTGATTCGCCCGCTGCGCACGTTCAAGAACAAAAAGGTGCGTCAGGCCATCGCTACTATCGACCGTGTCGCCAGGGACAACGGCATCGGTGGCTAGGGCACGTATCAAGCCGCCGCCTGGGGTGGACCCGGTCGAGTTCATGCGGGCTGCCCGCATGGAGGGCGCTCGACGCTGGTTCCTGCAATTCGTGCAGTACACCTTCGCTGGATTCCACACCTCCAAGGCGCACGTCTTTTTAGCCAAGCAGCTTGAGCAGTTCGAGGCTGACGTGCGGGCCGGCAAGAGCCCGCGCCTGATCATCACCCTGCCACCCCGCTTCGGCAAGAGCGAGCTTGCCACGCGCCGCTACCCCGGCTGGCTGCTCGGGCGTAACCCCGATTGGACGGTGTTCATCGTCAGCTACAGCGCCGAGCTAGCCGAAGAGTTGTCGGCTGACGCCCGCCGCGTGTTGCTCTCTGACGAGTACGCCGACCTGTTCGGGCCGCTGTATCAGCCCGAGGGCAAGGACGACACCGTCGAGCTAGACCGCGAGAGCCGCGCTGTTGCCCACTGGCGCATCGCCGGCCACCGAGGGGGCGTGCGAGCGGTTGGCGTGGGTGGCTCGCTGACCGGCCGTGGGGCCAACGTATGCATCATTGACGACCCGATCAAGGGCCGTAAGGAGGCCGATTCTGAGCTTGTCCGAGAAGACCTCTGGAAGTGGTTCAGAGGCACCCTGCGTACACGTATTGAACCCGGCGGCGGGATCATTCTCATTCACACTCGTTGGCACCACGACGATCTCACCGCCCGGCTTCTTGATCAACGTGCAGATCGCTGGCAAGTGCTCCATCTGCCAGCGTTGGCAGAGGATGACGATATCCTGGGCCGACGACCCGGCGAACCTCTCGACCCGGTTCGTTACAACGAAGCAGCCCTAGAGGACATCCGCGCCGACACCGACGACCGCGAGTGGTACGCGCAGTACCAGGGCAAGCCCACACCGGACGAGGGCGACCTGTTCAAGCGTGACTGGTTCGCCATCGAGCGCGACCCGTATGGCTTCGCGGACGACGCACCAGGGCACGTCTTTCAGTATTACGACACGGCGCACGGCAAGAAGAACCCGCGCCGCAAGGGGGATCGAACGATATGCACCACGTGGCGGCTCGAAGGCAACCGCTATCGACTGCTCCATGTCTATGCTGGGCGGCCAGGATACCCCGACTTAAAGCGCCTGGTAACTGGCCTCCGCGATCAGTGGCGTGCACGCGCTGTGATTGTGGAAGATCACTCATCTGGTCAGTCATTGATCCAAGACCTGAGAAATGAAACGAGCATCCCGATCCTGGCCTGGAAGACCGGCAACGAGTCGAAGGTCGAGCGGGCCAAGGCGGTCAGCCCGCTGTGGGAGGCCGGCATCGCCGTCGTGTCGTGCGACCAGCGTGCGGCCGAAGAGTTTGTGCGGGAGCACTTGCAATTCCCCAATGGTAAATTTGACGACATTGTTGACTCTTCGAGCATGGCGTTAGCTCATATGGAAATCTTCAATAGAGCCCGTAATAGAACGCCAATGTTCAGGAAGTTTGTGGTGACAAGATGAACATAGAAAACGAAGAAGAACTCGAAAGCCTCAAGCAAGAGATAGAGGCATTGATTGTTGAGGCAGAAAGTCTAGATGGTTACCTGTGCGATTTGTTGAAGCGACTGCGAAAGATAGCTGATGAAGAGTTGGTACACACTCCCCCCGCCGCTTGATCCGGTCGCGGCCAACCGCTTGCGGGCGCTGCGCTCACGTTGGTCGATCAAACTGCGCAAGTATTGGCACAGCAAGGAGCGCAACCGTTACGAGCGAGTGCGTCGTGTAGACTCGTCGCGTGGCTGAGGCTCGTCGCTCTAAGAAGGATAAGGAAGAGTTAGACGAGGCCGACTGGCTGACCGCCGATTTCGTCCAGGCGCTGTACGAATCGCGCCGATCAGACGGTGACGAGGCTCGCCTGCGGCGTGAGATGAACGCCATGCGCGACCTCGTAGACATGAACGTCAAGCCGAACATCCCGCAGGAGTACGAGGCCATCGCCCAGGAGATCAGGACGCCCTTCGTCAAGGACGCCTGGTTGCGGGTCGCTGGCAGCATGACGCAAAACGACCCCGTCCCACACATCGAGCCGGCTGACGACAAGGACGAGTACCGTCGCGCTGCCTCGATTGGCGAGCGGTGGACCGATGCCGCCTTCTACCAGATGAGCGATGAGATCGGTGACGACGTGATCTACGAGGGCGTCAAGGCTGTCATCCGTGACCGTGAGTCGGTCATCAAGGTGGTCTACCGGCCAGACGCCTGGGCGAGCTTCCCCGACCGCAAACGAACAGAGACGGCCGACGAGTACCGCGCCCGCACCGAGCGATCCAAGAAATCGAGCCGCTTGCCCACGGCGTGGCGACTGATCGACCGCAAGAGCATGCTGTTTGAGGATGGTGAGTTTGGCGATGGCTGGTGCATCGAGTACGGCGAGTACCCGCGACCCTTGCTCGGGCGCGACTTCAAGATGGCGCTCGACCCGTATGGCAAGCTGGTGGACCCGGCTGTGCTGCTGGGCGGCACACCAACGGCACAGGGCGACTTTCGCGGTCAGGGCGCTCGCGCTGTCAAGATCGAATATTGGGATGTCGAGTGGTGGGCGGTCGTCATCGACGGCAATATGGCCCCGGGTTTTCCCAAGCCAAATCCGTATCGGGGCTCACCAAATAACGGACTTCCATACTTTCGGGCACGCATCATTGACAGCCCGATGCTGTCACTGCGCTACCTCGTTCCTGCTCTCGACTCGCTGCTTACCATGCATCTCAATTGGGCGTTCCTTGGGGCGTACCCGAACCCCAAGCTGACCTCGCAGCCCAACTCGACTGTGCCCAGCCTGGGCCTGGGCGCAGATGGCGGGGTGCCGGGCGGGGAAGACAACCAGCCGCCTGATTTCCAGTGGAAGCCGGGGCTGATGATCATCCCGCCACCCGGCTACGACTTCAATTTCGTTCAACCACCACCCATCGGCAACGACGTGGTAGTCATGGAGCAAAACTTACGAGCACTGATCGACATTGCTGGCATTCCATCGGTTTTGCGGGGAGCGGCTGCTGCCGATGCCTCGGGGTACTTGGCCAATCAACTGATCACTGCCGCTTTGATCCATTACAAGCAGATGACAAAAGCCGTGCAGAGGCAATTCAGCGCCATAGGCAGCTTTCTATGGTGGATCGTTTCGGCAAAGGTAAAGCAAGAAGTATTCGTATTAGAACAGACCGAAGAAATAGATCAAAAGACACGTAAAAAGAATGCCAAAAAGGCGTGGTTGTCGCTCACGCCTGATGGGCCGCTGACGACGACGAGTGCACCTGTCACGCACTTCGCCAAATTTACCTACCGCATGCGTCCGGTGCTGCCGACCGACGAGCAGGCCAGGGCGATGATCGCCGTGCAGGCGACCAACGCGCCGAAGCCGCTGTACGGCCGCAAGCGAGCGCTCGAAAAGTTCATGCAAGAGGAAGACCCGGAAGGGGTGCTCGATGAAATCTACGTCGAAAACGTTCTGGACAACGATCCGACTGTCCACGCCACCATCGTGGGACGTGCATTACGGGAAGCTGGCTTCCCCGCGCCGATCCCCAACAACCCCGCTTCACAACTTGTGGGGCCGAACGGACAGCCGCTCATCGGTGGTGGCACGGCTGCTCCGGGACCGCAAAACACCGAGCCGCCCGGCGGTGCCCCGTCACCCTTCTCCCCTGGCCCGAGTGCCAACGGGCAGCCCGGTATCCCCGGGCTCACCCAGCCGATCCAGCCGCCTCAGCCCGGCGGAGGTCCGAGCCGTGGTGGGCGGAATAGCAACGGGCTTAGTGCTCGCGGCGCTGGTGGTTATCCTGGGCAACCGGGCGGGAATCAGGGCCGTTGACGCCCGTTGAAGTGGTCCTGTTGCTCATATGTGTAGTATTGATCATCTGGCTGGGGCGGCAGGAGGTTGACAGTAGTGCCATTGAAGAAGGGCTCGTCACGCAAGGTCATCAGCCAGAACATCAAGACGGAGATGAACGCTGGTCGTCCGCAGAAGCAGGCGATTGCCATCGCCATGAGTAAAGCGGGCAAAGCTCGCAAGAACAAAAGCCACTATTAGAAAGGACTAGGCATGGCTAAGCACACGAAGGAAACGTTAAGCGACGGGCATCGTGACGAGATCGCACAACGAATGGTAGCGACGTTCGTGCGCGAGATGAAGTCAGACGTGACCATCGGCCACCCCTGGATGGGCTTGAGCCAGACCCAACAGACAGACCTGGCCGAACTGATGTACGCAGAAGTACGACCGGTGGTAGACGAACTCGACGTGCTGGCTGGCATGGCCATCGACTTGGACGAGGAAAACGCCGAAGCGATGACGGCAGCCGCCAACCCCAAGCGGGCCAAGGCGACCAAGGACAAGGACGACGATGACGGAGGGCCGAAATGATGTTGCTCGGTCGTTCGGTCATCACGTGGATCGTGCTCGTGTTCGTGGCCGTGTGTGTGTTCATCCTGGCCAAGTGGTTAGTTCCGCTGCTGTTTGCCCTGATCGGTGTCGCCATTCCTGACCAGCAATCTACGATCCTGGCGCTGTTGATCGCTATCGGTGTTATGTTGGGTGGCTATAGCTGGCGTCGTGGTGAGCCGACACCATGAGTGAGGATGGGTGAGCGGAGGACAAGGGGGTCAGGACAAGCTCAGAGCCCGCCATGCGCGGGTGCAGTCGGTCATTGTCACCGCCAGCCCACCCACCAACATGGTCGTGTACGCCGGCTTCGTGTACGCCAACGCGGCGTCGGTGCCGGCGAACATGCTGTCGGTTCGCTCCGACACCTACTCGCTTGGCTCAGCCCCGGCAGCCGGCGTCAGGCGCATCGCGGTGATGTCGTTTTCGCTGTCGTCCCCCAACATCCCGCCGAACCTACGACGGGTGGCCATCGTGCCGGAGTAGTCATGGCTGAGCCAGAGCACGTCATCGAGCGGCGTTCCCGCCTGCTGTCGCAGAAGATGGCCTCGCGGGTGACCATGCTGCGCAACTTCATCGCCCCACCTGGCGCTCGCCCGCCGTTCACCAAGCAGATGCAAAACGACATGGCCTTGCAGTGGTGGAAGGTGCACCGCTACGACGAGATCGGCTCGCGGGTGCTGACCATGATGCAGCCAGCCGACATAGCTGAGCTTGACTCGGCGCTGATCGAGCGCCAGGTGGCCGAGCAAAACAGCGAGGGTCAGACGCTGGCATGACGCTTGAAATACTTGTTTTATTACTGCTCGTTGTTGCTTTCATAGGCGTATTAATACTCATGTCAATGCTTGTCATTATAGTTCGAGAGTTTGGCCCACCGGTAGTGCGTACACAAGACCAGATGAGAGCAGTAGAACACAGTGCTGCAACGACTGGCCATACCCACACGCTGGCTGTCAACTCGACGCATGAAGAAATGGGCAAGCAAGTTGTCGTCAAGCGTTGCCAGTGCGGGCATGTTGTCCGAGAAGTGGTGTAATGTTGGCCCATGACGGCTGGCCGACAGACCGATAACCTGGGCGACCGTCTTTTTCGCGCTGTCCGCGCTATCGACCCGACTGCGCCGGCTGGCCCGCATCAGATGCTCGTCTCTGGCACCGTCAATATCGGCGGCGGCGCTGTCGGTGGTGCTGGCGGCACGTCGATGGTCGATGACAACACCTTCACCCCGGCTGGCACGAGCATCACCCCGATGGGCGGCTACGTTGGCGGGCGACAGGTAGCCAGCGGCCACGCTGGTGCGGTGGCGATGAGCGGCAGCGCCATCCTGCAAGTTCACGTTGTCGCTGGTGGGGCGGGTGGTGGCGCGGCCAACCTGACCGTCCAAGGCACAGCCGGTAACGATGTCAGCGTCGGCGTTGCCTCTGGCGCAGCCGGCGCTGCTGGCAACTGGCCGGTGCCGGTCGCATACGCCTCTGGCCGTTACCAGACCGTCAATCTAGGCACGCCAATCGGCATCTTTGGCTCGCTCAGCGGCGTGGCCACGGTTCACCTTGGCCTCCCGGCAACCGTCAACCTGGGCAGCATCCCGACCGTCAACCTGGGCCAGGGGACCGTCAATATCGGCAACGTCCCAGCCGTCACCGGCTCGGTCAGGGTGACCGTCCTGGGCGGCTCAGTGGGCGTGCTGCCGATTGGCGACTTCACGGTGTGGACGGCAAATGCGGCCGGCGGTGGCGGTTTCGCTTCTGTTGGCGTGTATGGCTCTGTGACCGGCTTGATGACGGTCAACCTGGCCAGCCATATCGACACGGTCAACTCAGCGGTGCGCGTCAACGTGGTTACCGGCGGTGCTGGTGGCGGCAACGCCAACCTGACCACGCGCGGCACGGCTGGTACCGACTTGCACGTTGGCCAAGCCTCAAACAACCTGGGCGCGTGGCCGAATTACGACGGTGGAATGTGGCTGCCGGTCATGTACCCAAGCGGCTATTACCCGACCGTCAACATCGCCGGAGGTGGAGCCGGAGGGGGCTTCGCCAGCGTTGCGGTGTATGGCTCGCCAGCCAACCCGGTGTACGCCATCGGATCGGTCAACGTTGTCAATGCCGTTGGCGTCTTCGGCTCAGTCAGCGTGACTGGATCAGTCAACATCGTGCCGCCAACGAACATGACCGTCTGGCTGGCCAATCAAAACGCAGGCTCCGGGTTTGCTAGCGTAGCTGTGTACGGCAGTCCGGCTAATCCGGTGTACGTCATCGGCTCTGTCAACGCTGTCGGTGGTGGTGGCTCTGTCGGCGTGACGCAGATTGGTGCGCCGTGGACGGTGACCGGGTCTGTCGGTGTCACTCCGCTCGCCGTCTTCACCGTCAATATGGGCATGGGCACAGTCAATGTCGGCAACATTGTTGGTATCACCGGCTCCGTGTCGATCCTGGGATCGGTCAACATCGGCGGTCAGCCGATCTCTATGGTCGGCTCCGTTGGCGTGACTCCGCTGGCGTCGTTCAGTCTTGGTGGTATTGTAGAGGTCGATACTCGCGCATCACTGACTGCCACACAGTGGATCATCTCCGGTGCTGCATCCGGGCAGTTTGTTGTTGCTGGCAGCGCACCAGCCGGAGTAAGAGTGCGTCTTAGCTCGTATCAGCTTATCGCTACAGGCACCGTGGACTTCCAGTGGATGAGCCCGAGTGGCGTGGCGATGTCCGGCTCCATGCGACTGCTGCCAGGTGCTGGCTTTGGCTTGGCCGGCGCATTCCCGAATGGACCAGTGCTGATCGGCTCGCAGCAATCCGCGATCTACATCCTGAGCGCTGGCACGCAAAACATCGGTGGTGTTGCCATAGGCTGGTTGGAATGACTCGTCCACTGTATGTTATGCCTGTCACCACTGCGGACGGGCCACACGGACCAACACGCACATCGAAGTATCTGTCCGAATTCAGCACCTTCAGCTACGGCATCTTTCAGTACGGAGCCGAGCCGTGGTGCATGGCCGGCGTGACTGACATTTCTGTTGCCGCAGACGCATCGCTTGTTGCCCACCCCGATGTGTTCAAGCTGCCTGACGATCTCGACCAGACGATGGGCTCGGTCGGCAACCGCAACCAGGCCAGAAATGCGCTTGAAGCAGTCAACATGCCGGGCACGTGGATACAGACGAGCGACACGTACAGGACTGTCGTCCGCTTCATTGGTTCGCTGTGTCTTTACATGGGCTGCTTCAACGACCACTACGACTTGCCTGTAATCTTCGACGGTACAACGACACTTAGCACGCTCTTCAGCGCCTTGACTCAGTCGCAGCGCGATGCCATGCAGGGGTGCGCAGACTATTTCGGCCTCGACGGATCGTCGCTGATCGGCAGCAACTCGTTGCGCATAATCCTCAAGGCGATTGGTGACGACTTCTCCGCGCAATACGCATTGGGCACCAATCCAATGACGCGTCTTGATCTGGCGGGGCCGCTGTGACGACGCTGTTTACTGACGCTTTCACCCGCGCCGATGGCACGTTGGATAGCACCAATTGGGACACATTGACCGGTGAAGCGAGCCTGCAAATCGCCTCCAATCATCTGGTGCCGAGCGCGTTCAACGCTGACAACTGTGATTACGTCAACAGCACCGGTGTGGCATCTATCCCCAACGATCAATGGGCGCAAATTACGCTGCTCAATCCAACGTCGTCATCCGGAGGTGGCGGCGAGGGAATCGGCATCGAGTTGCGTTGTGCCACTGCCGCCCGGACAGCCTATCGCTGCCTGGCTGGCAACACCACGATCACCTTTTCAAAAATGACTGACTCTGGTACGTACAGCGGCGTGATTGCATCGGCAACTGGCCTGACAATTGTTGCTAATGATGTGCTCTACGCTGAGGTGCAGGGCACCACGGTCATCATCAAGCTCAACGGCGTGACGAAGATTACGCAGACCGATTCGAGCATCGCCTCTGGCCGCTTTGGTATAGGCCATTCCAGCGACACGACGGGCACACCGCAGTTAGACGACTTCACCGGCGGCGACTTTGCTGGTGGGGCCGCTGCTGTTGCGCCTTCACGCAGGCGCACCCTTGTCGGCGCGGGCGTTTAGCGTATGCTAGTGGGCGCACGCTGATGGCTCCACGCTACTCGTACATCCCGATGGAGGCGCTCGACCAGGCTGATCTTCAGCAGCAGGCCAGGGATTGGGCTGATCAGCAACGCAAGCAGATTGCCGAGGATTGGGCCAGGTCGAATGTACCCGACCCTTTAGCCGGCCTGGGCGGTCAGGACCCGTACCTGAGCCAGCTAAATTCCAGCCTCGCAACGCCAACCCTCGCCCCGCCGGCGCTCGTAACACCTCCCGCCCCAAGCGCTAACCGGCCGAGCGTCCTCACGCCCAGCGTTGATGAATTAGCGCCAAGCCTGGGCGGGCCGGTCAAGAGCGTCAAGCCTGGTAGCTCGCTCAACGACATCAGCCAGTTTGGCGACCAGACGCTGACGGAGGCTGAGGCATACGCGGCGTGTGGTCCGGCGGCTGCTGTCCGACTGGCCAGCGTGTACGGCAATCAGATTCCCCTGCGGGCTGCGCTGGACGCTGCCAAGCAAACCAACTGGACGGCCGGCGGCGGCATGAATGGCGTCCAGAACGAGCAGAACCTGCTCACCAACCTGGGCATCCACACCAAGCTGGACGCGAGCCCGACGCAGGAGAAGGTGATTGCTGACGCGCTCACCGGCAACCCGGTCACCATCAGCACCAATCGCCACTACTTCACCGTCTCTGGCTACGACGCGGAGAAGGGCTTGTACGTTGGCCGCAGCGGCTCGGACCTCAAGGGTGGCTCTGAGTGGCTGTCGTGGGACTCGATCAGTCGCCTGGGTGGTGGCATCAATGGGGCGCTGTTCGTCAACAACCCCAACTCTGAGATGGACTCACCGCAAACAAAGATTGCGCAGGGCGACCTCAAGGGCGCACTGGTGGACTACGCTCGCCAGGCAGCCAAGAAGGTCGGCATTGACCCGGACATCTTCGTGCGCCAGATCAATCAGGAGTCCGGATTCGATCCGAACGCTGGCAGTCCGGCCGGTGCGCAGGGCATCGCGCAGATCGTGCCGAAGTGGCACCCCGGAGTGGACACCAGCGACCCGAAGGCCAGCCTGGATTACGCTGCCGACCTGATGCGCTCGCATCTGCAACATTACGGCGGCGACTATTCCAAGGCGCTCGCTGCGTACAACGCCGGAGCCGGGGCGGTGCAGCAGTACGGTGGCGTACCGCCATTTGAAGAGACGCAGACATACGTCAAGAACATCCTGGGTGGCGCAAAAGATCAGCTTGCCAAGGTCCCCGGTGACATCGCGGAGTCACTCTTCCAGCAGGGCGACATGAACCGCACCACGGTGCGCCAGACGGGTGAATTCACCACCGGGGTCAACGCTAGCTTGGAACAGCAGCAGCGCGAGGCGAACCCGATGATGAAAATCATCCCGGGCATGGGTGGTGATCCGATGCGGGCGATTTCGTCTGGCCTGGGCGCTGCTGGGATGCCCAGCGCAGAGGAACTCGGTGCGCCGCAGATTCCCACTCCATTTGGCTCTGTCCCACTTGGCCCGCGTGAGTTGATTGGCTTCGCTGCCGGCATGCAAGTGCCGCAGGGGCCAGCCGGCAAGCTTGGGGCGGGTGCCAGTAAGGCGATCACGAAGTCTGCCGGGGCCGTGGCTGCCTCTGCCGGCAAGAGCACCCTCGAACGCACCTTTGACATGTTCGAGCGCAACCGCCAGATGCGTGATCCGGGCTTGCTTGCACGAGCCGGTCAGACGCTATCCACGTTGGGTGTCAATCTGGAACGGCAGTTGGCCGACCGCTACGTCGATCTTAACCGGCTGGGACACAAAGTCGAGGTTGCGGTGTCCACGTATCTCGGCAGGCTGCCGGGTGCTGAGCAGCGGGTGAAGACGGAATTTACGCCGCTGTATAAGGCGTTAGGCGATGGCACCGGGCAAAACGGTCGCTCGATGATCGACAACTTCAACGCCTTCGTCAAGCATCAGCGCGACCTCGAAGTCGCCCTGGCGAAGTCGCCTCAGGTCACGCAGGTTATTCCGGGTGGGGTTACGCAGACCGGACCCACTCAATTTACGCGGACGCAGACAAAGGTGGCCACCGGCCCGAGCGGGCTGCGTAGCGCCTCCGCCGGCTCCACTGGCGCGTCAGACGCACAGGGCGCATTGATCGAGTTGCAGGAGTCACTGACTCCGAAAGAGTGGCAGCAACTGCTGGACGCTGACAAGGTCCGTCAGGGTGCGCTCGACAGGTTGCTTGATGACCGTGTTGCAAGCGGGTTACTCAGCAACGAGGATCGTCAGATGTTGCTGGAGATATATCCGCATTACAACCCGACCGTGGCGATGCGTAATGTTGACGCGGAGATCATGCGGACTGGTGGCGGCAAACGCATGACGCAGTTAACCAACAACTTTCGTAGGTTGATGGCCGATGGCATCAAGGACGACACCGAAGAGCCGGCACTGAGTGCCATCCGTGGCCTGATGCGTGGCGATCTGGACATCCGCCGCAACAACACGGTGCGGGCCATCGTGGAGGACCTGAAGACCGCTGGCAAGTTGGGCAGGATCGAGCTTTCGACCTATCCCGGCGAGCGTGCTGGCAAGTTGCAGTGGTACGAGGACGGCAAGCGATTGATGGCTGATGTGCCGGAAGAAGTTGACCGCGCAGCCAAGGCGCTTGATGACACCAGGCTGGGGTTGGCTGGACGCATTGCATCGTGGTCCAACGCTCCGCTGCGCACTGGCGCTGTCGTTCTTAGCCCGCCGTTCTGGCTGGTCAACGCGGCTGCCGACTACATCACGCTGTTTATCCGAGAGGGTGGCAGCGCGGCCGGTCGTGTGCCGCGCATGTGGGCCGAAGCCGCTCGGCAGGGGCCGCTGTATCAGGAGTTGGCCAGGTCCGGCGGCATGATGTCTACGCTCTCGCGCACCGGCGAGCATGCTGACGTGGAGAAGCTGATCCAGCAGTCTGGCGGGCTGGTGCTCAAGAACATGCCGCAGTGGCAGCGGCTGCTGAAGGCTGCCAATCCGCTCAACCCGATCAGGAAGATTGGTGAGGTAATCGAGCTTGCACCGCGCCTGGCAACGTTCGAGGCGCAGCTTGAGCGCAGCGCTCCGGGGAAGGGCACTAAGGCCCTGTCTACGTTGGGCGGACCCGGATTCGGACATGGCTCAACGGCCGAGGCAGCGATGGCTGCCCGCCGCGCCACCGTTGACTTCGCCCGGTCCGGCCAGTTGATCAGGACGGTCAATCCACTGGTGCTGTTCTTGAACGCTCGCGTGCAGGGCACGTTGCAAGTTGGTCGCACACTGCGCGACAACCCCAACAGCAGATGGCGACTGGCTTCCGTGCTGGCTCCGGTTGTCGCCGCGCACGCCTGGAATGTCACTAACTTTCCCGAGGAATACGGGGACATTCCGGATTGGGAGAAGGACAGCTTTGTCCCTGTCATCACTGGTCATGGCACCAAAGATGAAAAGGGGAAATTTACCAACATCCCGCGCATTAGTATTCCACTACGTGAGTGGGCGATGTTTACCGTTCCATTCCGCGCGGTACTGAACAAGATGACCGGCGCTGATGCGCGTAATGTGTTGCAACTGGCTAGCGATACATTGCAAACCACCGGTCCGGTGTCCGGTGAATCAGCTACCGCAGGCGTTGGTGGCCTGATTCCTGCTCCAGCACGCACGCCATTGGAGCTTGCCACCAATCAGAAGTTCTTCACTGGTGCGCCCATTGAGCCGGAGACGATGCGCAATCTGCCGCCGTCAGCCAAATACACAGACCGCACGACCAATGTCGCACAAGGCTTGTCATGGGCCAGCCGCAACGCTCCGGGTCCGTTCAAGTCAACTATCAGCCCGACGCAAATGGACTTCATCATTCAGGAGAACCTGGCCGGGCTTGGCCGCTTCCTGACCGGTGACCGCATAAATCCGCTTAGCTCTATCTATCGCACTTCTGCTGGGCAGACAGAGCAGAACACTTTCAAGCTGATGGACAAGCAGATTGCTGATATGCGTGAGAAGGTGGCCGATCAGACCAGGCAAGACCCTGAGTTTGCCAATGCGACCAAAGACCGCCAGCAGCAAATGCTGCGTCAGGACCAGATTCAACTGGAAGAGACGCTCAAGGAGAAGTACGGGGTAGAGCCTAAAGAGAAGGACTACGGTCTGCCTAACAAATACCGTGGTGTTACCGATCCTGCCAAGCAATTGCAGATTGATAAAGCGATAAGCAAATACGACAACTGGCGGGCGGAATTGCGGTTGCGGCCGTCTGAACGTAGTGCGCCAAAGCCAACCCCTGAAGAGCAACGCTTGGCTGCGGTCTACGGTCGAGAGCGCATGCGCAACCCCACCCTGACGCGGGTACGACAGCAGCAGCGGCGTGCGCAGGACGCTCGGGCGGGCCGTGTTACCGAGCTAGCTCGGCAGTAGCGTTTCGATGATCCAGCCGACGCCAGCAGTGACAGCGATCAACAGTAGCCACGCAAAGCCGTTGATAGTGCCGCCGCCGTACACTGCTGCCGTAAGCAACAGGATGGCCGGTATGCCGAGAACGACTGCGACGACCAGAAGTGCCTTCATGGCAGGGGGAGTATAGCTATGGCAGGACCAGACAGCGGGGCAGGGGGCCGGCCGGTATCGCCTAACACGACCAGCGTTTCAAACGACCCGGAGATTGTCACCGCCCAGCAGGCTCTCGACGCTGCTCGGGCCACGTTGCTCAACGCTCAGTTGCGCTACGACAACGCCGCAGCAATCCGCGACAAGACGCCCGCCGCCGGCAGTGATAGCTACAACCCGGACGTTAGCGATCAAGCTGAAGCGGCTTTTGGCGATGCGGCGAGCATTTTAGCCAAAGCTGAAGAGCAGTGGTCGCTCGCTAATCGCCAGCTAGCCATCACCTACGCCGGCATCGCTGCCCGAGTGCAAACGCCTGAGCAGAAGGCAGAGGCCCAGGCAAACGCCAAATACCACACCGCGCAGGCGACTCTGGCCGAGGCGCAAGCTGCCAACCTCAAGGCGACCGGGTCGGATCAGAAGGCCGAGTCAGAGGCTCAAGTCAAGAAGGCGATGGCAGACGCCGACAGGATATCTGCCGAGATCAAGCAGATCATCCCGGAACAGGCGGCTCAACTTGCCGCCCAAACGAAGGAAACGTCTGCTCGCACAAACGTGCTCATCCCGGCTCAAGCCAAGCTCGCCAGCGCTCAGGCCGAGCAGACAGCCGCAGAGACAACCGATTTACTGCCCCAACAGGTCAAGGAGGTGCAGGCCAGGGTCAAGCAGATTCTGGCGTCAGCCGGCTTCACCGAGGCACAGACCGAGGCAGTTGCATCGACAATAGGCCAGACCAAGGCGCAGGCCGAGCTTCTGGCCCAACAGGCTGCAAAAGCAAAGCAAGACATCACCCGCCCGACGCAGATCACGCAGGGGCTGGATCAGCCCGAACTGGCGTTCCAAGACCCGACCACTGGTCAGGTCACTGCGCAGAAGAACCCGGCCTATCACGCCGCGAACTCGCAACTGATGCAGAATCAGTACGATTCGCTCAGCTTGATCCAGGGGATGATGGAGAGCGGCCAGATGTCGCCCCAAGAGGGGCAGATATACATGGACGGCATCCGCAAGCAGACGGAAGCTGCCCTGGCTGGCACGACGCCCTTCGACATACAGAAGGAGCAGCAGAACATCAAGGAGAATCAGGCCACGCTGGGCCGTGATCTGCTGCAAAACCGCATGGCGTCTAGCTCTCAGCTTGCTGGCAACCTGATGAATGGCCTGATTTCAGGTGCGGGTAAGCTGACTCACCCGATGTCGTTCAGCAACCTCAACCCCCTGGCGATGGCCGGCGACTTCATCACTCAGCAGGGTGGCGGGCAGGGTGTGTACGACACGGCTGTGGCCTTGATTCAGGGGCTCATGGGCCAGCAACAGGCGGCACAGGGCCAGCCCGTCATCCCCGGCGTGCCCCGCCCGCAGCCGGCTGCTGCCGGCCCTGCTGGTCCCGCTGGCCCGGCCGGCCCGGCTGGTCCCGGTGGTCAACCGCTGCTGCCGCCTGGTCAGGCAGGCACCGTGTCGCCATACGATCCGCGCTATCTTGGCATGCTGCCTCAGCGTGCTCAAGCGGCGCGTGCACCTCAACCGTGGGAGCGTAGTGTTAACTTTAATCCGTATTCGAGGCCATACTGATGGGCGTATTAGTAAACGGGGTTTGGCACGAGGAACTGGCTGACCCAAGCGATTCGGGCGGTAGCAACCTGACTAACGTCAACCAGTCGCCCTCATATCAGCAACCTTCACCCTCACCTTCACCCTCACCTTCACCGAATCCAGGACCGGGTGGGGCCCCGCCGTGGCTGTCCGACTTCCAGAACCTGATGGGCGGCATCAGTCAGGGCGGCGCTGACTACTACCAGATCGAAAAAGACAAGCTCACGCTGATGCAGCAGCAGTTCGAGCAGCAGAAGAAGCAAGCCGAACTGGACATGCAGCTTGCCAAGAATGCTGACGAGCGGGCTGCTGCGCAGCTAAAGATTGCGCAGGCCGATCAACTCTTGCGTGAGAACCAGTTCGCGCAGTCGAAGCTCGAATTCGAGAAGAACTTCACCCAGCGGCAGATCGAGTACCAGGGCACACTCGCCAAGGGCTTGCTCGACACGGCATCGCAGTTGCGCGGCCCCAAGGACTGGCTCAAATACTCGGAATTCCTGGGTGGCGGCAAGAACCTGATGGATCAGCTTTACGGTGGCGAGGCGAATGCGGCCTTTGGTGGTGAGAAGGGCTTCAGCCAGCCGATCAGCATTCAGGACGTGATCAACTCGCTGGGGGCCGGGCAGGCGCTCAACGGACAGATCGGTCAGCCAGGGCAGGCGGGGCCAATCCCCACGACGGCTACGCCGGGCGGGGCCGTGGTGGGCGGGGCAGTCCAGCAGCCGATAGGCGCGTATACGCCGGGGACCTCTCCTGGCTCAGCTATTGACCCGAGGTCGTACTCGACTGGTGCGCCTGGTGGCGGGCAGTCTGGCGTAAGCGGCGGGCAGGGTGGGGTGCCTGGGGCGTTCAACGTGCCACTGCCGCACCAGATCAACCCTGCGCAGTGGGACTCGATGTCGCAAGCAGCCCGCGACCTGACGATGGGGCTGGCCGAGGGTGGCTACACCCAGCAGGGCTCGTATACGCCCGAAGACTACCTGCGTATACTCAACGCATCGCGGCCAATGGGCACAGCATCGCGCATGACAAGAAGTGCCTATAATGCGCCGGTAGGATCGTTCTAAGAAAATGACTCAAGAAGATACCTCCGCACCTGAGCCGACCACAGAGGCACCAGTAGCGACCGAAGACGCCACTACTGAAGCCGTTCCTGCCGCCGAGCCAGAGGTTGAATGGACGGTTATCGAGAAGGCGCTCGACAAGGTTCCAGCAGATCAACTGCGCAAGCACAAGCGCTTTGCTGGCATTCTTGGCGGGACGCTACAGCAGGCTAGGGTAGAGTGGGAAAGGTCAACAGCGGCAGAACGGGAGCGACAGGCCCGCGAGGCGGCGCACAGAGAGCTTACCGATCTAGCACAGAACGACCCGATTGCCTTCTCGGAGAAGTGGTTGGGCCAGGATGCTACCGACAGGATGCGCCGAGAACTGGACACTATGCGGGCTGACACAGCCCGGCAGTACATGCACCAGATCGGCACAACGTTCGGCCGCGAATTTGAGCTTACCGAAGACGACGTTGCAGAGATTGCGCAAGCCGTTGTTGGTAAGAGCAATGACGAAGTGTTACCAGCGTTCAACGTGGCAGCAGCCAGGATCATCAGTCAGCGCGAGGCGCGTAAGGCGTTTGATTCATGGCGAACCAAAGAGCTTGCCAAGGAGCGCGAGGCGCTCAGGCAAGAGGTTGCTGCCGAGATGATGAAGGGCGAACCGTCGCCCAGCATCAGGCGCTCAACACCCCCCTCTACCGTCAAGCCTCATCAGTTAGCCGACAAAGACTTCGACGCCTGGTACGAAGAAAACGTGCTCAAACGTGCCAGGAGTTTCAGAGGGTAAAGGCTCATGGCATACCAAATTTTGGGAACGGGTGGTCTGACTGTTGAAGACCAGTTGGCCACGTTTTCCAAAAGGCTCCTTCGGCGGTTCAGGGCGAAGCCAACGTTCGCGCAGTTCGCCAAGAAAGACGGCATCCCGGTCAACGGTGGGCGCGGCATCTCGTTCCGTGGCCTCACCAGCATCTACCCGGCGGGCCTCGGCGGCTCGGCAGCGGCAGGCTCAGCGCCGGGCGCGTTGACTGAAGGCACTCCTGGCGCGGCTATCGACGCTACCTGGCGTGAGGTCGTGGTCACCGTATCTCAGTACGGTCAGTTTTTGCAGGTTACCGACGTGGCAGCCCTGCAAGCACTCGACAAGGTTGTCCCGCAGTACGTCGAGGGTTTTGGCGAGTCGATGAACGACGCCATTGATCTCGTCACCCGAGATGCGCTGATTGCCGGTACGAACGTGCAGTACGCCTCTATCGCCACCACTCGTGGTGGTGCTTCTGGCATCGGCTCGGGCATGAACTTGACCCTTGCTGAACTGCGCGAGGCAAAGCGCACGTTGCTGCGGAACAACGTCCCCGGCAACAGCAAGGCGAACGGCAAGTACGTCGTCGCCACCAGTCCTGAAGCCCTGTTCGATCTTGAGGCGGACTCGAACATCACGAACTTCTGGCAGTATGCCGGCGAGCGCGGCATGGGCAACCAGTTGTTCGACACGATGTTTCAGGACTTGCCGATGGGCTTCCGTCTGTTCATCACCACCAACACCCGCAACTTCATCGACGCTGGTCTGTCAACTGCTGACGTGCACGCGACGCTGGTGTTTGGCGAAGAGTGGTTCGGTGCTGTTGACTACGACGCTCTGCCGTCAGAGGTCATCGTCAAGGAGCGTGGCTCGGGTGGCACAAGCGACCCGCTCAATCAGTTGGCCACGGTGGGCTGGAAGGCGTCCTGGGGAGCCAGGATTCTGAACCAGGCCAATGGCGTTCGCATCGAGCACGCAACTAGCACCAACACGATGGGCTAGCCAGTGGGCGGGGGCTGGATGTCACCTCCCCCCACCAGCAGGAGTGAGGGAGAGAGCTTGCAGAGGACTCTCTCCCCACTCGTTCTACTGAGAGAGGGATATGGCAGGACGATCTTGGTCACCCGAGCAACGCGAGCAACAGCGCCAGCGGATGAGGAACATGAAACGGCGACAGGCTGGCTTGCCAGAAGATGAGCCGGCCCCTGCGCCCGTAGCCGTACCGGCGAAGGACGAGGCTGCCGACGAATTCAAGGAGTTGGCTGCGCGGCTGTACAAGGTGGCCGATGACCGCGAGCAGCGGGTCAAGGTGCTCGATGAGCTTGAGGGGTTCCTGGCCAAGCTCAACCCCAAGGACTACCCCGAGCTTGCGCAGAGCGAGACGGTCATGCGCTTCATCGACCTGATTGCTGAGCGCAAGGCAGAGCAGAACAAGGATGACCCGCCTGGCACGATCTATGGCCGGGGTACGATGGCTGAGCACAAGAAGGCGTGGACCGAGCTTGATCTGCGCAAGAGTGACATCGCCAAGGTCGAGTTTGAGGTCAACGAGAACGAGTCCGTAATCTGGCAAGGTCTTCGCCGCGACTACGAGCCGGGCATCACCTACACCGATTATCGCTGCTTCGTTGATCTGATCCGCGAGAAGAACCGCAATCTGCGGCTGGCAGTCGAGCACACCGAGTACATGTTCAAGCAGCGCAACACGCTGACCGACCGGGGCATGGCCACACTCGGCTCAGCCAGGGTGCGCGGCTCTGCCGACAGAGGGTCATTCCGCCCGGCTGCTGGGCTGTTTGAGCCAGAGTATGGGGCTGGTGGAGGCGACGAAGAAACCGCATAGAATGAGCGAGTGCCACGAAAAATAGCTGAAGGGGATAAGCCTGATCTTGCTTTCGCCATCATCGCCAAGGATGCCGAGCAGTCAATTCCGGCGCTCCTGGCGTCCATTCAACCAGTTGCGCGGCAGATCGTCGTCTGCGTCGATGAACGAACGACGGACAAAACTGCGCGAGTGGCTAAACGATTCGGAGCAGAAGTCCACCCCATCCGTGTCTCCGACTGGCACGAGTGTGACCTCCACGGACGGGTCCTCGCCCAGCACTTCGCCAACGCACGAGACGAATCGTTCACGTATTTAGACCCCGCCATCAAGTGGTGGTGTTGGATCGACAGCGACGACATTCTGAAGGGGCAGGAGCATCTTGCTGACATCCTTGCTGCGATACCTGACGATGCTGTGGGCATCTGGACGCCCTACCACTACTCGACCATGCGTAGTGGTGCAGCCACGAATACGCTCTTTCACCGTGAGCGCATCCTGCGCTCGTCTGTCGGCTGGAAATGGGAGTTTCG
>Ga0065707_10082160_pt1 | contig 20515 bp, 19 predicted proteins | sample SwiRhicommuniRL3_FD_59094 | JGI IMG/M metagenome (GOLD analysis project Ga0065707, IMG submission 59094) | Switchgrass rhizosphere bacterial communities from Rose Lake, Michigan, USA - RL3 v2 (version 2) | ecosystem: Host-associated > Plants > Roots > Rhizosphere > Soil | place: East Lansing...
GTTACTCCAACGAATCCTTCATCGGACCGCAGGCGGCCATGGCTCTCGAGCGAGTCTGCAATCTTCATTCGCACTCGCTGCTCAGCAGCCGGCACTGAGGAGGTTCCTTCTCCTGCCGTCAGTCCGTGATCGGTACTCGCATGTAGCCGTTGAGCTCGGTCGTGGTCATGGCCTTGTCCACGTAGTTGAACGTGCCGTGCTCGCGAATTTCGCGGGCAGCTCCCAGCAAGCCGGTCATCGCCGCGCGATAGAGGGAAGTCGCCAGGCTGATGCGCTTCACACCGGCAGCTTCGAGTTCCGGCACGGTGAATGAGCGGCCCTTGATGCCCACCATGAAGTTCACCGGCTTGGTTACCGAGGCACACAGCGTGCGCACCGCATCGAGGCTGGGCAATCCCGGAGCGAACAGGACGTCGGCGCCGGCCTTCTCGTAAGCCTGCAGGCGGCGAATCGTGTCGTCGAGGTCCGGAAAGCCCGCCAGGAAATTTTCCGATCGCGCGGTGAGCACGAACGGCGACGGCAACGATCGTGCTGCCTGCGCTGCCGCTGCGATTCGTTCGGTCGCCAGGCCGATGTCGAAGAGGGGGCGGTGCGGGTCGCCGGTCGAATCTTCGATCGAGCAACCGGCCAGTCCGGTCTCGCCCGCCAGCCGGATGGTGATGGCCACGTCTTCCGGCGCGTCGGCGAAGCCTTTCTCCAGGTCGGCGGAAACCGGCAGGTCCGTGCTCTCGACGATGGTTCGCGCCTGGTTCAGCGCTTCCTTGCGAGTGATCTGGCCGTCGCGCCTGCCAAGCGTACCGGCGGCGGCGCCGCTCGAGGTCGCAATGGCTTCGAATCCCAATCCGGCGAGTACTCGCACGGCGCCGGCATCCCAGGCGTTGGCGATGACGAAGGCGCGGGACTGCTCGTGCAGGTCTCGGAAACGCAGGGCCTTGGCTGCCGGAATGCTGGTCATGATGCGTACGGTAACGTAAACGTTGTTGACGAGGCGTCGGGCGCGAAGCGTTCTTGCCTGCTTCGCAACCCTGGCGACGTTACCAGCGTCTCATGCTCCGACGCCGCTACTGTAAGGCGCTTCGAGGTGAGACGCGATGCAATTCCTGATCTTGACGTTTGCCTGGGTGGTGCTGCTGGTGGTTGCGTGGCCGTTCGCATTGCTGGCGCTGTTCCTGTTACCGATCATCTGGTTGATCGCACTGCCGTTCCGACTCGCCGGCCTGGTGGTCGAAGCGCTCCTCGCATTCATAGGCGCGCTGTTGTTCCTGCCGGCGCGGTTGCTGGGACGTCGCTGATTCCGAGGACACTGCTCGCGGCAGCGAGCAGCGTCCCCTAAAACCAGTTGAAATTGAAACTGATGCTGACCCGTTCCCGGTCGACCGGGTTGGGCGTCACTTCGTGCCGCAGCCAGCTCTCGAACAACACCACCTCGCCGGCCTGCGCCGGGAACACGATCCACGGGCGATTTTCCGGGCGGCCGTCGGCCAGTCGCGGCGGCGCTGCCATGAACCGGTCGAGTCGCGGATCTTCGAATTTGAGGCCCGGCGCGCCCTTCGGCGTCTGCACGTAGTAAGTACCGCTGATCGTCGACAGCGGATGCAGGTGCAGCCCGTGCACCACCCCTTTCGGCATGATGTTGACCCAGCAATCCGTCATCGACAGCGGCCGGCCTGCCAGGTCCAGCTCCAGCGAGCGCGCATACGCATTCACGTGCCGCTTCAGTTTGGTTTCGAGCTGGGCGAAGGTCGGCGATAGCTGGTGCATGCGGGAAGCCGAGTTGTACGAGGTATAGCCGCCGGGGTAGTTCCTGAGCGACCATTTCACGCCGGCGGCATCGTCGATGGGCAGCTGCCGGCATTCCCGCAGCAGGGCGTTGTTGAACCGGCGCCAGTCCTGGCGCTGCAAGGGTGCGCAGTAGACGAGGGTCGGGAACAGGCTGCGGGTAGTCATCCGCGCAGTATATAAAAGAGCGCAGCCCGGCTCTCCGGATCTACGCGCTTCGATGGGACCGCTGGCGCCCCCCTTATGGATAACGCTGGACCAATTGCGGAACTGGGTGGCGTTTACCCGACGCCAGCGCCTGCCTGTCATCTCTCCTTAAAGAAATTGCTGTAATTCCTCTGCCGGATCTCACGACCATCCGAGGATTCCACATGCATGAGTTTCTGCAGGCATTGCACGAGCAGCGCTGGGACGACCATCGTTACTACCATCACAGCCGCATCAATCAGTCGCTGCACCTGGTGAGCGCCCTGAGCTTCCTCTGCGCCTACGTGTTGTTGTTCACCGACCCGGTGGGGGCGGCCCTGGTGGGCTGGCTGATTTCGATGGCGAGCCGCCAGATCGGCCATTTCTTCTTCGAGCCGAAAGGTTACGACGAGGTGAACGAGGCCACCCACGAGCACAAGGAAGACATCAAGGTGGGCTACAACCTCAAGCGCAAGATCGTGCTGCAGGCCGTCTGGGCCATTTCACCCATCATCCTGTTGATCGAGCCCACGCTGTTCGGCATTTTCGAGCCGCATGCCTCGCCCGCCGAATTCGTGCATCACGTCGGCCAGGTCTGGCTGACCCTTGGCGTGGGCGGGCTGCTGTTCCGCACCGTGCACCTGTTCTTCCTGCGCGATATTCAGACCGGCCTGGTGTGGCTCACCAAGATCCTCACCGATCCGTTCCACGACGTCATGCTCTACCACCGGGCGCCGCTGTATCTGCTGAAGGGCGAACTGATCGATCCGATGGTGCATACGAAGCACGTGTGACGATGCCTGCCGGCTGCCGCGGATAACCGATCCATTGTGCCAGCGTTTCGCGCAGTACCTGACGCCTGATCGACTTGTCGGTCAGCGTCGGGCTCTGCCACCACCAGCCGTCGCCGTGCATCGCTCGCGCGGCGGACACTATCTTCTCGCACACCGCCTCGAAGTCGTCATCGGTGTAGTTCAGGCTGAAGATGAAACGTCCGCTGCCCACCCAGCTCAGCGCGATGCCTGCGGCCCGCAGGTAGAACTGCAGCATCCAGTTGTAGCGCGACGGCCTGGTGTAGACGACGGTCCAGATCGACGACAGGTTCGCCACGCGCACCGGCAAGTCAGCGGCTTCGAAACGCTCGTTCAACTGCCGGGCGCGCGCATTCCACGTTGCATCGAGATTGACATAGATGGCGCGAATCTCCGGCGTGTCGAGCCGCTGCAGGAACTCGTTCATCGCACCCATCACGTACGGATGCGAATTGAACGTGCCGCGGGCGAAGCAGATGTCTGCCGGACGCTCCTCGCGAAAGCGCTTCATCAGGTCTGCCCGCCCGCAGACGACGCCGACCGGCAACCCGCCGCCAAGCGTCTTGCCGTAAGTGACCATGTCCGCACTCACGCCGAAGTATTCCTGCGCTCCGCCCGGAGCGAGGCGGAAGCCGACGAACACTTCATCGAAGATCAGCACGATGTTGCGACGTGTGCAGACGTCACGCAGCTGCTGCAGCCACTGCGTGTACCGGGCACGATCGAAATGAGCCTTGCGTCCGCTGTCGACCAGCGTGGAATCGCCCGGCGCATTGGAGTTCGGATGCAAGGCCTGCAGCGGGTTGACCAGCACACAGGCGATGTCCTTGCGAGTCTCCAGCACCTTGAGCGCCGCTTCGCTCATGTCGTTGAGCGTGTAGGTGGCTCGCTCCGTCACGGGGTTGCCGACGCCCGGCTGCACCTCGCCCCACCAGCCGTGATACGCGCCGCAGAAGCGGACGAGATGCGTACGGCGGGTGTGATATCTCGCCAGTCGCACCGCCTGCATCACCGCTTCGGTGCCGGACATGTGGAACGACACTTCGTCCAGCCCGGAAATACGGCGCAGCCGTTCGACGTTGTCGGCGATGACCGGATGATACGAACCCAGCACCGGTCCGAGCTTGCGCACTTGCTCGGCGCCGCGCTCGATGCATTCCTTGTAGAAGTCGTAGCCGAACACGTTGACGCCGTACGAGCCGGTGAGGTCGTACGCCTCGTTGCCGTCGAGGTCGGTGACCGTGACGCCGCTCGATTCGACTGCGAAGGATCCCGCTTTCAGGTGCTGGCGGGCGAAGCGGCTGAACTGGAACGGCACGCGATAATGCGCCGTGAATTGCAGGTCCGAAATGCCGCTCTCGATGTAGCTCGTCAGGTTGGCGGTGTGAGTGAAGCGCTGCGCATACGTTGCAGAGAGCTTCGCGAAGCCGTCGCGACGATTTGCAGCAACGTCGGCGGGTGCACCGTCGCTCGCGAAGAAAGTCACATCGTCGTATTCGTAATGCGGCAGCAGTGCGGCGAAACGCCGCGACCATTTCGAATGGCCTGCCAGCGAGGGATGCTTCGCCCGCGACAATTGCAGGCGCACATGGATTTTCCAGGACAGGAAGGCCAGGACCAGGCCGATGGCGACATAAAGCGGAATAGATGGGTTCACGGAGTTACTCAGCCGGGAGTTACTCAGACCGCACTGTATGCACCGGATCTTACAACTCGATGACGTTACGCCCCCACATGACTCAGATATTGCAGGTAGATGAAGCGCCCGCTTCCGGTCCGAGGTTCTGGCTGGCGCGCCTGGTCGCTCAGGAAGATCTCAATTTCCTGCTCACCAACCGCATTCCCCGGCAGCTGCTGACGCAGTTCATGGGCTGGTTCAGCCAGATCGAGCAGCCGCTGGTACGCCGCTTCTCGATCGCCGTCTGGCGGTTTTTCTGCGACGTGGATCTCAGCGACGCGAAGAGGACGCACTTCACCAGCATGCACGATTGCTTCACGCGCGAATTGAAAGAGGGAGCGCGTACGGTCGATCCAAGTCTCGACATACTCACCAGCCCCAGCGACGGCATCGTCGGCGCCATGGGCCGCATCGACGACACGACACTGATCCAGGCCAAGGGCTTCCCGTACACCCTCGCCGATCTGACCGACGATCCGGAAACGGTGAACGCCTATCGCAACGGGACGTACGTAACGTTGCGCTTGACCGCCGGCATGTATCACCGCTTCCACGCGCCGCAGGATGCGACGCTCGAACGCGTTACCTATATTTCAGGCGACACCTGGAACGTCAATCCCATCGCTCTCAAGCGCGTCGAGAAACTGTTCTGCAAGAACGAGCGCGCGCTGCTGAAGTTACGGCTCAAGGAATCCGGCCAGCCCGTGATGCTGGTGCCCGTGGCGGCGGTTCTCGTCGCCAGCATCAGGTTGCATTGCCTGAACGTGCTGCTGCATCTGAAATATCGCGGCCCGAATGTGATCCCGTGCTCCGTCGGCATGCACAAGGGCGAGGAACTGGGCTGGTTCCAGCACGGCTCGACCATCATCGTGCTCGCGCCGGAAGGATTCGAGGTGTGCGAGGGTGTGCAGGAGGGAACCAGGATTCGGATGGGCGCGGCGCTGATGAAGATTCCCTGAGTGTCGGGATCTCACGCGGAGAATGGACCAAATCTTAGAAGATCCCATTCTTCTCTGCTCCGCGTTCTCCGCGCGCCAAGTTCTTGATGCCCTTTCCGGTAGCAATGCTGGCGGTTCTTGCCACCCTCCGAAGAGGTTGTACTCACCAGTGCTGAGGCAGCAGCTCAGCGTTCGAAAGATATGGGCGCGCGGAGAGCGCGGAGCAGAGAAAGATTGTTTCCATTCTCTCCGCGTGAAAGAGACTACTTCCACTCATACCCGAAGTAATTCGCGACCGCCAATCCACCCGCGACGCTCGTAAACGGATCGTGCACCGTCACTCTGCCTGGGAACCCGGCTTCCAGCAGGGTTTTCACAGCCACGATCTGCGACGAACCGCCGGTGCGAATCACCAGGTCGATGTCTGCATGCGTGAGTTGCGCATCCGCCAGCACGTCCTCGATCAATTCTGAAATCTCTCGCATCATGCCGACCAGCATCGCATCGAACTGCCGTCGCGTGAACGGCACCAGCAGATTCAGTTCCGGCACGTCGAGCAGCGTCTCTTCCGTATCCGATAAGGCGGCCTTCGCCTGCCGGATCGCACGGAACACGTTGTAGCTGTAGTTGTAGTTGATCAGGTCCTTGAGCCGTTCGAACTTCACTGCTGCGGGCCCGCCGTTGGCGATCGCAGTCGTCAGGCGCGCCTTGTATTGGTTCTGATTGAGCGTGTGCGTGATCGCCCAGTTGAGCAGGCCTTCCTCGTAGTCGTCGAAGGGGAAGGGCGTCGTGATCTCGTGGCCATCGACGATGCGCGACCACGATTCGCCCTTGCCCAGCAGCGGGAACAGCAGTTCTTTGAAGATCAGCTGGTCGATGCGATCGCCACCCAGTCCCGTGCCTGCGGTCGCCAGCACGTCGAATTGCGAGCCGTCGTAGCGAATGACACTGAGGTCAAGCGTGCCGCCGCCGAAGTCGACGGTGAGCACCACACCGCTAGTCGACAGTCGCGCCTGCCACAGATAACTCAGCGTCGCGGCCACCGGTTCGGGATAGAAACGCACGTTGCGCAGGCCTGCATGCTCGCTTGCCTCGACCATGCGTGCGATAGCCGCATCATTGTGTCCGGACTGTCTGCCTTCGAAGTTCACCGGGCGGCCGACGTGGACTCGTTCGAGCTTCGTGCGCGTCGCCTCTTCGACGCTTTCGCGAATGCGCAACAGGATCGGCGTGATCAACGCGACCAGCCGATACGGACGTTCGAACACCCACAGCCTTTCGATCTGCACGTTGCCGAGCAGCCGTTTCAGTCCCTGGAACAATCGTCCTGGCAGTCCGCGATCGACGAGCGGGCCGTAGATGACATTGCGAGCGTTCTCCGGCGCACCGTGCGCATCCTTGACGCTGCCATCGCCTACCGACGTCGCTTCCACGCCGAGAATTTCAGGCACCAGTTCCACCAGCCGCGCGCGATTTTCTTCGACGTACTGTTCGACGGCGGCAACGCCGGTGAGCGCCTGGTAACTGCGATTGAGATGAATCGCCGTGGGCATGATGGGCCCGCTGCTTTCCAGCTGCACGTAGTGCAGCTGCTTGCCGTCGAACCAGGCAACCGTCGAGTTCGACGTTCCGAAATCGACGCCCACGCCCACACCCACGCTAAGGCCAGGCATGCTTACGCGGCCAGCGGTTGGGCGAGCTTGACCCGGTTACGGCCCGAGCGCTTGGCTGCGTAGACCGCTTCATCGGCGCGCGCGATCAAGTGTTCGTCCCACACGCCGAGCGTGTCGCTGGTGGCGACGCCGATGCTGCAAGTGAGGCGGATCGGCTTGCCGTATCCTTCGACTTTGATTTCCGCCACGCGTTTGCGAATGCGTTCCGCGAGCGGTTCGGCCGCAGCGGCATCGGCGCTGCTCAGGATCACGACGAACTCCTCGCCGCCGTAGCGTCCGACGACATCCGACTGGCGCAGCTCGGCCTGGATCGGTGGAATGATTGCCCGCAGACACGCATCGCCGGCCAGGTGGCCGTACGAGTCGTTGATCTCCTTGAAGTGATCGAGATCGATGAACAGCAGCGAAATCGGCAGGCCTCGCGAACGGGCGCGGAAGCAGGCAGCCTGCAGGCGTTCGACCAGCGAACGGCGATTCAATGCGCCGGTGAGCGAATCGGTCTGGGCACGCCGTTCCGCATCGGTGAGCGCCAGGCGTTGTTCTCGCAGCCTGTCGGCGACGCCGAGTGCGACCAATATGGCTGCCGCCACCATCGACAGCGGCAGGCCGTAGTAGAGCAGGCCGGCTGCATCTTCGGCTTCGGTCAACAGCAGTGTGATCGAAGTAGCGATAGTGAAGGCTTCGAGCAATCCCCAGGCAATCAGGAACCAGCCGGCAGCGCGGTTCTCCCGTCGCCATGCAAGGAACGCAACGACGAGTGTGAATACCGCGGAGCCAAGAAATACGATGTTACCGATGCCGGCAACGAGCCCGCCGAGGCCGACCAGCTGCGCCAGGTTGGCGAATGTGAGTACGACGAAGGTGATCGCCAGCCAACCGAAGATGGCATAGACACGCGGGGAGAAGCGCTGCAGATCGGCGATCTCCCGCACGAACAGACAGGCGACGGAGCCGCTCAGCGCCGCCGTGACATTCCACGAATAAGATGCAACCGGCAGCAGGTACGACAGTGCTGGCCAATCGAATGCCTGTCCGGAGAGGAAGCCGACGTACAGGGCCTGCAGCGAGAACAGCGTTGCATACAGCACCAGCAGCTTGTCCGAGAGGACGAACCAGATCAGCAGCGCCGCTGTCGCCATCGCCATCAGCGCACCGAATGCCATCGCGATCATTCGAGCGTGCTCCGCTGCGCGGGCGAACTTCGTATCCAGCGTCGCCGTGCCGAATCGCAGATCTTCGGCGCCGGTGCCGCGAGGCTCGACTCGTGCGTACAGGACCTGCCCGGCGCTCAAGCCATCGGGAAGCACGAACAGCGATTCCTGCACGCCGCGAAAGCCGGGAATATTCGTTGCCAGCCGCAACGGCACCGTCGCGCCGTTGTGCCTGGCGTAGAGTTGAACATCGAAGTGGCGTCCGCGACGCACGCTCACGGTGGCGACCGCGTCGGGCTGATAGTCGGCGCTGGCCTGCAGCTTCAGCCAGAAGGTCTGCTTGCTCTTGCGGGCGGCGTGAAAGTCGTAGGCGCCGAACTGCGTATCGAGAGAGCCGTCAGTGACGGCGCCGGCTGCTGAATCCGCCAGCGACTGGTCGAGTAATTGAATGGCGAAGGCGGGCTCCGTCGTGGCCGCTGCGGGTGCGGCCATAGCAGGTGCGGATAGCCAAGCGGCCAGGCCGCAAAGCCATATCACCATCAGGTACCGCACAGTTCGCCTCCCGAGATCGCCGCCTGAGAATTCGGTCCGGACGATCGCCCACCCCGTTCAGCGCCGAAGTATGGTCAAAGGCCGCAGGCCGGGCAAATCGGCCTCGCGATTTAACGCCGTTGAACCGTGCACCGATTTAACTCGTGCGCCGGGGGCGCTCAAAGGAACTGTTGGGCAGTTCGGGTATCTTCGGGGTTTTCCGCAGGAGGCGTCATGCGACCAGCGTCACTTTTCCGCAGCCTGGTGCTGACCATGGCCCTCCCAATGATATTCGCGACGACGCTGCCCTTAAGCGGACAGGCGCAGCCGGCCATCGAGGAAGTGCTGGTCACCGGCGAACATCCCGGTCCCGGCCTATGGAAAGTCTCGGACGGCGAGCACGTGCTGTGGATACTGGGCACGCAGTCGCCCGTGCCCACCAGGCTGACCTGGCAAGCCGACGATGTCGAACTCGTCATGACCGAAGCGCAGCAGGTGATCGGCGACTACTCCGGCGCGTTCACACTGCAAGGCCAGAGTGCCTACACCGCCAAGGGTCGCCCCCTGCGCCGGCTGTTGCCATCCAGGTCGTACGCGAAGTGGCAGGCGTTGAAAAAGAAGTACCTCGGCGATGACAAGCAGATCGAGACGGCGCTGCCGGTCACCGCAGCGCTGCTGCTGCGTTCCGCTGCTTTTGAGAAGACCGGGCTGACCAATCCCGATCGCATGCTGCGGAAGATCTACAGCCTCGCGCGTTCGTACAATGTGCCCGTGACGACCTCGCACCAGGTCAACAAAGTCATCGACTCCAGCGACCGCGACGCCGCCAGGTCGGAACGCATCGGCATCGACTACCTGGTCAGCACCATCGACACGCTCGAAAACGATTTGCGCAGCGCTCGCCTTCGGGCCAACGCTTGGGCTACAGGCGACATCGCTGCTTTGAAAGCGCAGGCCGATGCAGATAAGAGCAACGCCGATCTCTACGCCAGCAGCTGGCCCTTCCTGCATGCCGACGAACTGCGCGCCATCACCGATGAAACCAACCGTCGCTGGATCGAAGCTGCCTCCACTGCCTTGCGCAAGAACCAGACGACCTTCGCGGCGCTGCCTATTTTTCTACTGCTGCGCGACGATGGCTTGATGCCGGCGCTGCGAGCGCAGGGATTTACGGTCGAACCGCCGGTGTATTGATCGGGTCTCAACTCTCCAACGCCGACTGCTCGCTGCGCGACTTCGCACGACGACGATTCCTTGCCGGGCCGGTGGATTGCCTGAAAGTCAGTTGCGACGCGATGACGTGAGGCGAGGCTTCCAGCACTTCGCCCTTGAGGTGTCGCAGCAGCAACTCTGCGGCCTGCGCCGCCATGGCAGGGATGGGCTGGCGGATGGTGGTCAGTGCGGGCCACACCTGGTTCGCGAGTGGCACATCGTCGAAGCCGGCGACCGAGAGGTCCTCGGGTACGGCGATGCCCATGTTGTGCGCGACGGCCAGGACGCCGGCGGCCATTTCGTCGTTGCTGGCGAAGATGGCGGTGGGGCGCTTGTCCTCGCTGACTTGCAGCAGCTGGCGTCCTGCCTGGACACCCGATGCGAAGGAATTGAACCCCTGCGCGACCAGTCGTTTCTCCAGCTTGAGTCCGCAGGTGCGCAGCCCATCCAGGTAACCCTTGTAGCGATCCGCGATTGCGGCGTGATCCGGGTTGCCGACGACGAAGCCGATGCGGACATGGCCGAGTGCGGCGAGCTGTTCGGTCATGCGAGCGCAGCTTTCGCGATCGTTGGTATAGACGCTGCGTTGCGCATCGGAATGTTCTGCCGGTGCGATGCGGATGTAAGGAATTTCCTGTCTGTCCAGCGCTTCGATCAAGCCATCCTGGTCCGAGAGCGGCGGCGTGACGATCACGCCGTCGGCATGCGAGTGACGAATGTTGCGCAGGATCTCGTCGGCCAAGGTCGGTGAGCGGTAGTCGCAGGGATGCATTACGACTTGGTAATGCGCCGCGCGACAGGTCTCGATGACGCCGGTCAGCACGCTGGTAGCGTAGTAGTCGCACGAGAGATCGTAGAGCAGGCCGATCAGGTACGAGCGGCTGCCGCCCAGGCTGCGGGCGGAGGGATTGGGGTGATAGTCGAGCTTGCGAATGACTTTCATCACTCGTTCGCGCGTGTGCGTCTTCACGGTCGAGACATTGTTGATGACGCGTGAGACGGTCTTGATGGAGACGTGGGCTTGTGCCGCTACATCGCGAATGGTGGCGTTGGCCATAGAAAACCTGAACTACCCGTCAAGGGTTTGGCAGTACGGCGTTGCGGCTCGACAGGAAATCCTTTTTCTCAGCCCGGGCCCGCAACGCGGCGCCCCGGCCCTTTTGCAGCAAGTGTACGGATTTTTTCCCTCCGCGGCAGCGAATCACGGAGCAGGTACGTCATTCGGCGGCCCCCATGCATTGCATGTGCATAGGACAACCCATAGCCGTAGGCGAACAACGGGTCGTAGCCGGCGTCACCGCGATTTAGAGGTGTTTGATCCGCGTGCCTGGGCCACGAGTAGGACAGCTTGCCGACGAAATCCTGGTTCACTTCGCCGCGTTCGTTGCGGAACAGCACATCCGCTACGCCACATTGAGCGAGCGCTTGAGTGGCAGCAGGTCGTTCCGATTCTTGAGCAGGCGTTGATGGCCTGCGGGCATTTGTCTTTCGAGCAGCCCTGCACTTCATCGATGCCGTCCCAGTCGGACACCACCAGGCCATCGAAGCCGAGCTGCTGCTTGAGCACGTCGGTCAGCAGGTACTGCTGGCCGTGCACCTTCCATCCTTGCCACATGTTGTAAGACGCCATGACGGTCTGGGCGCCGGCTGTGAGCGCAGTGATATAGCCCTGCCCATGAATGTCTAGAAGCTGCTGTTCGCCGACCGACGTGTTGCCCCGATCTATGCCGAATTGCCGAACAAGACCTCTTTCACAGGATTACGCGCAACGGCAGGGGCTGCCGCAGCGCCGTGGTGGACTGATCAACGGACGGGTAGAAGGAGCGGATTCAGCGCACTGAACGGACCGGAAGAATGGCGCAGGCGCTGATGAAGGTGATGGCGCCGCCCACCACGTACAGGCTGCTGTAGTCGCCGTCGGCCAGGCTCAGGATGGTCGCGCCGATGGCCGGAGCGATCACCTGGGGCAATGCGTTGGCGATGTTGAGGATTCCCAGGTCCTTGGCGGCATGGCGCTGCTGGTCGGGCAGCACTTCGGTGATGAGAGCCAGGTCGACCGCGTAATACGCTCCTTGTCCGATGCCGGTGAGCACGATGCCGGCGAGGAACGTCGCATACGAGTGCGCCCCTGCAACGATCCACAAGCCGATGGCATACGCGAAGGCGCCGAGAAATACGAATGCCTTGCGGCGTCCGAGAAGATCCGACAGCTTGCCGCTGCCGATGCTGAACACTACGACCAGCGTCGACTGCACCAGGATCGATTGAAAGATCAACAGGGGCATTTCACCCGCCGTGCGGCCGAGCTTGTCGATCAGGTAAAACGGCTGGAACGTGTTGATGCAGGAGCAGCCCACGCCGAGCAGGAAACGGCTCAGCCAGGCCCAGCTGAAGTCCGGATGCGCGAGCGGGTCGAACCGAAACGATGCGAGCACTTCCCGCAGCGGTTGACGGACTGCGGGTTTGCTTTGCAGCCTGCGATCCCGCAGCGTGACCACCAGCAGCAGCACCGAGAGCAATCCAATGCTCGCCGGCAGCATGAATGCGAGCAGCATCGAGTCGGCTACAGCCTGCACCAGAAAAGTCCCGGCGAGTTGCCCGATAGGCATGCATATGCCGAGCACGCCCGACACCGTGCCGCGCTGTTCGGGCGGCACCTGGTCTGCCAGCAACGGGACGATGCTGGCGAGCACCGCGTTGAATGCGAGTTGGGCCAGGCACCAGCCCACCAGGACCATCGCAATCGAGTTCGCCGTGGCGATCAGCAGCAATGCGCAGAAGCCGCCGACGACACCCCCCGCCATCCATGGCCGGCGCATGCCGAAACGCGACGTCGTGCTATCGCTCAGGCGGCCGAACACCGGTCCTGCAAGCATCGCGCAGGCCGCGCCGATCGCAAGGATCAGCGACAGACTCTGCGCACCGTGTTCGGGCGCGAGCTGCCGAACGCGCAAGGCAATCGTTACCAGCATCGGCGTGAGCAATGCCAACCAGGTCCCCGTGTACGCCAGCGCGTAGAGGGTGATGAATCCCCAGCCTACGCGCCTTGCCACGGTGGCTGCTGCGGGAAGCGCTGAGTCTGCGGGAAGTATTGACACCGGATAGTCGCCAGCTGATAACCGCTGCAGTGGATACCTGTGAGGATTATCCGTGTACGGACGTCGAGTGACGATAGTTCTTTGTCTCGTCGTGCTGGCTGTGGGGCCGTTGACCAGTCCCGCCGCCGAACGAGTGGATCTGATCGTACGCAACGGCACGATCTACGATGGCACCGGCAAACCGCCGGTGACCGGGGGCGTTGCGGTCCGCAACGGCAAAGTCGTAGCGATCGGCGCGTTGCCCGACTTCACCGCCGCCCGCGAAGTCGATGCGAAAGGCCTGGCCGTCGCACCCGGCTTCATCAACAACCTTTCCTGGGCCGTGGACACCCTGATCGCCGACGGCCGCGCCATGAGCGATATCAAGCAGGGCGTGACCCTGGAGATTTTCGGCGAAGGCGATTCGGCCGGACCGGTGAACGATGCGGTTCGCAAGGAGATGATCGAAACGCAGGGCGACATCCGTTACGACGTGACCTGGACGACGCTCGGCGGCTACCTGGAATTTCTCGCCAGCAAAGGCGTGTCGCCGAACGTTGCTTCCTTCGTTGGCGCGACCACCGTCCGTGCCCACGAAGTGGGCTTTGCGAATCGTGCACCGACCCCCGACGAATTGCGCCGCATGCAGGAACTCGTTCGCCAGGCCATGCGCGAAGGTGCGCTCGGAGTGGGCAGTTCGTTGATCTATGCGCCTGCATCCTATGCGCGAACCGATGAGCTGGTTGCATTGACGAGTGCAGCCGGCGAGTTCGGCGGCGCGTATATCTCCCACATGCGCAGCGAAGGCGACCGCTTCATCGAAGCGCTCGACGAACTCATCCACATCTCGCGGGCGGCGAAAGTGCACGGCGAGGTGTATCACCTGAAAGCGGCGGGGCGGCAGAACTGGCCGAAAATGCAGCAGGCGATCGCTCGCATCGAAGCGGCCCGCGCCTCGGGCCTGAGTATTTCGGCGAATATGTACACCTACACAGCCGGCGCCACCGGCCTCGATGCGGCGATGCCCACCTGGGTGCAGGAGGGCGGACTCGACGCGTGGATCGGCAGATTGAAGCAGCCGGAGATTCGCCAGCGCGTGCTCGAGGAAATGCGGACGCCGAGCAAAGACTGGGAGAGTCTCTATCTTGCCGCGGGCTCGCCGGATCGGGTGCTCCTCATCGGGTTCAAGAACGACAAGCTCAAGCCGCTGACCGGCAAGTCGCTCGCCGAAGTCGCGAAGCTGCGGGGTGTCTCGCCCGAAGAGGCCGCGATCGATCTGGTCATCGAAGATCGTTCACGCATCGGCACGGCGTATTTCCTGATGTCCGAAGACAACGTGAAGCTGGGCCTGTCGCAATCCTGGGTAAGCCTGGGATCGGATGCCGGCGCTCCAGCAACCGAAGGCATTTTCCTGCGCAGCAATTCGCATCCACGCGCCTATGGCAACGTCGCTCGCTTTCTCGGCCGCTACGTCCGCGACGCGAAGGTTACTACCCTACCCGATGCCATCCGCCGCCTGACTCGCCTGCCCGCGGAGAACTTCAAGCTCCGGCAACGCGGTTGCTTCGACGCCGGGTGCTACGCCGACATCGTCGTATTCGATCCCCGGACTATCGCCGACCACGCTACCTTCGAACAGCCGCACCAGTACGCAACCGGCGTCGTCCACGTCTTCGTCAACGGCGTACAGGTCCTGAAAGACGGCGAACACACCGGCGCGACGCCGGGACAGGTGGTGCGAGGACCGGGTTGGGAGGGGTGGAAAAAGTAGCCGGCGACAATGTTTGACACCGGGTCGCCCGGCTCACAACAATGGGCGCCCGTGGCTCCCTGTGGCCACTATAGCCTATAGATATTAGGGGAGCAGCGCAGGAGGCGCCACAATAAGTCAACAACGCCCAGGGAACGACGGGCGACACCGATGAGCAGGTGGGGGAGAGATGACGACGACGCTGAAAGATGTGGCCAGGGAGGCGCAGGTCTCGCTGGCTTCGGTATCGCGGGCGCTCAACGGCACGGGCGTAGTCACGGAGCGTATCCGTTCGCGCGTGCTGGAAGTCGCCGAGCGATTGCACTACGTCCCGAACATCGGGGCCCAAAGCCTGGTGGCGCGGCGCACGCACATGATCGGCGTGCTGTTGCCGGATCTGCAGGGCGAGTACTTCGCCGAACTCGTTCGCGGCATCGATATGGCGGCTCGCGCCCGCGGGCTGCATCTGCTGATCTCGAATTCGCATAGTCGCGCCGATGAGTTCGGTGCAGCGTTGCGGGCCATGTTCGGCCGCGTCGATGGCCTGTTGGTGATGGCTCCCAGTTTCGACGCGCAGGTGCTGCAGCATCGCTTGCAGGGTACGCCGCCAGTCGTGCTGATCAGCACGGTGAACGCAGACAGCTCTCTCAGTTCCGTCTATGTGAGCAACGCGGCTAGTGCGGATGCGATGGTGACTCACCTCGTAGCTCGCGGACGTCGCCGCATCGCTCACATCGCAGGCTCCGCAGCGAACATAGAAGCCCAGGAACGGTTGCGTGGCTATCGCGAAGCCCTGGCCCGCGAACTCCCCGGCGCGGATGAATACGTGATGCAGGGAGATTTCACCGAAGAATCCGGATATCGCTCAGTCAAGGAAATGCTGGCGCGTGGCCCGATGCCGGATGCGATTTTCGCGGCGAACGACATGATGGCCATCGGTTGCATGTCGGCGCTCGGCGAAGCTGGCTTGCATGTGCCACGCGATGTCGCGGTTGCCGGGTTCGACGACATTCCGAGCACTCGATTCGTTTCGCCGCCGCTCACGACGGTGCGGGTGCGGATCGCCGAACTGGGTCGGCGAGCGCTGGATCGACTGGCGGCTGTGATCGACGATCCGGAGGGTGTGCAGCCGTTTACGGAAGTGATTCCGGGTGAACTGGTGGTGCGCGGTTCGTGCGGATGATGCTCGGGGTAAGCGGGGACAGGCACCTTGCGCTTCGCTACAGGAGCATGTCCCCACGCGCAGCGCTCGGATACGGAAACTCGCCTTTCAACAGGACCAGCACGCCGTTTTGCGTCGTGACCGCTTCGTGCCACGAGCCGGCAGCGGCAACGTGTGCATCGCCAGCGCCGAGATGATGATGCCCAATGTGGCAATCGCCTTCCAGCACGACGAAGGTTTCTTCCAGTTCATGCCGGTGCGCCGGCATGATGCCGCCCGGTTGCATTCGCACCAAGCTCATGTGCGTGCGGGAATGTTTATCGCGAACCAGCTGGCGGACTTGCACCTTCGGGGCAATCGCGATCCAGGGACTCTCCGCCGCACGCCGGGTGATCGTGCCCTCCGGCGCCGCTTGCCGCGCCTTATCGATCGTGCGCTGACGCATCCGATCGCGTTGTTCCTGCGACAGCTCGGCAGGTTTCACCGCGTCGCCCAGCGCCAGCAAGATCGATTCGGGCAGGTCGTCTGGAGGAGGCTTCATAGTGTTCCCAGCGCTGTACGCAACTGAGCCAGTGCGCGCCGTGCATTGCTCTTGACCGTACCGAGAGGTATGCCGGTCATCCGGGCAATCTCCTGGTGCGACAGTCCCTGGAGAAAGGAAAGCGATACCAGCAGGCGCCGCTGCGGTGTCAGTTGCTCCAGCGCCGCATGCACCCGGCTGCGCTCCTGGAACAGGGACAGCAGGTCTTCAGGTTGACCGCGCTCGTCGCTTTCCAGTTCTGCGACCGCCTCGAAATCGATCGTCGCCGGCCCGGCGCGTCGCTGACGCAAACGGTCCAGTGCGCGACTGCGACATAGCATGAGCAGCCAGGCGAGAGCATTCGCCCGCTGCGGCTCGAAGCGGCCGGCGTTCGCCCACGCATAGGCATAGGTCGAGCACACCACTTCTTCGGCGTCTTCTTCGTTGCGGAGAATGGTCGATGCGAGCGCGTGCAGCCTGGCGACCGTCGCATCGTAGACCTGCTCTAGTGCACGTTCGTCGCCGCGGCGCATGGCGGCGATCCATTGTGCGAGTTGGAGCGAAGCGGGTTCATGCACCGGCAACTCGCTGCGCGATGCCTCCACGGCGATACCTCTCTGCGTCGTCCCGTCCGGAACGAGGCGTGCTATGCGACACGTCTTTCGCAGGGATCCTAGCGCACCGCAGTGGTGGTCCGCCATCGCAACCTCGACGAACAGCATGGACAACTCCGGGCGAGTGAGTCGCCGGCAACAGCAGCGTGCGATATACGAAAACCAGCCCGGGGCTGGATTCATCCGGAAATATTCACAGGAAATTCCAGCTGTGCCGCATTAGAAAGTATTCGCCCTGCGATTCATTCCGGTGGGGCGATCTATACAAAGTCTTCCCTTCTGCGTGCGGCGGCGCTATCGTCCGGCTCCTTCCTGTCGACGGCCCTCTTCCTTTCATTGTCTAAGTATCGCGATGCGTTCATCGTTCCTGCTGCCGGCGCCCGGCAATCTCTGGTCCCTCGACAAAATCCGAACATTGCGACGGCTGGCCCAGCAGGGACTGTCGGTGAAGGAGATCGCGGCAGCGCTGCATCGAACCGAGTCGGCGGTGCGCAATAAAGCGGTCATGCAGGGCATTTCTTTGCGAAGTCCTCGCAAGCAGCCGCAGCTCCCGGATCCGAACGCCGTCGGTCCTCTCGGCCTGCCGATCGCATGATATTCATCCCGTAGCCCAACCCCCGTAGCGGAACCAGCGACATGACAGACTCGTCCGAGAAATTCAGCCCCGCGGTCTTCAAGCTGTTCGACAAGTACGTGCACGGCTTGATATCGCGGCGCGACTTCATCGATAACGCATCGAAGCTGGCGGTCGCCGGCATGACGGGCGCCGCGTTGCTGGAAGCACTCCGTCCCAACTTCGCGCTCGCCCAGCAGATCGCTCCGACCGACGCTCGGATCAAAGCTGAGTACGTCGAGATACCCGTGCCCGGCTATGGCAAGTCGCGTGGCTACCTGGTGCGTCCCGTGAAGGCCGCCGGCAAGCTGCCAGCCGTCCTGGTCGTGCACGAGAACCGCGGTCTCAACCCGCACATCGAAGACATTGCCCGTCGCGTGGCGCTCGATAACTTCATTGCCTTCGCGCCCGATGCTTTGTTCCCACTCGGCGGCTATCCGGGCGATGAAGACAAGGCGCGCGAACTGTTCCAGAAGCTCGATCAAACCAAGACGCGTGAAGACTTCGTCGCCAGCGTTGCGTACCTGCAGAAGCTCGCGGGAACCAACGGCAAGGTGGGCGTCGTCGGCTTCTGCTATGGCGGCGGCATTGCGAACCTGCTGGCAACCAAAGTTCCGTCGCTGAACGCCGCCGTGCCGTTCTACGGCACTCCGCCCGCGGCGGAAGACGTCGCGAAGATCAAAGCGCCCTTGCTGATCCAGTTTGCGGAAAACGACGAGCGCATCACCGCCGCTTGGCCGGCGTACGAGTCGGCGCTGAAAGCCGCCGGCGTGAAGTACGAAGCGTTCATCTATCCAGGCACCCAGCACGGCTTCAACAACGATACGACGCCGCGCTACAACGAAGCCGCCGCAAAGCTGGCCTGGGGACGCACGGTCGAGTTCTTCAACAAGCAGCTGCGGGCCTGACCATCGGACGCTGCTGCTTTCTCGACCCCTGCTGATTTTTCAACCGGGGCTGCTGCTTTTGCAGCAGCGCGACGGCAGCGGCGCCAACAGCGAGTACCGAGGGTTTTTTCCGGCAAAAGAATTTTTCAGCGCAGATTCAACGGTAACCCAGCTACTGGCGCACGTCGCCTCCGGCCACGGCGGTGCTGGCACGCAAGGTGCTTAATGAAGAGTCCCTTCACTTCGCTCGAGGAATCCGATGCGCATTTCCACGCCAGCGAAAGCATTGTTCGCCATTGCTTTCGGTCTCTCCAGTTCGCTTGCTTTCAGCCAGGACGCTGCAAAGCCCGGCGCGGGCAAGCCGCCTGAAGCCAAGACCCACATTCTCACGCGTGCCGAATTCGACGCGCTGGCAGCTCATCCCGAACAGCTGGTGGTCGTCGACGTGCGCCGTCCCGATGAAGTCACCGCCATCGGCGGTTTCCCCGTCTATCTGAGCATCCAGCTCGCCGATCTCGAGAACAGCATCGCGTGGATTCCCAAGGAGCGCAAAGTCGTGGTCGTCTCCAATCACGCGGGTCGTGCAGGCAAGGCCGGCGATCTGCTCGCTGCAAAAGGCCTGAACGTCGTAGGCCGCATCGGTGTGCAGAACTACGAGGAAGAAGGAGGCAAGGTGACCAGGATCGCGCCGCCTGCCAAGAAGGAAGGCGAGAAGACCGCACAGGCGAAATAACATGAACAAGCTGCTGCCTACTTGCCTTGCATTGCTTGCTGCGAGCGCTGCGATTGCCAAAGCGCCAACGACTCCTCCTGGTGGCGCTGCTGCACAGCCTGCGCCTCAGCCGGCAGCCAGAGGTCCTGCACTGGATCTCGCTCTGGACGCGGCGCGAGAGGCGCTCGACGTCTGTACCGCGAAGGGTTTCAACGTCGGCGTCAGCGTGATCGATTCAGGCGGGGTTGCGAAAGTGGTGCTCGCGAAAGACGGAGCGTCACCGCGTGGCGTGGCGTCGAGCACTAACAAGGCCGTCACCTCGCTCACGTTCAAGGCGGCGACCAGTCAACTGGGCGAGCAGATCAAGACCGACATGCAGCTGGCTGAGAAGATCAACGCCAACGCGAACTTCAACGCCCGCGCCGGCGGCGTGTTGCTGAAGGTCGGCAACGAAATCATCGGCGCGATCGGCGTCGGCGGTGCTCGTGGCAGCGAGAACGACGAGGCGTGCGCGCTGGCGGGCCTCGAGAAGATCAAAGGCAAGTTGAAATAGGCAGCAGGCGGCACGCGGTGGTGAATCAATTCACCGCGTGCCGCAGCACTTCCGCGCCCCTTACCAGGCTCAGGTCGCCGAACTCTTCCGACGCAGTGTCGTTGCTGATGAGGGCGAGTCGTTTGAGCAGCGTACGGATGACGTTCCGTGAAATGCCAAGCATGCGGGCAGTCTGCACCTGGTTGCCGCCGCAATAAGCAAAGGCGCGCCGTACGATGAGTTCTTCGAGCGATTGGTACAGTTCCGTCGGCGGCGTGGCGAACAAGCGGTCGAGTTGCGAAGCGATGGTGTCGAGCGGTCCGCTGCTGGTCGCACCCGCATTGATGCTGGCAGCGCCGGGAATCTGCGGCATGGCCGAGAATCGCAGGTTCTGCGGCCGGATGACACCGTCTCTTGCAGTCAGCAGCGCGAAGTGAATGACGTTCTCGAGTTCGCGAATGTTGCCGGGCCACGGATAGTCACGCAGCGCTCGCGCCGCCTCCGGAAGCAGTGCAGGCTGTGCAATACGCAGGCGCTCGCGGTAGACACCGACGAAGTGATCGACGAGCGGCAGGATATCGCCGCGTCGTTCGCGAAGGGCAGGCAACTCGAGCGTGACGACGTTCAGGCGATAGTAAAGGTCGAGCCGGAAGCGGCCGGCCGCCACTGCCTGGGCAAGATCCACGTT
>Ga0065707_10082161_pt1 | contig 20503 bp, 26 predicted proteins | sample SwiRhicommuniRL3_FD_59094 | JGI IMG/M metagenome (GOLD analysis project Ga0065707, IMG submission 59094) | Switchgrass rhizosphere bacterial communities from Rose Lake, Michigan, USA - RL3 v2 (version 2) | ecosystem: Host-associated > Plants > Roots > Rhizosphere > Soil | place: East Lansing...
CATCACTCTGGCTCACACGGTCTTTTATGGAAAATATTTGGAATCATCGAATGGCGGTCGTTACGCGATCATTATGAGCACCATCGAAGCCAACCTTGGCAATTTGGAACGTCAAGTCCAGGCTGTATTCAGAGGATGATATGCCTTCTTTAAAGCAACGAATTGATGCTTTCCTACATCCTGCCTCAGCTGAGGTGGAGACCAGCACTGCGCCGGCCGGCACGCAGTCTGTTGTGGCTGAGTATGAAAAGCTGAAAGCGGACCGTGATCGCCTGGCGATCATCAAGACCTGCAGGCTGATGTATAAGACCGATCCGCGGGTTAAGAAGGCCTTGAAGATGTATGCCACCGATCTGGTGAAAGCTGGCTTCATCGTGAAGACCAAGGATGCCCAGGCAAAACAGGTGGCAACGGACCTGCAGAACCGGCTGGGATTGAACAAGACCCTGCAGGATGTGGTACGTCTCTCCGGAAGGGATGGTGATTCGTTCTATGAGATTGTGGTGAACGAGCAATTGGACGTTGCCGAGGTTTCACGCAAGCCCACTCTTCGCATGCGAAGGAATAGCAACAAGGCGGATAAGTTCGACAATCCACAACAAGCCTTCTATATGGTGGATGAGAACTATATGGGACCAGGTGTTCCGAAGGATGCGATCTTCTTTCCAGACTGGCAGATCATCCATGCACGCTGGGAGCACGATGAAGAGAACGCCTATGGCACTCCCATGTGGGCGGCTGCCACCGGTGCATTCAAGCGTGTGAGCGAGGGTGAGACCGATATGGCTGTGCGGCGCAAGGTGCGGGCAGGCATGAGGCTCCACCATGTGATCGAAGGCAATGCGGCAGATGTGGAAGCCTACAAAGTAATAAACAAACAAGCACTGGACTCTCCAACCGCTGCTCATCTGGATCTGTTCTCGAATAAACCAGGCTCGATCACTGCGGTCCAGGGCGATGCGCACCTGGGTGAGATCGGTGACATCCTGCACCAGGTGGCAACGATGTTTGCAGCCTCCGATGTTCCGATGGAGCTCGTAGCGTATGGCGAGGGACTCAACAGGGACATCCTGAGTGAGAAAAAGGACGAATACGATGAAAGCCTCGATGACGGGCGGGAATGGCTTACAGAAGAGTTCCTGAAGCCACTGCTCGAACGCCAGTGGCTATTGAAGGGAATTCTGCCGGCGAGTGTGAATTACCAGATCATATGGCGCACTGCCAAGCCGCTCACACCTGCAGGTCTGCGTGACCTGGCTGATGGGCTGGCTCGCCTGCGTGTGCTGGGTGTGCCTGAAGAGATCATCAAGCAGCTGGCTGCACTTTATATTCGCAACGTGGATGATGACATTTTGAATCTGGATAGTTTCAGTGCTGAGCAGTTTGCGAAGAGTTTGCAAGGGATTTCGATATGAGAAACAAGCTCAGCCATTTTCTTCGCTTACTGATCGTCTTTCCGTTTCTGGTCGGATGGTTCATCTGTGCTGCGATGGTGCATCTGATCTATCCGGAATTTTCACGAACGATATGGATCGAATCGGTTGCTGCGATGCGACGGAAGAAAGCCTAATGAGCATCTATATGCCGTCCATCCAGCTGAACGAAAAATCGAAAAATCAGAAGCTGATCGATCAGCTGGATTCCATCCCTTTGACACGGATGTACCAGGCTTCATTCAAAGCGGTGGTGCGTTTGCATTTGTATTTCACCGGTCGCACGCAGGAGATGATGCTGGATTTCACCGAGAAGGCTCAGGCATTGATTTTGAAGAAAGCGGGCAAAGATCAGATCTTGGATGGCACATCGGGCTATGCGGTGCAGACCGGTCTGATGAAACTGTGGGGCGATACGTTCGAGGATTGGGCGGCTGAATTTGAGAAGGTGAGAGTGGAGGCGGTGAGCATCCCGTTTGGAGTGATGGCAGTGATGCATGAAAGAATGGTGTTGCCCATTGTGGAAAGTGGAAAGTTGACAGAGGCTGTGGAGGATGGCGTCTTCAGTCCTCAGCTGAACATCCTTTTGAATGCAGCCGGCGAACATCTGTATGGGGATTCGTTGAATCTCTCCCAACGGATCTGGCGCATCGATCGTGAAGCCAGGGATGGCATCAATGCGGTGATCATGAATGGGATCTCCAGCGGTTCATCCGCCTGGGATATTGCGCAGCAGCTGGAGCAATACCTGGGAGCGAACCAGGATTGCCCGCGCTGGACCAGCACCAGGCTATATGGCAAGACCAAGAGCCAGATCGCATCCGGTGATACGGGTGGATTGCTTTCAGGCAGTGCGTGCGATGCAAGGGGAGTGGCTTATAACGCACTCCGCCTGGCACGAAATGAGATCCAGAAAGCGCATGCGCTGGCTACCGATCGGGTGCTGGCTCAGCAGCCCTGGGTAGAGAAGGAACAAATCCACCTGAGCGCAGCTCACCCCGAGACGGATATTTGTGACAGTGTAGTGGGCGGAGGGGAAAAAGGGGAAGGGGTCTACGAGGTTGGCGAGATCGAGCTTCCGCTGCATGTGCACTGCCTATGCTACAAGACCGGCGTGCTGATGGATGAAGCGGAGTTCACCTCGAAGCTGCGTGGCTGGATGACCGGTTCAAGCCCCTGGAGTGAGATGGACGATTATGAGCAGATGATCGGCGGCGATGTGAGCAAGAGCATCATGCCAAACGCGATCAATCTGGCCGTGTGGATGTTCAGCGAAGAGCTGGATAAGTGGCTTCAGATGACTGTTGGAAAGGTGGTGCTGCAATAATGGCAAAAGCGACTGGCACGATTAAGTTTGAAATTGAGCCCTGGGTTAAGTTGACCTGTTTGAATTTCGGCTGTGTTCACAATTTGTCCAGTAACGTGATCGAGCCAGAAGCAGCATGCAATCTCAAACAGATCAGCATTGACCGGGACGGTAAGTGCGCCAACATGGTTTTGAAGGCAGATAAGGATAAAAAACCTCATGTCTTTGAGGGATGATCTCAAAGCGGTCCTGGATGCGGATGAAGACCTGATGGAGATGATCACAGGTGGGGTGCATATCGACATCCCTGAGTTGAGCAGGCAATTTGCACCAAGCGCTTTTGATAGCAATTCAGAAATCAAGCCCGCGATCCTGATCAAGGAAGGGAATGAAATTCCGAGCGGACCGTATTCGAGAAGCGTGCAAACGCCACTGGTTTTTTATTTCTACCAGCGAGCAGGCTATGACGTCATCGAAGCAGGGATCAACATTGTGTTCAATTTGTTGCACGAACAAAGAATAGGAGGCACCACCTGGCAAATATTTTATGACGGAAGCATGGTCGATAATCGTTCAGGAGATATCCGTGATGCTGCGCTGGATTGCTCGATGGGTGTTGGGCGGTTCAGGGCAGTGCGGATGAAATAAATCAATAAGGAGAAATTGAAAATGGCAGACCCAACAAAACCCTTTGGATTGCGTGATGTGAAGTTGGTTGCACTGGATGGCTTAACATCCGCCGACTTACCGGCTTCACGCACATTATCGTTCAAGGAACGTGTGATGAGCGCCGAGTTCACCGGTGACGATGAACTGCAAGGTATTGTGACCATCCCGATCGGCTGTGAAGGCAGCCTGGAAGCGGGCGGCATCAGCTTGGAGGCTTACGCGATGATGACGGGCCACACGGTCACCCCTGGTGGATCGAGCGATACGCTCGAAGCCGATTCGTCTTCATTCCCATACTTCAAGATCTATGGAAAGAGTGTGGACGATGAAGGTGGCGATGTGCACTGTAAGATCCTGAAAGCCAAACTGACTGAGGCACTCGAAGGCGATTTCAAGTATGGCGAGTTCTTCGTAAATAAGATGAGCTTTGTGGGTGTGAGATTGAATGGCAAAGCATTCGAGTTCGTTGCCAACGATACCGAAACAGAATTGCCTTCTTCGTAGGTGAGAGATGAGCGACTTTCAGAACCGAATCAATCAGTCGCAGGCAGACCTACGCAAGATGCTGGCTGAGTGGCGTTCCCATAATTTCGAGGAGGTGGAATTGCCACTCAGCAAACGCGTGCTGCAGGTGCGGGATGTGGGTGTGATCGATCTGGCGATCGAAGGCAAAGTGCCCAACACGATGATGGACCTGGTGCAGCAGCTTTCGGAGAACAAGATCACGGAAACGCAGCTGATGAAGGAGCATTCGGCAGAGTTTGGCGCCCTGCTGAACATGGTTTTTGTGCATGCGGTGGTTTATCCGCCGGTTGCAGAGGAGCCGGATGATGAGCACATCAGTCCGAAGGATTTTGTGTATGGTGACAAGATGGCACTCTTCAACTGGGTGAACCGGGAGGCGATGATTGTGCGTCCCTTTCGCGAAGGAAATGGCAAATCTGTGGCGCCTGCACCTAACGGGCAAAAGCTACGGGAAGAGACCCAGTGACCTGCTGGGGCTTGTCACGGAATGGGGAGCCTGGCAACTGAATGAATTATGTGCAATTGTGGGCGCATGGGTTGAAGGCAATCTGATGAACGGAAAACCAGCGTTCGAAGGATTGGCAGTGACTCCTTCCTCGGACGGCAAACGGTTTCGCAGTGCGAAGGATCGTGTGAAGAGGAAGATCAAAATACCGAAGAATGGAATCTGGTAATTAATGGCGATCCAATTAGGTAGTGCATACGGTAAAGTTTCGCTTGATTCAAGCAGCTTTGTGTCTGGGATTAAGAATGCCAAGAGCAGCCTGCAGGAATTAATCTTTGGTGCACCCAGCGCGAGCAGGAGCATTGAGAGCATTGGCGCGTCGATGAAGAGAGTGGGGGCAACAATGACTGCGGCTTTCACCCTGCCCATCGCCATTGCAGGGAAGAAGGCTTTTGATATCTTCAGGGATTTTGAGCAGAGCCTGAACGTGTTGAAAACTGTCAGCGGGGCAACGGGCGAGGAGATGACCAAGCTTTCTGATAAAGCCAGGGAGCTGGGGGCAGACCTAACATTACCTGGGACATCGGCTGCAGATGCAGCGGACGCTATGGCAGAACTCGCCAAAGCTGGTTTGGATGTGAACGAGATCCTGGCGGCTTCGCGGGGCGTTTTGCAATTGAGTGTGGCAGGACAAATCAGCAATGCGGAAGCAGCCAGAATTACAGCCAATGCTTTGAATGCATTCAAGCTCGAGGGTGCGGATGCGACACGGGTGGCAGATCTGTTGGCGGCTGCAGCTCTCGCATCCACTGCGGAAGTGAACGAGATGGCTGACTCCCTGCAGATGGCTGGGGCTGTAGCGGCGATGTCTGGAATGCAGATCGATGAGCTGGTCACATCCATTGCGCTCATGTCGAATGCGGGCGTTCAGGGAAGCGATGCAGGCACGAGCATCAAGCAAATGTTACTGGCTTTGCAGACACCCACCAACAAAGCAAAAGAGTTGATGAGTGACCTGGGAATCAATATTTACGATGCGGCGGGCAATCTCAGATCGATGCGAGATCTGATCAAAATCTTTTCCACTCAACTGAAAGGGCTGACCCAGGAACAAAGGAATTATGCGCTTGGGGTAATTTTTGGCAGTGACGCGATCCGCGCCGCCAATATCGTGTTGATGGGTGGAGTGGATGCCTATGACCAGATGGCTGCATCTGTGAATAAGACCGGTGCGGCGGCTGGGCTGGCAGCATCGATGATGGAGGGTTTGACGGGTTCTGTGGAGAACATCAAGAGTGCTCTTGAAACCGCAGCGATCGCTGCGATCGAGCCTTTCAAGGATGATATCAAAGCCATCCTGGATTTTGTTGCCAGGGCAATCAATGCGTTCTCCGCCCTACCGGAGCCTGTCCGTAAAGTGATCGTGGTGCTCGTGTTGCTGGTGGCGGTGATCGGTCCGCTGATGTTTATTTTGGGAAGCCTGCCCGGATTGCTCAAAATTACAACCCACAGTTTCAATCCCCTTTCGGGCGGAATTATTGGATTGATTTTTAGCTTTGTGAAGTTGGTGGCTGCAGCGGCGATCGTAGTTAAGGTGCTGACGTTCCTTGGAATCTCAACTGGTCCGGTGGGAGCCGCGGTGCTGGGATTGAATGGGGCGATTGCAGGGACGGCCGGCACGATCTGGGCAGCGTTGGTTCCAGCGATTGGAGCGATATTCACAGCGTTGTTGCCTGTGCTGGCAATTATCGCTTCACTCATTCTGTTTGCAGGCATCTTTGCAATTGCCTGGAAGACGAACTTCCTGGGCATCCGAGACATCATGAATACATCGGTGAAGTTCTGGACGAATATCCTGAAGGCATTCTTTGCTTTTCTAAAAGGCGATACAGCAGGCGCGATGGCATATTTGAAGGAAGCCTTTCAGAGCCTGGTGGACCACATCAATAATGTGTTTCAAAAACTATTTGGCATTCAGGACGCATGGGGTAAATTCCTGGAATGGATGAAGAATGCGTTGGGCAGAGTGGTCTCTTACATCAGCGATGTGTTCACGAAAACGAACTGGAGCCAGCTGGGGAAGTACATCACGCTAGGGATTGCCAACGGGATGCTGTTGGGCTTGCCCACGCTGATCCTGGTGGCGGCACAAGCGGGTGCAGCAGCATTAGCTGCAATCAAAGCAAAGCTGGGCATTCACTCTCCTTCGAAGGCGTTCGAGCAACTGGGGATCTTCTCTGCACAGGGATATCAACTGGGGCTGGCAAAAGCGATGAGCGCGGATTCGATTGCAGGCGCCATGCTGAAACCTGTGAACCAATTGGCAAACTCGCAACAGCAAAACATCACCATGCAATTCGCCAGCGGGCTGAGCATCCAGCAGGTGAGGAGCATGATCGACGCGAATAGTGAGCAAATGATGAACACCATCATCGGTGCCCTGGGAGGCGCATAATGGCTTCGAGCTTTATGATCGGCACAACCTCAAGCACAACTTCATTGGATGCGTTGACCACGCCTGTTCCCGATCCGAAGTCTTCCTATCTGCCCTATGCCCGGATCAACAACAAAGGCAATGGCGGCACGCGTGGGATTGGCTCACCGGTGGCGCAATGGACATTTCCAGTTTTGGAATTGGCTGAATATAGCCAGCTCAAAACATTCTGCCCAGGGGCATCCGCGGATGTGTATATCCAGACAAAATTGGATGACGATACTTTTGAACTATTCCAGGGGAAGATGATCTGGCCCAACGAGCCACAGGATCGCTGGTATGGGGAGCGAAAGAATTTCACAGTTATTTTCCGCAATCTTATTTTGATCCCTGAAGGGTCATAGCCATGGCGCGTGCGCTCACCTCCGATGAACTCAACTTGCTGCGCGCCGATGGTCAATGGACAAAGCTCTATCTTGCGGTCCTGAATCCCAACACGGTTTATACAGCACGCCTGGCATCGCTCCCCAGCTCCATGGATAACGTCAGTCAGATCTCGGTCAACACCGAATCGGGCACTTTAAGTGACGTGAAGCCTGGCATGACTGTTTATGTCGGGTCCACGTCCGGAGCGAGCGATCTGGGCATGTGCCGCGTGCGCAAGGTTCCGATCACGGGCACCTGGTACATCGGGCTCACGAGTGAGGTCACCTGGCAGAGCACGTGCTTCCTCACGATCGTGGACGATTTTGATCTGTGGGCGAAACATGCCGTCCTGGCAGATAGTGCGCTCGTGATGGATGTGGATGTGGCTTATAGCGATCAGCACTCAGCTTTCAGCCCGGTGCCGATCCTGGGTCCGCATGCGGTAGCAGAGCTTGAAGGTGCAAGCGTTGATGTGCAATTCGGTCCACCAGCTGGGGAAGAGTCCTGGGTGTTCGATTCAACGATTGCTTCGGTGCTGTGGGAAATCCCTGATGCCATTGCCATCGATGATGATACGGCGATCCGCCCGATCGCAACCTTTGACACCACAGGAACGCATGTGGCTTATTGCACGGTCACAGCAACGAACGGTAAATCCACGACAGGTGTGAGAAAAGCGTTCATCTGGGACGCTGATGACATGCCGGCCACCGTCTTCCAGCTCGCCCAGTGCCAGGCGGAATATGAAACGGGCGGTTGGATGTTCGATGTCAACATGGAAGCGGAGGCATCGCTGAGCGAGATCCGTGATCGATCATTGGTGATTTTGTTTGCTGAAGACTGGTATGGCGTCCCACCCAATCAGGTCAAGCAATCGATCGGACCCATCGCAGGGCGTGAGAACATCGTGTGTGTGGGGCGGATCGTGGGACAAAGCATCCGCTGGGACCGTGAAGCCGGCAATGTCCATTTTGTGGTGCAGGGCCCGCATTACTGGCTGAACAAGATCAAGGGATTCCCGATCCAGATCCAGCCTGCTACGGTTGCCTCCAGCTGGAGCCAGATGCCGCTCATGACGCCCGATCGGGTGTTGTGGCATGTGCTGTTCTGGCATTCCACCGTGATCGAAACGATGGACTTTTATCCAACGAATGACACACGCTACACGGATCAGGGCATGAGCATGGCTTCATCTGTGTGGGGGCAGCTGGTGGATATCGCGTTCAGCAAGATCCTGGCCTCGCCCGGTGTGGACCGCTTTGGCAGCTTGTTCATCGAAATCGATCCAAATGCCACTCCAGAAGCAGACCGTGACTTTCCCACGGTGATGGCTCTCACCGATGATGACTGGCAGGAAGGGATCGATCTCCAACGCGTGACCGTGGATGATGTTTCGCTCATCCGGCTCACATCGCAGGTGGTGAACGAATCGGGCAGCTCGCTCACCCTTTACAGCCTTTCACCTGGCCACACACCACGCAGATTTGGCGAGCCTGAATTGCTCGATCGCTTGCTGGCTTCGAGCCAGGCTCAATCCAATGAAACCGCGGGCTTGGTGCTGGGCTGGCGCATCAATGAATTTCCCGATGTGCCTGTGATCTTGCTTCAGAATAATCGCATGTTCGATTTGTGGCCCCGCCAGTTTGCTTCGCTCACAATGGCCGCAGAAGATAATCCACGTGGGGTGGCTTACGATGGCAACTTGATCCCGAGGCGTGTGGCTTTGTATCATGACAGTGAGATCAGCTTCATGCATCCGGAGCTGAACTTCGAGGGGGAGATCTTCGAGCTGCTTTCATCCAATGGCGATATTCCGGATACGGACATGGATGATTTGAGCCTCCCGCCCATCCTAAGCCTGCCTTCGCTGAGCCTGCCGGATATTCCCGTTATCCTGCCAGGAACGGTTGAGCCCTCTGCCAGTGGACCCACGCGGGTTTTGGCGTTGGATAACAACAAGGGACTGGCTTACAGCGAGGATTTTGATACCGGCTCTCCACACTGGATCCTGGTGAATGGCGGGCTGAGTGCTCTGTATGACGGAAATCCCCTGTACTCATATCTAACTAGCTTCGGTGTCTGTCCCAATGGATGTGTCTATGCTATTGCTAGAGATGCGATTGCTGGAGGCGCTACCTGGTTCCCATCAGGTGGATACTTTGCAATTGCACGCGCTCCTTCTGTTGGGGGTACCTTCACGATCATTCACGATAATTTTCTCTGGGACGCTCTTTATCCACCTCCCTCTAGTCAATCAGGCGTGATGGCTTTCGGGATCAATCCGCTGGTTTCGGAGCAGGTGGTGTTTTTGTTGAAGGGTGGTCCGGTTGCAGGCGGCGATTATGGATTTTTTATTGGTTCCGGTGGCAGCTACTCTGCGGGATATGTCAACTCGCTTTTAGGGTCGGGCGGAGGCAACAACTCAACAGATATCAGTTATGGATTGGGGGTTTGGGTGCAGACAAAAAGGCTAGGATATAAGGTGTTCGATGCGGGTGTCACAGCACAGGTGAGCAGCGGAAGCGTTACCGGTGGGGACCCGTGGCATATACGCGCTTCCACAACAGCCAGGATGATTGTCGCAGGCGGAGTGGGGACAGGCGCCGGGGCGATGATCATCACCCCGGACAACCTCATCACACAAGCACCCACAACAGATGTCAATTTGCATGGACAGACTGATATACCTTTTGCAGCTTGTGATCCAACTGGGCAAGTCATTATGGCTCGCTATGGTTCTTTCAGTGCCCGCAGCTTCGACGGTGGTGGTTCGTGGTCTAGTATGGCAAGTCAACTCGCAGTGGGGAGCCCGGTTTTTGGATATGCTGGTCCTGGCAGTACAGTCTCAAATTCGAGGTGGCTCGCCGCGGGCGGAACGCAGATCTATTACTCCGAAAATGGCGGTTCCAGTTGGATAAACAAGACAGGCAATCTTGGTACCACCGTGGGTGGCATTCCTTCCATTTTGCAGATTCGGGCACTTGGGTATTAACATGGCAAAACTTCTAACGCAATCCCGCTTGCGCAAAGCACTCAGGAAAGTCTCAGCTCCACAGACTGGCTGGCTGGATATCTTTGTTGCCATCACGGGCAGGGCAGATGGCACGGTGCTCACAGACATTCCTGGTGTTATCTATGTTCGGAATATTCTGAATGGGCAAGTGTTGGCAGTCTATAACGGCATTGTTTCCAATCGTCCGAATGTGCAGGTGGAAGTGGGCAGGCGTGTGGACCAACCTGGTCTCTGGCGGATCAAAGGGGAAACACAGATCTTCAGTCAGCCTGCAACAGGTAGTGAGATTGGTGTGCATGCATCCCAGCATGAGTTCCCGGATGGATCAGATATTGTCTGGTTGGACCGCAAGCAGGTTCTGACCCTGACTGTGCTAGTTGAAGATGCTGAAAATTTTGTGGTGCGAGTTTATGGTGGCATCATCCGCACGGGTGATACCTATATTAAGGTTGACACACAATCGTTTGATTTATCAGCCTATGTAGTTTCAGCAGGTGCGGTATTCGTCAACATTGAAGCGAATGAAAACGGGGTGCTATCTGCCAACACCGGCACAAATTTCGGAGCGCCTGAGATTGCCTCAGCCGCCGACATTCCGGTCCCTACGGGCGGCAACGTGCTAATCGCCACTGTGCTCATGTTCGAGTCGCAAACCGAATTGATCAACGAAGAGATCCTGATCCCGTGGAACATCGAGCGCGGCGGTGCGGGAGCCCAAATCTTTTCTGCGATCGAGAAGGCTGTTATCTCAGAAAAAGATTTTATTGGTTTCTACAGTGCTGCTGATGGACGGCTGCGCAGAATATCCTTTCGAAATTTCAAGTACCTCCTGAGGGATTATGCAGATCGCCTGCATGCACTGGCTGTAGGCATGGTCAATCAGCTGCGGGCAGAGATCAACGGCGTCCTGGAGAGCCTGAAGAACTACATCAAACAGGGCGATCCGGCGGGCGGTGACCTGGCTGGCACGTATCCCGATCCAACGGTTGCAGGGATTCGGGGGATTGCCATTGATCCGGCTCTGGCGCCTTCAGACGGGGATACGCTGATCTATGTCTTGGCAAACAATCGCTTCGAAGCAGGCTCGGGGTCTGGATTCGTTCTGACGGTGGAGGAAGAGGACGGGACGCCTTCGGTGTCCAACGTGACCGGGATCAAAGTTACCAATGGTACTCTGATCGATAATGGAGACGGGACGGTTTCCGTTGTGATCAGCGCAAGCGGGGGCGGTGACGATAATCTATCGATTGCAATGGCGGTGGCATTATGAGTACCCCAGAACAGATTACGGTGGCAGTTGCCGCATCGAACACAACGCTGTATACGGCCTTCGTGGACACCTCCACGCGCGGCATGCTGGTGAGCCTGGACCTGACGAATACGACCACGGCAGACATCACAGTTTCCTGCTGGCATGAGAATGCTGCGGGGAGTGTCCTGACGTATTTCGCGAAGGATATGGTCGTGCCCGCCAAGTCGGTGGCGTCCTGGCGTGGGATCGTCGTGCTGGATGCAAGCAGCGAGAAGATCCGGGCAGTTGCCAGCGCGACGGGCGTGGATGCGGCCGGTGCGGTGATGGAGAGCTGATGTCGAAAGGCTGGAGTATTGAACGGAACAAGTTTCCCGTCCCCTGGCAGATCCCCTGGGCAACAGGGCGGTTTTATTCGTTCACGCTTTCCGGGTCGCTGACCTCGGCAGTCCTGGGCAGCAGCATCATCTATCTCGTACCGATTTATGTCCCAAACGTGGCGGGTGTCACAGTTACCAGCATGGGGCTGGAGGTCACTTCGGCAGGCGCGGCTGGCAGCCTGGCGCGTTGCGCATTGTACGAATATCTGGAGGACATGACGTTTGGCAAGCGAGTCATAGATACCGGCTCTTTTCTTACAGATGGCACAGGCTACAAATCAGGCTCTGTGAGCGTGGCTGTGCCTCAAGGCTGGTATATGGCAGCCGCCTGCTCGAATGGGGGGACGGTTCGGATCGCAGGCAACGCGTTCGTGCCGAACTTTCTGACCGGCAATTCCTACCCGCTGGACACGGGCTCCACTGGGATCAGCATCCGTGTGAATCTATCGACGGCAGCCGTCCAAAGCATTATTGACAATGGATATCCGCTTTATCTGCCCAACACCGCGGAGATCATCTCGATCACGGTAGGAAGCTCTCCGCACACTTTGATAGGAATCTGATTATGTGGTCGATTGAAAAAACCCTTGCAAACAAAAATACGCCCTGGCTGCCCTTGTCAACAGGCAGATATTACTCCAACCCGGCTACGAATGCGCTGACCACGCTGACGCTTTCCACGAATACTTTGTATGCCATCCCAATTCTTTTGCCGGAACTGCATACCGCGACCTCGATCAACATCGAAGTGACGACGCAAAGCGCAGGCAATAACCTGCGCATGGGGATTTATTCTGACCTGAGCGGTGTTCCGGATACGCTGCTCCTGGACGCGGGCACGGTCTCACTGACTGGAACTGGCAACAAGGCGATCACGATCAGCCAGTCCATGCCAATGAACTGGTACTGGCTGGCTTTGGTGGCAAATGGAGCTGCAGCAGTGAGAGCCTTATCCCAGACGAATGCGATGCCGATGCTTGGGTTCAGTTCAGGCACGGATACAACGTTCCATGTGGGATGGTCGGTGGCGTTCACGTATGCGGCGCTGCCTTCCACATTCACCGGTGGTGGCGCGTTGATGTCCGGCGCTGCACCCAGACTGTTATTAGGAATCTAAGGAGAGTGCAACATGACGATGAATACCCAACCTGTATATGAGCGAATTCCCGTGGTGGGGAGTGTGGTGGTATCAGCAGCCAACACTAACCGGGACGGGACCGGCACAGTCGTGACTGTGCTCACGGCTGGAACCGATGGCACACGGATCCGGCGCATCACGATCAAAGCCACGGCAACAACCACGGCCGGCATGATCCGATTGTTTATCCATGACGGGACAAACTTCCGCTTGTGGAAGGAGGTGATTGTTACGGCCATCACACCCAGCGCGGCAGTGGAGACATTTGAAGAGATCATCGAGCTGTTTGGTGAAGATGCGTTAACGCTTCCCACCACCTACAGTCTTCGAGCATCGACTCACAATGCCGAAACCTTCCATGTCACTGCCGAAGGCGGAAATTATTAGGTCATCTACCAAAAGCAAAACCCGCTCACTTCGGGCGGGTCTTTGTTTCAGAAACGACGTGATATGTAAATGTTTGTCTATAGAGATGTGCCCCCACGGGGGTTAGTGACATAGACAAACTGCCTGTGGGGGCGAGGTCAAAAGGGGGCGGATAATAATAGGTGATGAAGGCTTCCAGGCGTGGGCCATCACGCTCCGCCACAACTTCAAAGATTATACCGCGCAGGGTTTCCCTGCGGGTTTCCAAGTTGGAACTTTTCAGGCGCTCGATCAGACGCTTCGAAGCCGATTCAATTTGCGGCGGGGAGAGATTCGGGATGGGCTCGATCGGGATCTCCAGTTCCTTCAGCTCGGAGTTGATCACTGCCCGCTCAGCTTCCTTTTCATGCAGCGCATCCAACAGGGCTTGAGAGTGACCTGTGGATGCAATTGCCCTGGTGATATTGGCGATCTCTCTGGAAAGGACTCTGGCATCTTCCTGCTTGGTCCTTTTCTTTTGTTCCCGTCTGGCTTCTCCATGGACCTGGTTATCCAGGGCGATCTCCTGGGTGGCCAGCATACTATCCGGGATCAGGATGTATTCTTCAAGGGTGGAGATGACCAGATCTTCGAGGCGCCGGCGTGAGATCCGGCTGGAGTCGCAGTCACGTTTGCGCCTGGCACGACTGCAGCGATAGGCTTCATCACGCTTGGCTGGATCGCTGACCGTGTTGCCATACATCGGAGATCCACATTTGGCGCACTTCACCATGCCGCTCAGCAGATAGGGAGAATTAGCGCGGCGTGGATGCAGTTCCGTAAATCGTTTTTGTGACGTTTCCTCGATGCGTTTTTGAACTGCTTTCCAAGTTTCCATGTCGATGACCGGATCGCAATAGTGTTCGATCACTGTGCCACCGAATTCCAGGATGCCAATATAGATCTTATTCGTGAAAAAGGTTCGATAGGAATTGAGCGAGCCATATAGCCGCGTTGCTTTGTGGATCTGCAGCAGCGTGGACCCAGCTGCACGCATCTCGAATGCCTGACGCACTTTATCGATCAGATCGGGATCCGGATCCCACCGGTGATTCTTACGTTCTTCACCGGTCCGTGGATTGATTGTCACGATCGGGACGCGCTTAAACCCACGAGGCGGGGTCCCTGACACAGCTCCCTGCATCACAATGGACCGCAATCCATCCTTGGCATCGATGCTGGTTTGGCGGGATCTCTCTTCGTTGGAGATATCGATCAGGGTCTCCACGAAGCGTGCATACGGTCCCTCCGGAATGGGATCGGTGAGCGAGTGGATGATCAAGCCGTTTCGACGAAGCAACGATTTGTAGTACGTAGAGTCATCCAGGTCACGGGCAAAGCGGGCATAGTTCCACAAGAGCAAGCCCATGGGATTGGATTCCAGTTCCTTGCTTTGTGCGATCATCCGCTGGAAGTCATCTCTGCCGGCAGTGGTGGTGCCGGATCTGGCTTCATCCTGGTACACGTGGACCAGCTGCAGCTGGTGCTTTGTGCAATATTCCTGGATCGCTTCGAGCTGACGGTTAATCGAGCGGTCCTGATCCTGCCCACCGCTATCTCGCAGATATGCCCAGACCGTTGCACCAGGTGGAAGTGTGGATGGGGGAGGGAGGAGATTCATTGATCAATTGCTGGATGCAAAGTGACTGAATCTGCAATGATAAAGATGTTATCAGTGATGAAGTTGTCCCACTGGATTTTTTCAATTGTGTTTTTACTATAGTATGCAACGACAACCTGTTGTTCGCTTGAGTTGCCAAAAGCATCTACCAATGGAAATGAACCATAAAACGAAACTTGTTGATATGGATAAGGAACATCGTTTTGCGAGATATATTTGAGCACATTTGAGATATCGAGCATTGCCCCCCGTTTTACTAAGCCAGTCGATAAGTTGTCATTTAATGCCCATTTGATTATCAATTGCCCATTCGTTGCATTGTATTGGAGCTCGCTCAATCTCTTAACATTGCGATTGCTTTCACCCAATGTCTTTTCAATGGTTTTTTCAAACTGGGCTTCAGGGGGAAGAAGTGATGTTTGAACGGAGCTCATTGCATCACTGGCATAAGAAATGATTATGCACAGACCGCAGATTCCACAGAGTGACGCAAAGATAATGAGCCAGAGGGATGTTTTGTTCGTTACTGGTTGAGTGCTCATCATTTCACCCAATGCGCTTTATATAACTGATAGGTAATCCAAACACTGGTTCGATCCTGGACCCATTCCACGATTTCAATTGCAGTTGGCAGTGACCACCAGAAGGCGAGAAGAAATAACCAGGCACGATGCCACCAGTGAAGGTATTGCCATGCTCGATTAACTCTCTGAAGTCTTTCTTCTCTTAGATGCTCTTTTAGCGTTTGCTTCATTGTTATCCACCTCATATCGTTCTGCCATTTCAGCCAATTTCTGTTGATGCTCCGGAGAGAGACGTTCAAACACCTGATTGATCTTTTGAAGATATGGATTTGGACGGGGCAGACCAAGAACGTCATAAACCTCTGGTCCGAATTTCTTGGCAAGGATTTGGACATTTTCCAAACCAGGTATTGTTCCTTTCAGCCAATAAGAAACCAGGGGGCGGCTCACGCCAATATATTCAGCAAACTTATCCAGTGATGTTCTTTGCCCCCTTTCCTTTTCAAAGTCTTGCAGTTTGGAGAGAAGATATTCGGAAAATGTGGGCACGACGCGATTGTACATTTAACCTTTCAATTCTGGTAAACCCCTTGACAAGTCCGTAAAAGTATGTAGAATGGTAAATACGTTTACCAAATATCTATGATTTGTAAAACGTGTAACCAAGACATAGCTTTCACGTCAAGTAAAAGGATACCGGAAAACAAATGAGTGACGAAATCAAACAAATTATGGAAGCCGAACTTAAAGCGCAAGGGGACCCCACCATGCGCAAGTTTGCAGACTGGTTGATGGAGGGATTGTCCAAAAATGGGGATGCAACATTGACTCATGCCACAATCATCAATTGGAAAAACGGAAAATCGCCATCAACTGACTTATTGCAAGACCTGCTTGCAGTCTATCCGGTCAGTGACAGGCGGTTTTTGTTCGCACTGCGAATGCTGGCAGCCAAGAGCCCGCACATCTGGGGTCCTGACGGCGTGATCTGGACCTTGAAGAACAACCACCCCAATAAGTAACCCTCCCGATGCGCCTCTCCATCTTCCTTGGCTCGGATGGAGGGGCGCACGATTTTTGAAGCGCTGAGCCAAGCATAGCACACCGGCATTCTTAGTGAAATTACAAACTTACAACAGAAATGCAAGCACGCAAAAACAGGAAGAACCCACCCAAGACAAGATCACGATTCGCTACATTCCCCTCCCACCCGAAAAGCAACCAGCCTGGGAACGATCCATGCGAATTCTCACCCAAATGATTTTGGAAATTATCGAAGAGCAAGCAATTATTGAAAGGAACGAACATGAACGAATTCAACAGAGAAGAACTTGAAGCAATTATCAAATCATTGGCATGGAACGACGGGTATGGCTGCTATACCCGTGCGGGCTTCGAAAAAACCATCTGGCCGCACATCCAGGACAAAGCCCGCTGGATCATCTTTTTTGACGTGGACTATATGCACGAGCTCAATGCAGAACTTGGCTATGAGGGCGTGAATGCCATTATCAAGAAAAGCCTTTCCATGCGTGGATCGGACTTCATGGCAGGGCAATGGTTTTCTGGCGATGAATTCATTGTCTGTATTACGGATGACGATCCCATGCGGGGTGTTTCCAACCCGATCGAATTCAGCATGCGCCTGGCGCAAGTCTTCCAGGCGAATGGCGCTCCAGCGACCTTTGTGATTGCTCCCGTTGTATCGAGCGATCTCTTCACAAATGTGGCTCCCGCCCATCAGCGCTGCCAGGAAGCCAAAGCTGAAAACAACCGCGGCTCCATCAGCATCGTTCCAGGAGATCCACGATGAAGACACAAACCAATCCCTTCATGGACACGCACGGCAAGATCATGCCCTATTCCTTCAGCCGCACAAGCAACGGAAAGATCAAGATCAATATGCTCAGTGGACAGATCGTGATCGTGAGCCTGGATGAAGCAGAGCGCATCCTGAGACGGGAAGATCTCACTACGCAAAAGAAAAAGATGTACCAGGCTGTGCTCGCATGGAATGACCAGGATGTGCAGCAATGAACATCTCCGAACGTCTCACTGTCTTCCTTCTCACGATCTTCGATCGCATTATGAACCTGGTCACATTCGGACTGTGGGAAAAGGTCCGTGGTGAACAAATTGTCATTATCAAAATCAGAGAGGAAAACTAGCTATGGATCACATGCTTTACGACACCGAGTTCACCACATTTATATTCACACTTCACGCAATTATGAGCAGCATGGGGCTTGTGTTCGGCATTTACTACCTTTGCAAGTTCAATTGGGAAAAAGTTGGGATCTGCCTGATCCTCTTCCTTATGCCCCTGAACTATATCTGTTCCGTCCTGGAATTTCACGTGTGAAAACGTTCGTGCGAACGAACTGTCATTATCAAAATCAGAAAGCCAAACTAGAAAGGAAAATATCATGTCTCAAATCGTTGAATCCATCGTCAGTGAAATTGCTAATCAGCAAGAAGCTGAAAAGCAGCAGAAGACCCAGAAATACCAGAATCTTTTGGGCACAGCTCGCATTGAGCTGCAGGCTGTTCTTGAACATATCCCTGGTCTGTATGAAACTTTGAAGCCCTACATTGGAGAAAATTACCGACTCATCAACAACTGGCGTGATGAGGCTGTGAAGCTGACATGGACCATCCAATCCGATGAGCTCCAGCTTGCACCGATCACCCTACATCTACAGAAGCCCGCCGGTGGATATCAAACGGCCTATATCAGCATACCAGGTTGTAACCAACGCGAATTTTCCAAGATCCGTGAAGCGATTGCACTGGCTCGTACCGAATATGTTGAATGGAAAGTTGAAGAGAATAAAAAGTTTGAAAGCGATCGCACCTACAAGTTCAATTTCTGGGGTCAGCGTGATGAGCAAGTCATGCACACTGCCTATGCTGAACTGGTTGCACGGTTCCCTGAAAGACAACCTGAATTCGATCAAAAACGCCAGGAGTGGCTCAAAGACCGAGCTGGGTATGAAAAATCTGAGGAAGAAGACAGGCAACGTAAGGCAGATGAAGATCAAGCCAAGGATGAATTCCTTACTCAGATGATCGCCTATTTCCAGAAGGATGTTGAAATCAAGGACCACAACATGGCCAAAGCTGAGACCATTCAAGTGGCTTTGGATCAACCCTTCAATGCCTGCCAACTCACGTATGCCATTGTCTCTAACCTGGAGGGCGAACCCTATGTGGAAACTGCAACGAAGTGGGTAACAGGCGAATTTCCAAACGATAAGGGCTATTGGACCACCTTCCAGGGTGATGAGTTCATCTTCTTCTATCCGGTCTCGGTTGAAAAGTTCCAAGTCCTTCCCAGCGAGAAACGACCGGGCTTGTATAAAAGCATTCGGCGCTCGGAATATGACATCGAGTTTATTGCACATCCCCATGTGGATGTGGCTGATTTGAATCGCCAGATTGATGAGGCAGGTTTTGAGAAGTTGCCTAAGAAGCCCTCTCGCTCTGATCTTCTGAGCTGGCACACCCTCGAAGACATTGAGAAGAAAGCCTATCGTGCTGTATACAAGCAAGATCAAGATCAAGACGATCTCGCATTCTAGGTGCAGCCATGCAGCTCACTTCTCAACCTATTACTGTCTCTACAGCCTCCCAGAACACCTTTGCCGCTCATGTCTCCAAGCAATTTCGCAATGCGAAAACTGCCAGGCTGGCCATGCAACACGTGGGAGTCTTCCGCTTGTGGTACGAAGCCAAATTCAACCAGGCGTTCGAACCGTCTCTGCTCACCAACTATGACTTTCACCTTTATCGTGAATGGTCGCTGAAGCAGGAAAAGGTCAAAGCCAGCACCTGGAATTCCCGTCTTTGGGCTTTGGGCATCCTTTGTGAATGGATCGGCGATCCGGATCTCCTGCAGGGCGTTGAACAGCAGGGGCAGGTCCGCGGCTCCACCAAACACCGATCGCTCACCGATAACGAATATCACCGCCTGGTCCACCAGCTGGAACAAAACCTGAAGCGCACCGTCACAGCGTTCGAATATCAGAATGCGGTCCGTGACTGGGCATCGGTCATGCTCATGCTGCACGGCCTGCGAGTGGAGGAGTGCTCTCTGGTGGAAGTGGGCGATATCACCATCAACGAACGGAGTGGCTTCGCCCTGGTGCGCAATGGCAAGGGGAGCAAAGAACGGACCGTCCCACTTAACTTGATCGCTCGCAAAGCTTTGTCTACGTGGCTCACCATTCGTGCTGAGCGTGACTCCAGTGCACCGAATGGGCATTCCCTGTTCAAAACCACGGTTCGCACGCTGCAGCGCTCTGTAGAGTCACTGGGCAAGCAGATCGGCGTTCCCGATCTCACACCCCATTGGCTTCGCTACACCTTTGCCAAGCGCCTCGAACGCAACGGACAGGCACTGGAGACCATCCGAGATCTGCTTGGACATGAATCCATCGAAACCACCAGGCGTTATCTGAGATCTTCGCTTGATGAGCTCACATCCGCTGTGGAAGGGGTGATGTGATGAAAAAAGCTGAATACAGGACACACAAGAACAAGGTCTATTTTCTCTGGCAACCCAGCGGCGGATGGGTCTTTTTCATCCGTGATCTCGAAAAGGGATCAGAGGTCTTCGAGAACAAAGAAGATGCGATGTCAGAAGCCCGCAAGCAGATCGAGATTGCGGTGCTCGAAAAGAAGTTTGGGAAGCGGTGATGTGATGGCTCGCAAGAAATCCTTCATCACTTTAACTGATCAATTCTGTGGAGCTGGTGGCAGTTCTATTGGTGCAACCATGGCAGGTGCAGAAGTGCGGCTTGCCATGAACCATTGGAAGCTGGCAATTGAGACTCACAACACCAACTTTCCAAAAGTCGATCATGACTGCACCGATATTTCAGCAGTCAACCCACGCCGGTATCCCTCCACAGATATTCTCATCACAAGCCCGGA
>Ga0065707_10082162_pt1 | contig 20489 bp, 16 predicted proteins | sample SwiRhicommuniRL3_FD_59094 | JGI IMG/M metagenome (GOLD analysis project Ga0065707, IMG submission 59094) | Switchgrass rhizosphere bacterial communities from Rose Lake, Michigan, USA - RL3 v2 (version 2) | ecosystem: Host-associated > Plants > Roots > Rhizosphere > Soil | place: East Lansing...
CTTCGCATAGATGTCCGCATCCTCGGGATGTACATAGGCGATGCCGTTCTTGCCCGTCAGTTCCTCGGCAGTCCAGCCGAAAGCGCCGGTCACCGCCGGTGAGATGTAGCGCCATTCGCCGCTGACATCCGTCAGGGCGACGATGTCGCTGGAGTTCTCGGCGATCACGCGGAAGCGCTCCTCGCTCCCCGCGATCTCGCTCAGCAGTCGACGCTGGCCGATGATGACAGCGCATACCGGGTACGTCGTGACGATCAAAGTAGACACCAGCAGCTGCATGGCGACGACCCGCTGGGTGATCGAGGCATCGCGCAACAGCATGAAGGGGCCCATGCCTTCTATGGTGAAAGCGAGCGCGATCATGGTGACCAGGAAAATGCCGCACGCCGAGCCGGCGAATCCCATCCGGAACGTGACCAGCAACAGCGGCGGGAAGATCATGAACAGCAGCGGATACTTCGTCTGCGAGAACACGGCGGCCGTGATCGCGACGAGCAGCAGCATCGACGCCGTATCGCCGAACGGACGGCTATTGCGCAGCGCCTCGCGAATTTCGTTGGGACGCAACGCGAGCGTCAGCGGGACCATGACCGCCATGCCGAGCGCATCGGCTCGAAACCAACTGACGAATGCCTGCTGTGCGTCCAGGTTGCGTGTCAGGTGCAGGACGATCGCACCCAGGCTCGCCGACACGGCCGGCGCCAGGATGACGGCGAAACAGGCGAAGCGCCCCAGCAAGCGGGGGTCCAGGAAATCCGCAGCGCCGTGGAGCACATTGCGCATGGTCCACACCGCGAGGCTCACTTCGACGATGTTGGCGATGGCTAGCGGCAGGCCGATGGCGAGTGGATCGCCGCTCAGCAGATTGACCAGGACATTCGCGGCCAGGCAGGCCGCGAGAATGAGCGGCCGGTTGCCTCCTGCCAGGAGCAGCCCACCCACCAGCAGGCCGTTCGCGAACCAGATCGTCGCCACTCGACCCACTTCGCGCGACATGCTGATGGAAGCCCATGCCGTCACCCCAAAGACCACCGCCAGCAGCAATGCGAGCAGCCAGCGGCGTTGAGACTGGGTAAAGGGCATGCCGCATCATAGCAATGCCCGCAGAGGGGTTGATGAGCGTGGCGATACCTATAAAGGATGGCTACGCGACGGCCCGTCAATTCATCCTGACGCCGTCCCGTTGTACACCGAGATCCGTCAACGCCTTGCGGGCGATCGCTCGAACCTTGTCCCAGGCCGGATCGTGGCGTACCGCATCGTCGGTCCACAGTTCAGGCGATCCCGCGCTCATACTGTTGAGCGTCGCGGCCAGTTCGTTCAACCCATTCAACAGGGATTGGCTGGCTGGCGGCGGCTGCTCCGAGAGCAGATGGAGTATGGCATTGCCAAAGGTCAGGGCCAGTTGCGCGGCCCGGCGTTCATTGGGCTCCTGCATCGCCAGCGCTTCGTCGCCGTCGAGCGAGAGAGCGTGTAGCGCAACGCATAGATCGGTGCCGAGCCATTCGCGATCGTCGGACATGCGGGATGTTTCTCCGGAGGGGCAATGACCGCAACAGGCGGGGGTCGTCAGAACAATTTTGCCAGACCCACGATGAGAAGTACCGGGATGGCGATCATGGCGGCCAGCATCGCGATCAGCAGCAGGGAGAAACCGATACCGAACCAGACGCTGTTGCGCCGGGCCACGGTGGGCTCGAGCTGATACTGCTCGAGCAGGGCAAGATTGCGCATGTTCGCCTTGAACGCGGCATCGAACAGGTCGCCGGCGAAGGGAATGGCGCCGATCAACGTCTCGATGACCACGTTCGCAGTCATGCGCATCAGCACGCTCCTGGGAGCGCCGAACAGGCGGGCTTCGTTGAGAATGAACGTCGAGAACAAGGCGCCGATGGCATCGCCGATACCGGGCACCAGGCCGATGACGGCATCCAGTCCGATCCGGTAGCCGCCCGGCAAAGGAATGGAATTGTCGAGCAGCCAGGCGAGCGCACGTAAACGACGGACGCGCTCGACGGCATCGCGAGGGACACTTGCCGGAATGTAAGTTGCTGTGGCCATGTCCGATTGGAACGTTCGCTCCGACGCCGAGTTCCGCTCAGCGCTGCACCTCCAGTGTACTGACTTCTCCCATACCGAATGCGCCACGGCCGGCGTCGAAGTCCCAACGCTCGACTTTGCAAACCTGCGATGCTGGGCGGACCTGCAGCGCCAGCGGCCAGCGCAGTACATTTACCGAATTGGCGTGCTTGCTCCTGATTCTGGAGGAGACCGCGGTTCCCGCCTGCACCGACCAAATACGGCGTGAGAGATCGCCGAACCTGTCGCTGAGCGGCCGCACATAGGGTAGATGAATGTGTCCGCCCATGACGATATCCGCACCCGCTGCCGACCAGGAGTGCACTGCTGCGTCATGCCCGTGCAGCAGGTTGGTGATGTCGCTATCGCGGATGACGTGGACGGGTTGATGCGTCACCACGATCCGCAATTGCTGCTTCGATGCACGCGCCAGTCGAGCCGATACGCGAGCGATCTGCTCCTTTGAAACCTCACCGTCGGTGTGCCGCTGCGGACGAGTCGTGTTCACGCCCAGGATCAACAGCGAATCCGTTTCCAGTTCCGGTTCGAGATTGCGTCCGAACTGTCTCGAGTAGTTCGCATACGGGGAGAGAGTGCGGGCAACCAGATTGAACAACGGAATGTCGTGATTGCCCGGAATCGACACCAGTTGCGGTGGGGACAATAGATCGATGAAGGCGCGGGCCGCCGCGAACTGCGATCGCCGTGCCCGTTGCGTGATATCGCCCGACAGCACGACGACATCCGGTCGCAGTTCGCGATTGAGTTCCAGCAACGCGCGAGTCACCGGTGCCTGCTCGGTGCCGAAATGCGTATCCGAGAGTTGCAGCAGTGTCGTCACGGCTGGGTCACGCCCCGGGCACGATCAACATCAGCGGTTGCGGCGCCACCGAGAATTGCAGTGGGCTGCGCATGCGGAGGATCTCGCCGTCCGTCGCGACCTTGACTACTTTGGAGTTGCGGGAGCGAACGGTCATGGTCGCGAAAGCGAAATCGCGTACGTTGTCCGCTTCACCCAGTTTGCCCAGCGCGCCGCACACGCCGAGCCAGAGCATCGACCAGCCGCTCACCGGTTTGAGGATCAAGGCGCCGAGCTGTCGATGCTGCACGGCCTGCGCTTCCGGCAAGCCAACCTGTTCGAGTTGCAGCGGATTATTGCCGACGAACAGCGTCGGCGTGCGGACGCGTTCGTGTTGCCGGTCGTGTTCGATCTCCAGCGTCAGTTGTCCACGATACCGCAGCATGGTGCGTATACCGGCCCAGACAGCGACGATGCGTTTGCGGCCGTACTGCTGTTTGTATGCTTCGCGATCCTGCAGCAGCTGTGGATACAGGCCGATGCTGGCGTTCACCAGGAAGATGCGTTCGTTGACCTTGCCGACCTGGATGGGTTTGATGTGTCCCGTGAGCAGGGCTTGCGTCGCTGGAATCGTTTCGAGCGGAATCTGGTGGGCGCGGCCGGAATAGTTGAACGTGCCTTGCGGCACGATGCCGAAGGGCCGGCCTGTCGGCAATGCAGCCGCAGCTACCGCGTTGATGGTGCCATCGCCACCGGCAACGATGACGGCCCCGTTGCGCTCGACTGCTGCGTCCGCCGCCCGCTTGGCTAATGCATCGATCTGGTCGGGGCGCTGAATCAGCAGGAATTCATGCTGGCGGCCGGCAGCGTCGAGCACCTTCGCCATGTCGGCCTGGTTCCTGCGTTTGTCGCCGGAGCCGGAGGCTGCGTTGAAAACGATGAACAACGGCGTAGTGCTGGTGAAATCGGGGACGGGCATCTGGAGTCGGTGGCGTTGCTGCGGCTGACGCTCATGGAAGCGGCGGGGCTAGCAAAAGTTCCAGCGCCATGCTCCGGGGACACTCGTCGCTGCCGCGACGAATGTCCCCGATCGTGCCGTTCATTTCCTGGCGTCGACGACCATGCGAATTGCAAGCAGTCCCAGTACCGTGCCCATGATCCAGCGCTGCACGCGGCTCCACAGCGGACGGGCCGCAAGGAATGCCGAGATCGTGCCGGCCATGACGACGATGAGCGCGTTCACCGAAGCGCTGATCGCTATCTGCGTCCCACCCAGAATCATGCTCTGCGCCAGCACATGGCCGCGGGCCGGATCGACGAACTGGGGGAACAATGACAGGTACAGCACGGCAATCTTGGGATTCAGCAGATTGGTGAGCAGTCCCATGCCGAACAGTTTCACGGGCGGGTCGACAGGCAGGTCGCGAGGTTCGAAAGGCGAGGCGCCCGATGGCCGCAACGCATTCCACGCCAGCCAGGCAAGATAGCCGGCGCCCGCGAACCGAAGCGCATCGTAGGCAAATGGCACGGCGGCGAGAATCGCGGTGATGCCGAAAGCTGCCAGCAATGCGTAGACGGCAAAGCCGGCCAGGACGCCGAGCAACGAAACCAGCCCGGCCCGTCTTCCCTGGCAGATCGATCGCGATACCATGTAGATCATGTTGGGGCCGGGCGTGATGACCATGGCGAAAGCGACCGCGGCGAACGCCAGCCAGTTGCCGGATGCAATCATGATCGACTCCTGTGCTGATCCGCAGGCAAGATAACACGCCGATCGCGCGCCCTACATGCACAGTCGCCGCTCGCGAGTCCCGTACACCGATCCCTGATGCACTTAGAGCACGGAGTAGATGAATGAATAGATACATTGCCTGCGCAGTGCTTGCTGGCTGTTCGATCGCTGCGACCGCGGCGGCGAAGACCATGAGCGAAGTGCTGGCCGCATCGACCCCCGCCGACTGGCGCACGCTCGATCCGGCCAACCTGGTGTACATGGAAACCACGGCAGGCCGCGTCATCATGGAGCTGGCGCCGCAGTTCGCCCCCAAGCATGTAGACAACATCCGGGCGCTGGTCCGCGAGAACTATTTCGACGGACTCTCCATCAATCGCGTGCAGGACAACTTCGTGGTGCAATGGGGCGATCCCGATGCGAAGCAGCCCATCCGCAGCGCTCAGCGCAAGATCGCCGATCCCGAGTTCACGCGGCCGGCGCAGGGACTGGCGTTTACCGTACTCCCCGATCCTGACACTTACGCACCGCAAGTCGGCTTCGTCGACGGCTTCCCCGCGGCTCGCGATCCGGCGACTTCGACCGCGTGGCCCACTCATTGCTACGCATCGGTAGGCGTCGGCCGCGACAACGCAGCCGATAGCGGCAGCGGCGTGGAACTCTATGTCGTGATCGGGCACGCGCCACGACAGCTCGATCGCAACATCACCACCGTCGGCCGCGTCGTGCAAGGCATCGAGTTGCTATCCGCTCTACCTCGCGGCGACGACGCGATGGGCTTTTATGCCAAGGCGGAGAAGCGCGTCGCCATCGCTTCGGTGCGCATCGCGGCTGATTTGCCCGAGTCGCAGCGCGTCGCGTTGGAGGCTTTACGCACCGACACGCCCACGTTCACCGCATTGATCGAAGCTCGCCGCAATCGCACGGACGAATGGTACAAAGTCCCCGCAGGCCACATCGACCTCTGCAGCGTGCCGCTGCCGGTGCGGAAGAAGAACGCTTGAGTTCTTCGGGGACATGCTCCTGAAGCGAAGCGCAAGGTGCGTGGCCCCATTCTTCATCTAGTAGCGACAGCGATCTGCGGATGGAGATTGGGGACATTCGACGCTGCCGCGACGAATGTCCCCGGATCTATTTCTGCCAATAGAGCGGCGCCACCTTGCGCTCGCCCGTGACCTTCTCCGCAAGCGTCCCGCCCTCATAGATGCGTCCGTTCTGAACTACGTACGCGATCTTGTCCGTGACGCGAATGTCCTGCAGCGGATTACCGTCGATGACGAGCATGTCGGCCAGCTTGCCGGTTTCGAGCGAGCCGAGGTCCTTGGCGAACCCCAGGTAGCGGGCGGGATCGATCGTTGCAGTGTGCAGTGCCTGCATCGACGTCATGCCGCCGAGGACGAAGGCCCACATTTCCCAGTGCGAGCCGAGGCCTTCGCGCTGTCCATGGGCCCCTATGTTCACCATCACGCCTTTCTCGAACAATCGTTTCGCATTCGCCGCCGAGTCGCGGATCGGCTGATAGTCCGTGAGCGGCGCCATCGGGCGGCGCACCGCACGAGGTTGCAGGATGTGCGGCGGTACGAACCTGGACAGGATGGGATGCGTCCACACTTCCGAGTCCTGGTAGAAATAGTCCTCCGCGCCCAGGCCGCCGAACGTCACGATCAGCGTCGGCGTGTAGTTGACGCCGGTTGCCGGCCAGAACTGCATCACGTCGTCGTAGAAGTGCTGCGGCGGCAGGTTGTGTTCGAGTCCCGTGTTGCCGTCCGAGATGATGGTCATGTCGAACTGATACAGCGCGCCGCCTTCCGCCACGATCATCATGCCGGCTTCACGTGCGGCAGTGACTGCCATCTGGCGTTGCTCGCGCCGCGGCTGAATGTAGTTCTTGATCGAGATCGCGCCTTGCGCCTTGAGGCGAGCCACGTGATTGCGGGCGTCCTCCAGCGACTCGATGCTCGCAAACGATTCGCTGTGGGCGCCGTAGACGATTTCGCCCGTCGAGAACATCCGCGGTCCAAGAATCCTGCCGGTGCGCTGATACTCGGACGCGGCGAAGATCTCGCTGGCCTGGTTCGACGGATCGTGAATGGTGGTCACGCCCATCGCGAGATGAGCCAGGGCCACGTAGTTCTGCTGCGGCACCAGGTCGTCGACGCCCTGTGCACCGTGAGCATGGATATCGATGAGGCCCGGAATGACAGTGCGTCCGCTGACATCCAGCTGCTTGGCATCCGCAGGAACCGATGTCGTAGCGGACGGGCCGATCGCAACGATGCGATTGTCGCGAACCACGACGACGCCGTTCTCGATCACCTCGTCGCTGTCGTTCATCGTGACGATGCGAGCGCCGGTCAATGCCACGGTGCCATGCGGCTTGTCCGCCGGTTGAGTCGTGCTCAGGTCGGCGACTTTGTTGCCGTGCTTGTCGGCTGTGGTGCCCGCAGCGAACAGTTCGGCCATGCTGGCTCGATATAAGGACGGCCCTACGATCCAGGTCAGCGAGTCGGTGCCGTTCCAGTTGAGATAGTCGCCGCCGACGTCGCTGGCCCGCCGCATCGGCACGGCATTGGTCTTCAGCGACAGGTCGATCTCGCCGCCGGGCGGCATCGGCACGACATAGACATGATAGTTCTCGCGGAATGCGAGCCATTGCGCATCCATCGAGACTTCGATCTGCCTCGCATAGTTCGACCGTGCATGCACGCGTCGATCCTTGCCGTTGCCATCGACGCTGACCAGCAGGTGCCCCGGCTCGGTTTCCTTGAAGGGCTGCTCGTCCTCGTCGTAGAAGATGCGATCTGCGGCAGCGCCGAAGTGCGGATGATGACCCTTGTCGCTGAGCCGTCGCATCTCGCCGCCCGCGACGGGCACCAGATAGATACCCGGATTCTCGGACCACAACGGCGAGGTCATTTCCCCGTCGCGATTGCGCTCGAACACCAGCGACGCGCCGTCCGGACTGAATCGCGGACGAAAGTAGTGGCCGGGCTGTTGCGTGACTTTTCGCGAGCGTCCGCCGCTCGCATCGACGATATGAATCTCGCCCAGTGTCGCATCGGTCCAGCGCACGAAGACGATTCGTTTGCCATCCCGCGACCACGACGGAAACAGTTCGAACGCACTCGTGTCATCGCGCGTGAGTCGACGGGCAGCGCCGCCGCTGATATCCCTCAGCCACAGGTGTCCGAACGACTCGAAGATAACGCGCCGCTGATCCGGTGACACGACGGCGAATCGCACCATGTGTGCCTGGACCTGATCGGGTGCTACGTTTACGTCGAAGCGCGGCGGCGCGATCGACGCACGAGTGCCGGTGACATGAAATGGAATGTCGCGCACGGTACGCGAAGCCAGCTCGAGCCGCTTGATCCCGCCGCCGGCCCAGAACACGATGCTCCTGCTATCGGGCGTCCAGTCCATGGTCGGATACAGGCCGGTGATGGCCCAGGTTTCCTGCATGTCACGATCCAGGTCCGGATAGATCGCCATCTCGTCGCCGGATTGCAGGTCCTTCAGATACAGCGCGCTCTTGAAGTCCGTGGCGGTTCGCAGCCGGCGCACGAACGCAATGTAGCGTCCGTCCGGCGAAGGCGTCGGCCTCACTGCGCCGCCGGCTCCGCCAACGGCTACATCTGTTTCCTTGCTCGCGAGATCGACGCGATGGATGGCGAACACCTCATCGTTCGAGTCCTGCGCGTACTGGAATGTGTTGCCCGGCGTGCTGTTCTGCGAGTAATACAGAAAGCGGCCATCGGCGGAGAACACCGGCTCGCCCAGTTCCTTTTGATAGTCTTCGTTGGGACGCTTGACCAGCTGCACGCCATCGCCGCCGTTGAGGTTGTACAACCAGATCTCGCCTGTGCCCAGCGAACGCCGCGTCGTGAAGTGTTTACGGCCCGCGAGATAGTTGCCGTTCGGATGCCACGCCGGGCTGTTGAGCAAGCGGAAACTTTCCTTGGTGATCTGGCGCGGCGCCGCTCCATCGGCATTCATGATCCACAGGTTGTCGCCACCGGTGCGATCCGAAGTGAACGCGATGCGCTTACCGTCGGGCGAATAGCGAGGCTGCGTATCCCAGGCCATCCCTGAGGTCAGCGCCTTGGCCTCGCCGCCGGCAATGGGCAGTTCATAGATATCGCCGAGGAGGTCGAAGGCGAGACGCTGCCCATCCGGACTCACAGCGACATTCATCCACGTTCCGGAACGCACATCGATCGCAATTTCCCGCCGTTCGCCGGGCGGCGACGATACATCCCATGCGGTCTTCTGTTCGTCGGCAGCGTGGCTGGCAGCACCGAGCAGCAGCAGCGACCACAGCAGGCGAGGTGTGTTCATGTCCGGTCCCTGTGATGCAAACAGTTACGGTAGCATATCCCCGTGACTGCAGGCTTCACCGGTGGCGCCGCGCCTACCGAGCGCCGTTCAACGCAGCGTTCCGTCCTTGACGCGAGCGCCCTGCAATATATAGGCAAGCGAGTAGTTGCCTTCGTGGCAGGCATATTCCAATAGCGGCGCATCCGTCCGCAGGAAGTGCGACTCACCGGTCCAGCGTTGCGTGTACAGCAACGGATCCTCGACCGTGAACAAGTAGTTGATCTCATCGCGCGAGACGCGTGTGAAGCGCTCGACCACGATAGTCTGCGGCGTCACCAGCAGCGTGCTCGATCCGTTCGACCTGGCCGAATCGCTGGGTGAGAAAAAGCGGGTATCGACCACCAGCGTATCGCCTTCCCACCAGCCGATCGAATCGCCGCTCCACGACGTGACGCTCGCCGGTCGATGGACCGCGTTCATGCGAATGATGCGTGCCTCGTGATTCTCTTCGGACAGGAACATGATCGAGCCTTCGGTCTGTACGATCTGGCGCACGTTGCCGCCGGGCGTGGACAGCATTGGTGCCTGCGATCCCAGCGAACCCAGGCAGCGCTCCGATGAGGGTCGCTGTTCCGGACCGTCCATGCCCGTCATGACGTCAGCGCCGGCTCGCGCCAGCCTCTCGTTGAACAGCGGCGTGCCCGGCAACGCGCCATTCGCCGGATCGATGATGATGGAACTGCGATACTCGCCGCTGATCGGCTCGATCCGGCGCTCGTCGTAGAACTCCGTGGGCTCGGTCGGCTTGGAACGGTCCTCCGCTTTTTGAACCCGCACCGCGTCCAATTCCGCTGCTTGCTGCGCTGTGATCTTCAGCGTCTGGATATGCGGCGCCCGCACCAGCGGCGTTGCGTTGGTGCTGACCCAACGACCCTGGAAATCCGGTCGGCCATGATCGAGGCGCGGCGCTTGCCATTTCTTCTCGGCAGCGGCACTCGATGCGGGCATTGCCATTGCGATGACCAAAGCTGCAACCAGCGACGTCTGGGAATAGAGATTCACGGGCAGATCACCATGACTGGAGTGCGCCAGTTATGATGCAGCGCCTGCGGAATAGCTACTGTCTTTAGTATTTAACCTGGACTGACTCGCAGGGGAGGCCGGCCAGAATAGATGGGATACGGACAGCGTAGACAGCCAGCTGGCAGACGCGGATGGCGAGAGTGATCGAGCGGGCACGAGTGACCGCTCGATAGCTTACGCGCGACTCGTTTTGTCCCCATGCGCCCATGCATACAACGCCGGCAGCACCAGCAACGTCAGCAGCGTGGCCGATAGAATTCCTCCAATGACGACGGTTGCCAGCGGGCGCTGTACTTCAGCGCCCGTGCCGGTACTCAGTGCCATGGGCAGGAAGCCGAGACTGGCGACCATTGCGACCATCAATATCGGGCGCAATCGCAGCAGGGCGCCTGCCGTGATTGCGTGTTCGATAGAGCGGTCGCGCGCAGGCATGTCACGGAAGGCGGCGACCATGACGACCCCGGTGAGCACGGCGACTCCAGAGAGGGTGATGAAGCCGACGCCGGCGGAGATAGATAAAGGAATGTCACGCAGCCACAAGGCCGCAACGCCGCCCGTCAACGCGAGTGGCACGCTGCTGAATACGAGCAGCGCGTCTTTGGCCGAGCCGAACGTCATCATCAGCAGTCCGAAGATGAGCAACAAGGTCAGCGGCACGAGCAGTTGCAGGCGCGAGGCGGCGGATTCGAGCTGCTCGAACGTACCGCCGTAGTCGAGCCAATAGCCGGCAGGCAGTTTCACTTCGGTCGCCAGGCGATCCTGGACCTCGTCGACGAACGAGCCGAGGTCCCGGCCGCGAACGTTCGCGCTCACTACGAGCCGTCGTTTGCCGTTCTCGCGGCTGATCTGGTTGGGGCCTGAGGTGAGATTCAGTTTGGCGACTTCACTCAGCGGCACGAAGCCTCCATGAGGCAGCGGTACCGGCAATCGTTCGAGTGCGCTGAGATCTTCCCGCTGCGATTCGGGCAGGCGCACGACGATGGCGAAGCGGCGGTCGCCTTCGAAAATGGTTCCGGCTTCTTCTCCACCGAGTGCGGCGGCGAGCAGATCCTGCAGGTCAGCGAGGCTGACGCCGTAGCGGCTGATAGCGGCTCGATTCACCTCGATGGACACCACGGGCAGGCCGGCGACCTGTTCGACCTTCACGCCCTGCGCTCCGCGAATTCGGCTCACGATGCTGGCGATGCGTGTTCCGGAGGCCAGCAACTGTTCGAGATCGTCACCGTAGACTTTGATACCGAGATCCGAGCGCACTCCCGAAATCAGCTCGTTGAAGCGCAGTTGAATGGGCTGCGATATTTCATAGGCGTTGCCTCGCTGCTTGCCCAGCACTTGCTGCAATTCGTCGAGCAGGGCAGTTCGCGACTTGCCCGGATCGGGCCATTCGCCAGGAGCTTTGAGCATCACATAGCCGTCCGCGATATTCGGCGGCATCGGATCGGTGGCCACTTCAGCCGTGCCGGTGCGGGCAAACACAGTCTCGATCTCCGGCAGGGACAACAATGCTTTTTCCAGCTTCGCCTGCATGTCGAGCGACTGCGTCAGGCTGGTGCCGGGAATGCGTAGTGCCTGCACGGCGAGATCGCCTTCCTCCAGGTTGGGGATGAACTCCGAGCCCATTCTCGCAGCGGTGACGCCCGCGCCTGCGACCAGCAGCGCCGCGAACGCTACTGTGACACTTCGATGTTTCAGTACCAGCGCCAATGCCGGACGATAAGCATGCTTGGCCCATTGCATGACGCGATTGTCGCGCTCCGAGATCTTCCCAAGCAGTAGCAATGCGACCGCGGCTGGAACGAAAGTGAGTGACAGCAGCAGTGCTCCCAGCAAGGCCACGATCACGGTGAACGCCATGGGCCGGAACATTTTCCCTTCGATACCGGTGAGCGCGAGAATGGGAAGATTGACCAGGATCACCACCAGCACGCTGATCAGGCTGGGCGTGAACACTTCCCGCGTTGCCGTGAACACCACCTCGAAGCGTTCCCGAGTGGCCAGCAGTCGTCCGGTCTCCTGCTGGCGTTGCGCCAGCCTCAAAATGCAGCTTTCGACGATGATGACCGCGCCGTCGACGATCAGGCCGAAATCCAGCGCACCCAACGACATCAGGTTGGCGCTGACTTTATTCTCAACCATGCCGGTGATCAGTAGCAGCACAGACAAGGGAATGACAGCCGCCGCCAGCAACGCCGCACGAACGTTTCCGAGCATCAACAACAGCACCGCCACGACCAGCACTGCGCCTTCGAGCAGATTCGTCTGCACTGTCGCGATGGTGCGGTTGACCAGGTCCGTGCGGTTGTAGGCAGACTCGGCGCGGACGCCCGCGGGCAAGGTTCGATTGATTTCCCCGAGCTTCGCTGCGACGGCTTCCGATACAGTGCGGCTGTTCTCGCCCACCAGCATCACGACGGTGCCAAGGACGGTCTCTTTGCCATCGCGAGTGGCCGCACCCGTGCGCAGCTGCTTGCCCAGCGCAACCTCCGCCAGATTGCGGACAGTGACAGGTACACCTGCACGTTCTGCAACCACGACGCCCTCGATGTCTTCGAGCGATGCAAGCTGCCCAGGCGCACGAACCAGGTATTGCTCGCCGTTGCGCTCCAGGTAACCGGCGCCAACCGTGGCATTGCTGCGTTCCAGGGCTTTCACGACATCTTCCATGCTGACGCCGAATGCGAGCAGCCGGGCCGGATCGGGCGTCACGTGATATTGCTTTTCGTAGCCGCCGATGGTGTTGACCTCGGTGACTCCGCGGACCGAACGCAACTGCGGCCTGATGATCCAATCCTGCAGGGTCCGCAGTGCCGTCGCATCGTAAGGCGTGCCATCCGCTTGCCTGGCGTTGTCTTCCGCATGCACGGTGTAGAGAAAGATCTCGCCGAGGCCGGTCGCGATGGGCCCGAGTTCCGCGTCCACTCCCGCAGGCAATTGCGAACGCACGCGTTGTAAGCCTTCGTTGACCAGGTTGCGCGCGAAGAACAGGTCCGTGCCTTCGTCGAACACGACCGTGACCTGCGACAATCCATAGCGAGACAGCGACCGCGTGTATGCGAGATGGGGCAGCCCGGCGGTGGCCATTTCCACCGGGATGGTAATGCGCTGTTCGACTTCGAGCGGCGAGTAACCCTCGGCCTGCGTATTGATCTGGACCTGCACATTGGTGATGTCCGGAACGGCATCGATGGGCAGGCGCTGGTAGTTATAGACGCCGAGCGCTGCCGCCAGCAGCGTCAGCAGCATGACGATCCAGCGGCGTTCGATCGAGAAGCGGATCAATGCGTCGATCATGATGCGGCTCCCGATGAATCTACTCGGAACCTTGCCGGGAAGCGCTGCGGCTCAGTGTTCATGATCCGCCTCCGCCGCGCCGAGATCGGATTTCAACACGAAGCTGTTTGCTGCCGCGTAACGCTCAGCGGCGCTCAGACCGGATTGAATCTGTGTCCACTCGCGGTCGCTCGCTCCCGTGACGACTTCGCGCGCCGCAAATCCTTCCTCAGTGCGGACGAAGACGACGGTGTCGTCATTCAGTCTTTGTAGCGCCGTGTTGCGGACAGCCAGCGGTACGTTGCGTTCTGCCAGCACGACCTCGGCAGAGACGTAGAGTCCGGGAGCCCAATGCCGCTCGCGATTCTCCAGCAACACGCGGGCGATCAAGGTCTGATTGCCGCCTTGGCTCACCGGCGCAATGTAGACAATCTTTCCCGTGCCTTTCAGCCCGCCATCGACGGTCCTGACTCTCACCTCCTGTCCGGTGCGCACGCGGGGGAAGTCGCGGGGAAACAGGGCGAGTTCGATCCAGACGGTGGACAGGTCGGCAACCGTGAACAACGGCGACTCTCCTGCGGCCTCGCCCGGATTGGCATTGCGTGCAGTGACGATTCCGGACAACGGAGCGACGACGTTGTAGTTGCGGAGGCTTTCATTCGATTCGACGGTGGCCAGCACCTGGCCTTCGCGCACCGTGTCGCCCATGACGGCGGACACCGCTTGAATCACGCCGGCAAAACGTGCCGAGACCGTACGAGTGCGCTCAGCGTTGGGTTGAACGGTGCCGTACAACGGCAGCAGTTCCCCGATGATCGCGGCATCCACAGCGAGAACTTCGATGCCGGATGCGGCGATCTCAGCTTCGCTGAAGTCGAGCGTGCCGGGTTTCTCCTCATGCTCGCGATGCTCTTCGGACTCGACCGGTTCGGGCGCTGGCTTTCCGCAACTCGCCATGAGCGACAGGAACAGGCACGACACAATTATCGGCGACGCTGGCATTCTCATGGCAGTTCTCCCGAATCGGACAGGGGTTCGGCCGTCAGCCGTTCGAGTTCGGCTCGAAAAGTATGGGAGTTCGCGGAGGCTTCGATCAGCGCTCGCTGCACTTCCAGGTAGGCGCGTTGCGCGTCGACCAGTTCGAGATAGCCGTAGCGGCCACGCTCGTAGGCATATTCGGTCTCGCGCAGGGCTTCTTGGATCTGCGGAAGGACGCGATCGCGCAGCGTCGCCGCTTCGGAAATCTCATGGCGCAGTTCCTGATAGATCGCGAAGAGCTGCGCACGAGCGTTCACAATCGCCGAGGTCTTCTGCAGCTCGACCGCACTCGCCAGTGCAGTCGCTGCGTCGATTGCGGGCTGAGCGCGAGTGCGAGATCCAAACGGCATGCTGAATCCCGCAACGAATGCGTGATCGTCGCTCGCGTCCAGTCGGCGCACGCCGGCCGATAGCGTGAAATCCGCTTTGCGCTGGGACTGTGCCAGGCGAACTTCGGCGTCGCGCAGTCGGGCGATCGAGGTGAAACGAGTGAAGTCCGGACTGCGCTGCAACCTCGATGCGAATGCATCGAACGATTCCGGCGTCGGCAGCGCATATAGATCGGCATTCACTGCTTCGAACCGCGGCTGTGTCTCTCCCCACATCGCAGCCAGCAGGACTTTCGAACTGGCGTATTCATGCTGCGCATGTTCGAGCTCTACTTCCGCCCGAATCAGTTCGACATTGGCGCGGTGCAGTTCGACCTCGGGCGACTTGGCTGCATCGACGCGGCGTTTGACCGCTTCGACCGTACCGCTCGCCAGCTGCACCGCTTCTGCTGTGAGTTCGAGCTGCTTCTGGTCGCAAGCGACGTGGACGAAGCGCCTCGTGACTTCGGCCAGCTGATCCAGCTGTGCTGCTCGTCGATCGATGGTGAGACCGTCGCGTTCAGCCTGGGCTGCGTCGACACGCAAGCGGCTCTTGCCGCCGAGTTCCACGACTCGCGATAGCGCGAACGTGGTTTCGGCCTCTTTCAGCCCGCGAACGCTACCGGTGCCGAGAACGTTCTCGACCTCCACCGACAGTTCGATTGCAGGTGTTTGCGCGGCACTGCGAATTCGCGCGTCCTGCGCCTGCAAGGTATAGGCAAAGGATTTCAGATCCGGATTGCTGGCCAATGTCGCGCGAATTGCTTCACGTAGGGTCAGCGCATTCGACGATGAGTCCGCCGCAACGGCGGCCAGCGAGCTGCCCGCCAAAACGGCGATAGCTGCGAGGCGTGCAAATGCACGCGAGCAAGGCAAGGGCATGGAAGCCTCCCACAGGAAACACAGGACGTCGCGCGATTCGGCCTCTCGAACGAGACCGGCGCGAAGTGGGTTCTAAAGTGGCAGGAGGGCAGGGGGTCCGCGCAGCGGCGGACGCAGGAGTTTCGTACTTTCGAGGAATAGCGTCAGCCGCGAGAGCGGTCGTGAATGACGCAAAGTATCCGGCAGCAGCGCCAGGCACAGGACGGCCGCGAGCAGCAAGAGTGCATCCGCGAGCGAGACAGAGGCTTTTGCCAGCGTCGCTCCCGGCAGTTCGACGTTGCGATCGTTATGTTCGGTATCGCCGCCATCGTGCGAATCCACGTCCAACAAGTGCATGGACACCGGCGGCTCCAGGCCGTCGAAACACAAATGCAGGTGGGTGCCGGCGATCCGCGTGACCAGCAGGGTCACGCCGAGCAGCAGAGTCAACAGGACCATCGTGCGACGGTGCAGATGCATGGCGGATAGCCTAGCAGAACAATGGCTACAGGAATGTGGACAATCCAGATTTCATGCGGTCCATGCCTGCGGGCGCATGGACTGCTATTCTCGGTTCACCGGCCAGAGACGTTCCGATGCAGCTCCTATTGTCACCAAGATCCAGGGCGCTTGCCGCTCATTCCGCATGCGTCGCGGCGCTGATGCTTTGCTGTGCGGAGGCATTCGCCCACGGCGTTGCCGCCGCCGACAAGTCGTTTCTCGAGAGTTCGACCGGCATGCAGATCGTGCCGTACATCTACCTCGGCGCCAAGCACATGGTGACCGGATACGATCACCTGTTGTTCCTGGTCGGCGTGATCTTCTTTCTCTATCGGCTGCGTGACGTTGCGGGCTACGTCACGCTGTTCGCGATAGGCCACAGCGTCACGTTGCTCTACGGCGTGTTGAGCGGCACGCACGTCAATTCGTATCTGGTCGACGCCATCATCGGCTTTTCGGTGATCTACAAGGCGCTCGATAACCTTGGCGCTTTCAGGCAATGGTTCGGCGTGCAGCCGGACGCGAGAGCGGCAGTGCTGGTGTTCGGATTTTTCCACGGCTTCGGTCTCGCGACCAAGCTGCAGGATTTCTCGTTGTCCAAGGACGGGCTGGTGCCGAACATCATCGCGTTCAACATAGGCGTGGAGATCGGTCAGATCCTGGCCCTGAGCGCGATCCTGCTGGCGATGAACTTCTGGCGTTCCGCTCGTGTATTCGAACGCCAGGCGTACGCCGCCAACGTAGTACTGATGACAGCAGGCTTCATCCTGCTCGGCTTCCAATTGACGGGCTACTGGCTCGCCGCCGGTGCGGCATCATGAACGAGCAGCCCGTGCGTTCATCGCGGCAGTTACTGATCAGTACTGCACTTGCCGCTGCCGTTGCCGCGTCGATACTGGTCACGGTGGTGCTTCCCGCTGAGTACGGCGTGGACCCGTTACGGACCGGCCGATTGCTGGGTCTGTCTGCGATGTCCGCGAGCAAGGGCGCCGCCGCAGCGGGCAAGCCGGCCCGGGCGGATACGAGCCTGATGCATGAACATCCGCAGAAACATCGCAGCGCGCGAATCGAAATCCAGGTGAACGGCCACGAAGAGCTCGAATACAAAGCGCTGCTGGCCGCGGGCGAGCCGTTGCTATATTCCTGGACCGTCGCCGGCGGCGAAGTCTATTGCGAATTCCACGGCGAACCCACCGAAGGCAACTGGCCCAAGGATTTCTACCAGAGCTACCAGATCGTCGAACGCACCGGCTCGGCCTACGGCTCCTTCGTCGCCCCATTCACCGGCCAGCACGGCTGGTACTGGCGCAACCTGAGCTCGGACCCCGTGACCATCGTCCTGGAAACCAGCGGCTACTATACGAAGCTGGGAAGGATCGGAGGAGGCAGGATTCAGTGAGCGGCGCGTTGAAACGTCAACCCACCTTCGCGGCCCCCGCATGCAATGCCGATATCGCGAAATGGCGCCAGATATGCGAGTCTTCCTCGCTCGATTCGCGGTGAGATGAATGTTGCTCTGCTTCCAAGGCTTACCAGGAGAGGTATCATGCAGAAACTCGCAGTCGCTCTGATGCTGGCTTTGTCGATGGGGAGCGCCGTAACGGCGTCAGCGGAGTCCCAGCCCGCTGCACCGGCGCTCGATCCCGCGTGGAAAGCACCCGAAGTCATCGCATTCATCGGCGTGAAAAAAGGCGATAAAGTCGCTGATGTCATCGCCGGGCGACTGACAGCCTCACTGGCCGAGGCCGTTGGCCCGTCAGGGAAGGTCTATGCCGTTGAGACGGCCGAAATCGCCAAGTCCCATCCCGAAGGATTGAGCATGCTGAAGTCATTGGCGGCCAAGTCACCGAACGTCATCGTCAGCGCCGACCCGATCGCGGCTCCCTTGCCGACCGGCCTCGATGCGGTTTTCATCCGTCAGAACTACCATGACCTCTACGACAAGTTCATGGGCCCGGCCGACGTTCCTGCATTCAACAAAGCGGTCTTCACCGCCCTGAAGCCGGGCGGAGTGTATGTCGTGCTGGATCACGTGGCCGCTGCAGGCTCAGGAATCGGTGCCACCGAAACACTGCACCGAATCGATCCTGCACGAGTCAAGTCGGATGTGCTCGCCGCCGGGTTCAAGCTGGACGCCGAGAGCTCGATTCTCGCCAACAGCAGCGATGACCACACCAAGGGCGTATTCGATCCGTCGGTACGCGGCCACACCGATCAATTTCTGCTTCGGTTCAAAAAGCCGAAGTGACGGCTCGCAGAGATTGCGGATGAACCAGCGGCACGCCCAGTCCCGGAACCGCAATCAAGTGCCTCCCGCTATATCGGGAGGCCATAACTGCTGATGTGCGTACACCCGGTATTCTGCCTGGCGCCGAATGCTATGGAGCGCTAGCTCAATCGGCAGCTTTCGACCCGAAGAAGGGGCCCTTCTCATTTCCTCATAGCGGACGTTCACAACCTCAAGAGCGGACAGAACCGAGTGTTCAGTTCGAGTTGTTTGACAACGATTCGAGCGGACTAGGGGTGCCTGCGGCTGAGGAACTGAGCACACGCGTGTAGATCATTGTTGTGCTTACATCACTGTGGCCCAGTAATTCCTGGACACGGCGAATATCTACGCCGGACTCGAGCAAGTGTGTGGCAAACGAGTGTCGCAGCGTGTGAGCAGTGACCTTTTTAGGTATCTGAGTCTGGGCGATCGGTGCGGCCAAGGGCCCGGCCTACAGTTTGTTCGTACTGATGATGGCGACGATGCAACTTGGTGCGAGGCTCAGTCGATAGCGTGGGCGAGGGAAAGACCCAATGCCAGGCCCAGCTCTCAGCCGCCCGTGGATACTTGCGCGCTAGGGCCTCAGGCAGGAATACACCCGGAATTCGATTGGACCGATCTTCTGCCCACAACGCTCGCGAACGGGACAACTGCTGTCGCAGTGATTGAGTTACCGTGGCGGGCAGCATCACCAGGCGATCCTTACCGCCTTTGCCCTGTCGTACGACGATGGTCTTGCGATCGAAGTCGAGATCCTTTACCCGAAGAGTGAGGCATTCCATCAGGCGCAGACCAGCACCGTACAGAAGCCGACAGATGAGCTGGTGCTGGTTATCCACTGCGGCTAGCAGCAGCGCAACCTCGCTGCGTGATAGGACGACGGGGATGCGCACGCGCTGCCTGGGCCGGCCGATCTGCTCCATCCACGACAATTGGATATCGAGAACTTCCTTGTACAAGTACAAGATGGCGGCCAGAGCCTGGCGATGGGTTGACGGAGATACTTTCCGGTCATTGGCGAGATATGAGAGGAACGCCTCAACTTCTTTTGCACCCATCTCCTTCGGATGTTTTACATTTTGGAATCGAATGAAGTAGCGAGCCCAATAGACATAAGTCTTTTCCGTCCGCAGGCTGTAATGGGCGTAGCGGATACGCTCTCTCAATTGGTCCAGCAGGCGGGCCGACCGCAGGGGCGGATGACTCATTGCCAACGTCCGTGTTATACCTGTACTTATATACAGTAATTGAGTATTTTTCCCTTATCCAGCATCGACTTGCCTGCAGATCGCCGCCGATGTTATCTAGCATCTATGATGTTATCCGTCACTGCTCCATTGGCGAAAACACGTTAAGCATCAGCTTGGAGATAAACAGAATGGAAGCTGGGCTGGGGATTGAATGGCGTAGCTCGCCTGAGCCGCGATGCGGCTGCCGGCAGAGGGCTGCAGCTTGCTCGAGGGTCTCGCTCTTGCGACCATCGCGCCGGAGGTCTCAGGGTTATGCTTCGCCCGTCGCCATTGCAGCCGTTGCTTTAGCTTCGGCTGTCACGGCGCGGTTGGTTCCTGTTGCTGCTTCGTTGAGGTTCGCGCTTAACATGGCGCTGGACCGGAACGCACAAAGGCTATCGCCTTTGCGTCCCCTGTCGGCGCAGTGCGCCGCGGCGTCCGGTCAGCTCAACCGTTAGGCGGACAAGCGCAATGAGGGCGTGGGCAAAAGTCTATTTTGGAGTTATTCCGGCATGTTTGCAGATTGTCGGAGTTCTCATGTTCGCGAATTTGATTTCGACTACGCGCGGGTGGCTCCTGCTTGCTTCGGGTCTGATTGGAACGTCTGGTTTGATCTGGTCGCTTACAAACTATTCGAGGAAGTCGTCGCCAGCGTTGCTAGTCATGTTATGTATTGGAATCGTTGGGATGACTGAGGGTGGAGTACGCGGAGCACTATATGCTTTAGAGCAGGATGCGTACACCGGAAAGCTCGGGTCGTCAGGTGAATTGGCGCTACGAATTATCGTTGTGAGCTGGCTAATACTAAGCCCGGTGCTGGTGGGACTATTTCAGGCGCACCGTGCGGTGCAGGTGTTTCGTGCGTCAGCCTAACATGTCAATCGACACGGACGCCCTATCGGCGGGCGTTGCCCGCCTACTGGCCGCCGGTCATCTCCTACGT